>Ga0224529_1000914_pt1 | contig 20202 bp, 11 predicted proteins | sample CBST50metaG_FD_179893 | JGI IMG/M metagenome (GOLD analysis project Ga0224529, IMG submission 179893) | Peat soil microbial communities from Stordalen Mire, Sweden - C.B.S.T50 | ecosystem: Environmental > Terrestrial > Soil > Wetlands > Peat | place: Sweden: Norrbotten County, Stordalen Mire... | reverse complement strand
CTCGTCCCCGAACGATGACCGGAACTGCTGCACCGTCATCATCCGGCCACGCTTCGTAGCTGTTCTTTTTGCCATGACACTATAATATCGCCATTTATTCGCCTGAGCAAGATTGATATTCATCTTCAAAAAATGCCGCGAACTGCTTGGGGTGCTGGCGAAGACGCTTGAAATAGACGAGCGCCAGACGCACCCAGTCTTTGAAGTCTACTCGGTTGAGCCAGGACTGGTGTTTGTTGATCATCTCTGCCTGTTCGGTTGCCTCAAAGTCAGCGTTGCGCACGAAATCCCAGACCTCGGCGTAAGACCTGATGACCTTGTCAATCCGCTCTAGAATCAAGAACGATGACCTGACTATGCTAGTCTTTATTCGACCGGAGTGACGCCGTGTCCAAGAATGCTGCCATTTTCCTTCTGGTTCTCTCTCTCGCTGTCAGTTCGTCTGTGGCAGAGGCTCAGGAGGTGGGGTTTCCAGGCTATACAAAGCGAGTTTGGGACGCGCGGGATGGCCTTCCGGAGCAGACGGCGCTGGCTTTTGCGCAAACGAATGACGGTAGTCTCTGGATCGGCTCCACAGGCGGGTTATTGCGATTCGATGGGGCTCGCTTTACTGCCTACAACGGTCAAAACGCCCCTTTGCTGCTGGAACGCACCGTGAATTCCTTGCTGGCTTCGCGCGACGGAAGCCTGTGGATCGGAACCGCGGGAGGCGGCCTTGTACGGTATCGAGAGGGCGCTTTTCAGACCTATCCGGCCTCCGACGGTCTCACCAACAGTTTTATAAGGGCTATCTATGAAGACCGCCGCGGGACCGTTTGGGTAGGGGCCGACCAAGGCCTTTTCAAGGTCTCGGGGCCGTCGATGATCCGAGTTGACGGCAGCAATGGTATCCCGTCCATCTTTGTACGAGCGATCGCCGAGGATCAGCATGGGCACATTTGGGTGGGTGGCACTACTCTGCTCGAGTTTGATGGTGCATCGTTTGCACAAGAGCACACGCCGAACCCGCGGTTGACCGGCGACCTGATTACCTCGATGCTCATCACCCGAGACGGTACCTTCTGGGTAGGCACACTATACGGATTATTCAATGTAACAAGTTCAGGCGTCTGGTCGCGAATCTCGGGCGTTTCAGCGCAGGTGGCTGTAATCCAAGCGGGCACGAATGGACTACTATGGGTTGGCACTATAGGACAGGGGCTTTATCTTTACCGCCAGCGGCATCTTGTCCACGTCTCGTCTACAAAACTACCAAGCAGGACAGTTCAGGCTATTCTGGAAGATCGCGAGAAGAACATCTGGCTCGGAACGCGAACCGGGATTCTCAGTTTGAGCAGGACGCCGGTCGACATCGTCTCTCTGCCTGGCGGGGCCGACTTCGAATATGAGACGATCTGCCGGGATCGTGATGGGTCCATCTTGGTAGCGACCTCGACACAGCTATTTCGGATTCGGGATGGGATCGCTAAACCTTTTAGGTTTGCAGGCATGCCGAATCTTCGTGTGCGTACCTTGCTGCGCGATCGGCAGGGGAACCTCTGGATTGGTACTGATGGCTCGGGTCTTCTGCGAGTGGCAGGGCATCAAATCCAGCGATTTACCTATAAGAATGGGCTAATTAATGATTTTGTTCGAGTGATTCTGCAAAGTCGGGATGGCAGTATCTGGGTAGGCACAGATGGCGGGATCACGCACATTGGACCCGGGACGCGTCAAAGTTTTGGTGTGCCGACTGGTCTGGTCTATTTCAGCATTACGGCACTCTTCGAAGACCGGGATGGGGACCTCTGGGTAGGAACGAGTCGGGGCCTAAGCCACATATCCAACGGAAGAATTGTGCAGGACGCTGCTACCCAGTCTATGCAGAATGAACAGTTGTGGAGCATCGATCAGGATTCTGGCGGCGAAATCTGGTTTGGTACCAGTAGCGGGCTCTACGGGTACAAAGCAGGTAAAGTCATACACTTGACTGCCTCCGATGGACTTGCAAATAACACGATCGATCAGATCCTGCAGGATTCGATAGGAAACATCTGGCTAAGCGGTCCTAATAGCGTTTCGCGCTTGACGGTGACGGAATTGGAAGCCTTTGCGAAAGGCGAAAAGAGACGTGTGCACCTCAACCTTTATCTGAATCCCTACGATATGGAATCAGCCGCGCTCTATAGTGGAATGCAGCCAGGTGGACTTGTAACTCCGTCTGGGGACGTCTGGTTTCCCAGCAATAAGGGGGCACTTCATATTGCTATCGATCAAATCATTCCTCGATCATCTTCTCCGGTTGTCATAGACCAGCTTGTCGCCGATGGTCAGCAAATTCCTCCCGGCCAGGCCGTTGTGCTGAGACCGGGAAACGGAAGGCTTGAAGTTTCCTTCGTCGCAATTCATCTTCGTTCGCAGGAGGGCCTGCGTTACAGGTATAGGATGGAGGGCTTGGAATCCTGGAGCGAAGCGTCCGCTCAGAGGACGGCTGATTACACTCATCTTCCCCCAGGCAAGTACCGGTTTCGTGTACAGTCCTTTGAAGTTGACAACCCCGATGCAGTCTCAGAAGCCTCAATTCTTATTGTCCAAGAGCCGCATTTCTACACTACATTATGGTTTCTGGGGTGTTGCGCAATTGCTTTGTTGAGCCTGGTCTTTCTTATTTACACGTTGCGCCTGCGCCAGATGCGGATGCGATTCCATGCAGTGAGTGAGGAGAGAGCACGGATGGCGCGCGAGATGCATGACACGGTAATTCAGGGTTGCGTTGGCGTTTCCTCTCTGCTGGAAGCTGCGCTGGGCGTGGAGGATTCAGAAGAGCCTCTACGCCAGCATCTCCTCAGCTATGCTACAGAACAGGTACGTGCGACAATCGAGGCCGCACGCGAAGCCGTATGGGCATTGCGAAATACTTCGGCCGCGGACGCGGACGCAGGATCGCTGTGTGAAGACATTGCGCGGCAGTTCCAATCGGACACTGGTATTCCGATCGGATGCAAGGTCACGGGTGTTCCATTTAAGTTTGGCGAATCTGCAACACGCGAACTCATGTTGATTTTCAGGGAAGCCCTCACAAACGCCGTCACGCATGCGAGTCCGAAGAGTGTCAATATTGATGTATGCTTCACGAAACACGATCTGAAGATCGAAGTGCGTGACGACGGATGTGGTTTCGATCCAAATGCGGCCCTGTCTCGGAACGGGCATTATGGAATCCTCGGGATGCAGGAACGAGCACTGCTTCTAGGTGCGACTATGAAGATCAAGAGCGATCCGGAGCAAGGCACGACGTTGCGCATCTTCGTCCCGCAAAAGCGGAGGTGGAGAATGATGGAAAGGATAGTGACTGGCAATGCGAGTCAAGACACCCGCGAAGATTAAGGTGCTGGTTGTCGATGACCATCCGGTCGTCCGAATTGGCATCAGCACCATCATCGACACGCAGCCTGACATGACTGTCGTGGCGGAGACCGGGAGCGGAGAAGAAGCGATTAGGCTCTTCCGCGAGCATGTTCCCGATCTGACTGTAATGGATTTGCGTCTGGAACACATGAGTGGAGTTGCGGCCATTCGGAGGATTCGCACAGAGTTTCCGGCCGCGCGCTTTGTGGTCCTTACTACCTACCGGGGAGATGAGGATATCCATCAGGCGCTTAAAGCAGGCGCGAGCGGTTATCTCATCAAGGGAATGCCACGCGAGGTTCTGCTCGATGCCTTGCGGCGTGTTCATGGAGGCGAAAGATTTTTGCCTCCTCCAGTTACTCAGGTGCTTTCGGCACGAAAGCCGGAAGCGGAGTTGAGTGCCAGAGAACGCCAGGTACTTTCGCTCTTGGCTGCGGGAAAGTGCAACAAGGAGATTGCCGCATCTCTTGGAATTGCAGAGATTACAGTGAAATGCCATCTGAGCATGATCTTCCTCCGCTTGAATGTTACGGATCGAACCCAAGCAGTCATTGCTGCAGTGCACCACGGTCTCGTGCATCTGTGAAATCGTAATCGCCGCCGATCATGCGAGCGCCATCCGCGATTCGCATCCGCCATCGCCAACTGTGCTATTTCTTTGCCATCCATACCTTTGTATGGTTGTCAGCCGTGTTATTTGCGGCGTAAAGTGTGGGCAGTCTTCTAGAGAATGCATTACATGCGCACGAGATTCTACCGGAGGCATCGTCAGCAACTTTACAGCAACCGTTCATGGAGGCGGATATGAAAGCTCGATCAGCGCTGGTCATGATAGCAATGCCTCTCCTCGCTGCGCTTTCAACCTATGCGTCTACGTTCTATGTGAACGCTCTCGGAGGAAGTGATTCCAACTTGGGCACAGCGCCATCATCACCCTGGAAGACTCTTGAGAAAGTGAACACGCACAAGTACGAGGCGGGAGATCGAATTCTGCTCCGCGCAGGGTCCCGCTGGGAGGGCCATCTTGTGCTATCGATCTCCGGCGCAATAGGTGCGCCCATCGTCGTCGACCGGTATGGAGAGGGATTCCTCCCACGTATTGATGGGGACGGAAAGGTCGAGAACGTCCTTGAACTGATCAATGTTGAAGAAATCGAAGTGCGACACATTGAAATTACAAACCACGGCGAGCAGCCTGGAGTGCGTCGCGGCGCTCTCGTCGCGGTCGAAAACTTTGGCACTGCGCATCATGTGCGGGTCTCCGATCTTTATATCCACGACGTCAACGGGACAAATGACCGCAAAGAGACCGGGGGCATACTCTTCCGGACCGCGGGGGACAAAGTGCCTAGCCGGTTCGATGATCTGCTCATCGAGCGGAACATTGTTTGGAAAGTAGACCGCTCTGCAATTGTGGGACAAAGCTCCGAAACCGCGCGCTCCAGATGGAACCCCAGCCTGCACGTTGTCATCCGTGATAACTACGCGGAAGATATCGGTGGAGATGGTATTGTTCCCTGGGCAACCGATGGCGCTCTGATCGAGCATAATGTGGTGCTGCACTGCAACCGGCGCGCCGGCAGTTACAACGCCGGTATCTGGCCGTGGAGCACAGACAATTCGCTCTTTCAATTGAATGAGGCAGCGTTTACTCATACCACGCGAGACGGCGAAGGGTTTGACTCGGATTACAATTCCACGAATACCAAGTTTATCTATAACTATAGCCACGATAACGAGGGCGGATTCATGTTGATCTGTACGCCCGTCAAGCGCAACCCGGCTGAAAACATTGGAAACACTGGGACCGTCATTCGACATAATATCAGCCGCAATGACCACAATCGCATCTTCAATCTTAGCGGGGCAGACCAGACGACAGTGGAACAGAACACGATCTACACATCCGATAAGGACGATGTGCAGGTGCTACTTGTGAGCAGTTGGGACGGCTGGTCAAAAGGGGCTGTGTTTCGGCAAAACACATTTGATATAGCAGGGACGGCGCATTATGGGCATGAGATTCATCGCAGTCAGGAAGGGAAGTACGAGATCGCGCCAGGATGGGGCGAGGCAACGGATATTCAATTTGAGGGCAATCGCTTTTTCGGTCACAATGCCGATCTTCCGCCCGATCCAAAGGCTTTGATCGATCCAGCCTACCATCCAGAGAACCTAAACTGGAATGAACCGGTCTTTAATCCATCACATCCTGAAGGCTTCTCCGCGTATCTCGTAGAGCACCGTCAGTGGTTGATGCAGTTGTTTACCGCGCAATTCGGACATTTGCCGCAATTGGGCGAATAGTCTCAACCGCGCTTGTGTCCTGGTCAGATCTGAACCTGCGGCGCTTGGGTTTTGAAGAGAGGTCTCCTGAATGCAGTGAACCAAGGCCGGATTGCGGATGACTCACACGGCGCATCGTTTCTTTTAGCATTGGTTGTAAAAATGTCTGTGCGACTCACGAACTTATCGCAAGTTGGTCATCTCGGCCATGGGGAGACCGACAATAATCATCTCGTGTTTACGTTGTGAGGAATTTCGAATGATCCGTTCTTATCGTTTTCTTTCGAGCGCCCTTTTCGCGACATCTCTCTTTCTAGTCACTTGCTGCTCCGTTCCGCCGGGGGCGCGCGCGGAATCTTTGGTGAATGACCACATGTTTCGCGCGGCGGAAACTGCACGAAGCACAATCGACTTCGACAAACGAGGATTTCTGATTCACGGCCGCCGAACATTCATCGTTTCAGCCGGCATGGAGTATGCCAGGGTTCCGCGCGAACTCTGGCGCGATCGATTGCTAAGGCTCAAACGCGGCGGATTCAATACGGTCGAAATTTATACGTTTTGGAACTTTCACGAACCAAAGGAAGGTCAATTTGACTTCTCCGGAGATCATGATCTCGATGCCTTCCTAAAACTGGTCCATGAACTGAACATGTATGCAATCGCTCGCGTTGGACCCTACTATTGCGCGGAGTGGGACCAGGGCGGCTATCCGCTCTGGCTGCGGTTCAAACCGGAGGTTCTCGTTCGTCAACCCAATGCAGAGTTCGAGCGCTACGTGGATCGCTTCTTTGACAAGCTGATCCCGATTATTGCAGCCAACCAAGTCAATCGCGGAGGCTCTGTGATTCTGGTGCAGTTGGAGAACGAGCATCCCGCCGGATGGGGCACTGGTATGCCGAACTCCTACTTCACGCATCTTCGCGAAAAGACAGTTTCTCTCGGTCTTGAGGTTCCGTATTTCTTCAGCGGGCTGCATCACGCAAACGACCCCGCCGGGGATGCGGCTTCATTTGACGATCCCGCTCGGCCCAATCCCTGGTTCAGCACGGAATTCTGGAGCGTGTGGTACGACCACTATGGTGCAGACCCAACAGACGCGACGGTATTCGGCCGGCGGGCATGGAAGATGATCGCGCACGGCGGCAATGGATACAACGTGTATATGGCGCATGGCGGTACCAACTTCGGATATACCTTCAGCCACGAAGACGCAGCGTCCTACGACTACGGCGCTGCCGTTGGTGAAGCCGGCGACCTGCGTCCTCTCTACTACAGTTTCAAACAGGCTGCATGGTTCGCACGTAGCTTTTCAAACATCCTGGAGAATAGTACCGATGCGACCTCGACCACGCAGGCAACGGTATCTAATCCTCAGGTGAAACTCACGGCGCGACGCAGTCCTTCCGGCGCCGTCCTCTTTCTGGACAACCCAACTAGTTCTGACCAGGAAACAGAGGTCGTGCTATCGACTGGGGCAGCGCCAAAGAAGGCGCATCTTGTGTTGGCTCCGAGCGAGATTGTTCCGCTTCTTTCAAGCGCGCAACTTACTGATGGAGTTGCTGTTGAGTGGTCCGCAAGCCGCATTCTCGGTACAGCTTCGGCGGGCAATAATTTCACCCTGGTCGCATACGGTCCTCCAGGAAGTACCGCCATTTTCGATTTCGCCACGGAGAAATCGCCGCAAATTCAAACCGGCGAAAGTGCATTTCAGAAAACGCCCGGCGGATTGCACCTTAGCTTTTCATTTTCCGAGGAACGTCCGGCAGAGTACACCTTCACAGTGGGCGACAGGCGCGTTCGCGTTCTAGCTGTCAGCCAGCATCGTGCCGACGCAACATGGTTCGTAGACGTTGGCCAGAACACCTATGTTATCTCCGGGCCTTCGTATGTAGGCGACGTCCGCATGCAAGCCGGACGATTGCAGTTCACTTCGGAGCGCCCGTGGCAGAGCCATGATGTTCAGATGGACGTTTTCGCTTACGGACCGGGTGACGCGCCACTGCGGTTCTCCACGAATGTGCAGCAGCCGGCGCACATAACATCCCTGCAGACTGCGACCTGGCAAACTGCGTCAGCGTCTCAGCCCGTTTCCATCCAATTCGATGATCGTGGATGGAAGCAGAGTACAAACCCAGAGCAGATGGGCGCTGATGGTGACTTGACCGCGGATGCATGGTATCGGACCTCGGTAGACATTGCTCGTCCAGGGAAAAAAATGTTGCGGTTCGACCGGGGCGGAGGCCGTGCAACGGTTTTCGTAGACGGTGTTGCCGCGGGCAAGATTGAATTGCATTCCCCGGCCTTCCTTGTTGACCTCTCTGCGGGGAAACATTCTATCGCAATCTTCACCGCGCACGATGGGCGGGACAAACTTTACAATTTCCTTGGTTCACTAACCCAAACAGATGCCAAGGGCCTTGATGGCGCCGCTATCCTCTGGGACGATGCTGTGATCCAAACGCCAGTCTGGCGGATCGCGCCGACTGCCTCACCGGCGAAGTTGTCTGATAGCCAGCAGGCCCCACCGGCAACGGATTCGTCCGTGTGGCAGGACTATACTGCGGGAGGAGACGCCTTTCAGAATACGAAAGGCTTCGCATGGTTCATGACCACGTTCAATCGCACGGCTGCTCAGCATCATCTTATCGAGTTCCCAGGTGCGATCCCTATTTTCCTGAACGGGGTTAAAGTCGTGAATCATCCGCGATGGGGCGAGCCACTCTCTCTGAGCCTCGACGCAGCTTTTCAGCAAGGATCTTCTGTCAACCTTGCACTTCTGGTCCCCAATTACTTTGCCGCAGGAGGCCTGAGTAGAGGTGTACGTCTCATTAGCTATAACGACGAACATCCAGTAACGGGCTGGCGTATGCGTGGTGGCACTGGCACTGTTACCGACAGTGAGTGGCGTAATTTAAAGCCAAACGAGCGCTTTGATGGGCCGCAGTTCTTTCGAACCACATTCGATGCGCCATTGACAGGTGCGCCACAGACAACATCAATCTGGCGCGTTGTAGTCGCAGGGATGGGCCATGGCAATGTCTGGGTAAATGGTCATAATCTCGGACGATATCCGGAGAGGATACCTGTCAATGGTCTATATATCCCGGAATGCTGGTTACAGCCGAGGAACACGGTCGAGATTTATGACGAGGATGGACGCATTCCAAACGATGTATCCATCCAGGTTGAGGCGGCAGCAAGTCGCGATCATTTCGACTACATTTCTCAAAGGTGAGGAGTCGATTGTGTCTTTCTTCTTGGCTCTAGTTGTTCACTGGAATCTGCCGCTAATGTCGTCTCCGCTCCTGGCAGGAACAGAAACGGACCACTGGCTAAAGAAGCATCAAACGAAAAGACTCTCTGTGCTGCTTTTCCAATTTCTTTTCGTCCTGATGGCTGTCAAATCTGTGAATGCCGCTTCGCAACTGGTGTTCCCTGGTGAAGTGTGGCGTGACAACCGCGGTCAGCAGATCCAGGCGCATGGCGGCGGAGTCCTGCACTGGAAAGACGACTATTACTGGGTTGGTGAAGATCGCACGCAGTCAAACGACCATGAAAAGCGCTATGTTGCGTGTTACGCCTCAAAGGATCTTGTGCACTGGACTTTTCGGGGTCAAATACTGGCGCTTACCGACCCGGAACATCTCGGCCTCAACTGGGTGCTTGAGCGCCCCAAGCTCTTTCACAATCCGCGCACCGGCAAATTCGTCCTGTACTTCCACCTTGATGATAACCACTACAAACTTGCGCGCGTGGGAATTGCCGTAAGCGAACGCATTGATGGCAACTACACCTATGTCAAAAGCTTCCGCCCACTCGATCAGGAAAGCCGCGACATCGGCCAGTTTATCGACGATGATGGTTCTGCCTATCTCATCTTCGAGTCGCGTCCCACCAAGGGCTTTTTTATTGCCAGGCTTTCTGACGACTATATGACTGTCGACAAGCAGATCAGTTTTATCCGTGCCCCGCTTGAAGGCGGCGCTTTGGTCCACTATAACGGCCTGTATTATGTGCTCGGATCTCATATGACCGGATGGCGCCCCAACCCGAATGTATATGCGACAGCTCCTTCGCTCAGCGGCCCGTGGACAGAGTTCAAGGACATCGCCCCGGCGGAGGTAAACACCTACCAGGCGCAGTCAACGATGCTGCTCAAAATCGTCGGCTCCAAAGAGACATCGGTCATATTCATGGGTGATATCTGGAAACCCCGGACACTCTGGGATTCCCGTTATCTCTGGATGCCAGTGCAGATTGGAGATGGAGAATTGCACCTGCCATCGCCGCACCCTTGGCTGTTGAACGTGAAGGCTGGAGGAACAACGATCAAGTAGGTTCCAATTAATCGCAGAATCTGCTGTATCAGTATCCCCGCTGCGAACTCCACCCGGCCCTGGTTCCGGCCCGGGACAGCTCTCAGCGGTGCGCAGTTGCCCATCGAGGTGACACTGCGAGGGCGCACACGTAATCGCTAAGTCCGCGACGAAACCGGATCTGCCTACGGCAGATCCGGTTTCTTAGAGCGGTTCTCCAATACATGTACACCGGGCAGCATCATAGAAGGTGGCTTTGTCTTGAGAAGAAAGCCACTCAGCAGCATCGGTTTCGATGTATAGCAACTGGAGAACCGCTCTAACTGCCACAACGGCAAACTCGCAGGAATGTTGCCAGTTTCACATTGCGCGAAATACCCGGAGCCGGAGGAAATGGCAGAGTTAATCCAGGGCTCAATATATGAGCAACTTTTCATTCGCTGTTTATGGCGCTGTGATGCCAGATATACATACCTTTGTATGATTGTCACTCGTTAAATCGTGGACGTATATTCATATGCGAAACTGAGCCCCACAAAACGACGCAGGATAGTGATGCGTTTTCATACCAGGCGAGGGGGGCGATTCTGATGTACGCGAGTAAAAGGGCGCATAGATTGAAGGATGCGCTGTGTGAATATGTAACCGTTTTCAAAGGAGACCAACCAGATGAGACGTTCCGTAGTTCTAATTGTCTCGATTGTCAGCGTCTTGCTCTTTGGCCTGTCTGCATTTGCGCAGCAGGTTACAGGCAACATCGAGGGCACCATCACCGACCAGCACGCGGCTGTAATCGCGAATGCGCCGGTTCAACTCACGGAGGTGGCGACGAACGTAGTGCGCACCGCCAAGACCAGTGCCTCCGGGCACTTTCTCTTCAGCACTTTACCGCCCGGCACCTATTCCGTGAAGGTCGAAGTCCCTGGTTTCAAGACCACGGTGAAAGACCTTGAAGTGCGAGTAGCGGAGACCTCGTCTGCAAATCTTCAACTTGAAGTGGGATCGGCCTCGGAGACCGTCACTGTCACCGCCTCCACGGAGAATGTCAACACGGTCGAGTCGTCGGTCGACTTCGGCCTCCACGGTCAGGACGTGCAGGATCTGCCGAACCTGAACCGTGACGCTCTTTCGATCTCTGGGTTTCTGCCAGGCGTCACGATGTCGGGCAGCTCCGCTCAGATGGCAGGCAACACCGGTGAGACGGCCAACGTGGACGGAAATCGCCAACAAAGAAACGACTTCTATGTTGACGGTGTGGAAAACCAGGAATACCGCAACGGAAGTGGGCAGACTCCCAATCCGGATGCCGTTGAAGAGGTCCAGGTTACGACCTCGAACAGCGGAGTCGAACTTGGCAAAGCGACGGGCGGCGTATTCAACGTCATTACCAAGAGCGGCACGAATCAGTTCCATGGCGACGGCTTCTACTTCTTTCAAATGACCAACGCGAACGCCAACAGTTGGATGAATGACTACTGGAATGCTAAGGCGGGCAAAACAGTAGACTCCAGGCCGAAATCTCCTGAAAAGTATATAGGTGGCACCGTTGGCGGCCCAATCCGCATCCCCCACGTCTACAACGGCAAGGACAAAGCCTTTTTCTTCTTCGCCTACGATCACTACAAGACCAACTCCCAAGGCAATGCTGACCAATCGTTTGCGCCCACTGCGGCGATGCTGAGCGGCGATTTCAGCGATGGTTTCAACACGATCATCGATCCTACAACCGGCCAGCCGTTTCCGGGGAACAAAATCCCCGAAGGCAGAATCGATCCGGTTGGAAAAAACTTAGCCTCGCTGCTCCCTACCGTGTCCACGTATGGTCCGGACAACATATATGACTGGGTGTTCAGCCAGCCTGCGCATAACAGTAATTTCCTGGGAAAGGTTGATTACCACTGGAATAGCAAAAACGTCACTACGTTCACCGTTGGCCATAACTCCGGCTACAACGTGGCGCCCAACGAGGGCAGCTCTTCCTGGAGCAACATCCCGAAATGGGGACCCAAGGTAATGAACACCACCACCAAGACGTATACTGGCCACCACGCCTGGATCATCTCCTCCAACCTCCTTGCCGATTTCCGGTTTGGATACACGGATCTTGACTCGGCTTCGGACAATTTCGCTTATGAGGCCACACCCTTCTACAAGGCTGGAGAATCTGCCCTGGCGGCTATGGGCGCCACTAATGTTCCCGTTACGATGGCTGGAGAAGAGCTCTATCTGCCTCAAATCGCAATTGGCGAGTGGTGGTGGGGGCACAACCTGTCGGGCACGGAAGGTTGGCTCGGAACTTTCGACCAGCCCAGTTACAACTTCGGCGGCACTGTTTCCTGGAACAAGCAGAAGCACACCTTCAAGTTTGGAATGGACTCCACGCGGCAGCAGCAGATGTATGCTGACAGTTATGCTCCTTCAACAGGGGACGGTTGGGACGGATATTTCACGTGCCCCACTGACGGTACCTCTCATGATTGCCAAGGGTCAAACAATAATACAATTCTTGGTAACGGAGGACTCAGCGATGTAATCGAACTGAATAAGAACTACAATGGCATCGCCGATTTGCTGCTCGGTCTGAATAATGGTTATTACGCCGATAATGGTGAGCTCAACTACACGACTCACCGTTGGGACAGCTCTTACTTCGCGTCGGATGAATGGAGGATCACCCCCAAGCTCACTCTCTCGCCCGGCGTGCGGTACGAGGTTTTCCTTCCGCCGACCGTGAGCGACAACCAAAGATCGGAATACTACGATCCGAACGGTGACGTTCATGGTTCGGTGTCGAAGTATCAGTCGGATCAGTATACAGGCACGCCAGCCGGCTTTGCCTTTGCCGGAGACGCGGTTTTCGGCAAGGATTTCTACAAAACGCAGTACAATCTGGTCTCGCCCAGAATTGGCTTTGCCTATGACCTGACGGGCGATGGCAAAACGGCCATCCGAGGTGGAGTTGGTAAATACTACAGTGCAACTTCGCTGCAGATCGTAGACTGGGCTTCGGAACAAACTCCATGGGCGCCGAGCGTGGAATGTACCCATCAATACGTTGTCAGCGACCCGTGGGACACCTGCAATTTCTCGTACAATGCGACGACGTCCATACTCCCCACCACGATAACAATTAACAATCCGGGCGGATTCTCGAAACCGCCGACGCCATTGCCCAAGGCTTCGAGTGCTGCAAGCATCGATTCCTATCCATGGCCGAGTCAGATGAGTTACGCCTATTCCTTCGATCCAAACTTCAAGACGGCCTTCAGCTACCAGTGGAACGTGTCGGTGGAGCATCAGGTTGGCAAGTCCATGAGCCTCACGGCATCCTATGTCGGCAATCGCGGAAGAGATCTTCCGTCGATTACGGACATCAACTGGGGCGATTATGTGAACGGGGCTCCTGATCCGAAAATTGCCGGCCAGTGGGATTTCAATTCGACTTCGAGCAATGTCACGAGCCGCCGTCCCAACCAAGGGTACGTTAACATCTGGCTTCTCAGCTCGAACGCCAAGAGCAAGTACGATGCTTTCCAGGCGATCGCCAAATTCCATTATGCCAATCGTCTCACCGGACAGGTCTCGTACGTGTACCAGACGGCATATGACGATTGCAGCTACGATCCGACAGCTTACAGTCAAAACTGCGCCTCCAACCCCAGCAACATTCATGCGGACTGGGCGCAGACAGCCAATCACACAACCTTGAAATTCTTCTATAACTACCGGCTGCCGATCTTGGAGCACAGTTCCAGTCTCGTCGCGAAGGTCGTATCCGGCTGGCAACTCTCAGGGGATGGTTACGCCTCCACGGGGTCTCCTATCAATGTGACTATGGGCGACTGGAACTATGACGGCGATGGACAAGATCGCCCTGACGTAGCTGGTTCGATCCAGTATCAGGGCGGGCGCCGAGCGGCTGCGGGTTCGCAGTACTACACATGGGTCAGTTCGGCTGCGTTTGCCAACCCCGGCAGCAGCATTGGATGCCCGGCTGGCTATATGGACTGCGACGCGAAACACAATGGTGTCTTTGGCACCCTGAAAAGGAATGCACTCCGGGGTCCGGATTCCAATAACCTGGACACCGTTCTCATGAAGAACTTCTACGTGACGAGTTCGAGATCGAACTACCTTCAGTTGAGAGTCGAAACGTACAACACTCTGAATCACCCGCGGCTTGGGAATCCGAACCTGGGTTTTACCCCCATCACCTGGAGCGAGAATGCGACAACAGGTGCTTGGACTGAGAACAATTCCAATCCCGGTACCTTTGGCCAAATTACTGGCAAGCAAGCCAGCACGGCCCGTCAAATACAGTTCGGAGTTAAGTACTACTTCTAAGTTAGCTCCGCTCAACAGCCGGTCTCTCGCGAGTTTCACGAGAGACCGGCATTTATCGTTTTAAAAGGTTTGAAGTAAAATATATATGGGGTGCACTCTGTGCGGTTGAGCAAAGTCTTCTGGTTGTCCGTCGTGGTTATGGCCACTCTCGTGTTGCCATCGGTGTTCTCCCAGGTTGCGCCTTCAGGCGCCTTGAAAAGCACACTGCAGCGCGCAGCAGACCTTGAAGATCACGGCCAGTTCGACCAGGCCGAGCAAATCTATCTTGCGCAGGAAAAGCACTTTCCAAAGAACGCGGAGATCCTCTTCCATCTTGGCACGTTGCGCATGCGTCAGCAGGACTGGCCGAAGGCAGTTGCATATCTGGAGAAATGCCGGACTCTGCAGCCACGGAATGTTGATGCCCTCTTCTACCTCGCGCAAGCCCATTACTTTAACGGCGAACTTGGCCTGGCTCAAAGGACAATCTTCAGCGCCGCGAGACTTGCTCCCAACTATGGGGCAGTCCTTCAGAAACTGGGCGAGTATTTATGCGAAGGCGATGAATGCGGGCAGGGTTTAGATTACTTGCTTAAGGCCCGTAAACTCGATCCCAAGCTTGAGAATCTCGACTTCGACCTCGGTATGGCTTACCACAAGCTGACCAAAATTCAGGAGGCGCAGCCTCTACTGGAATCGGTTTTCCGCAAAGACCCCAGCAATCTGGTAGCGGCGCGTTTTCTTGGAGTGATTGCGGCCTATCAGGGCGACTGGGATAAGGCCAGGAGTCTCTACGAATTTGTATTGTCACGAGAGCCCCGGAATGCGCCAGCGCTGGTGGGCTTAGGGACCGCTCTAGTCGCTTTGGGCAAGTACGAAGAGGCGCTCTCTCCCTTGCGTGAATCTCTGGAGATCGATCCTGGTATGACAGACGCCTATTTTCAATTAGGGAAAGCGCTGCGTAAACTGGGGCGTTCCGAGGAAGCGCTTCATGAAATGGAGTTGTTCCAGTCCATTCGGGACCGGGACCATGTTTTGCCTACCTTTGTAAGCGCCAACCAGGCTTTGCAGGGCGAGTATTGGAAAACCTGCGAGAAGCTGCTGAAAGAGAACAAGGAATCGGAAGCGATCAATTACATGAACTCTGTGACCGCCGACTCGCACGTGAAGGTCAATGTGCTTTATCTCATGGGGACGCTCTATCACGTGCTGCAGCGGAACGAAGATGCAATTCGATTGCTGAATAAGGCCGCTCAAATATCGCCGAACGATGCGGACATTGTGGCTTTTCTAGGGCGTGTCTATTTAAGCGAACACAATTACGAGCAAAGCGAAGCGGCGCTGAAACGGGCGCTCGATATTCGGCCCCAGGATCAACTCGCTCTCGCGAGTATGGGCGAACTGCAATATGCCAAGGGCCAATGGGCGGATGCCGCTCGCTATTTTGACGAGTCTCGTGCCCGTGATGTCTCGACCTTGCTGCTGATGTGTGATGCCTATATGCGAGCGGGGAACCGCGAAAAAGCGCATCAGGCAGCCGAACTGGTCCGGGTCTTTGCCCACGGCGACGCGAAGTCCATGGAAGAAGTGAACTCGATCATGGGCAGCGGCGGTGCAGTTGAACCAAATTTGCCTGCCCACCCGCACTAGTAGAATGAACATCTTTATCATTCGCCTTGATTACCAACAGAGCAACGGATGGAGCGGGTTTATGAACGTATTGGCGCTGGCGCTGCTGGTGATATTGTCCGGAGCCGGGTGGGCTCAGTCTAAATCTGGCATGAAGCCATCCGAACCCGATGCACCAAAAACACCCGGATTGCTCGTTAAATGGACAGGGGACTTGAAAGCCGGTCGTAGCGGAATTCACTTTAGGGACATTGCTCCCCGTTCTAACATCACCTACGTCACCAAAAACGATCTTGCTGACGGAAAGTACTTTCCTCAACCCATGTGCGGCGGAGTTGCCATTCTCGACTACAACAACGACGGGTTGATGGATATTTTCTTCACCAACGGCGCCAAGCTACCGGAGTTAAAGAAGACGGACCCTTCATTTTTCAACCGTCTCTACCGAAATAAAGGAGATGGAACGTTTGAGGATGTAACAATCAGGGCCGGTCTGGCTGGAGAGAATCTTGGCTACAGCTTCGGCGTGGCTGCCGCCGACTATGACAATGACGGCTATCCAGACCTGTTTATCGCCAACGTTGGCAAGAATACGCTGTACCACAATAACGGTGACGGCACCTTCACGGACGTAACTGACGGCTCGGGATTGAACACAAAACAGCCCAACACCTTGAGCACCCAGGCAGCATGGATTGACTATGACAATGATGGGCTTCTTGACCTGGTTGTCTCGGACTATACCGTTTGGACTCCCGCTACGGATAAAAAATGCGGGCCAGTGGGCATCCCAATTTACTGTGGTCCGCAATTGTATGGAAGCGTGCAACCGCGCCTCTATCACAATCTGGGTAGCGGAAAGTTTGAAGATGTGACCGAAAAGTCGGGTTTCGGTTCCGTTCAGGGTAAGGGCATGGGCATTGCAATCGCGGATTTCAATAATGACGGCTGGATGGACGTATTCATCGCCAACGACACGGATCGCAACTTCCTATTTCTCAATCAAGGTGATGGAACTTTCAAGGAAGTCGGCTTGCTCTACGGCCCGGCTTATAACGACAGTGGAGCCGTGGTCTCCGGTATGGGTGCAGATGCGAAGGACATTGACAATGACGGCTGGGTAGACATCTTCTATAACGATCTAATGACACAAACCTGGGCTTTGTTCCGAAACGAGCAGGGCAAAGGATTCGAATATATATCTCCACAATCGGGAATCACGCGATTGAGCGAGTCTCTATCGGGATGGAGCAACGGTTTTATTGACTACGATAATGATGGCTGGAAAGACCTCTACTCCGCGAATGGTGATATTGACGACCTTCATGCAGGCGACCGGCAACACGATACCATGTTCAGAAATATGGATGGAAAGCGGTTCATTGATGTTTCCGAGAGTCTGGGAAAGGACTTTCTGCGATCCGGGTTTCAGCGAGGCTCTGCGTTTGTTGACTTGAACAATGATGGTTTCATGGATATTGTGGTTACCTCGTTAAATGAAAAACCGCGAATCCTGATGAATTCCGCCAGCAATGGCAATCACTGGCTTCTCATTAAAACCATAGGACATAAGAGCAACCGGGACGGGATTGGCGCGAAGATCAAAATTACCACTTCGTCCGGTCGGACACTTTATAACCATGTGACCCCAAGTGTGGGGTTTTTGTCTTCCAGCGACCCGCGTGTGCATTTTGGACTCGGAACCGAGAGCAAGGTTGCTTCAATTGAGGTAAGGTGGCCGAGCGGAATTGTGCAAAACTTTACGGATGTGGCGGCAGACCAGATCCTCAAGATCGAGGAACCCCAGAAATGACTTCCCGCATTCTCGCAGGTTTTGTCGCAATCGCTCTGGCAATGTTTGCTGCTACATGTTTTTCGCAAGGCAAATCTGCAACTGTATCAGGACCAATCGCGTTTGAGAACATCGCGCAAAAGAGCGGAGTCACTTTCGTGATGGACAACAGCGCCAGCCCGCGCCGTTTCCAGATCGAGACAATGATCGCGGGCGTGGCGATCTTCGATTACAACAACGACGGGTTGATGGATTTGTTCTTCGTCAACGGTGCGCATTTACCCGACATGGACAAGCGCGATCTCCGGTATTGGAACAGACTTTACCGTAACAACGGCGACGGTACATTTACCGATGTTACAGAGAAAGCCGGCATGCAGGGCGCGTGTTTCGGCATGGGCGTTGCCGCTGCGGATTATGACAATGACGGATGGGAAGATCTCCTCGTAACCGGGGTAAACTGCAGTCAACTCTTCCATAATAACGGCGATGGTACGTTTACGGATGTTACGGCGAAAGCGGGGCTTGCAGGGATTCGTTCGAAGTGGGCCACCAGTGCCGGGTGGTTTGATTACGACAACGACGGGCGGCTCGATCTGTTTGTAACGAATTACGTGAACTGGTCCGCCGCAACGGAACCTGTCTGCGCGGTTGGCAAGGTGGTTACATATTGTTCCCCCGATGTCTTCACGGGCGAGCGCGACATGCTCTTTCACAATAACGGCGATGGCACTTTTACGGATGTTTCGGAAAAGTCCGGCATTGGCAAGTACATTGGCAAGGGCATGGGAGTGGCTTTCGCCGACTACAATGAGGATGGCTACACTGACATATTCGTGTCCAACGATACATACCGGAATTTCTTATTCCGCAACAATGGGAATGGCACTTTTGACGAGGTCGGAGTTGAGATGGGCGTTGCCTATAACCAATTCGGCAAGTCCATCGCCGGGATGGGGGCAGACTTCAGGGATGTGGACAATGATGGACGCCCCGACATTTTTGTGGTCGGAATGGCCGGTGATTCGTTCCCACTATTTCGAAATACAGGCAAGGACTTCGAAGACATCACCAGCGAATCCGGGATCGCCACCGTTACGGCTCGCTTTACAGGGTGGGGAGCTGGAATCGCGGATTTCGACAATGACGGTTGGAAAGACTTGTTCGTTTCCTGCGCATCAATCTTGGATAATTCCGAGGAGGTAAATCAACAGCCCGCGAAGCTGCCCAATCTGGTTCTTCGCAATACAGGCCATGGCCGCTTCGTGGACGTCAGCGCATCGGCCGGCTCCGCTTTTGGAGTGCCTGCCGCACACCGCGGAGCGGCGCTGGGTGATCTGAACAACGATGGCCGCATTGACGTGGTCGTGACAAATCAACGCAGTTTGCCCGAAATCTGGATAAACCGTTCCGCCAATTCAAACCATTGGTTATTAGTGAAACTTGTCGGAACGCGGAGTAACCGCGACGGGCTTGGGGCTCGCCTTAAGGTAACACTGGCGGATCACACCTCTCTTTATAATCACGCGACCACCAGTGCTGGCTATGGTGCATCCAGCGATCCTCGCGTTCACTTTGGTTTAGGGAAGATCGACCACGCAGACAAACTGGAGATCTGGTGGCCGAGTGGGATACATCAGACTCTCACAAATGTGAAAGGTGATCAGATTCTGATAGTGCGCGAATCTGTCAATTGAATTGGTTGTGGCTACTTTAGTTCACCGTGCCAGGTTTAATCCCACCGCCTTTAGGCGGTCAGCTTTAGCGCGCTCTTAAAATGTAGAGATGGGCGAGTATCGAACGAGTGGGCATGCGATTTGGGAGATCAAGTATCACCTGATCTGGATCACGAAGTATCGGTACCCGATATAGCGTGGGGACGTGGCGGAGCGAGCCCGCGATGTGATTCGGCAGATATGCCAGGCACGCGAGGTGACGATCGTGCGCGGTTCGGTGTCGCCGGATCACATTCATTTGCTGGTGTCCGCCCCGCCGCTTCTTTCAGCGGCGAAGCTGGTGCAGTACGTGAAAGGGAAGTCAAGCCGTCAGTTGCAGCAGGATTTTCCTCATTTGCGCAAGAAGTACTGGGGTCAGCACATGTGGGCGCGGGGCTACTTTTGCGCGACGGTGGGCGTAGTGGATGAGAAAACGATCATGGAGTACATCGAGAACCAGAAGTGGGATGAGGACGCGGAGAGCTTCAAGATAACGGAGCCCATCAAGCCTTAAGCCGGCTTGAGCCGGGAGCCCTTCAGGCGGCTTCTAGCCGCAACTGCGACTTTCAGTCGCACTACAACCTACCGGCTTCAGCCGGTAGTGGTTGAGATTCTATAGGTTACCACTATTGTCCAAGACAGGAAAATCGGTAGTAGGTCAGGTATAGAGGTAAGGCTGCGCCGTTCTGATAGGTTGGGTTTGTCTAGAACTCAGCGTCAGAGGAGGACGCAGCCTTGTCCACAGTATGCA
>Ga0224529_1000911_pt1 | contig 20236 bp, 18 predicted proteins | sample CBST50metaG_FD_179893 | JGI IMG/M metagenome (GOLD analysis project Ga0224529, IMG submission 179893) | Peat soil microbial communities from Stordalen Mire, Sweden - C.B.S.T50 | ecosystem: Environmental > Terrestrial > Soil > Wetlands > Peat | place: Sweden: Norrbotten County, Stordalen Mire... | reverse complement strand
GCCCACCCCCGCATCCTCGGTCTGCTCGACGCCGTACCCCTCCCCGCCGAGATCGAAGCCATCCTTCACCGCACCGCCGCAATCAAGCGCGAAGTCGCTGTCACGCAGCTCTTCGCCGCCGTCACCGCGCGCATGAAAGCCGCCGCCACTCACGTGTCCGCATCGTTCGTCTCCGCTGATTCGCTCTTCGCAAAGCCGTCCGCGGATGCGTCCGCTGTAGCCGATGCGCGGCCAACGCCGCCACTCCGAACGCGCAAAAAATCCGTCGGCTTCCAGGTCCTCACCGGCAACACGCAATCAATCCTCGAAGCCCTTCGCGCCGGGATCACGGGGGCCGCACCCGCTTTCGCCGCCGCCGCCCCGCAGGCCTGCTACGAGGTCCTCGCCGCATGGAAGGACGATGACCGCGCGCTCGCGGAAGAAAAACAATCCCGGCTCAATGAGGCCGCCCGCCTCGCCGAAGAAAGCCCCGGCAGTCTAAAATTCGCTTGTGACCTTAACGGCTACTTCGGCGGCCTGCCGCGCCTGCCTCAGCTTCCGCCCACAGGGGAACAGCGCGCCGCCACCGAGCAGATCATGAAGCCATTGCGCAACTAATCGGCGTGCCGCTTCCTGTTTCCTTTAGGATTGGTGCAGAATCAAGTTCGCTTGTTCCAGCCATTAGCAGAAGTTCTATTCCGTTGCACGAGCAATGCACGCCCGCTATAATAGTCATCTGGAGATGACCACATGGCAACGCTTGCGAAATCCTTACCGCCCGCACCGGCACATAGCAAGTCCAAGTCGACCAGGATATTGAGCGCCCTGCCGCGCAAGACATCGCTCGGCCGTGTAGCCCAGCGCGAACCCATCGCCGCAGCCAAGGCCAAGACTCACTTCCTGCAACTGCTCGATCAGGTCGAGCAGGATCGCGTCCCAATCACAATCACGAAACGAGGCCGCGTTGTTGCTCAGCTAACCCCGGTCGCAGTAGAAATTGGCAAGTCGTCTCTCGAAAACATGATCGGACGCCTGAGGGGCAGCATAAAAATTACCGGCGACATCGTCAGTCCAGATCATGATTTCTGGGGCCCGGATTGGCGATGATCTCAGGCGTATTGCTGGACACACACTCCTGGGTTTGGCTCCAGAATGACCAACTGGACATGCGAGGCGCCGTAAGACAGACGCTGCAAGACGCACTTGATCGAGACGCTCTCTTTGCCTGCTCGATCTCGATGCTGGAGATCGCCAACGCGGCCCGCAGAGGCCGGATGTCGTTCGATAGGAGCCTCGCTGACTGGTTCAAAATCAGTCAACGCAGTCCCGGAGTGCGTCTCATCGACATTTCGCCAGAGATCGCACTCGATACGATGAAGCTGCCTTTATCCTTCCACGGCGATCCGGGCGACCGTATTATTGCGGCTACGGCCCGCGTCAACGGCCTCACACTTTGCACCCATGATCGCGATCTTCTGCGCTTCGGAAAACAGGGCTTGATGCGAACCTTGAAGGTGAACAAGAAGAGGGAACTCCATGCCTGACCCAACCCGCGTAGCCCTCATCCAGATGGCCTGCGCGCCCTCCACAGCCGAGAACCTCGACCACGCCGCCGACCTCGTCCGCCAGGCCGCACGCGACGGAGCGCAGCTCATCTGCCTGCCAGAACTCTTCCGCTCCCAGTACTTCTGCCAGCGCGAGGACCACCGCCTCTTCGCTCTCGCCGAACCGGTCCCCGGCCCCAGCACCGCGCGCCTCAGTGCCATCGTGCGCGAAGAGAAGATCACGCTGATTGCGTCGCTGTTCGAGCGCCGCGCCCCGGGCCTCTACCACAACACTGTCGCCGTTCTGGACCACGACTCCACCGAGCCGGACAACATCAGTGGCATCTACCGCAAGATGCACATCCCCGACGACCCGCTCTACTACGAGAAGTTCTACTTTGCCCCCGGCGATCTTGGCTTCCGCGCCATCCCCACCAGCCATGGCCCCATCGGCGCGCTCATCTGCTGGGACCAGTGGTTCCCGGAGGCCGCGCGCCTCACCGCGCTCGAGGGTGCCGAGATGCTCTTCTACCCCACCGCCATCGGCTGGCACCCCAGCGAAAAATCCGAGTTCGGCGCCGCGCAGTACTCCGCCTGGAAGACCATCCAGCGCTCCCACGCCATCGCCAACGGAGTCTTCGTCTGCGCCGTCAACCGCGTCGGCCACGAACACGGCGACGTGATCCTCGAATTGCCTGAAGTCTTGAAAGAATCGGATGCTTCGAAAGGGACGGGCCTCAGCCCGTCTGCATCGACACTCAATAAGACCGGGGCTTTAGTCCCCGAGGGAATCTCGATCCCCGGCCCCGGCGATCACACCTCCGCCAGCGGCATCGAGTTCTGGGGCGGCAGCTTCATCGCCGATCCCTTCGGCCGCATCCTCGCGCAGGCCAGCCACAATCAGGAAGAGATTGTGACCGCGACGCTCGACCCCGCGCTGGTCGAAACCACGCGCCAGAACTGGCCCTTCCTGCGCGACCGCCGCATCGACGCATACAGTGCCATCACCCGCCGTCTGCTCGACTAGTTTTAGGTGTTAAGAACTCATGTTCCTGAAATTCTTGACTATCGGTAACGACCGAACCAGAACAATTATTGAATATTTAATATAGTGATACTTCTGAATATCTACAATATTATTTAGCCATGAAAAAAGCCTTTGTATTGTTTGCTGTCTTGTGCATGGCGTTGCCTTTTGCCGCGGCGCAAACGGCCTCACCAAACTCCGAAGTGCGCGAACAACCGATAAGCGCCGACGAGGCGGCCATCCGGCAGGTCTCGGAAGACTGGATCACGTTCTATAACGCCGGGGACGCGGCGAAGGTCGCGGCTTTGTATACCGACGACGGCTACTATCTCTCGGCACACATCCTGGCGCACGGGAGGCAGGCGATCGAGGCTTATTGGGAACGCGGCATCAAGGCGGGCGGGCACATCGATTTCATCAAGCCGCTGACACTCTACTACACCGGAGACCTCGCCTACTGTGCGGGCACCTACCAAGCGACCAACGCGGGTGAGACCGTCGATGGACGCATCCTAATAGTGCTGAGGAAAGTGAACGGCAAATGGCTGATGGCCGCGCATGAAACAGTCGTTCGAGACCAACCGCTATGAGCTGGGATTTTCTTCTTGAGCATGGTTACATCGTTTATGGGTTGGGCGTCATTGCTCTTGCGCGGCTGACCTTCTTGCAGCTCTCCTCTTCCAACATCGCCGGTTTGGCGTCGGTGCCAGTCACTTCGAGATCGGCATCGTAGGCCGCATCGCCATTCCTCGTGAAGGTGTGCTTGATGGGCAGCTTCTCCTCGCCAAGGATCATGTAACCCGTATAGACGAGCTTGTCGCCGTCCCATCCGGGCGAGGTCACGTCCACCCGTGAACCGCCTATGTTCATGTCACGGCGGACGTGCATCTTGGCGTTGGCGTCCCAGGTACTCGATCCGATCAGCGTTTGTTTGCCCTTCACCGGCCCTTTCAACTGATCGATTTGGTAGATGAGCCATGAGCCGCGCAGCGTCATGCTATAACTGAACCGATCGGTGAACTTCGCCCCAGTGCCCACCGGCGAGGCGTGTTGTGTGCCCTCGCAGATCCAGGTCCCGACGAACCACTTCTCGGTCGACATCTGCTCCGGCAGCATCTGTGCCGCTGCGGCCTTGGCGGACTGGCCCTGGGCCAAAGCGGACACAGCGAAGAGCGCGAAAGTAAGGATGATCCTCTTCATAGTATGGATCCCCCTCTAAAGAAATGGGCCATCAGGATCAGCAAACTGGATGAGTTTCTCAATCACCTCCAGCGACAAGGTCGGGAAGTTCTCATGGATCTCTTCGACCGACGATCCAAGCTCATAATCGCCCACAATGGTATCGGGAAATATCCGCGTGCCGACGACGGTCGGCACACCGCTGCATCGGCCCGGCACCCTCTCCACCAGCTCGCACCCTGTCCAGTCCATGGCGCACCTCGCACTCAAATTCTACCGCCATTTCTGCATCTTATCGCCACCAATCCGAGCGCAGCTCTGCCCCACGCACCACCTCACTCGGCAGCCCCGGCTCTGGCGACCACAGCTTCAGATCCTCAACCTCCGCCAGCTCCAGCAGGCGCTCCATCGGCTGACGCCACGCGTGCAGTGCCAGATTGAAGAGCCCCCAGTGGATCGGCATCAGCAAGCCCGCCCCACCCAGCGCGTGAAACGCCCGCACCGCTCCATCCGGCCCCATGTGGATCGACTGCCAAAGCTCGTTGTATGCGCCAATCTCCAGCATCGTCACGTCGAATGGCCCAACCGCCGCGCCGATCTCGGCAAATCCCTCCCACCAACCCGAGTCCGCCCCGTAGTACACCGTATGCCCCGCCCCACGCAGCACAAACGAAGCCCATAGCGTCTCGAAGCGGTTGAATGCACCGCGTCCCGAGAAGTGCCGCGCAGGCAGTGCTGTAATCTCGCACCTTGCGCCAGCCGCGCCCGCAACCGTCACCGTCTCCGTCCAATCCATCTCTGCAATCCGCTCCGCTCGCACGCCAAGTCGCCGCAGAATCGCACCAACTCCCAACGGCGTCACCCAGCGCGCCTGCGGTTGCAGAGCCGCCAGCCTCCGCACCGTTCCCGCGCCCAGATGGTCGTAGTGGTCATGCGATACCAGCACTGCGTCGATCGGTGGCAGCTCTTCCAGCCGCAGCGTCGGCGCAAAGAAGCGCTTCGGCCCAGCCCACTGCACCGGCGATGCGCGCTCGTCCCACACCGGGTCCAGCAGTACCCGCACCCCATCGATCTCCACCAGCATCGACGAGTGTCCCATCCATGTAATCCGCAACCCGCTCTCCGGCGCCTTCGCGTACACCGAAGCATCCGTGCGGAACGGTCCCAGCGCCCGCCGCGGCACCCGCTCCTCGCGATTGAGGAGGAACTGCGGCAACACCTTGAAGATCATTCCCAGTCCGCCCACCGTCGCCGGAACCGGATTTAAAAACCTCCGTCCCACCTTCTCCGCTCGCTTCAACATGGTCATATATCTATCGGATTGGATGCGCGTCCCTGCCCCGCGACGCACCGCCTATCTTGAATCTCCCAATCTGCCTTACTTCGTTGCCGTCGCCTCGTCCTTGTAGAACTCCGCGATCTGAACTGCGTATTGCTTCTCCACCACGCGCCGTTTCAGCTTCATGCTGGGCGTCAGTTCATCCCCTTCGACAGTCCATTCGTCGGCCACCACAGCCAGCCGCTTGATCGTCTCGAACGGCGCCAGCGTGGCATTCACATCGTTCACGATGCGCTGATACCGCGCCACCACCTGCGGCACCTGCACCAAAGCTTTGCGGTCGCCCGCCGGATAGACCACTCCTTTCACCCGCGCCCAGCTCTCCAGAATCGCAAAGTTCGGCGAGATCAGCACGCACGCGAACTTGTGTTTGTCGCCCACCAGTGCCGCGTTGCCCACCAGCACATGCGCCTTCAGTTTGCCCTCGATCGGCTGCGGAGCAATCAGCTTCCCGCCGCTGGTCTTCAGCAACTCCTTCTTGCGGTCGGTAATCGTCAGGAACCCCTCCGCATCGATCTTCCCGATGTCTCCGGTGCGGAACCACCCATCCTCGGTGAACACCTCCGCCGTCTCCCGCGGCTTCTGCCAGTAGCCATGGAAGACCGAAGGCCCGCGCACCTCCAGCTCGCCATCCGGCGCGAAGCGCACATCGACGCTCTCCAGCACCGCCCCCACCGTTCCGATGCGATGCCGCTTCGGCGTATCCAGCGCAATCAGCGGCGAAGTCTCCGTCAACCCATAGCCCTCAAAGATGAGAATTCCCACGTCGGCGAACCACCCCGCCGTATCCATCCCCAGCGGCGCCCCACCCGACACAAACAGCCACACCCGCCCGCCAAACGCCGCGCGGATCTTGGAGAAGACCAGCTTGCTCGCCAGCTTCCACGCCAACCCGCCGTGTTTAGCGTCCGCCAGCGTCTCGGCGCGATGCTTCTTGCCCACGCTCAGCGCCCAGTTCAGAATCCGCTTCTTCACGCCGTGCGAATTGCCCTCGACTGCCTGGCGAATCTTCTCGTACACGCGCGGCACGGCCACCAGGACCGTCGGCCTCACCTGCTTCATCGCCGCCGTAATCTGGTTGAAATGCGGACAATGGGCCAGCGTCACATGCTCCAGCATAAGCACATAGTCGAGGTGGCGCGCCGTTACATGCGAGAGCGGCAGAAACGAGATGCAACTGTCCTTCTCGCTGAACGGAAACTCGCGCGACGAATAGCAGAGGTTGTTCGCCATATTGCCATGCGTCAGCATCACGCCCTTGGGCTCGCCGGTGGTCCCCGAGGTGTATATGATCGTCGCCAGGTCCTCCGGCTGCACCGACCGCACCCGCGCGTCGAACTCCGCGTCGCGCGTCTGCATCGCCTCCGCGCCGGCCAGCAACTCGCCCATCCGCGTCACGGGAATTCCCGGGTGCCCCACATCCGGGGTCCCCGGCGAGCGCATTTGCTCGCAGGGGTGGGCGTCTCGATTCTGAGATGTGGGTTCATCCATCACCACGACATGCTCCAGAGCCGGCAACTCACCTGCCGCGCGCACCTTCTGCACCTGCTCCCACGAAGAGACCACCACAATCTTTGCGCCGCAGTCGCGCAGCATATACCCCACCTCCTCGGCGGTCAGCGTGGTATACAACGGAACATCCACGGCCCCCAGAGCCAGCGCCGCGAAGTCCGTCACCGGCCACTCCCAGCGGTTCTCGCTCAGCAGGGCCACGCGGTCGCCCTTGACGACGCCCAAAGCCGCCAGCCGCGCCGCCAGCGCGCGCACCCGCCCATACGCCTCCGCCGACGTAATCGGCTTCCACGCCACCTCGGCCTCTGCGTCCACCGCCGCATCGAACCACAGCCAGAGTGTCTTCTCGCCGCGCCCACACACCTGCAGAAACGCATCGTTGATCGTCTTGACATCGACCATTCAAACCCCTCCAGCATGTGCCGCCCGGAAATGACCTCATCCAGCCTACGCCGCTTGGCCGCAACGAGCTAGCAGCGAATGATCTTCTCCGACGCGATCCCTTTGGTCGCGTTGCGTGTGTCTACAACCAGCTTCGACTCTTTCACGATCGCCGCATAGTCGTAGTCCGTGTGGTCGGTCATAATCAGCACGCAGTCGTACTGCTCCAGATTCCTGAGCGGCGTGGACCTCATATTCAGGTTGTAGTGCCATCCACGCCCCACCGTCGGTAAGTAAGGATCGTTGTACAGGACCTCCGCGCCCCCAGCCCGTAGCAGCTCAATCACCGTCAGCGAAGGCGATTCCCTCAGGTCGTCGATGTCCTTCTTGTACGCCATGCCCAGCATCAGGATCCGCGCGCCATTCATCGCCTTGCTGCACCGGTTCAATGCTATCGCTACATACTTCACCACATGCTCAGGCATCGCCTCGTTCACCTCGCCCGCAAGCTCGATGAAGCGCGTGTTAAAGTCATACTCCTTCGCCTTCCAGCTCAGGTAGAACGGGTCGATCGGGATGCAGTGCCCGCCGAGCCCCGGCCCCGGATAGAACGGTTGGAACCCGAACGGCTTGGTCGCCGCCGCGTCGATCACCTCCCAAATGTCCACCCCCATGCGCAGCGACAGAATCTTCAGTTCATTGACCAGCGCGATGTTCACGCAGCGGTAGATGTTCTCCAGCAGCTTGGTCATCTCCGCCACGCGCGTCGACGACACCCTCACAGCCCGCGTAAAGATTCCCTCATACAACGTCGCCGCAAGCTCGGTCGCAATCGCCTCATGCCCGCCCACCACCTTGGGAATGTCGCGCCGTGCCACGGTGACATTGCCCGGGTCCTCGCGCTCCGGCGAGAAGGCCACATAGAAGACGCCGCGTTCGGCCGCCGCGCCCTTTGCCTGCGCCTTCAGCCCCTCGGTGTTGCCCGCCTCCAGCACGGGAATCAGCAGCTCCTCGGTCGTCCCCGGATAGGTCGTGCTCTCCAGCACCACCAACTGCCCCTCGCGAACCCACGGGGCCACCGCCTTTGCCGTGTTCTCCACAAAGCTCAGGTCCGGCTCGTGGTGCGCCGTCAGCGGCGTGGGAACACACAAAATAATCGCATCCTGGTCCGACAGCCGCGCAAAATCCGTCGTCGCGGTAAAGCCTTTCTTCCGCGCGCCCTTGATCTCCTTAGCCTCAATGCGAAAGATGTAAGACCGTCCGGCTTTGAGGTCGTCCACTTTTTTTGCGTCGATGTCGAAGCCGGTCACTTTAAATCCCGCCTCCGCGAGCAGCAGCGACAGCGGCAGCCCAACGTACCCCAGTCCGATCACGCCAATCCGCGCGGTGCGAGCCTCCAGGCGTGCAAGACGCTGCCGGGCAATCCGCGGCAGGTTGAGCTTGCCGGAGTTCGTCTGGATGGATTTAGCTTTGCTGGTCTTCGCTTTGCTGGACTTTCCCTGGCTGGACTTTGCTTGACTGGGATTCGACATGCTCCCGATTATCGCATTCAGCCCATTGGTTTTTTGCGATTTTCAGCAAGTCGTATCCAAAATAGGCACTCGAACGAAGTGGCCAGCTTGAAGCTTGTCCCATACAGCAACGGGCGGCTGCACCAACCTACATTCCCATGCTCATTCTGGCCTTTGCACCGTGTACATAATGGTCTAATGGGAACGATCTCCTATCCTGTCCCATGAAGAGCCCTTACAGCGGTACTCCATGACCTCGTCAACCGATCTCAACGCATCGCCAACCAGCGCGGGAAAACAACGTCTTGTCCGCGCTGGAATCCCATGGACCGCAATCGCCTTCCTCGGTCTCACCGCCGTCATTTCGATCCTGTGGTCGCACTCCAGGCTGATGTGGAACGACGAATTCCTCTCGCTCTGGACCGACAACGCCCCCAGCATCGGTCAGGTCATTCAAATCCAGCGCAGTTGCCCGATCTCTCTCGATCCCCTCTTCTACCATGCGCTGGCGCACGCCGCCATTCGCCTCTTCGGCGGTGGCGCGTTGGCAATCAGGCTGCCGTCGCTGCTCGGCTATCTGCTGATGCAACTCTGTCTGTTTCTCTTTGTCCGCCGCGTTGCCAGCGAACGCGCGGCTCTCTTCGCGATGGCTTTTCCGGCACTTACAACCTCGCTCTACTATTCGGTCGAAGGCCGTCCCTACGGACTCATGCTCGGACTCTTCGCCCTGACCATGGTGAGCTGGCAGAGCGCTGCGAGGCGTCAGAGAGAACGCACACTTGCGCTGATTCTCCTGGCTGTGTCGCTTGCTCTCACCCTCAACACCCACTACTACGGCATCCTGCTGCTCGTTCCGCTTTCGATTGCCGAGATCTTCCGTACAGCACGGCGCCGGCGTCTTGACCTGCCCGTGGTTGCATCCATCGGCCTGGGAACGGCTGGAATCCTCTTCACCGTTCCCTTCATGAAGGCCGCTGCGCTGTACCACAGCCACTACTACAACGTGGTCGCGGACAGCCCACGCACGATAGCGCAGGTCTATCCCGAACTGCTGTCCTCCTACTCCCGCATGCCCACTCAGCTTGATGGCGAGATAGGCAGGGCGCTCTTTCTGCTGCTCGCATTCGTCACTCTGCTGGGCTGCATTCGCCAGTGGCGCGCCGGGACACTGCAACTGCCGCAAGCCGAGGCTGTGTTCCTCATCGTGCTGGCCGCACTGCCATTCTTCGGATTTCTGATGGCGCGCTTCGTCACCCACGCCCTTGAGTTGCGCTTCGTGCTCGGAGCCATCCTTGGGATAAGCGCGCTTGCGGCGGTTGGCCTGTCGTCGTTCTTCAGCCGCAAACGCGCCGGCAATCTCGCTCTGATTGCGCTCTTCGCGGCGATTGCCCTCACCGGCATCAGGCATATTCACGAGGAGCGGACCGCGACCCGCGAGACCATGTCCTCCATGGCGGTGTCTCCGGCACTCAAGGCCGCGCTGCTGGCCGGTTCCGATCAGCGACTCTACTTTGAGCAACTGAAGTTGTTCGCCGTCGCAAGTTACTACGAGCCCGACCCCGAACTGCGCGCAGCCATGGCTCTGACATTCTCCAGCGACCAGGAGATGAGTGCGGCCCACACGAACACCAACTCCCTCACCGCAATGAATATGCGCCGCTTCACGCATTTCATCATCGTTCCCTATGACACGCTCGCCGCCCAACCCGGCGATACCATCTTCGTGACCTTTCACCAGCGCTCGGACAACTGGGTCCCCCCGGCCGCCGCAAACACATTTGCTCCCGCAAGACAGATCGGCCCCGCATTCGGCGGCGATGCAGAATCGATTCGCTTCCTTCCCTGAACAAAGACCGGCAGTTTGTCGGAAATGCCGCCGGGAAAATACTTCCATCGTATTTTCCTAACACTCAGCGATACACTCAAAGCGGAGGATCGATGGCCCGTTACTTGATTACAGGAATCGCAGGTTTTATCGGCTCAACCCTGGCCCACACGCTGGTGGAGCAAGGACACGAGGTGCGCGGCATCGACAACCTGTCCACCGGCAGCCTCGACAACCTCGCCGGCATTCGCGACAAGATCGACTTCCAGCAAGCCGACCTTCAGGACAGCACCGCCATGCGCTCCGCCTGCGGGGGCATCGACTTTATCCTCCACCAGGCAGCGCTCGCCAGTGTTCCCCGCTCCGTAAAAGATCCCCTCACCTCGCACCAGTCCAACATTAACGGCACGCTGAATCTGCTGATCGCCGCGCGCGATGCCAAGGTCCGCCGCATCGTCTATGCGGCCTCCTCCTCGGCCTACGGAGACCAGCCCACCCAGCCCAAGCAGGAAGACATGTCCCCGCTGCCGCTCTCGCCCTATGCCGTGCAGAAGCTCGCCTGCGAGTACTACATCCAGGCCTTCTACCGCTCCTACGGCCTGGAAGGAATCTGCCTGCGCTACTTCAACATCTTTGGCCCGCGCCAAGCCGCCGACTCGCCCTACTCCGGCGTCATCGCCAAGTTCACAACCATGATGATGGCAGGTGAGACGCCCACCATATTCGGCGACGGCCTCACCAGCCGCGACTTCAACTTCGTCGATAACGCGGTCAGCGCCAACCTGCTCGCATGCCAGGCGCCCAGTTCGGTCGCCACCGGACGCGTCTTCAACATCGGCACCGGAAGGAGCCACACGCTCAACGAGGTCTACGCCGCCATTGCAGACCAGCTAGGCTTCACCGCCAAGCCCATCTACGGCCCCACACGCGCGGGTGACATCAAGCACTCCCTGGCCGACATCCATCGCGCCAGCAAGGAACTGGGCTACCAGCCCAAGGCGCACTTCCACGATGGCCTGCAAAAAACGGTCGCCTGGTACCTCGCCGAAAAAGAGAAGAAAGCCGCCTCGACGCTCTGACTCAAGAGTGCCGTGCCGTCCTTACCCAAGCTTCGCCAGTTCCTCGTTAGCATCCCTCGACGTCTTGCTGTTGGGCGAAAGCGCCGCGGCCTTCTTCAGATGCAGTTCGGCGTTGGCCTTGTCGTGCATCCTGCTGTAGGTCATTCCCAGGTGGAGATGCATCGAAGCGTTGTCTGGAGTCGACCGCAGCGCTCCTTCCAGCAGGTCCCGCGCCGCATAGTAGTTTCCCTTGTAGTAGTAGACCCAGGCCAGCGTGTCGGCTGTACTCGGCGAGTCCGGCATGGCACGGCGCGCCGTCTGCGCCAACGTCAGCGCCACATCCACATTCTGCCCGTTCTCCACCATCAGGTACGCCAGGTTGTTGGACGCAACCGCGTTGTTCGGATCGATCTGGAGTGTCTTCTTGTACTCCGCCATCGCCGTCGAGACGTCGCCCTTCGCCTCCTGCAACGATCCCTGCATCTGCCAAGCATGGGCGTCGTTCGGGTGCGAACTGGTCCAACCCTGCCAGGTTGCGATCGCAGGATCGATGTCCTTCAGTGCAATCTCGGCCTGCGTATAGATGTCGACCGCGTCGATGCTTCCCGGATTCAACTGCATCGCCTTCCGCGAGCTTTGCAGTGCGCCCTTGAAGTCCTTGGTCTGCAATTGAACGGCGGCAAGCTCCGAATAGAAGTTGCCATTTCCCGGCTGCTTTGCAATCTGCGCCTCGACCCGCGCCAGCGCCTTCGCCGGCTGCTTCTGCTTGAGGTCGTAGGACGCCAGCATCCCCAGCGCCCGGTCCGAGTTCGGGTCCTTGTCCAGCGCCTTCTGCAGCATCGCCTCGCCCTCGGGTACATGCCCCTGGGCTATACGAATCTGGCCCAGTTCCAGGTACGCCGGTGCGTTGTCGGGGCTCGCCTTCAATACCATCTGGAAGTCTGCCTCCGCCTTGTCGTACTCCTTCCGGCTGGCCTCCGCGGTCCCCCGCCACAGATAAGCTGCAACATAGTTTGGGTGCTGTTGGATCGTCTTGTCCGCCACCTCGGAGAGCATGCCTGCGTCGTTGCGCAGGACCGCGATCTGCGCCAGCCCGCTGGCGGCATCCAGGTTCCCCGGATTGAGCTTCGCGACCGCGTGCAGGCTCGCCTCGGAGGTCGCCAGGTCGCCCTTGCCTTCCGCCACCTGTGCCAGCAGCAGTTGTGCCTGCACGTCGTTCGGGTTGTCCTTCGCCGCCTTCTTCAGCAGCGCGATTGCGTCGTCGGTCTTGCCCATGTTCACCAGCAACAGCGCATTTAGAATCTGCACCTGAGGATTGCCTGCATTGTTCTTGGTCAACTCCGAGGCCACCGACGCCGCCTTGGCATAGTTCTTCCTGTCGAACAGAATGCGCGCGTAGGTGATCTTGATCGCGAAGCTCTTGGGATACTTCGAGGTCAGGTCCGCAAACGCGGCCTCGGCGCGGTCCAACTGCTGCGCCTTCACGTAGTAGTCGCGCAGCAGCGTCGAGGCCTCCTCGTTCTCGGGAAGATCGACCACCGCCTGATGCAGTGTCTGCTCCGCCTTGTCTTTGTTGCCCACGCGGAAGTAGAGTCCGGCCAGTGCGGCGCGCCCCTGCACGTTGCCCGGCGCAATCCCGACCGCCGCCGTGTACTGCTGCTCCGCGCCTTGCATATCGCCCTTCTTCTCCATCAGCGCCGCCATTACAAGATGCGGCGTCGCGTCCTTGGCGTCCAGCGATGCCGCCTTGCCCAGCTCCGCTTCGGCCGAAGCCTCGTTCGCCGGGTCGGCCGTCAGCAACAGCGCAGCCGCCGTATGGAAGTTCGCCCGGTTGGGATCCAGTTGCAGGGCCCGCTGGATCTGCTTCAGTGCATCCGCGTTGTTGCCCCTCCGCTGCGCCACGCCAGCCAACAGAGCGTACGCATCCGCGTCGTTCGGGTTGATCGCCAACACCGCATTGGCCTGCTCTTCCGCCCGGTCGGTGGCGCGTCCATCCAGAAGCAGGTTCCCCAGATCGATCCGTGCCTGCAGGTTCGCCGGGCTCACTTGCACCGTCTTCATCAGCTCCGAGTAGGCCAGCATCGGGCTGTTCATCTTCAGATAAGTCTTGGCCATCTCGTAGTGCGCATCGCCAAAGTTCTTGTCCACCTTCAGCGCATTGAGAAACTGCAGCGCGGCCTCTTTGTACTTGCCGCTCGCCTCGTATCGCTTTCCACTCTCCAGGTATTTCTGCTTGCGCACGTTCGGGTCGCGGCTGCATCCAGCGGTGAAAATCAGCACGAGCGATAACACAGCCGCTGAGATTCTGGCAACCTGCGCTTTGCGTAGTTTGAACATTGCGTACTCCTCATCTTCTCTTGCCGTTCCATTCGATTTTTCTCTTCCATGCCGTCACTTGCAAACCTTCTCTTCCGGCAACGGGGTCTCGCCTTGCTCAATCGGGAACATATGCCGGAAGCAGAGGCGCAATCTGTTCGGCAAACTTCATCACGCGCGCCCGCGCCTGCAGCCTGTCCTCTCCCGGTTCCACGGGAGTGATAATGCGGACCAGCGCGGCATCCGTCCGCCCGTAGCGGATCGAGTCGGCCAGCGTAACCAACTTCGCCGCATAGTCGCCCGCAATCACGTGCCCATGCATCTGGTACCAGTACAGGACCTCCTGCGTCGAAGTCCCGTTTGAAATCAGAAATTCCTTCACCTGGTATTTTTTGCCTGCGGCGTTGGTCAACGACGTAATCCACGACGACTCGAAGTTCCATCCCGCGCCGGGCAGGCAGTTCTGCGGCGAGTGGATCGACTGCCCCGTCCGCTGCGTGGGGAAGTAGCCGATAAAGAGCCCGATCGACGCCCGGTCGTCTATGCCTGCGTTCTCCGGCGAAGCGCTGCCCTCGACCGCAAGCTGAGGATGGTACACCCGGTTCAGGAACTCTCCCTTGCCCAGGGCCTGCAATACATCCTCATCTATCACGATCTCGGTCGCCGTTCGCGTCCCAACCGTCATCGGAAACTCATTCAGCGGCCTGCTCGGCGGGACCCGGTCCACATCTCCGCGCAGATGCAGCAGCAGCGCCGCCGACGCCATCAGCAGCGCCACGACCCAGAACCGTGAAGACCAGAGCCGCGCGCTCCTCATGCAGCCTGCCTGCCTTTCTCCGCCACCAACTCCATCGCTCGATGCACCAGATAGAGACACCCTAGCGAGATCACGAACATCAGCCAGCCGGAGAACTCATGGAAGAACCCCATCGCCTTCTCCGGGTCCCAGTACTGCACACACAGCCCGGTGCCGAAGATGCGCGCACCATTGGCTGCCACTGCAATGGGAACGCTGGCCAGCGCCAGCACCACCCGCCGCCACGTCTTGCGCTCCAGAAAATAACCGTAGATCACCGCCGCCGTGAACAGGCTCATCAGCGAACGGATGCCGCTGCAAGCCTCGGCAACCTCCAACTGCAGGGCCGGCAACTGGATCACATTGCCCTCGCGCAGCACTGGAACTCCGGCCAGTGGAAGCAGCGCGCTGGCCAGCTGCGAAGCAAGAATCTGCAACGGAAACGTAATTTGGTTGAACAGGATCGTCGGCAGCGGAATTGCCAGCAGAAGCACAAACAGAACAAACTTCACCCGGCCCAGCATGGCTCGGCCCAGCAGCGTCCACACCAGCCCAGCCACCAGCAGCACAAACGAGGTCCGCTGTAGGAACAGGTCCGCGCCAAAGACGCCCAGCAACAGCACAAACAGTCCCAGCACAACCAGCCACACCCCAGCCCAGCTCGGCGCAATCGCCGTGTCCTCAAGCTCGCGCCGCTTGTCCCACAACAGATAGGCCGCAAAAAACGGAATTAGAAATCCATGGGAGAAGTCAGGCAGCTCATACCAGTCCGCCGCCAGCTTCACCGCAATGCCGTGGTACAGCACCGCCAGCAGCGCCACAACCAGCAGCGCCGGCCCGCTCCTGGAGAGAGCAGGCGGCAGGAAAATCCCAGGGATCGTGTCGATTGAATTCGACTTCACGCGTACTCACCTAAGCAGTTCGTAATTCAGTAATTAGCAATTCAAAGGCCCATCGGATTATCGCACGCAATAGGTACCTTTGCGGTCTACGTCTTTCGAGGTACACAAGTGTGCAAGACCGCTAAATGGCGCGCCACGGGAGTGTAAAATCGCCACAGATGTGTTTCATGGCTCTTGGCCCTTCAACTAGAGCCTGCGGGCTCGAAGCGGCCCAAACAGGCGGTTTTGCATGGATGTTCCGTTCCGTGGGATGGGTCGGGTGTGCGCCAGAATGGGCCAGGCGTGCCGCCTTTGTACCTCGAAACGGGTCGCGAAACAGGTTTCGGACAGTTGCATCCACGTTGCGTACAAATCGGCAAATACTATGACTTCTCTCCGCTGCACACTCCTTTCGATCGCTCTCCTTCCGGCTCTCGCCGCCGGCCTCGCCCAGCAGACGCCCGCCAGGCCTGCGCCCGCCATCAACCGCCCCGCCACCTCGACCTCCACACCGCGTCCCGCTTCCGCTGCACCCGCCGCGCACCCCGCCAACGTCGCTCCCACCTACATCATTGGCGCGGATGACGCCCTCTCGGTGACGGTGTGGGACAATCCCAACTTCTCCGCCCCCAACCTTCCCGTGCGGCCGGATGGGAAGATCACGCTGCCGATGATCGGAGATATTCAGGCCTCCGGGTTCACTCCGATGCAGCTCTCCGCGGACATCGTAACGCGCCTCAAGCAGTTCATCATCGATCCGGTGACGGTCAACGTCAGCGTGCTCGCCGTCAACAGCAAGCGCGTCTACCTGATCGGCGAAGTCATGCACGTTGGCCCGCTTGCCATCACTCCAGGACTGACCATCCTGCAGGCCATCGCCACCGCCGGCGGACTCACCCCCTACGCCAACAAGAAGCACATCTACATCCTGCGCGGCGATCCCGGAAAGCAGCAAATTATTCCCTTTGACTACACCAAAGCCTTGAAGAAGGGCGACATGCAGGGCATCACGCTCGCTCCCGGCGACACCATCGTGGTCCAATGATCAAGTCCTCCCAGATCGCTTCCACACTCCTTCTGCTTCTGCCCTTGCTGGCGATTCCCGCCACTTCCGCGGCTCAGGCCCTTCCAGCCGCTACGGCCTCGCCCATCTCCACCGGCTTCAGTCTGCCCAGCTCCGCGGGCACGCTGCAATACGCCCTCAGCGCCTCCCAGAGCATCTCCAACAACTACTTCGGCAACTCCGGCACTGACTACAACACCAACCTCAATGGCGATCTCGCCTTCATCTCCAGCAGCCCGCGCGATCCCTTCAACATGGTCTTCTCCGGCGGGCGTTCGTGGAGCACCTCCAGCCAGTCGTTCAACTTCCTCAACCTTGCCCTCTCTCAGGTTGTCAATGCGGGCCGCTGGAACTTCATGCTCTCCGATTCGGTCAGTTACCTGCCGCAAACCGCCTCCGCCGGACTCTCCGGCGTGGCTGGCGTGGGCGATCTCGGCCTCAGCCCCGTTCAGACTGGCGCAATCCCCGGCCAGGGAGTACTCACCGGCTACTCCACCCGCGTAGCCAACTCGAGCTTCCTCAGCCTCGGACGCCAGATCACCGGCAAGACCTCGCTCAACGCCTCCGGCTCCTACTCCCTCACGCGCTTCCTCAGCAATTCCAGCAGCTCCACCGTCCCCAGTTCCCCCGGCCTTGACACCGACGGCGGCTCCGTCAGCGCCAGCCTCAGCCATACCATCGACACGCGCAACAGCTTCGGCGGAAACTTCACCTACACGCGCAACACCTACTCCGGCGCCAACTCCGGCATCCGTCAGCCCAGCTTCTCCAGTCAGACCCCCAGCCTGCAATACTCCCATCAGTTCACCCGCAAGTTCGGCATGAGCCTCGCCGCCGGCCCGCAGTGGACCAGCATCGACAGCCCAGGCCTCACGCCCACCCTCAGCCTCTTCGCCAACCTCTCGGCCTCCTACACCGGTAAGTTCTCCCACGCAACGATTGCCTATTCGCGCAGCTCCAACAGCGGCTTCGGCGTCGTCGGAGGCGCAATCTCCAACTCCGTCACCTTCTCCACCGGCCGCACCTTCGACCGCGTCTGGTTCTGCGCCCTCACCTCGGCCTACACCCAGACCTCTAACCTGCCCACGGCCGCCAGCCTTCCATTCACCTTCCACACCACCGTCGCCGGCGTGCAGGTCTCGCGTGCCCTGGCCCGTTCTCTCTCCGCATACGCCAGCTACACGTTGCAGAATCAGTCCAACCAGGGAACGGCCGCTGCGGTCGATCTCTTCAGCGGCCTCTCCAATGTAGCCGGCTTCGGGATCACCTTTTCGCCCTCCGCGGTCCGTCTTGGGCACTCGTAAGGAGCATCGAAATGCTTGGCCATCGCGCACTGAACATCGAAGATTATATGGCAATCCTCAAGCGCCGCTGGTGGCTTATCGCCATCCCCACGTTCATTCTGCCGGTCCTCGCTGTCGTCGCCACCTTCTACATCCCTCCGCAATACGTCTCCCAGACCCTCGTCCTCATCGACCAGCAGAAGGTCCCGGAAAACTTTGTCCCCTCCGTCGTCACCGAAGACATCAACAGCCGCCTCGCCTCCATGAAGGAGCAGATCCTCAGCCGCTCCAGCATTCAGCCCATCATTGAGAAGTTCAACCTCTACGACGATCAGCATCTCTCCATGGATGATCGCATCGCGCTGGCGCGCAAGAGCATCGACATCCAGCCCATCACCTCGGAAATCTCCCGCTCCAACGGACTCCCCGGCTTCAAAATCTTCTTCACCGCCAGAGACGCCCACACCGCGCAGGAGGTTTGCGCCGAGATCACCACCCTCTTCACCGGCGCCAATCTCCGCTCCCGCTCGGAGGCCGCCGAGGGCACAACCGACTTCCTCAAGGAGCAGCTCGACAGTGCCAAGCGCACACTCGACGACCAGGACGCTAAGCTCGCCGCCTTCCAGCGAGAGCACTTTGGAATGCTGCCAGAGGACGAGGCCAACAACATCAACATCCTCAGCACCCTCAACACCCAGCTCGACGCATCCACCCAGGCCCTCAACCGTATGGAGCAGGACAAGTCCTACATGGAGACGATGCTCGCCCAGCAGCCCGCATCCTCTCCCGCCTCCGCCGCCTCCCCGCAGGCCGACGAGAAGCAGTTGCAGGATCTGCTGGGGCAGCAGGCCACTCTCACCTCCCATTACACCGCGCAGGAGCAAGACGTCGTCGAGATCAACCGCAAGATCGCCGACCTGCGGCGCAAGATGGCGCAATCGCCCGCCACCCCATCGTCCGCGGCTTCCAGCACCGCCCCAGGCCGCAACGACTCCGCGGCCGTCCAGGACCTGCGCGCCCGCATCCGCGCCGCCGACATCGGTATCCAGGCAAAGCGTGCCGAACAAGCTCAGCTCAACAAGCAGATCCATGCCTACCAGGGGCGCATCCAGTCCAGCCCGCAGGTCGAAGAGCAGTTCAAGGAGCTGACCCGCGACACTCAGACCTCGCAGGCCCTGTACGATAGTGTTCTGACAAAGCTCAACCAGTCCCAGATGTCCACCGACCTCGAGCACCGCCAGGAAGGAGAAACGTTTAGTCTGCTGGACGAAGCCAATCTCCCCGATAGTCCCACCTATCCCAAGCGCAGGGTCTTCGCCTCGGGAGGTCTTGCCGCCGGCCTCTTCCTCGGCCTGTTCCTCAGCGCTCTGCTCGAATACCGCGACACCGCACTGCGCAGCGAGCGCGACGTCTGGGCCTTCACCAAACTGCCCACTCTGGCCGTCATCGCATGGTCGGGCGAAGTGGCAGACCGCAAGCCCGGCAAGTTCGCCCGCCTGAAGCGGCTCTTCAGTCGCAAGCCAAAGGAACCGATCGCGGAAGCCAAGGGATAACCATGTATAAGAGCTTCTTCCATCTCAACAGCACGCCATTTTCCGACAGCCCCGATCCGCGCTTCCTGGTGCGGATGCCGCAAACCCGCGAGGCCCTCGCCACCCTCGAGTACGGCATCGGTGCGCACAAAGGGTTCATCGTCCTCACCGGAGAGGTCGGCACCGGGAAAACCACCCTGCTCCGCTCCGCTCTCGCCTCCTTTGACCCTGGCCGCGTCTTCAGCTCCTTCGTCTTCAACCCGCGCCTCGACATCCTCGACTTCCTCGAGTTCATCCTCGCCGACTTCGGCATCGTCCCCCAGGCCCGCACCAAGAGCGGAATGCTCATCCAGCTCAACCGCTGGCTCATCGAGCGCTTCCGCTGCGACCAGACCGCGGTCATCGTCATCGACGAGGCGCAGGACCTCGCCTGGGACCAGCTCGAAGAGATTCGCCTCCTCACCAACCTCGAAACCCCCACACGCAAGCTGGTCCAGATCATCCTCTCCGGCCAGCCCGAACTGGAAGAGAAGCTCACCGCCCCCAATCTCCGCCAACTGCGCCAGCGCATCGCCCTCTGGGCGCGAATCCACGCCATTGACGCCGCCGAGACCTCCACCTACATCGCCCAGCGCCTGCTCGTCGCAGGCTCCTCCGACCGCATCTTTCCAGAAGACGCCGTCGCCGCCATCTTCCGCGCAAGCCGGGGAATCCCCCGCATCATCAACCTCATCTGCGAACAGGCCCTCATCCTGGCCTACGTCGAACAACTCCACCAGATTCCCGCCCCCCTCATCCTCGCTGTGGTGCGAGACCTCGACCTCGACCCGCAGCCATTCATGGCCGCCTCCTCGCACGCCGGCCCGCCCACAAGTGCCGCGCTCCCATCGCTGCAGCATCCACAACGCGAAGAAGGAGGTGAGGAGAGATGAGCAAAATCTACGAGGCAATGCGCCAGGCGGAGCTGGACGCTGCCAACCGCGCCGCCGCTGAACCCGCCCCCCCGGCAC
>Ga0224529_1000905_pt1 | contig 20322 bp, 15 predicted proteins | sample CBST50metaG_FD_179893 | JGI IMG/M metagenome (GOLD analysis project Ga0224529, IMG submission 179893) | Peat soil microbial communities from Stordalen Mire, Sweden - C.B.S.T50 | ecosystem: Environmental > Terrestrial > Soil > Wetlands > Peat | place: Sweden: Norrbotten County, Stordalen Mire... | reverse complement strand
TCGCAATCCTTACCAACATCATTCACGAGGAATGGTCCGGCATCTCGGTCAAGGCGCATAAAGACCTCAAAGGGCTTGAAAGCCAGAATCTGCGCGACCACATGAGCGAGGCAGAACTGATCTTCACCGCTCTGGCCGAGCTTTCAACGCGCCAAATCGCGGAGACGACTAAGGCAGTGGGTTTGCCTGCCAACAAAAAGGCAGCCAAAACAGGTGGCAACATCTCCAAACGCGCCCGGCTCGAATTGGAAAGTAAGACTGGGCGAAAGGTTGTTACCGGAGAAAACTACCTTCCACCGTCGAAATCGAAGAAGAGGCTCAAGTCTTGAAAATGAGTCTGGGAAAAGCGACTCTGAAATCTGCGCAGCACTGATAGATGCACGCTTCCTGTGTGGATGACCTGTTGCTCTTTGTTGCCCTCGCCACACCGCGCTCTTTGTGTGAGTCACTTTAGTCCTGCATGAGGGCCGACAGCATCATCCATACCAGAAGGTGTGCGGAATTGCTAATCAACTGGCAACTGCTGATTCGTACCGGTAACACGCCAGCGATCGCTTGGAGCCGCTACGAGAGCACCCACAAGTAGGCTCGTCGGATTGGGAAGAAGTAGAGACTTTGACCATCCCCCGTAGCCGGGCCCACACCGCTTGCACCCAAGCGACCCACAGGCGATGCTCGGCTTCCGGTATAGGTTGAGAGTTCGGTAGGGCTTTAAGATTGCGTTATTGGCACTTGCGCAAGATTCTGGATCTTCGACTCTTTCGCCGGTTCTCGCATGGATCGCAGGCTTAACAACTCCTCTACCGCATACGCGCCTGTCGTCCTATCTGAAAACGTCACAATCAGGCCGTCTTCGCCGTCCTGCTCGACGCTAGTTATTCGTATTTCGTCACTCATCGTTAAAACAATCCTCAACTAAGCCGCCAGATGTTCCATATTGCTCACTCAGCTCAGGAGGGACTCCTCAGCTTTTCCGGCTACTCATTCGAGTAGCCGCCATCGCCAGAGACAATCTGCCCGATTACTCATCAGCTTCCAGGATCACGATTGGCAAGTGCCAATCGCAGGTTCAAAGACGGAATCGCTGGCGGACTGTCGCCAAACCGGAGATTAATCTATGGTTATCCCTCCCAGGGCACTATTCGGGTGATGGGATAACAGCGAATGGGAAATTATCAAAGTTTCGGTATTCCGTTGTACTGGATGGCGGCATAGCGTTGCATCCAGCAATCGATCTACTCGCGGTTGCCGTTCAATTCGCTCCATGGCTCTAAAGATGAGATCGCCCAGATTCAACAGACATTCTCATGGCAGATGTATGCTTCGAGGCTTGAGGTGGCTCGCCATGAAGATGACACTCGACCCTCTCCTCGCGGCTGAAACGAAAGCAATGGTTGCCCTGGCCTGTCGCAATGGCCCTATCGAAGCCTTGCATGCAGGAAAGCAGTGCCCGGCGTGCGCCGGCAGCCAAGGAACCTCCCACATCTCCGATGAAGAGATGAAGACCATCATGAAGTCGGCCGTAGATAAGCTTTACCGCCTTCTGTGGCAACGAGAGAACGATTCAAAGGCATATCTGGAAAACCTGGCACTGGGGGAGCGTTACACCCTGCGCTGGGATGAACCAAAACTCAAGGAACCCCGAAGAAAGGGACTACCAACTGAAAGTCAGAATCCATGAGGAGGATTTTCAATGTTCAAAGAACTTCTACCAGTCCTGCGCGACCGCGCGGTATTGCTTACGGTCGCGCTTGTCGATGCAGATCAGATCCGGGTGAATATTGTGCCGAAGAAGCTCAAAGACGGCGACAATGACGCTCTCACCACGCCACTTAGCGTTACCGGCACTGCCGATGATCTCGACGCCGAGTTGTCCACGACAATCATCAGTTTCGTCGGCTCCCATCTCCAGATGAAGAATACCCTGGAGAAGGCCAAGGCCGAGATGGATGCGGCTTCCAAGGCTGCCCAGGCCGAGGCACGCGTGAAGTCGAAGACGCCGGCTAAAACAGCGCAGCCGAATACGGAAGTCACACGGTATGCCCCGACCGCCAAGCCCACTGAGCCAGCGAAGCCTACGCCTCAGAAGCCCGCAAGCCTCTTCGATATTCCGCCGGCACCCGCTACCACTTCCACGGCCGCGCCAGCCGAACCGGAAGATGACCCAGGATTTGCAGAAATCGACGATGACGAACCAATCGAAGAGGTTGAAGAACTGGATGACGCAGCCTGACTGGCGACAACAATGCACTTCTCCAAGGGGAATTCTTCTAGCTAGCAATAAGTCAGGCATCTGTGATGAATGCTGAAATGGTTGTCGAATGGTCCCAGCAATTAGTTGATCCGGATGGAGTTCTGAGTGCGCAACAAGCATCTCCCCCAGAAGATCTGATCTCCAGCGATTCAGGTGTTCACGGGGAGGCCGAACACTGCTGAAGTCTAGAGACCAGATAGCGTTGACTTACATTGGATTGTCTTCAAGCAAAGCGAAAAAGTCTCCATTCCCTTATGTACATGCGATGCCCCCGAAGTGTGCTATGACCTCACCGTCTGGCACTGAGCTATCTTTTACGAACACTTCAAACGAATTGCCGCCAGGCGGAACTCGAAAAATCACGTGCCCGTTTTGGCTCGCCATTTCGGCCATCCGACGAATCGTAATATCTGCTTCTGGCTTCGTGGCAGTCGACAACACGAGACGAGGCCCAGAGTAGATTTCTTGGCTGAGCATGTTGTCGAGAGAAATCATGGTTGGGTGTGCCGAGTCCCAGGCGTTTATTACAAAGGCTTTCGGCTGCAGCGCACGAACCCATTCCACCCCGCATGCGTCCTTGAAACCATGGTGATTCGCTACCGCAACCTGGACCTTTCCGGATGCCCGCGCAACTGCGGTCTCGATGTCGCCCCAAGGCCATCGTCCATATTGTTCTTCATGGTCTTCATCGCCGCCTGAGAAGTAGCTGAATTTTCCATATGTCAGACGGATGGCGAGCGCGCATTTATTTTCGGTCGGATAGTCTTCCTGCTTGAGTTGTTTCAATGGTGGGAAGTGGGCTCGGGTTTGTTCACCAACACCAGTCCAAACATCTCCGTTGGAAGCAAGATTGCGAATGTCGAAGTCTGGATAACGTTTCGGAGCGCGCTTGAGCGTGATCTGTTTCTCAGAGCCTGGAACAAACCGTTCGACGGTTCCTCCCCTGCCAGGTAAACTCCTGACGAATGCATGATAGTTTGCGAACTGTGGACCTGGGATCGGAGTGGGATAAGCATAGTCGGGATAGCAACGATCGATGGCTTTGCGAACAGGGATCGTCTCGGCCACGTCAGTGATGCCGCCAAGTTGATACGGTCCAAACTGTGATCGTGGAGATATGTCGTACCTCTCTGGCCAAACTGTCCCCATATGATCTTCATGGAAGTGTGTGAGTAGAAAATAATCGATTTCATTGCGACCGGCCTGCGAGAGCGCATCGCCTGCATATTTGGCGATCCATTGACCAGGACGCATGCTGCCGTTCGGACGCGGTTCGATAGCGAACTTATCGTTCTGCGGTTCTAGCCCTGTGATCATCGAACCTGCGTCAATCATCATGGTTGTCGCGTCAGGAAGGATAAGTAACGCGCAACTTCCGCGGCCTGTTGAGATGTGGTGGATGTAGAGATAGCCTGGTTCCCAAGGGGGCAGTGTCAGATGTCCCGCGCTCTCGGATTGGCCTAGCAGCATGGGAGAGAACTGCGTCGCGATCAGCGAAGCAGCGGCTTTGCTGAGAAATGCACGTCTGTCGAGTACCATCAATTCGTCACCTTGTATTGAGAAATGAGCGCGGCCGATTGCTCTGGAAGGAATCGGCCGCGCCTTGGTTAGAAGCTGAACTTTCCAGTGAATCGCAGAACGCGAGAATCCGCCGCACTGCCAAAGGTGGATGTGATCTCACCGAAGTTGCTGGAGGAGGCATTGTTCGCAGGTAGGGCGAAGTTCGGTGTGTTGGTAGCATTGAAAGCTTCGCCACGCACCTCGAACCGAAACCGTTCCGTTATCGGGAAGAGTTTTGATATGCCAAGATCAAGATCCGAATGACCGGGGCCTCGTAATGAGTTTCGGCTCGCCGTACCGAAGCTCGCGGTGGTGACCGGAGCAAATGCCGAGGTATCAAACCAAGTCGCGTATTTGCCGACTCCTTTCGGATAGGCCACAGATGATTTAACCCGATTCGCTACCTGGGTGTTGAAAGGAGCGTTGAGAGATGTGGAGGAGGCGGTCGGTGTGAAGGGCAGGCCCGTATAGCTCGACACCACACCGTTCATTCTCCATCCGCCAACGATCGCGTTGAGCACACCTGGAGAGTTCAGAAAAGCGTGATTCTTGCCGAACGGCAAGTCCGCTGTGAAGCCGGTATTGAAGACGTGCCGTCGGTCGAAGTTGCTTACGGAGCGGTTGCGGGAGAGATACGGAATTGCATTGAACAAAAGTACACCGTCGTCGTCTGTTGATGGGTCAATCGACTTACTGTATGTGTACGAGGCCGTCAGCAAGACGCCGTTCTTGAACGGGCGCTTAAGGTTGAGTTGCAGCGCGTTGTAGTTTGCGGTGCTGAATGGAAGAATTGTTTGGGTTTGGGCTTTCCTCGCAAAAGCTGTATATAGGGGTTGACCTGCTGCGCCCAAGCCTGGGGTTTGTCCGGCATTTGCTTCAAAGTAGATAGTCTGCCGAATTGTCTGTGTTAGCACATAGCTTGCCGTCAAATCGAATTCTGCAGGTAGAGAACGTTCGATAGTGGCATTGGCGGATTCCACGTACCCGCGGCGAAATGTTCCAGCAGGCAGGGTTTTGGTATAGGCAGTGAGAGGCAGCGCAGCCGTTCCGTTCGAATTGATGACCGGGGCGACAGTTGCATAACCCGGAATGCCCGTAACAAAGTTACCAGCACTAACGTAGGAGTTATTTGCATTGACCGTTTGGGCGATGGTGACAGGATATGGGTCTCGCATGGCGCGTGTGAAGGGATATGGGTCATTGCTAATTCCGTAGCCTGCGCGCAGCACAGTTTTGTTATTCGCTCTATAGGAGATTCCTAAACGCGGAGCAAATCCAAGTTTGCCAGCGTCTGAACCTGCCCCATTCGGCTGTCCGTCGATACCGCCGAGTATGACATTATTGCTTGAAAAATCGTAACGCTGCATCCCCGCACCACTGCGACTAAATATGGGGAAGAACTCCCATCTAAGCCCATAGTTCAAGGTAAGCTTCTTCGAGACCTGCCATTGGTCCTGGGCATAGGTTCCGTACTGCCACTCATATCCAGTCATCGGATTTTCGAATTGATAGCTCTTGCCCAACGAGTCAGGCTGACCGAGGAGGAACTGGGCAAATGCGTTGGCCGAAGTCGAAGACGCACCTCCGTTCAAAGCGGTTACACCGCCCGTGAAGGTGAAACCGCCACGAGGTCCGAATCCTCTCTGCGGTTGATACTCATTCATGCGATTATTCAGCATTTGAACGCCGAACCGAAGAGTGTGCGAACCGATTGCCCAACTGAGGTTTGCAACATAGGTAAACGTAAAGTCATTCTTCAGTTCGGGAGTATAGGCGTCTGGATTACCAAACGTCTCGAATCCTGTCACAGCGAACGAAGGGAGGCCAGCCTGATTGGCATCCGTTCCATAAGCGCCGTTACCGTCGCTGTTGGTTCCTGGAATTCCTAAAGTTGGACCGAGATTGCGAGTGAAATCCGACTCATACCAGGTCAGATGATTGCGGCCAATGCCGAAGTTAGCATCGAAAAGCAATTTCGAAGTCAGCGTCCGCGTATATCCCACCCCTCCAATGATGACGCGAGTCTGACTGTAACCTGAGCCTGAATTGCTGCCTCCCGGGCTGAGGCCCGTGCCTCCACCGGTACCCAATGTGCTTGGAGAGAATACATCCGCAGACAGGTAGCTAAATTTGGCGAACATCGATGACTTGGGATTGATTTCCCAGTTGACCTTTTCGTCAAAAGAGTAACGGTCAAGGCTGTAGGTTCCGGCAACAGAATAGTTGCTCGAAGTGCCGGAAAGATTCGGTAATGGGATCAGGGCCAGCAACTTGGTCGCGGCTGGAGCTATCCCTGTCTCGATCGCATTGCGCCCGTCCGCATTCTCACTCGCAAAGGTCACGCGCCCCGTTCCGTCTGCATTGCCGGTATTGGGATCGTAGAGCGTGGAGAGGCCGGAAAAATCTCCGGTCCTCATCGCCGCAGTAGGTAGAGAGATGATCTCCGGGTAGAGTTGGCGCTGGGAGAGACCCTCAAAACCAGAGAAGAAGAAGAGCTTGTCGTGGAGGATGGGTCCACCGATGTTACCGCCAAACTGGTTGAGAATATTCTTCGGGGCGGAACTGCCGGCCAGCTTGAAGTAGGTCGTATTGTAGAAGTAGTTCCTCGCCGCCAAGGCAGAGTTAGTATTTTCCTCCCAGAGAGTACCATGAAACGCATTTGTCCCAGACTTGGTTAGAACCGAGACAACAGCTCCTCCTGCGAGGCCCTGCTCAGCAGCAAAGGAGTTTGTCACAACATCGACAGATTGGATATCTTCCGTTGGGGGGTTGTAGAGCGTGTGGTGCGGTAAATACACCTGTTGAATGGCCGCGCCGTCCACTGACGTGACATTGCCATTGCGCGAAGAGCCGTTGATGTTTGTTGAGAGCGACCGCGACGGTGTGTCCATCACCGAGTTCTGAAATTGCGATGGTGTTGCGCCTGGAAGCAGGCTGAGTAAACTCTGATAATTGTTAAACCCGCCGATTGGCATGTTGACGAGTTCTGATGCCGTCAATTCGCCGTGGATCGTGGCGCTGTCGGTCTGCAACAGAGAGGAGAACGAGTGGACTTCGACTGACTGGTCGACAGATGCGATCTTTAGTTGTTCGTCTGCACGCACTGTGATGTTTGCGCGGACATCCAGACCATCCGCAGCGACCGAGGCGAAACCCGCGGCGGAAATCCTGACACGATAGATCCCCGGGTTCAGGTTATGAATCTCGTAGTCTCCCACTGAGTTGGAACTCGCTGTAGTCGAGACGCCGGTCTGCGTATTCGTTATGACGATGATTGCGTTTGGGATGGATTGGCTTGACGGGTCGCTTATGTTGCCGACGATGGTGCCATAGAGAACCTGGCTATATGCAACACAGACTGAGAGCTGCAGCGTTGCCAAGGTTACAGCGAATCTTATGATCTGTTTAATGCGGAATTGCATGCGTTACCTCCGTTTGTTGGTGCGTCTACGCCCGGTCTCCAACAGAACGAGGACTTGAGGGGCCTCGTCCATATCTTGCAGGCTTAATGTCACCATGGCCTTTCTGGGTGGCTCAGCAAAGTGGTGGAGAGGGTGGGAATGGACACGACAATGGGGGTGGGAGATGCTTCCTCACCCCACCGACACATCACTGAAAACAAAATGGTTAGATGTCTCCCTCCCCTCCCCAAAAAGGAGACTTTGAATATTGGGTTAAATTGCCCTCTCGCTTGGGATCCGCTATGCCGAGCCCCGACCGATACGATTACCCTTAAGACGGAAGGCTCCTTGATAGTCCTCGATCAAACGAAGGTGCGAGGCCAGCTCGAGAGGCTTGCCGCCAGTACCGAATTTTCACGGGCGGACCGGATGACCCGGTTCTTGCGCTATGTCGTGGAGAAAACACTCGCCGACGATCTGGCGTCTCTGCGAGAACGGCAGATCGGTATCGAGGTCTTCGAGCGGCCCACTGATTGGGACCCGAAATTAGACAATATCGTCCGTAGCGAGGCGCGTCGTCTGCGAGCCAAGCTGGAAGCTTACGCCGGGTGCAACGATCCGGAAGAAACAGTCCGGATCACAATGCCGACTGGCGGCTACGGGGTACGGTTCGAGGAAAGGGCCATAGCGGTTCCGCCGCCTGTCCAAACCCCGACAACGGTCGTCGCGGGCCCCGACAGGCTCAACCGGCAGGTCTATCGAACTCGGCGATGGGTATGGGTTGCGGCCTTCTTGCTCATTCCATCGATCCTCACGACTCTCTATGTCTGGAAAAGGCCTCGTACGATTGAGGACCAGTTTGAAATCGAACCCTTCTCATCAGAAACTGGACTCCAATTCAGTCCAGCCATTTCCTCGGACAGCAAGAGTATCGCTTTCGTCTGGAACGGAGGGGATAGTCACTACGATATCTATAGCAAATCAGTAGGTTCCTCGGAACTGCAGCGGCTCACTCACGATTCTTTGCCGAGTCTCCATCCGGCGTGGTCACCCGATGGAAAGCAATTGGCGTTTCTCCGCGAAGCTGGAGCTGAGCTTCCGCGGAGTGGAACTGGAGGAGAGGCTCGACTGATCGTGCTTGACACAGTCACGCATCGAGAGAGATTGATCCGTCGAATGCAGGATTCACTCAACTGGTGGGGCTCGAGTAATCCATTGGCCGGCTGCCAGACGCTATCTTGGAGCCCACACGGCGATCAGATGATTCTGACCGATCCTTTGGAACGCGGGCTTATATCGATATCGACTCTTACAGGAGAGCAGCAGGCAATTTCCAGGCCTGGCGGTTCTGACCAGGATTGCTATGCGCGGCTTTCTCCAGATGGCAAAACAATTGCTTTTGTTCGTTTGATCAGCCACGCAGTTGGATATCTGTATACCGTCGACGTCACCGGCAACCATCTGAACCGGTTAACGCGAGAAGTCAAAGATCTACGCGGCGTAGGCTGGACCCCTGATGGATCGCGTTTGGTGTTTGCTTCCAAGGAGCAAGGTGTCTATCAACTACGGATGATCTCAGCGCAAGGTGGAGAATCGGCCCCCTTACCTGCGGCTACGGCTTCGGCTGCCGACCCCTCTGTCTCGCCGAACGGCAAGTTCGTTGTTTTCGTCGAGAATCACGAGAACTGGAACATCTGGAGATTGCCCATTAAGGGCGATGAGATTGGTACGCCACAGAGGTTTCTTGCATCAACAGGGCAAAATCATTCCCCCAGTTTTTCACCAGATGGACGCACCATTGCGTTTGTTTCAGATCGGTCCGGCAATCCGGAGATATGGCTTTGCGACAACGACGGCCAACATTTACGCCAACTCACTCATTTCGGGGGGCCGTGGCTCGGGACGATACGCTGGTCGCCTGATAGCCGTTCCATCGTATTCGACGCTCGCCCCAAGGGGCATGCCGCTATCTACAGGATGGCCATCAATCAGGGGAAGGCTGAACTAGTTGAGGACCAACCACCATTCGAGGTTAGGCGTCCGTCTTGGTCGCGCGACGGCAGATACATTTATTTCGATACCACGCGTGGCGGAACACCAGAGATTTGGAGACGCGATCTGAAAACCAATCAGGATCAAGTGATCGCTCCAGCCGGGTTCATGTTCGGAATCGAATCGCCCGACGGAAAGCAGCTCTTCTTCCAAGAAAATGAGCATCGCCATGTTTGGGTCTCTGATCCAGATGGCGGCAGCCCGAGACAACTTTCGCAGGTCAGTCCCACGCCGGATTTAGACTGGGCACCTGTGGGCACGTCGATCTACTTCGCGTTATCGACATTGGCTGGCGGAGCCGACATTCTCACCTTCGATGTCAGCAATGGCAAACTGAGAAAGCTAGGCCACGTGAGTCAGAACTTGGCCCTCGGAACACCTAGCTTCGTCGTCAGTCCTGACGGACAGACTCTTTTGTATTCGTCCATTGATAACAGCACCAGTGAGATCAAACTTCGTCGGGGTGGTCTTCCCAGATAACGTTCCCAGGTGATAACGCAAGTCTGATACTCAAAAGCGAATCACAGGTCGTTCTGACAGAACGGCCTGCTAGTTGATGGCAGCGGTCCAAGCAGCCTTGAGTACAGGGCCAAGATCCTCTGCGCTTTCTCCATCGCTTTACATAAGAGGTATTACTTTTGCCATCGCTTACAGATCGTCAATGAGCGTGCACTCCACTTACTACTCCTAATGCATCTGAGAAGGTCGTTGTGGACGTAGCTACTCCTTGGTCTTGAGTTTGCTGTCATTTTCCCGGATGAACGCCTCGATCTCAGGAGCGCTGGCAAGAATGCGAAGCCATTGTTCCTTGTAGAGGGTGACGGGGAAACGTCCCATTCCGTAGAGGGATACGGCGCCTTTTTCGCTGACCTTGAGACTCAACCCTGCTGAATCCTTGCTCTTGAGCTTTGCGTTTTCTGCTCGTAGGCGCTCCAACTCGGCTTTCATTTCCACTTCGTTCATGCCGTCTCTCCCATTCTGTTTTTCACTTCAACCGTCTCACTGTGCACTGGTTGCGCCAAGCCGCAAGGGTCAGCCGAGCCGGTCAAAAGCGCCTCGATCCGTTCGACTTCGAGCCGCCTGAGTTTCGCGGTGCTGGACCACTGCTCCATCCGTTCAGGATCAGTGGAGAACTCGGCGGAGATTTCCATCCACCGGTTCTCGTTCTCGCGAGCCACCTTGAGCGCAGCCTGAAGCGTCTCGATTTGCTGATCCCTTGATGAATTCATTCAGGAATCAGTTTATATCGTCGTCGCTGCTCTGCCCCGAAGCGGCCAGCACCGCGGCCTAGCGCATTCCCGAACAGATGGCCAATCGGCCATTCTTCACGTCCGAACCGGTATTCCGCCTGAGGTATATCCAAATGAAACCATCCAAGCTTTACGAGGCGCTTCATGCGCTGATCGGCGAACGTGTGCCACTGCATATCTGGGGCGCGTGCGGCGTTGGAAAATCGCAGATCGTGGCTCAAGTCGCCGACGATCTCAACTTTGAGTTCCTTGACGTTCGCGCCGTGCAACTCGATCCGGTCGATCTGCGCGGGTTGCCCCGGATTAAGGCAGACCAGACCGAGTGGGTTCCGCCCAAGTTCCTCCCCACCAGTGGAAAAGGCATCCTGTTTCTCGACGAGCTGACCTCGGCACCGCAGATGACGCAGGCCGGGTGCTACCAACTCGTGCTTGACCGCAAACTTGGAGAGTATGAGTTGCCTGATGGCTGGGTGGTTATTGCCGCCGGCAATCCGGCTTCCGAGCGGGGCGTACACTTCTCAATGCCGCGCCCGTTGCGGAATCGTTTCGTCCATCTCGAACTTGAAGCCGATTTGGACGACTGGTGCAAGTGGGCCGTGGGCGCGGGCGTTCGGCCGGAGATTATCGCGTTTCTGCGCTTCAAGCCAGACCTGCTGCACACCGCTGATGCGACCTCGGACGCCAATGCCTGGCCCACTCCCCGCTCGTGGGAGATGGCCTCCAATGTTCTACGCGGCATTGCCAACCGGCAGAAGACCACCTTCCTATCCGGGGCAAGTGAGTTCGAGGCGCAGTTGCTCGACGGCACCGTTGGGTCGGCGGCGGCGGCCGAGTTGATTGCATTCTTGCGGCTCTTCCGGCAGTTGCCGTCAATCGACGAGATACTGCTCAACCCGGAGACGGCGCCGCTTCCGGCGGAGACCTCGGCGCAGATCGCAATTGCCACGGCGCTGGGGCGTGCCATGACTGACAACTCGGTGGCCAGAGGACTCAAGTACCTGGACCGTATGCCGACCGAAATGCGCGTCATGGCGATGCGCGATGCGGCGGCGCGCGATACCGCCATCACCCACACGCCGGAGTTTGTTCGCTTCGGTGTGCAACAGGAGGCCATTCGATGATTACTGAACGCGCGATGCTCGCCGCCGTCCATATCAGTATTTGGACGGCAATCAAACACGACCGCAAGATCAGCCGCGACATTGCCGACCAGCATGGAGCGCACCAGGGCGCTGGCCGTTACAACAAGCAGTTGCTAACAAACTCTCGAACTTCGACTTCAACTCGGCGATTAAAGCCACAACCTCGGAGGAGGCGGGAAATGCCTTGAAGGTTGCAAATGTCAACGGCGTTTCCAAAACAGCGGGAATCGAGACCGACCACTCCGGCATTGGACCGCGCGTTGGCTTCTCATACTCCCTTCGTCTCACTACGGTCGTCCGCGGCGGGTTCGGAATCAGCTACTTCCCCGGCAACTACACCGCCAATGCCGATCTGAAGAATGTTCCGTGGACAACGAGCTACGCCCCCAGTTGCGTCTCCAATCTCGCGGCACAGTTTTACGCAAATGCAAATTCCACCGCCACTCAGAACCCAGCCTGCAGCACTTTGGGCTCTGCGTCCGTTTACCAGGCAGACTTCGATAAAGGGCTTCCGACGCCTGCCGGACAAAACATCCATACTGCGGCTCTGGGTACGTTCTTCGCGGAAGATCCTAAGCTGAAGAACTCCGTAATCAAGCAGTTCAACCTGCAGGTGGAACAGCAGTTTGGACCGAATGTGCTCACCGTTGGTTATGTTGGCAACCTCGGCCAGCATCTGCCCGAGCTTTTCAACGACATCAACGTTCCCACACCGGCTCAGGTTTATGCTTCCAGAAACGATACGGTTAACGCTGCCAAAACGACTGGTCCTTATGACGCACTGCGCCCACTGGGACAGGGATATGTCGGAACAAATGGACAGGTACTGACGGGCAATAACACCCTTCCGAATGTTGGCCAAATCAAATGGCTGGCCAGCGAAGGTATCTCCAACTACAACGCGCTGCAAGCCCCCTTCCAGCGTCGTTTAGCCGAAGGCCTTGCCTTTGACGCCAACTACGCTTGGGGCCATGCGCTGAGCGATATCGTCGGCTTCTCTCAAGAAGGACATCAGGGGTGGGGCGATGCCGATCCGACTCAAGTCCGCAAGATTGAGTACGGCAACGCAGAGAACGACATCCGCAGCCGCTTCGCTCTTTCCATCAACTACGAGCTGCCTTTCAAGAACTTCCGCAACAAGGCAGAGAAAACGGCACTTGGCGGTTGGCAGGTAAATTCCATCGTTGCATGGCAATCCGGCAAGCCCGTCTCGATCACCAATACCAGTGTCAATAACATTAACAACTTGGCGGATCCGCTACACGGCGGTGGCTCCGACCGGCCGAACAAGGTAAGTGATCCTTTCAAGGCCGGGAATGTTACGTACACGGCCGCAGATGGTTCAGCTCAGACCTGCGTAGGCCCGACCAGTCTCAAAGGCGGTGGAGGAAACTACTGGTTCAACCCATGCGCTTTCCAGCGCTAGGCCGAGGGCACAGTCGGCAGCGCGAGCCGCAACTCTGTCTATGGGCCGCACTTCCGCCACATAGACTTCTCTCTGTTCAAGGACTTCCCAATCTACAACACGTTGAAGCTGCAGTTTCGGGCAGAGGCTTTCAACATCACCAACACGCCCAGTTTCTACCTCCAGAACAACGTCAACGATGGCTCCAGTGGAGCCAGGCAAGGTGACGCTACCTTCGGTAAGCTCAATGAGAGCGATCCAAACAACGTTCCGCGCCAACTGCAGTTTGCCTTGAAGCTGCAGTTCTAACAAACCTTGACAGAAAAACAGAAGGCCCCGCCGATCCGAAAAAGTGCAACCGAATCGGCGGGGCCTTCTGTTCTCTCTTCCGTTTGTTTCGCGTGTCAAAGGGTCATGTCAGCCAGAAGCTTTTTCGCTCCTCTCCTTTGCTGGTACGCGCGGTCCATAAGTGCATCTACAACTTGTACCTATACATTGGTCTTTTGAGGTCCACTGTTCCACCGGCAAACAGTGCAAACCAACATAGACTGCTGCCTCCTTGCAAGAACGACGAGGGTTACTCGGTCAATACTTACTCTGCGCGGCATTAGTCTATCACTTCATGATAGAGCCGATATTGCTCCTCTCCGATCGCCTGGAAGGGCTTGAAAGCCAGCTTACCAGCGTCTGTCTTGGCTTCCCAGTCGAGTGAGCCGGCAGATAGCTGACGGGCGCTCAGCAGACTGGCGCGGGGGACAGCCGCCGCGGGCGGCGCGATCGCAAATAGCGCAAGGGAGCCGTGTTTCAGAGCCACCAGCTTGGAGTGCTGCGGATCGACCGCCTGCAGCGTAAGAGGAATATCGAACTCCAGCGCGACGCGATCGCCGTTTTTCCAGGTACGAGTGACGCTGGCGAAATGCCCCGGAGTCAGATCGGTGTCTAAGCGTTTGCCGTTGATGGACAGGACTGTTTTTGCGCCTGCCCAGGCGGGAATCCGCAAACGCAGGTTAAAGGTCGTGTCGCGGTCGGCCTTAAGTTCAAACTCCGTGTGCGCGGCGTGCGGATACTCTGTGCGCTGCGTAAGAGAGAGCCTGGAACCATGCTGGAGCCAGGTCAGGCGCGATGGAACGTAAAGATTGACATAGATACCGTCGGCATCGTGGAAGTAGGAACTGATGCCGTAGTCGGCGGTAATCTGCGGAAAGGTTCCAGAGCAGCAGGGCCACTTATCGGGATGATACGTCTTGTGCGCCCGCATGTTGTAGTCAGAGTAATAAAAGCTGGTGCCATCTTCCTTGAGCGGCTTTGCGCCGAGAATGGTGTTATAAAGCACGCACTCCATACTGTCGCCATAGCGGCTATCGCCGGTAACAGCGAGAAGATAGCGCCCGATCTTGAAGTGTCCATAGGCACCGCAGGGAGTCTCGAAACCGGCATGAGATTTGCTGAGGCTGGCGCCGACTTCACCGCTTCCAGGAACGCGGAACAGCTCATCCGGCCCCCATCCTCCGGTAGCAAAGCTCTGCGTGGAGCGCAGAAAATCGAAGCCGTTCTGCGCGGCACGGAGATGCTTCTGGTTGCCCAGCACCAGATAGGCCTGCATGGCGGAGCTGAAGGCGTTTACGTGACTGTAAGCATGTTCTCCAGGTAAGACGTTTTCACCACGGGAAAGCGGATCGAAATAGAGATCGTCCTCAATGAACCGGGTGGCCAGTTCGCGGTAGCGAGAGTTACCGGTAAGACGGTAGGCGAGAAAGAGATTCTCCGGCAAAGTATAGGTTTCGTCCCAGCAGTAGGCCTCATCCTTGTGGGGCAGCGCGTATTGCTCCTTGCGGGAGAGCGCCTTGCCGGGAAGATGCGGCACGACCGCCTCGGTTGCGGCTTCATGAACGGCCAGAGCCTGTTTCACGTTGGCATAGCGATACGCATCGATCAGGCCGCAACTGGTCTTGTCATAGGTGTAGCCGGGCAGATGGTAGCCGTCGTAGAAAGCGGAGCAGACAGTAGGCGCAAACAGCTCAACGAGCCGCTGCACTTTTTCCTGGGTCGGTTTTGATCCGGTAACGGCATACGCGCGCGCCAGTCCGGAAAGATATTGGCCGAAGCTGTGGCCGGGAATGAACCCGTGGAAACTGCCGCGTCCGTTGAAGGCGGGATCAATGTCGTACCAGCCCCCCATGTCTTCACCGGGGGCTTTCATACCCGCGAGCTGGCGAAAAGGCTTGAGGAGCTTGTCCTCGTCGAGACGCAGGAAAAACTCATGGTTGGTGTCGAACTGCTGGCGCATGGGGCCTTCCAGAAGTTCCACCTGGTTGCAATCGAATGTGCTGATAGACGGAATAATGGCAATCGATGGTGCTGTTGACGCTATTCTTGGGATACCGAAACTGCGGAGCGGATTGACGAGTGCGGCGCTGGCTGCAGCGGCAGCACTAAGTCCAAGAAAATGTCTGCGATTATACATGGTTTCCTCGATACCTAATCCAACAGGAATTTGCTGTGGAGCGGCAGCATCAGCAACCGCTCCACTTGAAAGGTCCACATCAGATTTTAGAATTTGAAATTGGCTCCTATTTGAATCCAACGCGGATTGTATTGAGAGGTAGACCGGCCGAAACTTGCCTGGGACAAGTCTGACACTGGTGCTTCCAGGTTGGCACGGTTAAACACGTTATAGAACTCAAAACGAAATTGCAGATCAGCAGATCCCTTCAGCTTCGTGTCTTTTAGCAAGCTCACGTCCGTTTCCGCAAATCCGGAGCTTCGGAATCCGTTGTATTTTTCGTTTCCTTCCGTGCCCATCGCTGGGACAGGGAAGTTCGCGTAAACACCGTTTGTCGCGGTGCCAAACAATCCTTTGAGATATGCCTGGCGACCCGAAGCAGTGTGATAGCTAGTAACATTGGGGTAATCGAGATTATCTCCGTCGGCATTGTAGTCGCCGCTGCCCTGCGCCATTCCAGTTACTTTTCCGTTTGCGTCAAAGACGGGCTCGAAAGAAGCAGTGGTATCCACCGTGAATGGATAACCGCCTTGCAGAATGGTAGTTCCGCTCAGGCCCCATCCACTCGCTACGCGTCCAACCACTCCTTCTTCCTTATTTAGAGATGGGAGATTGTAGCCCCAAGAAAGCGAGAACCTGTTTGGAGCATCCCATATGGAAGGTCCGTAGTATTGGTGCGGGTTGATCCAGGTGGGATAGACTTGGGTATCATCCTTTGACTGGGACCGGGTATATGAAGTGTCAAAGAACGCAGTTTTTGCAAATCGCCCGCGAAGATCCACAGTTACAGAATTGTAGCGCGACACGCGGTCATTCTTCGTGTAAGACACGCCCCCGAAACTAGTATTTAGCCGACTGGGTTTTGTGCTTGTCGTGGTTGCGTTGGCGATCAAGTCGCCAGCATAGCTGTTAATGTCCTGACCGTAACTCACGCTAAACTGCTGACCACCGCCAGAAAGTAAGTCCGTACCATCCGTACCAACGTACCCGACACTGGCAACAAGGTTAGAGAATAACGATTTCTCCAGTGTCGTAGACCATGTGTAAACAATCGGAGTCTTCAGCTCCGGATCGATACCACCAATACCGAATACGACAGAAGTCGACCCATTCTTTGAGTTCAAGACGGGCGTCGAAAGTGCTGGATACGTGAACCCAAAATCTTTTGTCTGGCTTGTGCCAAACGAATAGATGGGCGCTGGAGATTGTCCTCCATAAAATGTCGGGAAGATCGATCCCGGAGGATTACCGCGAAATTCTTCCTGTACATTCGCTGGTGTAGGCCAATTATGATAGATGCCTGCACCACCGCGCAAAATCCAACTGCTATTTCCGGTTATATCCCAAGAGAATCCGCCTCGCGGGCTGAAAACATCCGTAATTGCCCGGTCCAGCGCGTGCTTCTTTGCTATGACGTAACCATTCGCGGTTTGTTCAGACACCGTAGTTCCTGAACCGTAACGAAAGTTCCCAAAGACGGTGGTCGCATTTCTGGAGTACGGATTACCAAAATCATCCCAACGCACTCCAAAGTTCAAAGTCAGATTCCGGCGCGCTCTCCATGCATCTTCAGCAAATACCCCGTGTGTAGCGGATGCGGCGTTCCATCTCCATTCATTGTGAAGTCCTGTTTGGGAATCGTAGGACACATCGTTTTCCGTATAGACTTTGTCTTGTACCAGAGCTAACAGATTTGTAAACTGAAATTGTGGGTGATCGTACCACATCGAAAAGTCCTCAACATCATCGCCAAACCAGCCCTCATAGCCAAAACGCAGTACATGAGCGCCATGCGTGTGTGTGAGAACATCCCTCCAATGCCAATTGTGCTGGATAAAATCCAGCCCAGGCTGTGAGATTCCGAAGTTCGAGCCTATCCCCGTCACGCTCGTATACGGAACTTCGTAGTTCCCGGTTGTGTCCATAGTACCTTCCAACCTCAGTACTCCAAATGTAGCTTCATTCACTGTATTCGCCGAGAATGTATGATCCTCATTGGCCTGAAGCGCATACTGCTCATATTTACTGGCCGTGGATGTCTCCGGCCTTTGAGATGGAGAATCAGTGTCGAGCGTCGTTCTGAAAAAAGTTCCGTAAAGCCGATCTGATTTGAAGGCTTTGTCCAATCGAATGTTCCACTGAGTGCCATTTCTAAAACTGGAGTCTGAATAGTCTCCAGTATCAATCATGGCAAGATCGCAGGGGAGATACTTCGTTGTTGATGTGCCGCATCCCGTGATCCCCGATGTTGTTTGCTCCACTGCTGCATTCGTAACGCGCGATGTAACAGAGTAGTTTTTCAATAAAGTGGTTCCAACAGTATTGGGATAGTTTGTTTCGGCCCATGCTGTAAAATGGGGATCTTCAAAGGTAACAGTGCTTGAAGCTCCAGTAACACTGCGCAGCGGCTCAATCGCGAAAAAGCCGAAGAATTGGTGGCCTGGAATGATGGGACCACCTATTGTTCCAGACATGTTGTTGCTGTGGAAGGACGGCCATGATTTCGTGAACTCCGTGCCCGCGAACAAGGATTGGTTTGTAAAGTAATCGCTGGCACTGCCATGGTACGCACTGGAGCCTGATTTTGTTGTCATGGTCATTTGCATGGAACTGCCACGGCCATACTCCACGTTATAGGTGTTTGTCTGGATGCTGGTTTCCTGAATCGTATCCGGGTTAGGGGTCATATTCAGCACACCTGGACGGATGCTGCTTGTAACATCAAGTCCGTCAACAATGTACATATTTGCCACGGCGCCTTGTCCATTGGCGCTCGCATCGACTTGCGTTTCGGTTGAAAAGTTATCCACGCCTGACCCTGGAGTGCTACTGGCGATTGTTCCCAGACCTACCACACCTGGGGCAAAGGTCACCAGCGAAATCATGCTGCGTCCGGCAAGAGGAAGGTCCGATACAGCCTGTGTCTCAAGAGTTAGTTGATTCCTGGTTTCCGTGGTATCCACGATTGGCGCTTGCGTGGTGACCTCAATGGATGTACTTGATGAAGCAACGACCATTTTGACTGGAACGTTCAACGTTTGATTAGTATTGAGTGTTATTGCTACCTTGCTTGTCGCAAAACCTGGCGCAGTAGTTTGAAGGCTGTAGTCCGCCGGCGCGAGGTTTACAAAACGATAGCTTCCAAATGAGTCCGTGGTGGTACTTGTCATGGCGTTTGTGCTTAGATTCGTGAGAGTAACTTTCGACTGTGAGATAGCTGCTCCACTGGGATCAGTAACCATGCCGAGGATATTTCCGCTGAACTGCCCCCAAGCCCCGAGACTTCCAAAAGCCAGGAACAAGGTCAAGGAAGCCACAATGCGAGCACACCGGTAATTCCAATGTGATGTCAAGTTTTTCACGTCCATGCCTCACCTTTCTTTTTAATTGGTAAACGATTTCCGGTTGATACAACACAAGACTCAACCACGTCGTTAGCAGATGGGTATCTTGCCTAACGACTGTAGCCTACGCTGCACGCCAAACGGCGTGGAATACGACCCGGCAGGGATTCACAGCACACGTCCTTGACGGATGGATGCAAGTTACTGAACCCTTTTTCAAAGGCAGGCTGATAGTAAGAGCAAGAAATATGCTTTGACCATGGTACAGGTGTACTATGGTGTACGATTCAACAATCAAGGCCTTATCTGAATGGCGCAAGCGCATGGGAATTGCGGCAAACAATTGCGGCAAACGCATGAAGAGAATCATCATTGGCCGGCTTTTCCTGACGCCGATCCGACGCTCTTTGGCCTGTATGACGTTCACGCTCAGTGTGGCAGTGGTGACAATGAGCGGCTGCCGGCGGCCGGTGCCAACAATCGCAGTGATTCCACGAACCTGCGGAACCTGGCTGTGGGAAGCCGAACATACCGGCGTCGAGCGGGCGGCTCCGGCCTATGGGTTAAGCGTTTACTGGAACGCCCCCATGCGCGACGACGATGTGCAGGGACAGATAGAGATTCTTACGCACGCGCTTGACCGTGGCGCAAAAGGAATCATCGTCTCTCCCGTGGAGGCATTGCCCTTGCGCACACCTGTTTACAGGGCGCTTGCAACAGGCACTCCCGTGGTTGTGGTGGGAACTGACCTTGGCCTGGCGCCGGGGAAAAAGCTCGCCTACGTGGTGAACGATGAGCGCAGCGGCGGTCAAATGGCAGCGCGGCGCCTAGGATCGATCTTGCATGGTCATGGCTCGATTGCAATTCTAGGCATCAACAAGCAATTGACCAGCACCGCCGAGCGGGCCCGTAACTTGGAAATTACGCTAGCCGAGGAGTTTCCTCAGATTCATGTGGTGTATCGTAGTCTGGCCTTGCCAACTGTATCTCAGGAGCAGCAGGTGGCCGAGAAGTTGCTGGTTGAGGGCGCGCATGTAGACGCCATCGCTGCCTTGACTGAGGCCTCAACTCGTGGCGCTTTCTACGCCCTGACTGAATTCAATCGAACACGAACCACTCCACTGATTGGCTTCGACCAGAATCTTTTGGCGCCAATTCGAAATAGTGAGATTGATTCCGTTATCATCTTGAACACTTACCAGATGGGCCGCGCCGCGATGAAACTGATGGCAGAGGAACTCAACGGAGGCGCTGCCGAGCAGTATGTGGTCGTGCAGCCGCAATTGGTTACTCGAGAAAACATCGACTCGGACGCGGTAAAAGAAATCCTGGACTTGAATTGGTTCAGTAAATGAGGCCTGTGCTTTGATGCGCAAACGTGCCAGACGATGGCTTCAGTGGTCAGTGGTCT
>Ga0224529_1000903_pt1 | contig 20328 bp, 16 predicted proteins | sample CBST50metaG_FD_179893 | JGI IMG/M metagenome (GOLD analysis project Ga0224529, IMG submission 179893) | Peat soil microbial communities from Stordalen Mire, Sweden - C.B.S.T50 | ecosystem: Environmental > Terrestrial > Soil > Wetlands > Peat | place: Sweden: Norrbotten County, Stordalen Mire... | reverse complement strand
TCCCCCTGCATCACCCGCATATTCGCGTTATAGGGATCGATCTCTATAGCTTTGACAAGCTCTGCGAGAGATTGTTTCAACTCTGAGCGCATACGAAGCAAATTCGCCTGCTTAAAATGCGCTTCCGCCTCCGCCTCTTGTTCTTGGGACAGTTTAGCATTCTTCGGTTTTGCAGGAACGAATGCGATAAGCGACGGATCCTGCGCCTCCGGCAGACTATCGAGCAGAGGTTTGATAGGGCGGATATTGCTTTTGGGATCTGTTTTTTCCGACATAGATAACCCCTCGAAATAGGAAGAGACGACCTCAAGCGGGGCGATGTCTAGATATTGTCGCCGTCGACAGGCGCCTCGGGGACCTCGTCAGCAACGTCGTCACTCGAGGCGGCGGCGCTTGCAGACCAAAGTTTCTCCAAATTATAATATTCTCTTTGAGTTTCGGCGAAAATATGCGTAATCACATCGCCGTAAGATAGGAGAATCCATGTGGCCTCGGAATATCCTTCGAGGAGTTCCCTTCTGTGGCCTTTTTTCTCCATCTCTTCCATAATCCCATCGGCGATCGCCCGGATATGGATATTGGATGTGCCAGTGCAGATGACGAAGTAGTCGGCAATGACAGTCCTTCCCCTCAAGTCGAGGCTCGTGACATAGTTCGCCTTTTTATCTTCCGCAGCCGCAACAATAATTGCGTGTTTTTGTTCGGATGTAAGCTCTTCCGGCTTCAAATTGTGCTCCCGGCCCCGCGCTCGTCCGCGACGCCCATATTCCTGCCGCGCTTTGCGAGCGCGATAACTTTTTTATATTGATAAGCACGATTATACCGGAAGAGACGCGAGGTTGAATAGACGCCCTGAAAACGGATAAACAAAGATTTCGCGCAGACGGCCAAAATCGAGGTTTTTCAGGGGATAAAAGAGGCGGCGGGATCTCCGGATAAGGAAACGAAACGCCGATCAAGACCGCCGAGAGGAGGAGGCATATGCTCCGTATAGCTTACAGCTCTCGAACGGCCTTGGTCGGCGGCGGGACTCTCCACTGGATTTGCCAGCAGTCGTTGCCTTCAAGAGTGACAACCCGAACAGTTTTGCGGCCTCCGGACTCATGAAGCGCATAGGCCACAGCCACCGGCCGCTTAATCGCGCAGTGTATAGTAAGCCGACCATGACTATAGAGGCCTTGTATCGCATCGTGGAGCGACATCTGCCCCCGATCCTTTTTTAACTCTTCGATCACGCTGGAATCGACAGAGGCAAACCGGATTTTTGAGATCTCGGTGATTTTGGGATTGTCGAAATCGTAAGGCCCGGCTTTGACTGCCTTTTCAAAACCCTTTTTGGTCACATCGATCGGGCAGATTAACATCCTCGTATCCGGCGTTTCAAAGGGATTTAAGCCAATCTTTCTATTTTCGTCATATGTTAATGAAGGTCTGCCGCCTACAGATCCCCTCGTCGTTGCAACAGTCTCAATCGCGTTCCATTTCCAATCGGGTTTTGCAAGCAAATTGCCGTACTTGTCGCACGGCTTATCGCCAGCGAGGGCTTCGCGCGCAGTGAGTCGAGCTTTGTAATAATGAATTCCCGGATATGATCTATTACGCCAGGATAAGACGCAACAGCAGACAGCAATCGCAACGAGCAACAAAAATACTAAAAGAGGCTTTTTCATTTTTATAATTTACTCTTTCACCATGCGCCATTGGATCTGCCAGCAATCGTTGCCTTCGAGAGTAACAGTGCGTATACTTGTACGCCCAGCAGTATTATGAAGCGCATAAGCTGTAAGCACCGGCCTCTTAATTGCGGAATGCAGTGTCATATCTCCCTTATAATAGAGATATTCGATGGCATCGTGGACTGGCATTCTCTTACTGAGCGCCCTTACGGAGTCAATTACACTCTCATCGACAGATGTAAGCCTAAGCTTCCATATTCCAGTAACTCCAGGAGCGTCGAAATCGTAAGCCCCAGCTTTGACAGCCTTTTCAAAAGCATTTTCGGTCACATCACGTCCGCAACCTCCACATTGATCAGTTGCGGATTTATAAAGATTTGGAACAGGATATCCGTTTTTATCATAGACTATCGCGGGCATACTTCCAGTAGGTCTATCAAACTCCACTATCGTCCGAATAGACTTTACTCGTCCCATCATCTCTTTCAACACATGTCCATTCTGATCGCACGGCTTATCGCCTGCAAGCGCTTCTTTCTCACTCAACTGATAGTTGTGAACGGAATGGCGATGAGGCAAATATACGGCAATCGCAATGATGCAGCAGATCGCGAGAGCAAGGCTGAATATTAACATCAACTTTTTATTCATAATTCGACATCAACTCTTCCTGCTGCCTCTGCAAGCCCAGATAGTCCCATGGAGCGGCAAGCCAAGCATTATCTCGATGTTTTTTTAGGACTTTCGCTATCCCAACAAAAGGCGGTAAGTCGTCATCCTGAGCGAAACGAAGTGAAGCCGAAGGATCTGCTTTTCTCTTTATTCTTGGGCATATTTTTGAGATTTCAAAGAAAAAGCAGATTCTTCGACTCCGGCTGCATCTCCGCTCAGAATGACGGGTTTACACCCGTAAATGACACTGCCTCGCCCGAATGCTATTGCAAAGCGAAAGTCTTGGCTCTAAACTTCTTTATCGCGATGATTGATCTTGTCAGACACAATCTCCGCCCTCGTCCGGAATTCTCCGGACGAGGGCGGAGAGGCAAGAGATGGAGAGAGCTAAATAGCTGAAAGTCAGCAACAAGCAGCTGCTGCACACGGAAAGAGCAAGAGTTTGCAATTCACAATGCAACAGATCTCCCTTACTCTCTTTTCCACTGATTCAATTCATCAATTGCACGAAGAATTCCTTGATAATTTTTCATTTTCGTAGAGGTCATCTTTAGCATCTTTTCGCAGCATACTATGGCCTTATCCAGTTCAGATTTCTTCTCAGGCTTTTTTCCGGAAAGGAAAAAGTCGGATTGATACCATACGTACAGCGCATCCTGATATTCAATCGCATTGGGATTTTTCTCTGCTAAATCCGAGATATAAGAATAGGCTTGACTATGCTTGGCAGGATTAAAACACCATGTTTCCATTAACCAATACCAAATCTCCCGGTCGTTTGGGTCTTTAGCCAGTATACGCTGGGCTATTTGATCTCTGCCATCCTTCAAATCGTCAATCCAATATCTCAAGCGATCGTAACTGAATGTATGCGGAGATTTTGCCAAAGCGAAGGCAAACGCCATGTACATTTTATCGGTATTCTGGGTGTTAGGGTAAGAGACATGGTAAGCATCATAAAAGCTCTGATATTTTTCACCAAAGTAGTATCCATATCCCCATTTATAGAGGGCAAGCGGATCGTCTGGGTTAGCCTTGGCTTTTTTTCCAATCCTTTCACATATGCAAGATTAGCCGGATTTTTGGACAGCACAGATTCGATCTCTTTGCGAACCTGAATATAAGGACCGTCATCGCCAGTCCATGGAGCAGAGAGCCAAGCATTATCTCTCCACTTAGCCATCACCTCTTTATCGCGATGATTGATCTTGTCGGACACAATCTCCGCCCTCGTCCGGAATTCTCCGGACGAGGGCGAAGCGACAGATATAGAAAGAGAAAGCGAAATCTCCAAAAGACAGCAGCAAACGGCTACGATAAACGAAAATAACGAGAGTTTGTTATTCATTTCAGTCCCTTTTTTTCACTAAAGACTCCCGCTAGATCCACTCTGCCATTGGATTACCCAGTGATCGTTGCCTTGGCGAGTGACACTGCCAAGGTAATCGTTCGTAACCAAACCATTTGTACTCCATTGATCTGAACGAGTATAGGCTGTCTGGTACTGTCGTTTAATAACGCCATAGACATGCATGGGCGAGTGTTCATAAACATCAACATAACCAGGTAAATTGTAATTATTAGTATCATTCTTCACTAGATTATAGACATCTTGATCCACCGAGGCATGCGGTATCTCTCCGATATCGGTAACACTTTGACTTAAATCGTAAGGGCCTTCATTGTAGGCATTATAAAAGTCAGATTCGAGTGTTGTTCCCGGATAATCATTTGTTTGTAAATCGGGAGGAATGGCTGCCGCTGTCGTTTGCAGCGCTATTCCAACAACTGCAAGTCCTGCAATAACAAATGGATTAGAATCAGCGACGACAGTCAGCACTGCTCCGCCACCGGCAGAGACTCCACCAGCAACATTAGCAAAAAGGCTCCAATCAACAGGTTTATTTTCATCGCCCCCCGGATCATCGGTAACATCACTGGCGTTATATACCCAACCCGGCTGACTGCCGCCAGGAAATATGCCTGTCTTAACATTCGCTATGGATGTATCAAACCACTGCGCCGAGCCGAGTATATTTCCGCTTGCATCACAGGGCTGGATATTATCGAATAGCTCATGAACCTTAAGAACATACTTACTCTCATAGAGGCAGCCATCATCGTCTTGAGCAGCATACGATACGTTATAACTCTGAGCGGCATTAGGCGTTCCTATTTGATTTCCATTTCCGTCATAAGTTATCCCGCTGTTGGGCATTTCGCATTTGCCATAATTATACGTATCTTGAGTTTCGTTTGGACTCCATTGAAAGACTGCGTCGCTTGGCAGGCTATTGCCCAGGTCATTTACAACTTTAGGACTAAATTGCTGCCAGTTAGGTATAAGGGTAGCAACATACGTGCTATAGTTGACCGAATAAGCTTGGTATTGGCTATAAATCGTATCGCCATGCCATATTCCCGACGTATCGATAATTTCGCCCACGGGGCTGCCTTGTCTGCCCATGCTCGAAACATAGCTGGGGGTAAGCTGAACCGTGTAATTCACATCGCCGCCTGCGGGATATTTCGCGGAAGCGGATAATGTTGGCGTTACCTGAATGGAAAAACTGGAGTTGCTTCCATTCGGAGGGAGGATTGCCACTCCGTTTGCAGTATACATATAGCTAATCTCACCAATGCTATCGACTGTTGTGTAACTGGTGACCGGTATTCCAAGTCCGTCATTGAAACTGACAGGGGCTGCCGAGCCAAAATAGACTCCGCACCTCGCTTTAACCTTTACAAGCATTGGCGGGTTGGAAGTCGCAGGCCATACGAAATTAAACAGAGCATCACCAGAGAAACCTGTGGCGCTATCACCATCATCCTCTGCCGAAATCATTGCATATGGTGTTGAGCCAGCATTTTCCACACTCCCCATATTCCAGTCCATATTTCCGTCAGCAATCACTTCAATCGGATCGTCTTCCATTGTTACTTTATACTGGTCTGCTTTCGCGGTTCCAAGAAATGCAAGGGGTAGGCCAACACAGAAAATGCTGATCGTCAGCGCTTTTAAATGAGGTAAAAGACAAGAAATCGATAAAAATCGATTGTAATGCGACATGTTTCTAATCTCCTATCGTAACTTTAGATGTCGTTTTGCAAAGAAAATGTCCTCATCGTATTTATACGATATCATCGTTTTATTAAGATAATAATAAGAAGAAGGGAGGCGTTTAAAGGAGATGAATCGGATCAGAAGAGATTTAATGAATATCATTAAAAACAGAATGAAATTATTTTTTTGCGGGATTGTATAGGTTCTCGCAAAAAAACACGACCGCATCGTTTGCCGGTCGTGTTTCCATATACTATTCGCCCAATATCCAAAGGCTATCGATGCAGGGTGGTCCTGTCCTTCAATACGCAGCTTTTATCGGCAAATACGCTCGGCTTCGGGCAGTCGCAGCAGGAGCCGCATCCGGGAACGTCATGTTCGGAGGAGCGCTTAATAGCTTTCATGTGGATGATCGCATCCCGGACGAGATAGACAAACGCGCCGCCAACTAATACGGCGACAATGAAAGTTTGAATGCCTGCGGTCATAATTTTCCTCCGTTTATCCCATCCGGAGCGTCAATAGGCAGCGAGACGGTTCGTGAAATCGCGGGTGGCGCAAATGCGTTCCGGGTTCCCCAATGGAATGCGCAACCCACATTCCAAACCACAAAGCTTGCAGTCCATGCTAAGGCTGTCATATATCCGAACATAAAGAGCGGCCATTTCCAACTGTTGGTCTCTCGTCTTACCACCGCCAAAGTGGAAAGGCACTGCATGGCGAGAACATAGAACACCATAATAGTCACCGCAAGCAGCGGCGTAAAATGCGGATCGTTGCGCAGGGCCTGCCGCAAAGAAGCATCGTCCTCGCCCGACGAATAGATGGTCCCCATGCTCGAAACAAATACCTCCCGCGCCGCAAACGAACTGACAAGGCTCACGCCAATCCGCCAGTCGAAACCGATCGGCTTAATCGCAGGCTCGATTGCGTGTCCGAGCATTCCCGCATAAGAATGAGTCATCTGCTGGGTGGACGTATAGGACGCGTTGTGCGGGTACGACACCAGCCACCATAAAACAACACTCACCATCGTGATGATCGTTCCGGCCCGCCGAAGAAACGCCATCGAGCGCTCGATAATATGAGATGCGACAGTGCGCGGCGCCGGCATATGATAGGGCGGAAGCTCGATGAAAAATCGCGGAGGAGCGCTGCGAAGCAGAGTTTTCTTGAAAAGCCATGCCATAAAGAACGCAGCCACCACTCCAAACAGATAAAGAAACACCATTGTCATGCCGCGATATTTGGCGACAATAAACGCCCCAATCATCATCGAATAAACCGGCAGACGAGCCGAACAGGACATCAGAGGAGCCACAAGCATTGTGACAAGCCTCGATTTTCGGTCGCTAATGGTCCGCGACGCCATGATTCCGGGGATCGCACAGGCAAAGCTGGAAAGCATCGGGATGAACGATTTGCCATGCAGTCCCACTTTGGACATCAGCTTATCCATCAAAAACGCGGCTCTGGCCAGATATCCGCTGTCTTCCAAAATGGCGAGGAAGAAGAAAAGGATCATGATTTGCGGAAGGAACGTAATCGTGGTTCCGGCTCCGTTAATGACGCCATTCACCAAAAGATCGCGGAGCGGCCCCGCCGTCATATTGTGACGCACAAAACTGGCAAGCGCATCCTGACCTCGCCCGATCAGATCCATCGGAGCCTGCGCCCAGGTGAACACCGCCTGAAAAACCAATGCCATCAATGCGAAAAATACGATATATCCCCAAAACGGATGGAGGAATACCCGATCCAGCTTCTCGGTCCATGCAACCTGTCCGCGCTTTATCGACTCCTGACCATACTCGGGAGCTTCCGTGCTCACCGAATTGGCGCAAACGGACTCGATCCAGTTATAACGAGCCTCCACGACTTCAGTGGCGAAATCGATTCCGGACTCGGCAAAACGGCCTTTATCCTGCGCAACATGAGAGAGAACCGACTGACCGTAGCGTTTGGCCTCTTCGGGACGAATGGTGTCGGTCATTAAAAGGGTGACCGCTTCCGCGAAAGATTGCGACTTGCTCTTGTCCGGCTGATCGGATAAAACCAAATCTCTCAGTTCGAGACATTCCTCTTTCACCATCTCGGGAAGAGGATAAGGCGGCTGACCGCTCACGATCACATCCAGCGGCAATGCTCCGATTACCGAAGGGAGATTTTTAACGCCCTCCCCTTTTTGCACGAACACGGAAACGACAGGGACATTGAGCAGTTTCGACAACGCGCTCACATCCACGCGCTTCCCCATATTTTCCGCCACATCGGTCATTGTAAGAACAATGAGCATGGGCATTCCAAGTTCGATCAGCTGGGTGGTGAGATAGAGATTTCGCTCGAGATTCGATGCATCGACAATATTGATAATGCCATGAGGCTTTGGTTCGTCGGGAAAACGCCCAAGAAGAACATCGCGAGCCACAACTTCATCGGGAGAACGAGGGGTAAGAGAATAGAGACCGGGCAGATCGATCAGAAGAATCTGCTCACCTGTTCGCGGATCGCGAATCATGCCCGATTTTCGATCGACAGTGACCCCAGGGTAGTTGCCGACTTTCTGCTTTAATCCTGTGAGCGCATTAAACAGAGTGGTCTTGCCACAATTCGGATTTCCAAGCACCGCAAAGCGGCGAACACCTTTCGAGATCGGCGGCTCCGTAGTTTCACCACAACAAACAGACATAAAATCTCAATCACCTTTTCATTGAAACGCCCCGGTAGGCTGCCACGCCGAAAAAACGACGGAAATACGGGTGAAATACAATATGAAAGCGAATCCTGATTACTCGCCCAATGAAAAAAACGCATCGATAGCAATAAGCAGTATCGTTTTTTTTGCTCAAGCAGAAACAGACGCTTTATTTTAAATTTTCGACTCAGGATAGGAAAGCTGATTATCCTATCCTGAAAAACATCTATACCGCTAAACTGACAATTACCGCGGATGCCTCCGCTTTCCGAAGAGATAAGCGATATCCGCGAAGACGAAGATCAATCGGATCTCCCAGCGGAGCCTGCCTTAAAAATTCGACCTCAGTGCCTCGTGTAAAGCCCATTTCTAAAAGATAATGTCGAAGACCCGATTCTCCGTCGATCTTTACGACCACCCCTCGATTTCCGGGCTGCAGCTCGCTGACCGGAATATGCGTCTCGGAAACTTGCAATTTCTCTCGCGCCAATTATTTAATCTCCAAGAAAACGCCTTTAGAAAGGATGGAACTCTTCCCCTTTCAACAAGCGCTTCTATCGATGTGTATTTATATCTTTACAGATTCGCGTTGGTTATCTGCGGCTCATCTTTATCATCGGAACTAATTTCCGACTTAATTAGTCGTAGATATTTTTATTATACGATTCTATTATCGGCGAAGTCAAGTCAGAATCATTCGTAATTAATGCTGGTTCAAATAATACGCCATTAAGAGGAGCTATTGCAACAATCTCATACGTTAGTTACTTTAATAAGATTTACGCAAAATAAAGCAAGATATACTGTATTAATGCATCTCTCCAATTGCGCAAAACAGGCCTTCCCTGGAGCTCGAACATATAGGAACGAAGCACGGAATGAGCGGGACGAGTGGTGGGAGACGGCCATTCATCGCTCCGAATCGGCTTCACGTTAATATTCGATTTGCCCGATTCTTCAAAAACAGCCTCTGCAAACCCGGCCCAGCTTGTCTCTCCGGAATTCGAAATGTGATAGACGCCGTAAAGAGGAAAAGCAATCAGGTCTGCAATTGCTTCTGCAAGATCGAGAGTGAATGTGGGAGAACCGACTTGATCTTTTACGACGCTGAGCTCATTTCGAGTTTCGGCAAGCCTTAGCATCGTTCCGGGAAAAGACTTTCCATGAAGGCCGTAAAGCCATGACGTGCGAACGATATAGTGTTTCGGGCAGGCTGCGCGAACGAGATTTTCGCCCGCAAGTTTGGATGCGCCGTAAGCTCCAAGCGGATGAGGCTTATCAAACTCGGTATACGAGTCCCCTTTTTCGCCATCGAAAACAAAATCAGTGGAAATAGCGACCATTGCGGCGCCGATTTCAGCGCAGGCGCTCGCCACATTGTGAGCTCCAACCGCATTGACCCTATAAGCTTTATCGGGATCTCGCTCACAGCCATCGACATCGGTATAAGCCGCGCAATGGATAACCAGTTCGGGGGCGATATCTCGAACAAAATCCAATGTTTGCGAAAAGTTTGCAATATCGAAATCATCGGTCGAAACCGGAATAACTTGATGGCCTCGCCTTGAAAATTCGCTGCAAATATCGCGGCCAAGCATACCTCGTCCGCCAGTGACTAGCACTTTCATGTCGATATTATACGTTATATATTGCGCGGATGACAACCCGTAAGGCTTTCGCTCATCCGTTCCTTTTACTGTTGCCTCCTTTTCTGCAGGAGTAACTCCTCAGTCATCTCTTGTTTATTAGGAGTTTCGCTTCGCTCCTTTTTGAGTGTTTTTAGTCGCTAAAAGCGATGGATTCCGGATCGCTCAGGCCGCCGGCGGCCAGCCGCGAGGGCCATTTTTCTAAGCGTGAATGCCGCGTTCCACTATTTTTCCCAGCTCATTGAGAAGCGTGAAGCGAAAGTCCTATTTATACTATTAGGCTTTATTTGTAGGACTTTCGCTTCGAGTATATTAAAGCGCTTTCGTTTTCGCTATCCCAACACAATGCCATAAGTCGTCATCCTGAGTTTGTGTATCGGCGCCAGCGCCGATTATAGGTGGTTTGGACGTAACGCATAGCTGTCAATAACTATCAATATCACGTTACGTCCTTAGGAGCGAAACGAAGTGACGTCGAAGGATCTGCTTTTCTCTTCATACCTAGCGCATATTTTGGAGCCTTTAAAGAAAAATCAGATTCTTCGACTTCGGCTACGCCTCCGCTCAGAATGACGGGGTTACACCCTTAAATAACAATGACGCGCTCGAATCCTATTGCAAAGCGAAAGGTACTGTTTTGTTTAGATGCATGGAGCTAAGACAAGCATTCTGCTCTGGAGTTTTTTGGATATTGCATCCAGTCCGTTTTTCTTCGCCGCCGCCATGAGCGAGCCGAGCGCCGGAGTTCAAAGCGCAATAGACAATCACATGACAAAGCAATGCCGTAAATTTTTATGACATTAAGCGGCATTGAAAAACGGACTGAATACAATATCCCTGGGCTTGTTTTTTTTACGGATTTTTAAGACAATGTTGTTGATACTGAGATGCCTGTGCAGTTGCCCTACTTCAAAAAAACCGCCCCCCAAGCATTTTATAGCTTGAGAGACGGTTGACGAACAAAATGACTATTTGACTTCGTCGGGATGCGCTGCGTCGTATTTCATCCGAAGCACTCCGAATATCAGCATAATCAGTCCGAAGACGAGAAATGCCGCTCCCCAATGAAGATTGACATTTTCGCCGAGGGATTTTACATAAATATCCTGCGGGCCAAATGCTCCGTAGCCGACAAGGATCAGGCCATAAAGAGTAAACAGCAAGCCGATAGGCGCTCTTAAATCCATAATTAATCCCTCCTTACTTAAAGATAATATTCAAAATAAGAGCCAAAATGAGCACGAGCGTCCCCAAAATGGCAGGCTTATTGTACCACGCCTTCTCGGTTTCCACGGGTTTCGGGGTCAGCGAGTAGACAAGGCCGACAAGCTCTTCATCGGTCTTAGTGCGCTTTGTCAGCAGCGAAATCACGACAGTCACGACAAAGGCGGTTGTCCATGCGGCAATCGCGCCGCCGAAGTTCTGCGCCATATCGCTGTGATAGGTGATCATAGTATGATGAAGCCATCCGCCTTTAATTCCCGGAAGAGCGCCATCGGGAAGGGTCAGACCATGGTGAACCGCCGCTGCAACAGTGCCGCTGAGGAGGCCCCAGAACGCGCCGTGCCCGGTCGATCTCTTCCAGAACATACCGAGAAGGAATGTCGCGAAGAGAGGAGCGTTCACGAATGTAAAGACAAGCTGAAGCATGTCCATGATGTTGTTGAAGTTTTGTGCAAGAAATCCGGTGAGAATACTGCCGATAATTCCAACAATTGTCATCACCTTGCCGACATTCAGATAATGCTTATCGGTTTGGCCGGGTCTGATATAAGCTTCGTAAATATCGACCGTGCATATGGTATTGAATGCCGTGACGTTTCCCGCCATGCCGGACATGAACGATGCGAGCAGCGCGGTCAATCCAATTCCAAGCAAACCGGTCGGGAGATAGTGCATGAGCATCGCAGGCGACGCCATGTTATAGTCGAGACCGCCTTTGCCGTCGGAAGGGATCAGAGACGCGCCGCCGTGAGCCATCGCTTGCTGCGTAACCGCCAAAGCGATCATGCCGGGAAGGATCACGAGGAACGGGAAGAACATCTTCGGGATAGCGGCGATAATCGGAGTGCGGCGAGCAGCCGACATCGAGTTTGCAGCCATTGCTCGCTGAACCACCAGGAAGTCGGTGCACCAATATCCGAATGAGAGCACGAAACCAAGCCCCGCCACAAGGCCAAACCAGTCCGTCCCCAGCGCGTTATGCCATGACCCCATATTCTGCCATGAATGAGTCAAAGCTCCGGGATCGAGTCCTTTCGCAACAGCGGCGATGCCGAGTTGCTGTTTGACGCCTTCCCAGCCTCCGACATCTCGAAGACCGATAATCGTAACCGGCAGGAAACCGGCGACAATGAGGAAGAACTGAAGAACTTCGTTATAGATCGCCGATGTCAATCCGCCCAAGTAGATATACGCCAACACGAACACCGCGGAAACCAGAAGGCTCGAATTGAAATCCCAGTGAATTAACACGTGGAGCAGTTTCGCCATGGCGAAGAGCGAAATTCCCGATGAGAAAAGAGTCATCACTGCGAATGAAATCGCATTGAAGCCTCGCGTTTTCTCATCGAAACGCATCTTCAGGTACTCGGGAACCGAGCGCGCTTTAGAGCCATAGTAGAACGGCATCATAAAGATGCCGACAAAAACCATCGCCGGAATTGCGCCTATCCAGTAGAAGTGCGATGTCAGAATGCCGTATTTCGCTCCCGATGCGCCCATTCCGATTACTTCCTGAGCGCCCAGGTTCGCGGAAATAAACGCCAAACCGGCAATCCACGCAGGTATAGAGCGACCCGACTGGAAAAAGTCAGAACTAGTCTTCATTTTTCCTGCGAGTAAAGCTCCGATGCCTATTACAAACACAAAATAGATTATTAGGATTGCGTAATCGACGAATCCTAAATGTACATTTTGAAAAATGTCAACGTTTGGCATAAAAACTACCCTGTTCCGGCGAAAGACAGCCATATCCTATCGCCATATTGTTGATATCGATTGAAAATTGAGTAGCCGAACTGCTACTTTAGCTTAACAATTTCGATTCTCCTCGACAACGGAGGAGAGAGATATTAAGCAACACTGTGTATTGCCCGGCTAACGGCCGAGCGATAGAGAGGCGTACGCCTCGACAATGCGCATTCATTAACCTAAGCATATTCGCCAAACATGGTGGCAATACCTCCATAACGTTCCTTTATCGTAAAAAAAAATTTTACAATAAAAAAAAATGGAGTATCAGGAAACAAAACAAACAGAAAACGAAATTAACAGAACAATATATATCTATTAATTTCTTGTTTTTATGATTAATATTATTAACAAATGAAAAACTACATGAAATGAATATTAAGAAGACCAGCCTAAGAGGAAAATCGTTAAAGACCGATTTAAAAGAAGCGCTACGTTCTAGGGTGCATCCTGCATTTTTTAATCTGAAGACCTCTTTACCCGTCTTGCGACGGGGATTTTCTCTCCTCGGATGAGAGACTCGCGGATACAAGCGCCGTAACGGTTCTTTTCTGTCTCCTTTTTTAGGGGAAAAGGGACCTTAGGGATCGCGGAGATGAGGTCAATAGCGCATAAGAGACTCTAAGCTACTTCTGTAGCAGGCTGTTTGATCGGAATGATGAAATAAAATGTCGATCCCACCCCGTATTCGGATTCGATGCCGACCTGGCCATGGTGGGCTTCCACAAGCGACTTGACTAAGAAAAGTCCAATCCCCGTGCCGCCAATCTCTCGATTGTCTCGATTGTCGACTCGATGGAAACGCTCCCACACCTTCGCGATATGCTCCTTTGGAATTCCCATCCCGTGATCTTCCACTCTCACTTCGACAAAATGCTTGTCGGCAAGCGGCTTTCCGATCACTCGGATCAATCCGCCCCGGGGGGAATATTTAATCGCATTGCTGACCAGGTTCGTTAAAATCTGATCGATCTTGTCCTGATCGGCTTCCACAAGCGGAAAATTGGGAGGAAACGCCAACTCGAGTTGATGGCGATCCGGTTTTGTGTAAGCTCGCTGCGATGCGAGAACCTTCTCGGCGACACTCATGAAATTGACATCGGAAAGATTAAGCTGCATCGCCTTCCCCTGCTCGATTCGGGAAACATTGAGTAAATCTTCGATCAAACGGGTTAAGCGGTCGCATTCGGTATTAATGATTCGATAGAATTCGGTCTTCGTCTCATTATCGTAAAATCCTTCGGTATCCGAAAGAAGGGTCTCGATAAATCCCTTAATGCTAGTGAGAGGAGTTCTTAGTTCATGGGAAACGGTGGAGATAAACGCCGTTTTCATTCGTTCGACATTACGAATCTCGGTAATGTCGTTCAAAACCAGCGCCACTCCGATAGCCTCTCTGCCATCCCCTCCAAGCGCAGGAGCGCACTGCGCCTGATAGATCCGATCTTTGGGCCCCTCTTCGACAGAGCCGGGGGGAACCGGAAGAGTCACCTCTCCGCTCACCTCCGTAGGAGAGCCGTCATTGAGAGAATCGGTGACTATTTTGAAAAGAGATTCATGGCGGAGCATAGCCACGGCATAAGGAACGCCATAGATAGGAACACTGCTCGGGATTCCGATCATCGACCTGGCGGCGGAGTTGATTTGCAAAATCCGTCCGTTTAGCCCAATCACCACTAGGCCCAGAGAGAAATTCTCGATCGTGTTGAGAAGTCCTTGACTCTCCTGGACAGCGCTAAGAAAATCACGGGCGGATTTCAAAATCGATGCGGCGCTGAACGACATCAGAGTCAGGAGATCGAGATCCTCTTTATTGAACTTCTGCCTCTTCGCCTTATTGAACACATACAAAACGCCGATCGTGTTGCGATCGATCACCCTGTTGTCTTCATCGCGCTTTTCGACCACGAGCGGAACACACGCTCCGTTGTAAATCTGCGCGGACTTCGCGATTGCTTCTCCCAATTGTCCCGCGGAGACATCATCGACAGTCGCCGCAATCCCACTTTTAAAAACCTGTCCCGCGACGCTGTCATTTGCAAGCTTTACATGAAAGGGAGCAAGCTGCTCATACGTAAACCCTAAAGCGGGCGGCAAAGCTTGCAGTTCATTTTCTTGAGGGGCATGCAGAAGAAAAACACATTTACTGGCTTGAAGTATTCGTGAGATACGTGCAAGAAGCCTTTTAAGGGTCTCATTGAAGTCCGGAAGAAGAGCGACAGCCTCCAGCGCGCGCGCAGTATTGCCGTGCTCCGTCGCCTGCGTGTCGGGCGACGCGTCGGGAGAAACTGGGCCGGCTTTCAAATTTAAAGAGTTAATTAAACCATCGGAGCTCATTGTTTCAATTATAGTCTACCAGATACAAATACTGGAGGGATAACCGCAAATAAAATCGGATATTATTCCCAAAGAAAAAAATCGGACTGAAGGTCAAGCGTTTTCTCGTACTCCGCGCTTTTAGATTCTCATGGCCTAAGAGGGCAAAATCGGGTCGGCGCGCCTGAGAGGGAAGGATCGAAAAGCGAACGTCGTTAGGACCTTCGCTTCGTATTTGTTAAAGCATTGAAAAATATCGGAACGATGTATTTACATTGATAAAAACGGCCGCGCGGCCACAGAGGTCGCAAGCGACTTTTATAGGACTTTCGCTTTGCTCTTTTTTTGGTGTTTTTTGGTCGCTAAAAGCGACAGATTTCGGATCGCTCAGGCCGCGGGGCCTTTTTTCTAAGCGTGAATACAGCATTCCGCTATTTTTTCAGCGCATTGACAAGCGTGAAGCGAAAGTCCTATTTTATTTACTCGCCTCTATTACGAAGTCCGATCCTTATAATACAAATATCGGCTTAGAAGCGATCCGCAATCCTTCGGCGAAGCCGACGTGAAACACTCGATAAGAGCGAAGCGAAAGCCCTAGTCGTGAAATTTTAAGAGCCTCCCCTTGACAACGACACGCAACATAGGGATAATAATCTTCGTTGCGTGCCGAGGTGGCGGAACTGGCAGACGCGCACGTTTGAGGGGCGTGTGGAGCAATCCATACGGGTTCAAGTCCCGTCCTCGGCACCAATTTCAATGATGCCCCTTCAAAATAAACGTGTTCGATTTCTAATTTGCCGGTAAACAATAGAGAGAGTAAAACAACGCGCTTCTTGTAAGCGCTTTTTTTACCTAATTTTTACGAAGCAGTGTTCAATCACATGTCCCTCGATCCAGCATCGTCAGCAAAAAGAGTGGCCGCTTATACGGCAGTTAACCGATATGTCCACTCGGAAGCACTGCGTATTTTGCAGTGGAAGCGCTCGCGGAAAAGATGCAGTCGGAAGGACTGAAGCTCAAAGGGTGTGTCGCAACATCCCATGAAACATCGGATCTTGCAAAAAAACTCGGCGTCCCTCTTCACGACGATCTCACCCCCGATATTTTCCCGCTGGATGTAACAATCGACGGAGCCGATGAGGTGGACACGCAGTTAAACCTTATCAAAGGCGGCGGCGGAGCGTCTCTTAGGGAAAAGCTTGTGGCCGTGGAGACAAAACGCGAAATTATCGTGATCCACCCCGCCAAACGAGTTGCAAAACTTGGTTTGACCTTTCCCCTTCCCGTGGTGGTGATTCCTTTCGCCTGGAAAGCGACCGCAGCCAGGATTGAACGCGCAATCGGACGCCCCGTACAGATTCGCATGCGACACGGACAGATTTTCGACACCGACGACGGCCTGTATGTCGTGGATGTGGCTCCCGGCCCAATCGATAACCCAAAAGAGCTTACTCAAAAGATCAAAAGTCTTGACGGAGTGGTCGATGTCGGCCTCTTTTTCGGAATCGCAAAGCTGCTTATTATCGGACATGAGGACGGACGAGTCGAAGAGTTCGAAGCCCTTTAGAACTTTCGCGATTGCTGCGCGGCGCGCCTTTTATCGTCTCCGCCCATCCCCATCACACGCCTTTCCTTTCCACTGACGCAGGCCCTCTTCCTTTGGGTACGAAGGTAGACCTCAGGCGACTAAATACACGCCTGAATAGCAACAAAAGCACAAACTTCAAACCTACTACGCCGCTTCTTTAGCTTGTTTCATTCGCGGCATTTTTTGCAGTTTATCACTTCCCCCGACTAAGATCCGCCCCGATAGTTTCCCGATATCGACGATCGAAGCGGGTCTGGCCAGGTGAAATCCCTGACCGTCATCGCATCCCATCTCCGTTAATACTTTAAGCTGCTCTTCAGTTTCGATGCCTTCGCTTGTAATATGGAGATCCAGGGTTTTTCCTAGACTAACAATCGCATTGACAATGGCTCGATCATCTTCGTTCTCGCTGATATGCTGCACAAACGATCGATCGATCTTAAGCGAATCGATAGGAAGAGTTCTGATGTAGGCCATTGACGAATACCCGGTTCCGAAATCGTCGATCGCTAAATGTACTCCCAAATTCTTCAATAGCTGCAACCGAGGGATCGTGATTTCTGTATCGCTCATCATAACGCTTTCGGTTATTTCGATCTTAAGACAATCGGGCGGGATCTGGTTGACTTCAAGCTGATGTCGAATAAGATTGACCAACTCAGGCTGCAAAAGCTGCCGGGACGAAAGATTTATGCTCATCCGCAGATCGGCCCGCTCAGAGAGTCCTTCCCGAAAAGCTTTTGCATCCTTGCAAGCTTGTTCAAGCACAAATTTGCCCAACGGAATAATCAGCCCATTCTCCTCGGCCACGGGAATAAACACTCCGGGCAGAATCATTCCCTTTTGAGGATGATTCCAACGCAGCAATGCTTCCAGCTCGATCATTTCTCCTGTTTTCATCGAGAAGATCGGTTGATAATGGACAAGAAACTCGCCATTGCGAATACCTTTGCGAATATCGCTTTCAAGCTCCAGTCTCTCAATCGCCTTTTTATTCATACTCCGATCAAACACGGCGACATCGCTTTTACCTTTGGATTTAGCCTGATACATCGCAGTGTCCGCATCGCGCAGAAGATCATCGGGAGAATCGTAATCTCCGGAGCTTGTTGCGATACCGACACTGGCGGTGGTGAAAACTTCTCGTCCGTCGATATTGGCTGGAAGTTGAAGAACCTCAACGATTCGCCGCCCGATCTCCAGGATAGTATCTCCATCGCTCGCATCATCGATGAGAATAGTAAACTCATCGCCTGCAAGTCTGGCGACAGTATCTGCATCGCGAACACATTCCTTCAGACGCCTGGCCACATCGATCAGCATTTCATCCCCTGCTTCATGCCCAAGACTATCGTTAATCAGTTTAAAGTTATCCAAATCGACAAAGAGAACGCCGACAGGATCGCATTTTCTCTTAGATTTCGACAAGGCATGCTGAAGACGCTCCATAAATAAAGCTCGATTGGGAAGATCGGTGAGAGGATCATGAAACGCCTGATGCGCAAGCTGTCGTTCGAACACCTTTCTCTCATTGATATCGCGGCATGTCACCAATAGCCCTTGGATGCTGCTATCGGCAAACATATTGGTGATGACTGCTTCCGTAGACACCCAATCGCCATCTAGGCGTTGTAAAGTGATTTCAACGGAAACGCTTTCATTTTCCTTTTCCATCGCGCGATCGATTGCGGCCTGAAAGCGACTCAGTTCTTTTTCATTGATCAGATTTAATATTTTGCGCCCCATGATCTCCGACTGCTTCAACATGAGTATCGGTTCACATCCCGCCGAAACATAAATAACATCGCATTGAGGCCCCAAAATGAATGCAATTCCACGGGCGTATCGAGCCATAATATCGAAACGCTCATAAATCAATCTTGAAACGTCTCTCTCTACTGCCAGTTTCTCATTCTCGTTCCTTGCTTCTCCATATCGCCATACAATGTAAGTCATTACGAAAAAGGCGAAAAATATAAGCAAAAAAGTCCAAATAGCGGCAAGCATCTCCGACAATCCGCCGCTTCGCAACTGCTTTTCCTCAGTCGTCTCAATCTCGCGATCCAACGTTAGAAACGCTGGCGTAATCTCATTCTTGTAAATTGGATTGTTAGTATCCAAATAGCGCTTACTGGCAAAATCGAACTCTTTTTCCACAGCGCTATCATATGTAGAAAAAAGAGCGCCAAGGCGAGCGGTGTTGTTCCCGGAAAAGTTGTGCTCGCGGAGCGTGTCGATTGCAGAATACGCGTCTCTTCGCGCATTTTTTATATGGTCATAGTTAGCGCCAATGGCATACCCTTGCGCTCGAATCGATTCGGAGATCGCCTGGATCCGATATGCGGAATTTTTCAGGTTTTCATATTCGATATGAGCAAAAAGATAACCGACCGCTACCTGATGAAGTCTGATAATGGCAATCCCCGCAAAGGTCGAAATAAGCGTGGAAATTGCCATCATCACAGCAAGGATAGCTCGATTTCTCTTAATGGGAATCCTCGTTTGAATACATCCTTGCTTACAAATTTTTGACTTCATTATCATTTTCAAATCTCCGATAGGATCCTAAATCTTATCAGTCGGCAAATCAATGCGAGAGGAAAACACTCCCAATAGACAAAAATGCCTAGTAGTTGTCCTGCTAAGATTCTCGGGAAGCGGCAAGACTTAAGATCCTGTTGAAAATACCTGTTTCCATTAAACAAAGGGGGAATCAACTGAAATCGGCCCAATATCGATGCGGATGAAGCGAAGCAAGCAAGGGGGTGGCTGGCGCCTATTTTAGAGGATCAATCCGATAGATTTTGGCTTCGGGATCCGAATAGATGAGAGATACGGACGGCATTTTAGCCATCAAAACGCTCTTTTCACTCGTCCGGACAATTGCATATCGAGCCCCAAGAGCGCGAAGCTTTTCAAAGTCGGCTCGATATCGAGGACTCGGCTGATTATCTGCGGCGATGTCGCCAAAAACAATATTCTGCCGGACAAAATCGACAGCGCCATGAGGAGCACGGGAAATAAAAGAGCGAAACAGCGGATCATGATGAACCGTTTGATAGTATGCGCTATACTCATTGCCTTGACACGGAATTTCGATGACCGCTCCATCATGTTTTATCGATTTTAAGTAATCCGTACGGAGAGGCGTAAAATAGACAAAAGGAGCCATCCAAAAATCTGCGACAAGAGCAGTCAAAACGGCAAGCGATAGCGCTGCTTGGCCAAGCCTGCCATAGAGTCGCTTTGCTATTCCAAGCAGAAACTGCATTCCAAAAGCAGCCAAAATGCTGACTAGCGCCAGATCAATCACGCCATACCTGGCGGGGACGCGCAATGGCTTCAAGAGAGGGAGAACCTGCGGCAGCCACGAATACGGCATGACAATAGGCGGATCGATTTTCGATATTCCCAAAGGATCGCCCATAAGCATCGTAGCCATGTTCCATAAAGGCTGCGTTTTCCAAATCAAGTCGAATCCGCTTCCCGGAAAGCCAAGCGCAAGATAGCTAAACAACGAAAACTGATTTCCGTAAATCGTTAAATAAGGGCCGCTTGCCAGAATGACAAAAAATAAAATGAGAAGCGCCCAAAATCTAAATCGCGATTTTCCTCTCCAATAAGCTCCTATCGCCGCAAGAATTAAAAGAACATATCCGGGGCGAACAGTTCTTTCAATATCTCCGGAAACTCGATAT
>Ga0224529_1000900_pt1 | contig 20363 bp, 17 predicted proteins | sample CBST50metaG_FD_179893 | JGI IMG/M metagenome (GOLD analysis project Ga0224529, IMG submission 179893) | Peat soil microbial communities from Stordalen Mire, Sweden - C.B.S.T50 | ecosystem: Environmental > Terrestrial > Soil > Wetlands > Peat | place: Sweden: Norrbotten County, Stordalen Mire... | reverse complement strand
AGCGTATGGTTTGGGTGCCCCGCCCTCGCCGCGTCTTTGTTGTTGCGGCTTCGGGGCCCCCCGGACAGGTCTTCGTCCGTGGGGTGATCTTGGGTAGAATAACATGATGCCAACATTACAGGAATTGTGAACAGGCCCTAGGTCTCTGACCGCTTGTTGTTGTACCAATGTTGGGTGCCCCAGGTTCCGATTCTGGAACCTGGGAAAGCACGATGCTCAAACGCGACGTACAGAATCATGTTGTCAGGGATCTTGGGTGGAATAGCACAAGGCCAACATTGGAACTGTGAAAATCCTCCAAAAGGAGAATCATGCTTGAACCTACGCTTCTGTTGGCCATTGACACCTGCGGACCGTCGGGTTCGGTGGCCCTGGGTCGCCTTGCCGTGGGCGCGGTCGAAATTCTCGGCCAAATCGAACTTGAAGGCCGCAGCTACTCCGCCACACTGGTGGCGGCTGTGGCTGAATTGCTGGCCCACAGCGGCGTCAAGTTAAACGAATTGCGAGCCATCGTGGCTGTCAGCGGGCCGGGCAGTTTTACCGGCGTCCGCGTGGGCCTCAGCGCGGTCAAAGGACTGGCCGAGCCCGCCCGGATTCCAGTGGTTGCGGTTTCGCGGCTTCTGGTGCTGGCCGGCAAGGCCGGAGCAGCTTCGGCTGCCTTGGATGCGCATCGCAACGAGGTCTTTCTGCGGGTAGCCTGCCCGGGTTTGCCCCCTCGCGAGTTGCTGGCCGGGGCGGCGGAGCTTGCGGCAATCAACCCCGCGCCCAAGCAAGTCGCCCTCTGCGACGATGCCGCGCAAGCACTGCTGGCGGCTGTGTGGCCAACCGCGGAGTTGATCCGGATCTCGGCGCCAACTGCCGCGGATGCGCTCAGCCTTGGCGTGGCGCGCATTCAGGCCGGGGAGTTTGCCGACCTGGAGCTGCTCGACGGCCACTACCTGCGCCGGTCCGATGCCGAAATCTTCGGCGACCCCGCCGCGCCGCAACACGCATGAATCTCCCTCCAGCCAATTTGCGCGTTCGCCCCATGACCCCGGCGGACCTGGACCAGGTGATGGCGCTTGCGCTGAGCCTGAGCCCGGCGCCGCGCTGGCCCCTCTCTGCCTACCAAGCCGCCCTGAATCCGCAATCTGCACCCCGCCGCATCGCCCTGGCAGCGGCAGACCTGGACACCGGCGAAGTGGCGGGATTCCTGGTGGCCGGTTTGCTCCCTCCCCAGGCTGAATTGGAGACGATTGCGGTGGCTGCTGAGGGGCAGCGCAGCGGCGTCGGCAGCCTGCTCTTCGCGGCAATGGCTGAGGAGTTGAAGTCGGAGCAGGTAACGGAAGTCATTTTGGAGGTGCGCGCCTCGAACCGCCCCGCACTGGCCTTTTACCAGTCTCTCGGGTTCCTTGAAACCGGCCGCCGTCCGCGCTACTACGTTCATCCTCAAGAAGATGCGGTTCTGCTTACCCTGCTGCTGCCCTAGCTTCCCACCCTGCGGCTGCCGTCGCCCAGATGTGATCTCCGGCACGCATGATTGGTTTTTTGTCCCGAAATCCACAGCATCAAATCGCCTTGATGCACTTTCGTCATTTTTCCGTCTTGCCGCTTGTGCGTCTGCCGGGGTATATGTAATTGTTCTGTAACACCGGAGGTGCCTGATGGATGAAGTATTGGATCCCTCGCTGAGCGAAGAACTCGATCGCCTGCATGCCGAACACCACAGCTACGCTCAGCGGCTGGAAGAATTGACGCAAAAAACCTATCTCTCCTCGGAGGAACAGCTCGAGGAAGTGCGCCTCAAGAAGCTCAAGTTGCACGCCAAGGACTTGATCTTTGCCCTGGAGCACCGGTAACCCGCTGCCGCTGGGGTTTTCAGTTGTCGGTTCATGCAGGCGTTTCGCTTGAGCGATGGCCCTCGCCGCCCTTGCCTCTGGTGGTGCGCATTCAAATCGTGCTCTGCCCAGGCGACTGGCTGGCTCGATAACCGTATAATCGTTAGGAACTATGGTTCGTGACGGTTACATCTACGGTTTGAGCTTGCTGGCAGTCGCCTTGGTGCTGGCGTGGGCTACTGGCGGTTGGGCGTGGGTCATTGTGCCTCTGCTGCTGGCGGCGTTTTTTCTGTGGTTCTTCCGCGACCCCGTGCGCGCGATTCCGGCCGGCGATGGGTTGATTGTCTCCCCCGGTGACGGTCTGGTTACCGAGACGGTCACCATCTCCACCCCCGAAGGCCCCCGCCAGCGGATCAGCATCTTCCTCAGTGTCTTTGATGTGCACATCAACCGCTCGCCGATCGGCGGCGTTCTCACAAGTGTGCGCTATCAAAAGGGCAAGTACCTCAATGCCATGAACCCGGCCTCCGCTGACAAGAACGAGCAGAACATCGTCACGGTACGCGGCGAGGGCATCGAGGTCACCTTCAAGCAGATTGCCGGCCTGCTGGCGCGGCGCATCGTCTTCAACCTCAGCGAGGGCGATACAGTGGAGCGCGGGCAGCGCGTCGGGCTCATCAAGTTCGGTTCCAGGGTGGACGTGCTGGTTCCGGCCGAAGCAGTCTTGCGCGTCAAAGTGGGACAAAGGGTCAAGGGCGGCTCCAGTGTATTGGCGGCCATGGCCGAGGCGGTGATGGCGCCGCTCTCCCCGGCAGTCAATGGAACAATGAGCGACAGCCTGCTGCCAGATGGAGATTGCCTGTGAACAGCCAGGATTCCGCCCAGGCTCGGGCCAACGCCCAGGCCCGCCTACGCCGCGGCATGTATCTGCTGCCATCGCTCTTTACCATGGGGAACATCGCCGCCGGCTTTTTCTCCATCACCGAGACCATCAAGGCCATCAGCGGCAACGCGCAAACGCATCTGGACTGGGCGGCCATCGCCATCCTGTTCGCCATCCCTTTCGACGCCCTGGACGGCCGCATCGCCCGCATGACCAACACATGCAGCGAGTTTGGCAAAGAGCTGGATTCGCTTGCCGACGCGATTGCCTTTGGCGTGGCCCCCAGCCTGTTGGCGCTCATCTGGGGATTCCACTTCCTGCCCGATACGATCAACCCGCAGTTGCACCAGCACCTGCAACAGGCTGGCGCCTTCATCTGCTTCCTGTTTCTCATCGGCGGAGTCTCGCGGCTGGCCCGCTTCAACATCAGCCACGATGCGCAGCCGCGCAATCCCGGCCGGCCGGGGCGAAAGTATTTTGTGGGCATGCCGATTCCGGCGGCAGCCGGCCTGCTGGCTGCCACCATCCATCTCTGCTACGGCATTCCGGTGCAGGCATGGTGGATCGCCATTCCCTGGCTCATTCTGGTAGGGCTATGCGGATTCCTGATGGTCAGCACCTGGCGCTTCTGGTCGGGCAAGGAGATCAACTTCTCCCGCAGCCATCCCTTCCAAGGGATATTTTTGCTGGCCGTGGTGCTCTACATCATGATCCGGTTCTCCAACGTGGTGCTTTTCTCCATGGCGCTGGTCTACATGTTCTCCGGCATCTGGGCGCGGGCGGCTTACTCGTGGTCGCGGCGGCGCAGGCGGCCGGCCGATCTTGCCGTTTCCGGCGCTGATGCGGCCGAGGAAGAACCCGACTCGTTTAACCGGCCAAAATTCTCTTGATCGACAAAAGGATGCCTGTGTACAAGATTGCAATTGCCGGAGCCTCTACCCTGTTGGGCCGGGAGTTGAAGGAAGCGCTGGAGGAGTCGCCCCTGGCGACCGCCAGCTTTGTTCTGCTGGACGAGGAAGCTGTGCGGGGCCAGTTGGGTGACGAGATCACCTTCGTTCATGCCATTGAAGAGGATTCCTTTGAGCGCGTGGACTTCACGTTCTTCTGCGGCACGGAGGCCCTGACCCGCAAGCATTGGCGGCGGGCGCTCCGGGCCGGCTCAACGGTACTCGATCTCTCCGGCGCGCTCGACCAGGAAACCGGTGTGCTGGTGCGGGCGCCCTGGCTGGGTTCCGAGGCGGTTTCCCCCGACCTGTTTACTCCCGCCGTCGTTCCGGCCCACCCGGCGGCGCTGGCCCTGGCGTTGGTGCTTGACCGGCTCCAACAGGCCGCGCCGGTGCGATTTGCGGCCGCTACGCTGCTTCTGCCGGCCAGCGAGTCTGGCCGCGCCGCCATGGACGAACTGCATCAGCAGACCGTGAGCCTGCTCAGCTTTCAGGACATGCCGCGCGCCATCTTCGATGCGCAGGTTGCCTATAACCTGCTCACCGGCCTGGGTGAAAGCGCCGTCGTCAGCCTGACCGCCGTCGAGGCGCGGATTCGACGCCACTATGACGCGCTGGCAAACGGACGCTGGCCCGCGCTCTCCCTGCAGGTCATTCAGGCGCCGGTCTTTCACGGCCACACCTTTTCAATTGCCGTGGAGTTGGAGCAGACGGTGGCAATCTCCGCGCTGGAAGAGGCTCTCAGCGGCGAGCACGTTGACCTGGTGCTTGAAGACACGGATTCGCCCTCAAACCTGGCCGCCACCGGGCAAAACGATGTCTTGGTCCGGCTGCGCCCCGAAGTGGAAGGCTCGCGCCAGGCCGGCGAAACCTCCCGGCTCTGGCTGTGGGCCGCCTCTGACAATTTGCGGCTGAGTGCGCAAAATGCCGTCGAGTGCGCGCTGGACCTGCGCCGGCTCCGTCCGCAGGGAACGGTGCAGTAAAACCGTTCAGGTTAATGGCGCCACACAGCCTGCTAAGGCATTTTTGATTCTGCACTTTACGAAGCCTGGAAGCTACCTTCCATAGCGCATCCAAACCTGCTCGATATAGCTGTCGGTCATGCCGGCGATGTAGTCTGCCACCGTGCGGGCCAGGCCCTGCGTGGCAATCTGCGCCTGGTGGTCCTCGGGAAGCAGGCCGGGGTCGGCCATCAGCGCGGCAAACAGTCCCTGCACAACCTCGACGGCGTGGTTGTGCGGCTCCTCCATGCCGGGGGAGTTGTAGAAGTTGGCGTAAAGAAACTCCTTGGCGGCGGCGCGAGCGGCTTCCATCCGCGGGCTGAGGGCTGCCAGCCTGTGGGGTGCGCGGCGAATATCGCCCAGCGTAGCCGCGCCCAGCGCTGCCGCCTGGGCCCGCGTTTCCTCCATCAGATCCGTCACCAGAGCATTGAGAACGCGCTTGAGCGTTTCGTAAGTGGCCAGCTTCTTTGGGGCTGCGGGATAATCTTTGAGTACGCCGTCATTGAAGCCGCGAAACAGCTCCACGCCGTCGCGAACCTGCCCCAGCGTCAGAATGCCGGAGTCCAATCCGTCGTCCAGATCGGCGGTCAGGTAGGCGATCTCGTCGGCCAGATCGATCAGCTGAGCCTCAAGAGGCGGAAATTGGTCGAGAAAGTATTCAGACAGCTCCGGATGGGTGGCGGAGGAGTAGTCGCGCGAGTGTTTGACGATGCCTTCGCGCACGCCCAAGCTCAGGTTCAGGCCGCGAAAGGCGGCGTAGCGCTCCTCGAACCAGGTGACAATGCGCAGGGCGTGCAGGTTGTGGTCAAAGCCCAACCCGTGGGCCCTGAGCGCGCCGTCCAGAGCTTTTTCTCCGGCGTGGCCAAAGGGCGGATGGCCGATGTCGTGCGCCAGCGCCAGAGCCTCGGCCAATTCGGCGTTGAGCCCCAGGGCCGAGGCCAGAGTGCGGGCAATCTGGGTAACCTCCAGCGTGTGCGTCAGGCGGCTGCGGAAGTGATCCGAGGGCGCATCCGACAGCAGGCGGGTAAAAACCTGGGTCTTGCCGGCCAGGCGGCGAAAGGCGCGCGCATGAAGAACGCGGGCGGCATCTCTGGCAAAGGCGGAGCGGTAGGGGTGGGGCGGTTCGGCGTGCGCGCGACGGGTCAGTTCGCCGCCGTCCTCTCCACGGACGGCAATTTCCGGGGGCAGTTTGGCGGGCGGCTTGGTTTCCGGTCCGGTCATGGATGCTCAACTCAACGGTTCACGTCTGGTTATACCGCAACCGGCCGCCCCAGCGCTGAAACAATGGCTTCATCGCCATCGATTCTGTCGCCCCATGCTCCGGAATTCCTCGTCCAGAGTTGGACTGGACAAAGCCATTCGCGTGGGAGTACGATCCTGCCGGATTCTTGAGAGCGTTGGCGTGGGACGAAACCCCGCGCCAGCCCCGCAGATCGTTCATGGCTCAACCCGGAGGCAAGCATGAAAGCTATTCAGCGAGTTGCGCTGGCAATGTTGGCGCTAGGAGTTGCGTTCACGTCGGGATGCGGCGGCAGGCACTCGACCAAAGAGGTTTTCTACCTGATTTCAGCGAACTCGGCCTTGCCCTACTGGCAGACCGCGGCGGCTGGCTTCAAGCAGGCGGCCGCGCAATACAAGGTGACGGCAAGAGTGGTGGGGCCTGACGGCTACGATCCGCAAGCCGAACTGGCTGAACTCGAAAAAGCGGTTGCGGCCAAACCGGCCGGCATTCTCATCTCTGTGGCCGACGCTTCCGTGCTCGAATCGGGAATCAATGCCGCGATAAACGCCGGCATTCCCGTCATTACCATGGACTCCGATGACACTGAAAGCCACAGGCTCTACTTCATCGGGACCAACAATCTTGAGGCGGGGCGGCTAGGCGGCCATCGCGTGATTGAGAAGCTGGGCGGCACGGGCAACGTGGTCTTCTTCACCATCTCCGGCCAGCCCAACATGGAAGAGCGCCTGAAGGGATTCAAAGATATTTTCGCCACCCGCCCGAACATCAAAATCGCCGAAGTAGTGGACATCAAGGGCGATGTGCGCACCGCCTTCGACAAAACCCGCGAGTTACTGGCGCTCACTGGGCCAAAGAGAATTGCCGCCTTTGTCTGCCTGGAATCGGCGTCGGGCAAGCTGGTGGCCGACGCCATCAAGCGGGAAAATGCAACCGGCCGGCTCCTGGTCGCCTGGGACGTGAGCCAGGATACGCTGGACGGAATCAAGGCCGGCGCCATCGACTCGACGATCGCGCAAAAGCCCTTCACCATGGGCTACATCGGATTGAAGGGGCTCGACGAAATCTTCCATGCGCCACCCCAGAGACTCAGCAAGGACTACGCCTCCGACTCCTTTTCGCCCTACCCGGTGTTTGTTGATACAGGCACCTCGCTGGTGACCACAAGCAACGTGGACACCTACATCGCATCGGCGGCGGCGGGAACAAAATAGGAGAGCCGCCGGGATTCGCAGTTATCCCGCCGTGGCCGACGAACGGGCGTTGCCGCCACCGGAGGAAGCCTGTGTCTCGACAGCGAGACGCGGGCTTTCTTCTGGATGTATCCTGTCTAGAGCAATTTCAGGGTTGGCATACTGTTGTGAAAACTTCAGCCGGGTGGCTTCTTGCGTGTCACCCACGGACGAAAACCTGTCCACGGGAACCCCGGTGCTGAAAGAGCCGCTTCAGTTCATCGCACCCATTGCGGAAACCTTGAAACTGCCATCGTCGGTCGGGAACAGGCAAAGATGAAGGAAACCGAAACTCGAAAAGTCGAGCTGTTTGAAACGAGCCTTCGCGACGGAATGCAGCAGCCGAATCTCGAAATCTCGGTTCCGAATGCCGTCAGCCTGCTGCAACGCCTGGCCGCATTTGGCGTCCAGTATGCTGAAATCGGCTTTGCCGGTGCCAACCAATTCATAGTGAATTTGACGGAATCTTTGTATTCGGCCGACACAGGCGCCATGAAGCTGGCCTTGTTCGGCAGAACCCGCGGCCGCGGCGCAAAAGTCCAGAAATGGCCCGACGTGCAATTCATGGTCAGCCACAAAAAGCGCATTCCCGTAGCGGTCGTCGTAGTCAAATCCCGCCTGCTCGATGTGACCCGGTCGCTCGAAACCACGCCCGAAGAAAACCTGCTGATGGCCTGCGAAACCATCGATTGCCTTCACGACAACGGCATTGAAGTCATTGTCGACTTTGAGCACGCCATGGATGCCAATTGCGGCCGGCGCGAAAACGGCAACTCGTGCGACGCGGAGTTCAGCCAGCGCAGCCTGGATTACTTCCACCGCATGACGGAGCAATGCGTCCGCCAGCAAGTGAGCCGGATCGTGATTTGCGACACCACCGGCGGCGCCAACCCCGAGGAAGTCGCCCAGGTCTTTTCCGGCCTCGCGCGAGATTACCCCGGTGTCAAATTCGGGTTTCACGGCCACACTGATCGCGGCCTTGGAGTCGCCAATACCCGCGCCGCCATTCTAGCCGGCGCATTTCAGGTTCAAGGCACCATTCTGGGAACTGGCGAACGCTGCGGCAACGTCAACCTGACCACCGTCATCGGCAGCATGCAACTCAGGAACGAAGCCAGCTTTGTCACTCCCGAATCGCTCGCCGGGCTCACCAGCCTTGCCTGTTCGGCTTACGCGGCCTTTTCGCTCGAAGCGCCCCACGGCGCTCCCATTGTGGGAGCGGGCGCGTTTGGCACCTGGGCCGGCATGCATGGCAGCAGCGAGCGCAAAAACCCAGGGGCATACCTCTGGTGCGACCCTGCCAAAGTCGGCGCCAACCCTCTCATCGGCGTCAACGGCCAATCGGGAAAAGCCAACATCATTCTGCTCTCTGAAGCGATTGGCGTTCCTCTCGATTCCGCCCAGGCGCAGGCTTTGATTGACGCCAACCAGGCGATGATTGAAGGCGACGGCTTCACGGCCAGCGAAGTCTCGTTCCGCCTGGCCTGCATGAAGGTGCTCAAGACCCTGCAAGAACGCTTCAGCGTAAAAAGCTGGAGAGTGATCGACGAGTCCGACGAAACCGGAAACCGATACGTGCAGGCCGCCATGCTTTTGTCCATCGGCGACTCTGCCGTGACGACAACCAGGGCCGAGGGCGCCGGCCCGGTGGATGCACTTACCAAGGCAATGCGCCGCGAATTGGAAAAGTGGTACCCTGCGATTGCGCAGATGCATTTGGGCAGGTTCAGCGTCACGGCAATCGATGTATCCGCCCATGACACCGCGGCTCACGTCCGCGTCACGGTCAGCTTCCACTCCGACGGCCAGGATCCCTGGACAACCGCCGGAGTGAGCAGCGATTTGAACCAGGCCGCCCTGATGGCCATTGTGGATGGCTTCCACTACTGGCTGCTGAATAACCCCGTCTGATTGAGCCGGGTTGCAGGCGATTGCAAGAGTTCTTTTTGAAGTTTGAGTAGGTCCATTCTGTCAGATCGGAAACAATTGTCCTTGAAAACTGCAATGGTTCTTTGTGCTCTCCTGATGGGTATCGCGCAAGCAACGGCGCAAACGATGCTCCATTCCGAGGCGGATTCATCGCGCACCGCGGTGCAACCCGCCATCACTGAAGCGCCCTCCATGCTGCGCGGCTATGCGCAGTTTGACCTTGCGCCGCCGCACAATGAAATCGACCCCGGCATCTGCGGAGTTTCAACAGACGCATCCAGCACCTGCACGGCATTTGCCCGCTATATGCTGAGCGGACACATTGAAGCGAGGCCTTTCGAGTCCAGGCTCTTCAACAAGACCCCCGTCCTCCGCAGGTTCTATGGTTTCGCCGATTCCAGTTTTCTTTTCGGAAACAATCTTCCCCAAAAGAAATACACATGGTCGGCGCAGGGAATCGGATGGGAACGCGAGTGGGGTTTGGCGGCTACTTTGCCAAAGGGATTTGAAGCGCGCGTTACGCAGCATTACCTGTTCAAGCAGTTCCAGACCTATAGCCAGAGTAGCGCTTACATCGACTCGAACGGGCCATGGGGGCGTTATACCTCCGTTGCCGTGCGGAAGTACTTCGGCTATCGCGGCAGCAGTTCCCAGTAGCCACGGCGAGAGCTCCGGCTACACATCGTTGCCGAGGTGGAAGATCGGCTCCACTCCATGGCCGCCGCTGAGCAAGGTCTGCTCTTCGTGCGCATCCAGCGGCTTGTAGTTTTGCGCCACGTCCATCGCCAGCCGAAAATAGCGCTCATCTCCGGGCGGAATCGCCGCCGTGATCGGATGTCCGAGGGTCCAGCGCAGTCCCAGAGACGCCTCCTCGGGGAAACTGGCCGGCTGATACCAGCATTTGGGTTGGGGATGATTCTGCCTCTCGCCAGCCGCCCAAACCGTCTTGGCCATGCCCTTCAGCGCCAGAATGCCCATCTTCTTTTCCTGCGCGCGCTTCAGAATCTGCGGACCAAAGCCAGCCTGGCTGAAAAGAACCCAGTTCACCGGGAAAAGAACCGTATCGAAGTTGTAGCGATCCATGGCCGCCAGCGCCGTCTCCGCCGAGTGAACTGAAAAGCCGATAAAGCGAATCTTCCCTTCCCTTTTCGCCGCTTCCATTGTTTCTATCGCGCCGCCCGGCCCCAGAACCTTATCCAGATCAGTCATTCTGGTCAGCGCGTGAAACTGGTAGAGATCCAGATGATCGGTCTTCAACAGCTTGAGGGACTGCTCGAGATCCGCGCGCGAATCATCCTTCATACGGCCATCGGTCTTGCAGGCTAAAAAGCTCTTGTTTCTATAGGGCGCCAGCGCCTGCCCCAGCCGTTCCTGGGCATTGCCATAGCTGGGAGCCACGTCAAAGTAGTTGATGCCGCGGTCCACCGCCTCGGCAACAATATTCGCTGCCGCGCCGGTCTCCTCGTTCATCACCACAATGCCGCCAAAGCCGATGATCGAGAGCCGCTCCCCCGTCTTGCCCAGAGTGCGGCGGGCAATCGGGTTGGAAGGGGCAGCACTGGTTGCTTTCAATTGGCTGGCGGATGCAACGGCTGCGGCGGTCACGGCAGCCTGCTTCAAAAAGTCGCGGCGCTTCATGGTCTTCCTCCGGGGATTGGATTGAGACAGTCAGCTTGCAATCGTTATTTTTGCACGAATCCCATGCGGCGGGCAATGCGCCTCTATCCCGGCAACTGCGCCAGGAAGAACCCGAACAGCACCAGGATTCCCACCACCATCCCCACCGCAAAGCGCAGACGCCGCTGGAAAAGCTGCCTGGGCGAGCCAAACCGCGGCACCAGCGGAGCCGCAAAGAGCAGCCCGCAGGCGAAGCCGCCCAGATGGGCCATGTTGTCGATGCGCAGCCCGGAGCCGATTACATGGGTGCCAAAGCTGATCGAGAGGCCAAGCACCAGGTTGAGCGCCGCAAAGTAAATCACCGACTTGCGCAGCCTTTTAAGCTCCTGCGGCGGCACCGGCAGCCGATGCGACTTGAGCAGCACAATCAGCGCTCCGGCGATCCCGAAGACCGCTCCCGAAGCTCCCGCGCCGGCTGGAAACACGGCCAGATCGCGATATTTCAGCCAGTCCGGGTAATACATCCACCAGTTGACGAAGGTTGAGAGCAGGTTGCCGGCCGCGCCCGTGAGGATGTAGACCGCCAGCACGCCCACCGAGCCCAGCAGCGGCTCGGCCAGCAATCCCAGGTTCCACAGGCACCACATGTTCGTCGCCAGATGAAGGATGCCCACATGCACAAACATCGCGGAAACGATCCGCCACCACTCGCCGCCGAGCAGCACCGCGCCGGTGTTGTCGGCACCGTAGTGCATCAATTGATCCACGCTGGGAGTGCCCGCGCTGACACCGTGCGCCACCATGTAGAGAAAAACCGCGCAGTTGATGCCCACCAGCAGATAAGTGGCCGGCGAAGATGCCCACGACGGCCGCTGCCGGCGAACCGGTGGCGGCGGCGGAATATAGCCGGCTCCAGGAGGCAGAATCTCCGGTTCGAGACCGGTGTCCCCGTAGACGAGTCCTTGTTCGCGGGATGGAGGAGGGGGGGGATAGCTTCCCATGACTTAACTCTAAAGCATTTTTTTGAAACTGCCGTGGGCTGAGTCACGTGGCGCGGCCAGCCTCAACCTCAATGCCATTCCGCTAATCTGTGTCCGGCCCTGAATTTCGATGTACTCTGGAGTTTGGCCGTCGCACGCCCGGTCTGGCTAACACATCCCGACGCGGGCTTCAGCCAGTACACAACCCAGGCGGAATCGACACAAACAGATTGGCAATTTCAAGGAGAGCGACCATGAGTGCGGAAAAGCGGATTCGGCGGGCGTTGCTGAGCGTTACAGACAAGACCGGCCTGGTGGAGTTTGCCCAGGTGCTGGCCGGCTTTGGGGTCGAACTGGTCTCAACCGGCGGAACGGCGCGGGCGCTGCGCGAGGCCGGCCTGGCGGTCAAGGACATCAGCGACCTGACCGGCTTCCCAGAAATGCTGGACGGCCGCGTAAAGACGCTCCATCCCAAGGTTCACGGCGGCCTGCTCTACATCCGCGGCAATGCCCAGCACGAGGCAGCCGTCGCCGCCCACGGCATCGAGCCCATTGACATGGTGGTGGTGAATCTCTACGCCTTTGAGAAGACCGCTGCCCTGCCCGGCGTCCCCTTCGGCCATCTCATTGAAAACATCGACATCGGCGGCCCGTCGATGGTCCGCTCCGCGGCCAAGAATTTTGAAGACGTGGCCATCGTCACCCGCGTTTCGGACTACCCGGCTCTGATTGAAGAGCTAAAAAGCGCCGACGGCTCGCTCAGCCGCGAAACTCGCTGGCGGCTGGCGAAACAGGCCTTCGGCACCACTGCCGCCTATGACACCGCCATCGCCAACACGCTCGACAAGATTGCCGAAGCGCCCGCTCCCGAATCCCCCGCCGCGCCAGATACCGCCAGCCTGCCGCCCACCCTGCGCATCAACCTCCCGCTGGCCCAGTCGCTGCGTTACGGAGAAAACCCCCACCAGCGCGCCGCTCTCTACGCCGACGGCACCGGACTCGGCATCGCCGGCGCTCACCAGCTCCAGGGCAAGGAACTCAGCTTCAACAACCTCGTCGATCTCGACGCCTGCTGGGAACTGGCGACCGAGTTCCCCTCAGGCGAGTCCGATCCCGCCGTCGTGGTCATCGTCAAGCACACCAACCCCTGCGGCGCGGCCACCGGCGCAACCATTCTCGATGCCTACCAGAAGGCGCTGGCCTGCGACCCCGTTTCGGCCTTCGGCGGAGTCATCGGCATCAACCGCGCCGTCGATGGAGAAGCCGCGGCAGAGATCGCCAAGCTCTTTGTCGAGGCCATCGCCGCCCCGTCCTTCACTCCCGAAGCCCGCGAGCGTTTCGCCGCCAAAAAGAATCTCCGCCTGGTCGAGATCCACTCCGCTCCGCCCAGGCCCATGGTCAAACACGTCTCTGGCGGCCTGCTCTTGCAGGATGCCGACACCGGCCGCGTCACCGAGTCCGAGCTGAAAGTCGCCACCTGGCGTCCGCCCACCGCCGAAGAGTTGCGCAGCCTGCTCTTCGCCTGGCGCGTCTGCAAGCACGTCAAGTCCAACGCCATCGTCTACGCCAAGGATGGCCAGACCCTCGGCGTCGGCGCAGGCCAAATGAGCCGCGTGGACGCCGCCCGCTTCGGAGCCATGAAAGCCGCGCTGCCGCTCGCCAGCTGCGTAGCCGCCTCCGACGCATTCTTCCCGTTCCCCGACGGCCTTGAAGCCATAGCCGCCGCGGGTGCAACCGCCGTCATCCAGCCCGGAGGCTCGATGCGCGACGATCTGGTCATCGCCGCCGCCGACAAGCTGGGCATGGCCATGGTCTTCACCGGCATTCGCCACTTCCGGCATTGAGCCCCGAGGATTGAACTTGTGACGTATGCCGCCCCCGCTCCAATCCCGGCCCCGCCTGCGCACCCAGATCCTCGCTCTGGCCCGCCAGATGGACTGGTTCCGCGGCCTGCGGGCCGCCGTCGCCCTCTGTGCGCCGCTGGTGCTAGGCGACTTGGCCGGAATTCCCAACCTCGGCTGGGCCGCGCTGGGCGGATTTGAGGCCATCATCGCCGATACAGGCGGCCCCTACCGCGCCCGCATGAGCAGCCTCGCTACTCTCTCGCTGGGCGGCGCGGCGGGCTTGTTCCTGGGCTCGCTCACCGGAACCAGCCTCCACTGGGCGCTGCCGGTCACGGTGCTCTTCTGCTTCCTGTGGAGCTATCTCGCCGTACTGGGCCAGCCGTTTTCCTCGGCCGGCATCCTGGTCCAGGTCATCTTTATCTGCGGCATCGGCGCGCCCACCTCCAACTGGCACGAAGCCCTCAACAACAGCCTTCTGCTGGTGGCCGGCGGAGCCTGGGCGGCTTTGCTCTCGCTCATCCTGTGGCCGCTGGACGCCTATCGCCCGGCCCGCGCCGCGGTGAGCGCCTGCTACGAGGAACTGGCCTCCTTTCTGGGCTCAGTGGCCGAGCTTTCAAGCCGCAACGAGCCCCGCAGCAACCGCCAGTCCCCTGCCCTGTGGCACCGTCTGGCCCAGCACCATCAGTACCGCGTCCGCCGCGCAGTCGAGCAGGGCTGGCTGGCCGTGGCCTCCATCCGCGCCGAGCATCAGGCTGAAACCGCGCAGGGCCATCACCTGGTGGTGCTGCTGGAGAATGCCGACCTGCTCATCGCCCGCACCGTGGCCCTGGCTGAGCACCTTGAGGCCGAGGCCGGCGCTGGTGCTTCGCCGTGCTTTGACCGCAGCCTCTCTGGCCTGGACGAACTGCGTTCCGCCGAACTCTATGTGGCCTCGCTGCTGGTGCGCCGCCGTGGCCAAACCGCGGCCATTGCCCAAGCCAAACGCATGGAGATGCAGCAGTTGCCAGGAATCCTCGAAGGCTGCCTCAGCCAGTCGGACGCCACCGGCCGCTTTCTGCTGGCGCAGGTGGCCGAGGCCGCTGCGCAACTGGAAACCGCAATCGAGAGCGCGGCGCTGCTACGGCTGGGCAAGAGCATTGGATCGCCCTTCAAGCGTCCCATCCCCGCCTCCATGGGCCACTTCGGCTATGTCTATGCGCGGCTCGGCGAGCTTCGCCAAGGCTGGAATACGGGCCGCGTGATCGACCAGTTGTCCGCCAACTTCACCCGGAAGTCGCTTGCCCTGCGCCACGCGGCCCGCGTTGCCCTGGTCTGCGGCCTGGACGTTGCGCTGATCCTGCTTCTGCACATCGATCACGGCTACTGGCTGCTGCTGACCTCGCTCATCGTGCTGCAGCCGCATGTCTCCGGAACCATGCGCCGCGGTCTCGAGCGCATCGGCGGCACGGTCGGCGGCGGCATTCTGGCCGCGGTGCTGGCCGCAGCGCTGCACGCGCAACTGGCCATTGCGGCGGCGCTGTTTCCTTTGGCGCTGCTGGCTCTGGCCATTTTGCCGGTCAACTACGCGGCTTTCTGCTTCTTCCTGACCCCTACGTTTGTACTCGCCTGGCTGCCCTGGTCCGGCGACTGGCAACTGGCCCTGACGCGCATTGCCAACACCATCGCCGGCGCGCTGATCTCGCTCCTTGCCATGACCTTCCTCTTTCCCGCCTATGAGCGGGACCGCGCGCATCTGTTTCTGCGCGCCAGCCTGCGGGCCGACCGCCTCTACCTGGCGCAGTTGGCGGAATCGTGGAGAATCAGCTCGCCAGGCCGCTCCCGCAGCTCCCGTCCGCTGGCCAACGCCCGCCGCGCCGCCGGACTGGCCCACAACGATACCGAGGAGTCACTGGAGCGCCTGCTGGCCGAGAGCTGGCCCCGCCGCCGGCCCTTCGCGCAGTTCGTGGCCGCCTTTGTCACCTATCTGCGCCGCTTTGCCCAGAGCGTAACCACCCTGACCGCTCTTGGCGGCGAGTGGACGTGGAAGCAATCCGACCCCGTGCAGAGCCGCCTTGAGCTGCTGGACCGGCGCCTTGCATGGCTTGAGCAACAGACCGGAACCGACGCCCATCCAGCGCTTTCACCCTGGCCCGAACCCGGCATCCGCGAACTGCAAGCGGCAATTCCGCCTCAAAACCATCCGGGCGAACGCCAGCTCGAACGCCTCGAACGCCAGGCTGAAGTCCTCCAACGACAACTGAAGTCCCTGCGCGAACACGGCTGGCTGCCCGGCGCGCCGCAGACGTGATGCGCCTCCCGCTTTTAGCCGCCACGCCGGCCAGCCGGTAGCCCACAAAGAGGAAAAACAGCAATCCCCCCGCACCTTTGCGACTAATGACGGTTAAAATCGTCTCTATAGTAGGCAGAGTTGCCCCCACCGGCTGCCTGCGCTGCCTTTTGGCCCTGCGGCAGGGAGTTTTTCCTGTCCGCAAGGCTCAACCGGCACGGAATCCTCTGGATGATGAAACAGAAAATCTCTTTGCTGCCCTCTTGGCTCACCTTTGCCGCCGCGTTTCTCTTCCTGCTGACGGCCGCGCAACTCCGCGCCCAGAATGAGCCCGGAAACACGCTCCCGGAAATCATTGCCCCAAGCAAGGCGCCTGCCCCGTCCCAGGCCAAGCCCGCTTCGCAAGCTCCCACCTTGGCCACGCCGGCCAAACCCGCATCAATAATTCCCTCCGCAATCCCCTCCGCGGGTGCAGCCGCGCCGACGCCTGACCGCGCCCTGGCCTACTATCACCTCGGGCTGGCCGACATCGACGAGGAAGAAGCCACCGAATTGAACCGCCCGGAGCTGATCACGCGCGCCGTCGAGGAGTACAAGCTGGCGCTGAACGCCGATCCCGGCTCCCCGGAGTTGAACAACGCGCTGGCCGATCTCTATTTCCGCACCAACCGCGTCCACGAAGCCGAAAGCACTGCCCGCTCGCTGCTCAAAACCTCGCCCAACAACATCGACGCCCACAAGCTGCTGGGACGCATCTACCTGCGTCAGCTCGGCGACGGATCGAATGCCGTATCCTCCACCTCGCCCGCCGGCAATGTTCTCGATCTCACCATCGCCGAGTACGAGAAAATCGTCGCCCTGGAGCCCAAGAGCGTCGAGGATCGCATGGTTCTGGGCCAGCTTTACACCGTCAAGCATGAGGCCAAGAAGGCCGAGGAACAGTTCAAGACCGCGCAAGCCATCGAGCCGGAATCGGAAGAAGTGGTGCTTAACCTGGCCCGCCTCTATGCCGAAAGCGGCGACATCCCGCATGCGGTCAAGATCGTTGAGGCTGTCCCGGTAGCCGACCGCACACCCAAGATGGAGTTTGCCCTGGGCGCGGCCTATGACCAGTTGAAGCAGCCGAAGGACGCCATCGCCGCCTATCAGCGCGCCGCCGATATGGCGCCCGGAGACATGCATACCCTGGACGCCCTGGCCGAGGCCCTGTACAGCGACAACCAGTTCGACGCGGCGCTCAAAAAATTCAAGGAAATCTCCGCCGCCGACCCTGAAGACACTTCGTCGCTCATCCACGCCAGCGAAATCCTCCGCCGCCAGGGAAAGTACGAGGAAGCGCTGACCACCATACTCAAAGCCCGCAAGCTCGACGCAAACTCCCTCGATGCCGGCTATAACGAAGGGGTGCTGCTTGACGTGCTCGGCCGCTACGACGAGGCCGCTCAGATCTTCGAGAAGATGGTGGAGCTGACCTCCCACGCCAACGGCGCCTACACCACCGAGGAGAAGAACAACCGCGGCATCTTCCTTGAACGGCTGGGTGCGGTCTATCACGAGCAGAACAAGACCGATCAGGCCGTCGCCGCCTTCCAGAAAATGGTCGATATGGGCGGCGAGACGGCCCTGCGCGGCTTCCAGGGCCAGGTTGACACCTACCGCGATGCCCGGCAGTTCGACCATGCCATCCAAGTCTCCCGCAAAGCCGTCGAGGCCAACCCCAAGGACCGCGACCTCAAGCTGATGCTGGCCAGCGAACTGGCCGATCAGGGCAAGGCCGACGAGGGCCTGGCCCTGGCCAAAGGCCTGCTTGACAACTCCGATAACGACCGCACTGTCTGGTTGGCGCTTGGGCAGATGGACATTCGCCTGCGCCGCTGGAAAGATGCCGACGATGCCTTCGCCAAGGCCGGCAGCCTCACCACCAAAAAGGAAGACCGCACCTACCTGCTGTTTCTCAAAGGCGAACTGGCCGAGCGGCAAAAGCACTATGAGCCGGCCGAGCAGTTCTTCCGCCAAGCCCTGGACGTGGACCCCTCCAGCGCCATGACCCTCAACTACCTGGGCTTTATGCTTGCCGACAAGGGTAGCCGGCTCACTGAGGCTCTCAAGCTGATCCGCAAGGCCGTCGAACTCGAGCCGATGAACGGCGCTTATCTCGATTCGCTGGGCTGGGCCTACTTCAAGCTGGGAGAGTATGAGCTGGCCGAGGAAAATCTGCGCCAGGCCGTCGAGCGCGACCAGACCGACCCCACGGTCCACGACCACCTGGGCGACCTCTATGAGAAGACCGGCCGCATCCGCCTTGCCGCTGCGCAATGGGAGCTGTCGCTCACCGAGTTCTCCAAGTCGTCCCCGGCCGACGTCGAGCCGGGCGATGTGGCCAAGGTGCAGCACAAACTGGAAAGCGCCCGCGTCAAGCTCGCCCGGCAGGAAAGCGCCAACGGGCAACCCAAGCCGGAATAGCCTGTAATTGCGGATTGTCGATGACGACAGTCCGGGCGCCCCAGGTCTAGCTTTTGAGGCCTGAGATGTTACACATCGAAGCGGCCTACAATAGTCTGGCAAACAGAGTTTTGGGTTTTACAGGCTGCTGAAAAACGCTGTCTTGTAACAGGGCACGACTTTAGTCGTGCCGTAAACGCCCTGGAACGAACTTGGGCTTCAGCCCCTGCGGCATGTTCTTTGCGCTTTTCGCCTGATGTTCAAGGTTTTTCCGCAACCAGTTTAGCCCCTTGAGGTATGTTTTTTGCCGTTCTGGCTCGAAATTCGGCCCTTTTCCTCATCGCGCAATCGGGCGCTTCGAGTGTGTGGATCTCTTGGGGCATCATTGCTCTTCGCAGTCGCCGGGCAAACGGCCTCTGCCCAGGCTCCGCCCGCTCCCGCAGTCCGCTTTGTCGTGGTTCTTGATGCCGCTCACGGCGGCGACGATCCGGGCGGCCGCATCCAGGACGGGCGCGGCCAGGCGGAGAAGACCTTCACTCTGGCTCTCAGCGTAAAGCTGCGTTCGCTGCTTGCGGCGCGCGGCATCCAGGTCGTCACCACCCGCGAATCCGACTCCACCGTTGACCCGAGCCGCCGCGCTGAGATCGCCAACCACGCCAACGCGGCGGCTTGCCTGAGCCTGCACGCCTCTGACAGCGGCTCCGGCGTTCATCTCTTCGCTTCTTCGCTCACGCCGGCTCAGCCCGCGCGCTTTGTCGCATGGAAGACCGCGCAGGCCGGGTGGGTTACCCGCAGCCTGGCGCTCGCCGGAGTGCTCAACTCCGCCTTCCTTCAAGCCGGCATGACTGTTTCCCTGGGCCGCATCGCGCTGCCCGCCGTTGACAGCATGACCTGCCCCGCCATCGCCGTCGAAATTTCGCCCGAGCGAGGCCCCGACAAAAAGGTAACCGCCGGCCTCGACGATCTCGCCTACCAGACGCGCGTCGCCCAGGCGCTGGCGGCCGCGCTCTTGGAATGGCGCACGGAGGACAACCAGCCATGATTCCCCGCTACCAGACCATCCTCTTCACTGTCCTGCTCGTGGCTTCGGTGGTGATGGGCGTGGCCCTGTGGCAATTGCGCGATCGCGCCCATCAGCGGCTGCTTGCCGGAGAAGACTCGGCGCCCACCCAGGCCCCCGAGGTTGCGCCCTCTGAACAGGCCACCCTGCTGGTAGCAAGCGACGCCGACAGTACCCTGCTCGCCCAGACCCAATCCCTGCCCCTGCCCCAGGATCCCGGTACGCGCGCGCGCGCCGTCCTGGGCAAGCTGCTTGATCTCTACGCCGCTCCCGATGCCGCTCACCCGGTCCCTGGCGGCGCTAACTCCGTCGCCCAGGTCTTTCTGCTCCCGGCCCCGTCCCTCGATCTTCCCGCACTCTCGCCCGGCAAGCCCAAAGCCCCCGCCGCGCCCGCCGCGGACTCTCAGCAGACCGGCCCCCAACTCGCCATCGTCAACCTGACCGGCGCATTTGTCTCCAGCCATCCATCCGGCCTTGAAACCGAGATGCTCACCGTGCTCTCCATCTGCGGCACCCTGCACGCCAACCTGCCCCGCGTCACCCAGGTCCGTTTCCTGGTGGACGGCCAGCCCCGCGCAACCCTCGCCGGCCACGCCGACCTCACCCGCACCTACTTGGCCACCGAGGCCGTCCCATCCGAGGGAGCGCACCCCTGAGCATTTCCGCCGCCGCTCTGCCATCATCGGTGCTGATATTCTATTGATTGGTTGGTCCCTCATCCCCTGAGCAAGGACCGTGGAGGAAGAAAGCAAGCATGATCAATTTGGCAGGTAAGACGGCCGTGGTCTTCGGGCTGGCCAACAAACGCTCCATTGCCTGGGGCATCGCCCAAAAACTGCACGAGGCCGGCGCAACCCTGGCCATCTGTTACCAGAACGAGCGCATGAAGCTCGAGGCTCAGAGCCTCATCGACGAGCTGCCCGGCGCCTGCGGCTTTCAGTGCGATGTCTCCAGCGACGAGCAAATCGAGCAGGTCTTTGCCACCCTCAAGCAGCACTTCGGCAAGATCGACATCCTGGTCCACGCCGTGGCCTTTGCGCCCGCTGCCGACTTGAAGGGCGATTTCATCAACACCAGCCGCGAAGGCTTCCGCATCGCCCTTGACGTC
>Ga0224529_1000896_pt1 | contig 20506 bp, 16 predicted proteins | sample CBST50metaG_FD_179893 | JGI IMG/M metagenome (GOLD analysis project Ga0224529, IMG submission 179893) | Peat soil microbial communities from Stordalen Mire, Sweden - C.B.S.T50 | ecosystem: Environmental > Terrestrial > Soil > Wetlands > Peat | place: Sweden: Norrbotten County, Stordalen Mire... | reverse complement strand
CGCCGAAACACTCGCCGCTCTTCACTATCTGGCCTTCGCCATCCTTATGCTCGGTAATCTCGCACGATCGCTTGCCCAAAGTTAATAACAGGCTCTAGAGGCCATTCGCGAAATATCGCCTCGTCTTCAAGATCTTGCGCAAGCAAATGGAGTAGAGTTCAGCGCCCAAATGACAACCAACGGATTTTTATTGACAGAGAAAGTTCTTGCGGAGCTTCTCAACTATGGGGTTCGTCGTTTTCAGATATCGCTTGATGGCAGTCCTGCCGACCATGACTGCAAGCGAGGGCTGAAGGGAGGTGGATCTTCGTTTCGAACTATCTATGACAACCTCAAGGCTGCGCGCAATCTTTCTGAACAATTCACTATCGTTGTCCGCATCAACTTTGACAATGACAACTTGCCACATGTGCAGGAACTTCTAGAAATGTTGGAGAGAGACTTCGCAGGCAACACGCACTTTGAAATTCTGTTTCATCCTGTATGTAAATGGGGCGGCCCCAATGATGGGAACCTTAATGTATGTGGCAGCACCGCATACTTGAGTGGACTGGCCCTATCAAAGAAAGCATCTACGATGGCATTGACACAAGTCGCTCAACTATCGCAGATGCAGGGATTAAGGGGCGGTAACGTCTGTACTGCTGCCCGCCCGTACTGCTTCATACTCGCGGCCGACGGCAAGATCATGAAGTGTAGTCTTCCCATGGATCATGAGGACTACAATATTGTCGGGCATCTAGGGCCAGATGGCGTTCCCACTATTGATGATGAAAAGTTAGCCCGGTGGGTCGCTCCCTCTTTTGAGGACGACGACATGTGCAAGAAATGTTTTTACTTGCCAGTCTGCCAGGGGTGCCGCTGTCAGAATATTCGCTTTACGCCAGGATTTCGGCCATGCCCTGAGGAAAAGCTCAACATTGCCGCTACGCTCACTTCTCTTTGGGAGCGGCGGCAGTCGACAGCGAGGCAGTACTGTATAAAAGCAGACCAGGGCATAGCAGTTTAGTACACGATAAGTCACGAGTGTATTGGCTTTATATTGAGGTCTACCAAAACGAGCTTGCCGGATGTCGGCTTGTAGGCTCATGGAATTGCAATCAGTGCGAATCTGTGAACCCATCGTGAGCGCTCGAGTACAAGTTTAGAGCGTGACAAATTTCAACTAATTGAATTTCCGAAAGAAAGGGGAACAATTGTGGACAGTAACAATCAAAGCACCAGCATCTTGGTACCGAAGCAAGAGAACGATCTGCTGATCGTCGAGTTAGATGACCGACTCGAGTTCTCGATCATGGCCGTGTCTCCGTCTCCCGATTTACAAATCATATGCGGCGGAGGATGCGGTTGCAATCCTAAGATACCTTCGCCTATCAAACCTTCCTCTGGGATAGCATAACCAACGCTCACAGTATGAGTCTGGATGTGCAAATTGTTTCTTACTATGCCAGTTTGACATGTTTGAAGTTCGGTTGGCTCGACTATGGGCCAACCGAACATTTAGTAGGCACAAGATTAATGATCTGACGCACTGGTTGCCGATTTAAGTTTGTAGCGGCGGCACAAGGAAATCGAGAAGTTATGCCGAAGGTTTGGAATGCCGCACGCGGTAACGATGAGACGCCGTATGACTTGTCCGCGTCAATGTTGAGAACCCGCGTTCAAATTCTCCCTCTCGACACGGCATACTCTCAGGCGCGCTTTCAGGTGATTACTCCCGATAATAAGCGATTCGAAATCGACAATTCGGCGCGATGTCTCCTAGACTATTTGCAAAAACCTCGAACTACAGCAGATTTGCTTGCGGCTGCTGAGCGCGAACGATGGCAGTTCGGTGGAGCGACTATCGATTTTGCATTTATCCAGGAGCAGTTGCTTAAAAGAGGATTGGTGGAATTGTGTGGCTTGCCGATTGATTCAGACGATAGAGCGATACCCAAGCCGATGGCATCTGGTGGAAGATACACATTTCTTTGGCTACACTACGACATCTTTGAGCGCGCAATGCTACAGCCCGTCACACGTATATTAGCTGTGCTATTCAGTCATGTCGGGATTCTTTTGGGAGTGCTGTTTACTATCGTTACTCATGCCCTATTACTTGATTCGTTATGGCGCACCACAACGCCAGTAACCCCTAGTGCAGAAGATTGGTGGATATTGGTGGGCATCCTCTACGGAAGTGTGCTTTGGCATGAACTCGGCCACGCAGCGGCTTGTGAGAGATTTGGGGCAGAACATGGACCGATTGGCGTCGGTCTCTTCCTCGTTTATCCTGTCATGTATTGCAATGTTACTGACACCTGGAAGCTGTCTCGTACGCAGCGCATCACTGTGGATATCGCTGGCATATATTTCCACTGTCTCTTCGCTTCTGTGTTCTGCATCCTTGCGCTCCGGCATCCGTCCCCCCTCTTGTTTTGGGTTGTGGCGAGTGTTTGGGGAATGATTATGTTCAACTTAAATCCGTTTTTTAAGTTCGACGGGTATTGGGTTCTCAGCGACCTTCTCGGTATTTCGAGCCTGCACCGTATTAGCACGGTGTTGTGGCGCCGTACTTTACTTCTGAACAGAGACCCTCGTGCCTACCGTGAGATACGTGAGTTGCCGCGCAAGATCCGTCTCACTGTTTTCAGCTATTCGGCGGTCTATGCCGTGGCCATGGCGTATTTTGCTGAACGCATCGTGTGCTGGATAGTCCCTCGGTTCGTGAGCTTACTCACCAAGGATCTACCTAAAATATTGTTGAGGATTGAAGCAAAGCAATTTGATGCAATTTTGTTGGCGCAGGTATTCCAACTTCTTCTAGTTCTTCTGTTTGCGTATGGTGGTCTACTTTTTCTGACGACTGGTATCATCGCCATCTTTCGCGCGCTGCGAAAGACGTGAGTGCAGAGCAGCAGCGTCGGGATCAAGGCGAACGTATGGGAACGAATTGGGGAAAAACAAAGCCCTATTCCCTGTTGATGTGTTCGTTTACGGACACGCATATTCCAATTTCGAACACTTCTGCAAACTTACCCTCGGCTATTCTGCTACATATAACTGAATATAGGCACGTTATCGAAATGTAAGTTTGGCCCGCTAAGTGCTGCAAAGTTTCTACAACAATCTTGAGGAGGCTCTATGCGAGGATTTCTTTCCGATCTCAAACTTGTGCTTCGGCAATTGCGCAAGTCGCCGGTCTTTACAGTAATGGCGGTTCTGATGCTAGCCTTTGGCATTGGAGCGACAACGGCGATTTTCTCGATGGTTGAAGGTGTTTTGCTGCGGCCTTTACAGTTCCCGAATTCCGAGCGGCTGGTGGCCTTAGGTGATCATTTGCAAGGAGCGAATTGGGACGAGGGAAATGGCGTTCCAGTCACAGCTCCCGAGATCAATACTTACGCGCATGGCACCCACTCTTTTGAAAATGTCGGAGGGTATAGTTTTGTTAACTACGCATTTTCCGGGATTGGAGAACCAGCTCAAGTCAATGCCTCGCGCATGACCGCCGGAGTTTTTTCCACCCTTGGGGTCGCGCCGCTATTGGGCCGTGTTTTTACGGTGCAGGAAGATGAACAGCGTCAGCAGGTGGCAGTGTTAAGTTATGCCACATGGAAAAGCAGATTCCAGGGAAATCCTCAAGTGTTGGGTACTACAATCCTACTCGACCGTAGGCCCTATCTCGTGATCGGAGTGATGCCAAACACTTTTGAATTTCCGCTGGTACCTGGCCACGTAAACCACAGTGAACTATGGGTACCGATGAGTTTCACTCCGCAGGATCTTTCAGCCGCGGCAGCATCAAGTTGGAGCTACCACATGGTGGGTCGCCTAAAGGCTGGTATTACTCCAGTTCAGGCGCAGAACGATGCCGAGCTGGTTGCGCAAGAAATTATGCGCAACTATCCAACAGATATGTCCAACATCCACATTAACGCTGTGGTAAGCCCATTGCAGGAAATTACAGTGAAGGCAGCGCGCCCGCTGCTGCGGATACTGTTACTAGCTGTTGTTGTAGTGCTATTGATTGCCTGCGCTAATCTCGCAGGGCTATTGCTGGTCAGAGCGATTCGAAAGCAGCGAGAAATTGCTCTGCGCCTAGCTCTGGGAGCGCCTTCTATGGCACTTCTTCGACAGACAGTCCTAGAAAGCTTCGTGCTGAGTATAAGCGGCGGGCTGTTGGGAATCGGACTTGCTGCACTTGCGTTGCGTGTGGGAATAAACCTGTTACCAGAAAGTCTACCGCGTATCAACGAAATAGGTCTGAACTGGCCTGTAATCGGATTTGCATTCCTGCTTGCAGCAATAACTGGATTGCTTTGTGGGTCGGCTCCAGTTTTCGTTGCGCTCCGCACTAACATGAACTCTTGCCTTAAAGAGGGAGGGCGCAGCGGCGCAGTAGGGGGAAATCACACGCGCTTGCGCTCGGCGTTGGTGGTCGTGGAAATTGCGGTTGCGTTGATTTTGCTCACGGCCTCTGGCTTGCTGCTTCGGAGTTTCCAGAAGATGGGCGCAGTCGATCTTGGATTCCGTCCCGAACACGTTACCACAGCCAGCTATTCGCTGCCGCAGAAACAGTATCCAACTCAGCCATCAGTGGATGCTTTCAATCACGAACTACTGTTACAGCTTAGGCGGTTACCCGGCGCAGAAGCCGTTGGAATTACAAGTACACTTCCCATTTCAGGAGACAACGGTACCGAAGCCTTTGTTGCAGATGGCTATCTCCCCCAAAAAGGGGCCGGTATGAATCTTGCTGTGCCTTCTCAGGTGATGGGAAGCTATTTCCAAACTATGAAAATATCACTACTGCACGGGCGCTTATTCACAGAAGAGGACCGGGCCAATACGCAATTGGTGGTCATTGTGAATCACAGGTTGGCCGAACACTATTGGCCGAATCAGAATCCATTGGGAAAACGTATGCGCATCGGGACACAAGAGATGAAGACTCCGTGGATGACAGTGGTCGGAGAACTCGCCGATGTCAAGCTAAGCTCTCCCGGTGCAGATGCGAGTGAGCAATTCTACCAACCAGTAGAACAGGCAATACCATCTGTTGGATCCTTGGCTTCGCCTGCTGATCTCGGCGGTAACGGCGGATATATTGTTTTGCGATCTGCCTTGCCACCGGAACAGATGGAAAATGCTCTTCGTGCGACCGTGCATTCCATTGACCCTCTGTTGCCGCTGACGCAGGTGCAGACCATGAGGCAGATAGTATCGGACAGTAAAGCATCAAGCCGCTTCAACACATCTCTTATTATCAGTTTTGCATTCGCGGCCATGGTGCTAGCAGTTCTAGGCATCTATAGCGTCATCGCGTTTTCAGCTACCTCACGAGCGCAGGAGATAGCTATCCGCATGGCGCTCGGTTCGCAGCGCTCCGGGATTCTGCTTCTGATCGTGATCTCTGGAGCAAAGCTCGCTGCTATTGGTTGTGTGATTGGAATAGCGGGGGCTGCGGTAGCTTCCGGTCTACTGCGTTCCGTGCTCTTTGGAGTGAGTCCGTTTGACCCGCTTGTGTTCACCGTGGCCGCGACCACCGTGTTGCTGTTGGCTGTGGGAGCATCCACACTACCCGCGCTCCGTGCGACTTCGATTGATCCTATGCGGGCACTGCGAGGGGAATAGCCGCACCTTCTGTTGGTAAACATACAAAAATCGGACCTTGAACAACTATCGATCATTGTCAGACACCGTCCGACACGGTCCGAATTTCGTTCGAGTTCAGTGTGTAGGCTGACCATCCCTAAGCCGTGAGGCTTAGGGATGGTGTCTATCTCCAAAACGAGCCCAGCGAAAAGGCAACTCCGGGCGTATTGACGGAATGATGCTTGCGGATTCAAGCGCCCCTGGAGGCGACTTAGGCAGAACAGAGCCGCCAAAAACATATTCGTACGCATTGAGGACCATGATCGCCGCCCCTGTGCTCAGCGACTTCCTGTAAAATCGGTCATCACTAACTGGTTGGTAAGTAAGGCGACAAATCTGTAGTAATTGATGCTGCGAATTCGTATCATGAGTCATGGAGCGAGATGGGCGCAGTTTTGACCACAAGACGCTTGGATCGATATGCCTGATGGCGGTCGAGCGAGTTCGAGAAGGCGAACGAGCATCCTCCGTGATTGCCTCTTACGGATTCAATCGAACTACGATTTATAAGTGGCTCGCGGTCGCGTCCCGTGTGGACTTCCAACCTTCTGGTGTTCGGTGCTGTTGGCAGCAGCAGCGGCCTGACGGAGGACGTGACAAGCTCCTCCAAAGTTACCTGGATCGATCATACCGACCGTGGCAACCGTATCTTCAGGTGGAGTTATAACTGCTCTGGTTCAAGGAAAGACGACCATCGCCGCAAACATCTTATAAGTGATGGCTACCCGCTTCATTCAGGCAAACCCAACAGGTCGAGGGTTGTTTGCTCAAAACATCCTATGGTTACTATGGTCACCCGAGCTAAAAATATAGCCACCTTTAAGTAAATTCATCGCCGCTACACGTTTTTTGCGGTATTATGTGGCCACTTGAGATTGGCGTTTGCAAGATAACTTATCGCTTTTTGTTGCGATGCTTGTTGCCGGAGTGAAGCTAGTATTCTAGCGCGCCAAAACTGGGCCACTATCACTTTCGCAATTCTGCGATGTTTCCTTGTTAAGCTGTCGTTGCTGCGTGAACGACTGGATCGGTTTTTATAGCAAAGAATCCACGTGTGCTCTCTTTGCTTTGAGACGTCAATTCAAGTTGTAGTTACGCGACATCATCGCTAGAAATGTCGTCAATGCGTACGGGGCATCGTATGCGCGCTACTTTGATCAGCAACCTCAAGGAGGTATTCACAATGAGATCAGCGTTGCTTTCACAAACAATTCACAGGGATATACGACGGGGCATGCTCAAGGTGACCACATTGACTTTTGGGTTGCTTTGTACAATCGTCTCACCCACGGGACTCACACATGCTCAAACCATCTCGACGGTGGCCGGGAACGGCACGGCTGGTTTCTCTGGAGACGGTGGACCAGCCACCAGTGCCGAGATGGATAACCCGACTGGCGTTGCGGTAGACTCCTCGGGCAACATTTACTTTGCAGATCCTGATAACCAGCGCATCCGTAAAGTAACGGCCTCCACCGGCCACATGTCGACTGTAGCCGGGAACGGCACGTATGGCTTCTCTGGAGACGGTGGAGCGGCCACCAGCGCAGAACTCAAAAATCCGGATGCCGTCGCCGTGGACTCCTCGGGCAACGTATACATTGTGGATCACACCAACTCCCGTATCCGCAAGGTGACGGTTTCGACGGGTGTTATCACGACGGTGGCCGGCAACGGCACCACCGGCTATTCCGGCGACGGAGGAGCAGCAACCAGCGCGGAGTTGTATTGGCCTGAGGGCGTGGCTGTTGACTCGTCGGGGAACATCTATATTGCGGATTCGTTTAGCAACCGCGTTCGTAAGGTCACGGTCTCGACGGGTGTGATCACAACGGTGGCCGGGAGCGGAACAGCTGGCTACTCCGGCGACGGTAGTGCGGCAACCAGTGCTGAACTGAATTTTCCCACCGGCGTAGCAGTCGATTCGTCGGGCAACATCTACATCGCGGATATCGATAACTACGTGATCCGCAAGGTGACAGCTTCGACGGGTGTGATCTCAAGAGTAGCGGGGAACGGAACCGCAGGATTCTCCGGCGACAGTGGGCTTGCAATCAGCGCCGAGCTTAGTACACCTGCAGGAGTCGCAGTGGATACGTCTGGAAACATCTACATTGGGGATTACCGGAATGAACGTATCCGTAAAGTAACGGCCTCAACTGGCAACATCACGACGGTAGCCGGGAACGGTACAGAGGGCTTCTCCGGCGATGGTGGAGCGGCAACCAGTGCGGAACTCAATTATCCCGAGAGTGTCGCGGTGGATACCTCCGGCAACTTCTACATCGGAGATTACGGCAATCTGCGTATCCGAAAGGTGAATTGAGTCGAGCAATGCGTTTCCTGTGACAGATGCAATAAACACGCGGATCGGAGGGCAGATTGGCAAACGACATCTTGTCCTCCGATCCCCCGTTCATATCCCATCGGCATGTCGCTGCTGCAAGGAGGAAGTTGGCTTTGCGGGATGCGGCAAAAGAGTGACCTCCCAGAGTAAATTGAACTCTTCGATCGGTATTTGGAGAAACTTCCTTCGACGCGCAGGCGATGTTGAGCGCGGTGAGTAGTGCACATGGATAATCCTATCTTGCCTATGCACGTCAAACGCGAACGCACGCTGTCTTCGTCTTGCATGTGTTCGGCGGTTGGATCATATGAGGACCGGAGTATGATGTTCAATCGGACTTTGCTGTATATCGCTTTGTTGGGCTGTATTTCCTCCCGTTTCCTTGCATTTAGCGCAACGCACGATTGTTCCCTTACCGGCTCTCTGCAGAGCGACGATGACAACCCGATCAAGGGTCACATTCTCGCTTATCACATTGAAGTCCGTCATGGCCGGAGGATGCCATCGCTGGAATGCTCAGCCGACACGGACGCTCGGGGACACTTTCAATGCGTTCACCTTGAGTCGGGATCTTACTTCCTGATCGCGACTGGCTTGCATCGGGTCTCTGATGATCCTCGCTCTCAGCCTACTGAGCCGCGCTTTCTACCGCTGCTTGCGATATATCCAGCAGAGACGGGCTTCGATACCGCTGATCTCGTTCACCTCGGATCGGGAGAAACGCAATCTTTGGAAATGCCGGTGCATAGCGACGTCGGATCGGACCTGCATGTCAACTCTGCCGCCGCCACGGCCAAAGACAGATCTCTGCAGGTTTCTCTTCTGGGCGAAGACTTCGTCGCTTCAACAGAATTCCAAATATCACCAGACTCGCGGAGCAGCGGCTACACACTCAGGAGCCTGCCTCCGGGTGCCTATCAACTCATGGAATCTTGGTCCGAAAGCCGTGGTACCCGCCACGGAATAGCCTTCGTTTCTGCCGAGCAACTATCGTCTGGTCAAGCAACAATGAAGGAAATGGAGCTACAGAGCGTCGCGGGCTCAGTCCATTTCCCTGGGCCGAAGATTACCAACTCAGTTGAAGTAGATTTGAAACCGGCAGCAAGCTGGGATTCACGCCGATACGCGACGATGGTCCATGCCAATAGCACGTTCTCAATAACAGATATTCCGCCTGGAAGGTACTATGTTTCCCTCGCTCCACAGAGCGGGTTTTATATCACGGATGTGCTGATCTCGGAGCGTAGTTCCGGAAGTTCAGTCCTGACTCTCGATAAGGAGCACTCGAACGCACCATTAACGCTGGCAGCGAACGCAGCCTCCGGAAGCATGACAGGCACACTCAAAATGAGTCATGGCGGGCAGCAGTGTACTACGGTCACGGTGGAATCCCTCGCCTCGCACACAAGCTTGCAGGTTGCGGTCGGAGTTCAGGGCACCTTCAGGATAGAGAAGTTGGCGCCGGGTGAATACCGTCTCTACGGCTGGGTGAATGTCAGGGACGTGCCCTATGACGATTCTTCATTTCTGAGACGATATGCTGATAGGGCTGTCCAGATTGAGTTGGAAGATGGTACATCGGCCAACGGGCTGGAGGTCGAGTGCAACAGTGTGGGCCCGTAGATGCGTATGCGGCGATTCGAGAATGGCGAGCGAAGCGTAGCACAGACGAACTGTGTTGTGCTTCGCAATCGGGCTAATACGCTTACCGATATCGCTACCGTCGAACTGTCAGGTCGATCGTGGTCTGATGGGCGAGTGTACCGCTATTCGCGCTTGCCGACACAACCACTTGATACGTTCCCGGATAGCCATTGAAAGTTACGCCGCATCCTCCGAGGCCAAGAGCAACTCCGATCAAGACAATGAGCAGGAAGAACCGCGTCATCTTACAGCGAAGTCTTCGTGTAGGAACCAACAGAAGTATCCCTATTCCAGCTCCTGGGAGCATACAGGCGGCAAGCAGGGCGGGGATGCTTGCTGCCTGTTTACCAATAGAGTTATGCAGTTGTGCTGCCTGCTTCGCGGCCGACAGTGTGAGTATCGTCGATTGCGAGGAAGTTCCGTTCAGCGTCAGCGATTGGGAAGCAAAGGAGCAGGAGATGTTCGAGGGAAGCCCCGCGCAGGACAGGTTTACAGCCCCCTGGAATCCGCTTTCGGGAGCAAGAGTCAGCGTCACTGTTCCACTGCCGCCGGCCGTAAGCGTCAGAGATGTCGGCTTCGCGGTGAGGATGAAATCGCTGGAGGACGTAGACGCCGTGATCGACTGGGTAAGTACCGCCGATGTGCTGGCTCCGAAGTTGGTATCGCCGCTATAGACAGCCGTCATTAAATGACTGCCTTGCGTTAGCGAGGAAGTCGTGTAGGTCGCGGTGAGATTTGAGCCGAGCGTCGATGTGCCAAGCTTGGTCGCGCCGTCGTAGAAAGTGATCGAGCCGGTCAGCGATGCGGAACTGGAGACCGATGAAGTCACCGTCGATGTGAAGGTGACGCTGGCCCCAACGGTCTGCGGATTGGCGCTTGAAGTGATGGCCGTCGTAGTCGTGACCGGAGTTGGCCGTACGATTGATTCCGTGAGGACTGCCGAGGTGCTCGCGGAGTGGTTCGTGTCTCCGCTGTAGCGGGCCGTGATAGTGTGATCGCCTGATGCAAGCGATGAAGTCGTAAAGTCCGCCGTGAGACTGGACCCGAGGGTAGTGGTTCCAAGTTCTGTCGAACCGTCAAAGAACGAAACTGTTCCAGTGGGTAATGTCGAACCGGCTGTTGCCGGGGCAACGGTGGCTGTAAATGTTACGCTGCCACCCAGCACCTGGGGATTCGTGCTAGCGGTGAGAGTGGTTGTCGTTGTGGCTGTCGAAGATCCCGGGGGTGGCTTTGTCGAGGCGCATGAGGACGAGGCTGTGCCATTGGCAGTTCCGCCCGACACAATCAGAAACATCAACCCACGCACATTTCCGATTGCCAACGAGTGCGCTGCGCCGTTTCCGGCGCCAGAACCATTTGAGTCGTCGCCGTAGGATGGGAAGTAGTAAAGCGTGTGCAGTCCGACCGGAATATTCGAGAGACAGAGGCTGAAGGTCGCCGGGTTCGCGGCGCTAGCGCTCGTTTGTGAGGCTTGGGTCCAACTGAATGCGCCGCCGTCGATCTGGTAGTAGACGGAAACTGGAGGAGGGTTGACCGTGAGGGTGGAACCGGAAGCCGAGGTGTAGCTGCTGGTCACTTCGGCGGTGAAGGTTGGTGATGGATTCTTGGTCTGAAACACATTCGTCGTGCTGATTGTCTGGCTGTCCACGACGCCGGTTAAACTCAATTCGAGAGGAATCGCTTGAAACTGTTCGGGAGCAATTTCTGTGACGGCATTGCTCGCACCCACCGGAGCATAGAGTCTGCCAGTTAAAGGATCACCAGCCATTTGCGCCGATGCTCCTCCAGAAATCGTTGTTGCGGTGTTGGTGACACCATCGATCATCGCAATTCCCCCCGTTTCCAGAACTCCACCTGCGTAGATCTGATCGAAGAGTGGATCGACAATGATCGATGAGCCTCCTTGTGTAATTTCGATCGCTTGAAGAACCTGGGCGCTTACGCCATCGATTACAGTGATCGTTGGCGGTTTCTCGGTTGTGGCGGCATAGATTCTGTTGGTCTGGGTGTTAATGGCAAGGTCACCGCCGGAATCCGGATTGGTCGCAAAGCTCAGTGTCGAGATCTGATTGGTTGCGCCGTCGATGATTTGCAGATTATAGGTCCCATCGGTCGTGTCGCCAGCGACGCCAACGTAGATTTTGTTCGTCACGGGATTTACCGCAAGTTTTGTTGCGCCCTGTGTCGAAGGAATTGTTGCGATGATGCCCCCTGTGCTTCCATCGAGGACGGAGACGCTACCGCCGTTGGAGTTGAGAACATAGACTCGATTGGCTACAGGATTGATCGCAACCGCCACGGGATACTTGCCTACCTGGATTAGGCTGACATCGTTTGATGCTCCATCAATGATGGCCACTTGATTTTGCACCGCAACAGCCACGTAAATCTTGTTCGTGACAGAATTGATGGCGATGGCATCGCCCTCAGAAAACCCGAGAGGGATTGTTGCCGTCACGGATTTTGCGTCGCCGTCTATAACGCTGACGGTACCAGAGTAGGAATTGGCGACGTAGGCGCGATTCGTCACCGGATTGACGGCCACCGCTACTGGTGCTGTGCCAACAGCAAGGGTCGTCACCGTATTCGAAGTAGTGTCGAGAAGACTGACGGAATTGCCCGCATAGTTGCAGACGAATGCAACCTTGGTGACGGGATTGAAAGCGATGGCCTCGGGTGTCGAGCCCACACTGACCGAGGTGGTCTTGTTGGTTGCTCCTCGGAGGATGGTGGCGGTGTTGCCTATTGTGCTCGGGACGTAGATCCGATCGCTTTTTGGATCGAGAGCGATGGCAACCGCTTTGCCACTGCCGGTGACGTTCGTAACCTTATTTGTCGCGCCGTCGATCACGCTCAACAACGCCGATGCCGATGCCGTCTGGGTTCCGGCGTTCGCCACATAGATCTGGTTCGTGAGCGAGTTCACGGCGAGGGCCAGCGGACGAACGTTGACCGATATCGTGGTTGTAGCGTTGGTTGCCCCATCGATCACCGTGACAGAGCCATCCTGGTAGCTGGGCACGTAGATCTTGTTGGTGACCGGGTTGATCGCAATGGACTGCGGGGTCTTCCCAACGGCGACAGTTGCAATCGAAGAGCCATCTTCACTCAAGACCGAGATCGTGTTGTCGTCCCTGTTTACGATGTAGATCGTATTCGTGGTGGGACATGCGGCAATCGATGTTGGCGTGGAGCCAGCAGCGGCGGTCGAGGTTGTGCTGTCTTGTCCATTTAGAATGGTGACATTGTTGCTGCTCTGGTTTGCAACGTAAACCATGTCGTCAACAGGATTGACGGCGAGCGCCACAGGAGACGTCCCGACAGCAACGGTCGAAGTCGCATTCGTCGCTCCGTCGATGATCGTGACAGTGTTGTCGTCGCGATTGGCCACGAAAATCTGGTTGGTAACATAGTTCGCAGCAATAGCGACAGGCGAACGCCCCACGCTGACTGTCGCGGTCACGCTATGGGTCGCGCCTGCGATCACCGAGACCGTTCCGGCCCCGGTGTTGGCTACATAGACATTGCCCGTCGTTGGATTGACGGCGAGAGCTATGGGACTGGAGCCTACAGAAATGTCGATGGCCGTGTCCGTAAATTCGTCCACGCTGGTCACGGTGTTCGAGCCGCTGTTGGCGAAGTAGACCTTATTAAGCGCTGGATCGATGGCGACCGCCACGGGGCTACTACCGAGGGCAACGTTGCCCACAATTGTCTGGGCTGGGGACTGCTGTGCGAGCAGCAGCAGAGCTCCCAATAGGGAGTAGGTCCATCGCAGGATATTCTTGAGATCGGTCAAAGTCGCTCGGTTCCTTTCAGGGTAGTCGTACTTTCGCCAGGCCCCATCATCGGATAACCATCCGGCTCGTTGTTTCACGCACCTTGCGCTCAGAACAGACGCCAAGCCACGCCCAAGTTAAAACCGTTTGGCGCAAGGCCATGGCTGGGGTAGCCGGGAAAGCCGGGAGCCGAAGGCCAGCGCTGGTATTCGTACTCGACGCGGAAGGAAATGCGGTGCGAAGTGCGAAAATCGACGCCCGCTCCGGGGACATATATAAAATAGCTGCCATGCCCGATGTTGCTCGGGTAATTTATCACCCCGGAGCCGACGAGAAACTTGGCGTAAGGAAACATCTTGTTATTCTGAAGCGGAAACCTATACCGGCCGCCAATCAGATAGTCCGCAGCGGTCTGGCCGTTTCCGCCTCCGAAGTGAAACCAGCGTGCCTCGGCTTCGGCACTCCAATGTGAAGTTCGATCAAAGTCAGCATAAACTCCCATGCCTCCCATTCGGTGGCCTTCAAAGTCCGTCTGAAAGTTGGAATACTGGCCACCCGCCCAGATGGTGAGCCCACGAGCCGTCGCGGATGGCGCGGCTTGAGCGCCAAGCAGCCGAGCGGGCGTGACAAGCAGCATGAAGCCCAGAGCAAACAGGAGCCGGGTTAGATTCCACGGCAGCCGTCTCATAAAAGACTTGGCATAATGCAATACAGACATCGGTACAATCCTCTGATGCTTAATGGGGCTTTGTTCGAAACTCTGCTAACCGCAGACGACGCTGTTTTGGAAATGCCTCGCCGCAATCCGTTGACTTCAACGGAACCCGTTGAGGGCCGGCGCGTCCAGGCTTGATTTTGTGTCTTCACACAGGGATGTATTTCTGCTGCCTGGCGCTGCATTTGTGCGTTTACGCCCTTTTAGACGCACAAGCACTCTCAATGTACTTAAAAAATGATCGAAACGGCTTCGGAGAGCGGGTTACATGCCACACTATCGGGCACGATCTACTGCCTGAATAGTCATGCTGCACCCCAGAATAGCTATTGTTGGCAGCTTACAGTCAGATCGTGAACGACATTCTTCAAGCCTGACTACAAATGTAGCCCGGATTCTTGCGTTACAGCACAATTAGCGCCAAAAATAGGATTTAATTGATTGGCGGAGATGATCGGAAGTGGATATAGTGATCGAATCAATTCACTGTGCATGGCTTACCGATTCGTTGTTCCCTTCTATTCAATCGCTCAGGAGAATTCGCATTGCATTATTCGTACGAGTTTTGGCTGCAAGAACTTGGCGCGCAGTCATGATCGAATTGACATTCTGAGCAGCGGCGGAGCGGGCTGCTTTGAGCAATTCAACGATTCCACAGCGGATATTGTCGTAGTCCTCGGGCATGATTGTGAGGTTGGTTATCGAAATCCTCCAAGATTGCAGTTGCTTAGTAAGCGATACAATGGAGGCGTTGACATCTCCATTGTATCGCCGAACGCATCAAAAGCTCATGCCCATACTGTTTCCCTGCGACGCGGAAGGCGTCTGAGCGATTTCCTGCGCGGAGGTTTTGGAAACATCGGCGCAGAGTTTGCGGGCTGAGCTTCGCCATGTCGTCAGTGAAGAGCATGGCCTCATGGCTGGCGCGAGAGATGGAGACATAGACAAAGCGTGAGTTGAGCAGGTCCGGGTGGACGCCGGTATCGGCGTTCACCCGGACGCGCTCGGCGGTGGGGCCTTGGGAGCCGTGGCTGGTGACGGCGTAGCCATGATCGAAATGACGGTGCTCCGTAGCGTCGAAATCGATTTGGCGGTTGTTGTCGAGGCGTACGAAAATGCGGCCGTCTGGCGAGATGGATTCAACGGCGGCAAGGTCACGATTGGCGACGCCGAGCGCCTTGTCGGGCGCGGTGAACTGAATGCGGTCGCCAACTAAGAACTCGCGGTCAATCTCGAGGTAAACGCTGACGCCGGTCAGGCGGCGCGGATCATAAAAAGTGGACAGTCACCGGAGGATTTTTCGACGGCGAGCAGATTGGCAGCGGGGTTGATCGCGGCCACAGTTCAGTAGCTCCCAGCTTCGATCCCAACAACCTTGCTGCCACGCGCATAACGCACAACATCGTTGATCTCGTAGTGGTTGGCCCAGGAACGTTCAGCTACGGTCCTGGAGAGACGCCACAAACAGGCGCAGTTCCGCGATGCCGAAAAACGACTCGACAACTTCGACTTCCAGTTCAACCCCAAGATGAATCGCAATCTGGTCTTTGAACTGGCCACGGCGAACTGAGTCGGAAAGCGCGAAGATGCCTTGTTCCTCGGTCCACCTGGAAGCGGCAAGAGCCACTGCGCGCAGGCCATCGGGCACGCCGTCATCCAGCAGGGCTACCGTGTGTTGTATCGCGAAACCCACACACTGCCGGAAGAACTGGCCGGCGCCACGCTCGATGGCAAGCGCAAAGATTTATGGAACTGCTGACCACCGTGCCGTTGCTGATCACCGACGATCTGGGAATACGCGAGCTCCCGCTACGAGGCATATCCCAACAAGCCATCGCCAACCTAATTCGTCGGGGACGACTCACTTCAATCACTGTGGCGGGGCGGACGCTCGTTCTCCGTTCCGAGGTCGAGTCATTTGTTCCGCAACCAAAGCTTGGCCGTCCACCCAAGAAGACTGCCGCCAAGAAATCCCCTAAAAAGGCACCAAATAAATAGTCGTCCCTGAAAAATCGGATGATTTGCGAAGATTATTGGGCTAGAAGTTCCCTGTAGTGGTTAGTAAACAGCCTGAAAACTGGGGAAAAACGATGCGGCCCAAGAGCCAATCGGCACAGCCACAGCGGGAGTTGTTTCAGATCGATTTGGAACAGTTGATCGACATGAGCCATCCTCTGGTTCGTCTCGGTCATGGCATGGATTGGTTGTCGTTCGAGCAGACGCTGGGCGGCACTTATCACCCTACCCAGGGCGCGCCCGGCATCTCTACGCGTCTGATGGTAGCGCTGCATTATCTGAAGTACCAGCATGACCTGAGCGATGAAGACGTAGTTGCCGCCTGGGCTGAGAATCCTTATTGGCAGCACTTCAGCGGCATGATGCATTTCCAGCATCACATCCCGATTGATCCCTCGAGCATGACGCGCTGGCGCAAGCGACTGGGTGCGGCCGGTGCCGAGCAGATGCTACGCGCAACGATTGAAGCCGGGATGGCGATGCGCGTCATTCGCCCTGCCCAGCTGAAGCACATCAACGTGGACACGACCGTGCAGACCAAGGCGATCCGATTTCCCACCGATGCCAGACTCTATCAGCGCATGCGCGATCGTCTTGTGAAGGCGGCGCGTGCCGAAGGGCTAACGATCAAGCAGAGTTATGAGCATGTGGGACGGTGCCTGCTGATGCAGTCCAGCCGCTACGCCCATGCGCGCCAGATGAAACGCGCTCGGGCCTGCACGCGCAAACTGAAAACCCAGTTGGGGCGCGTGATTCGAGAGGTCGAGCGACAGACAGAAACGCCATCCACGAAGCTCGACAAGTTACTTCGAACAGCGCATCGAATCTACGAACAGCAGAGGCATGACAAGAACAAAATCTACAGTGTGCATGAACCGGAAGTCGAGTGCATTGCCAAGGGCAAGGCGGGCAAGCCGTATGAGTTCGGCAATAAGGTCAGTGTGGCGGTGAGCAGTCGTGGCGGCTGGTTCGTCGGCGCCAAGAGTTTCACGGGAAACCCATACGATGGCCACACGCTGGCCGAGCAGATGAAGCAGGTTGATCAGTTGATCGGCAGCAGAGTGAGCGAAGTGCATGTGGACATGGGCTATCGCGGCCACGACTATGACGGCGGGGCTATCGTGCATATCGATAAGAGACGAAGAGGACGGACGTCAAAAGCGCTGTAGCGATGGATGAAACGCCGTGCCGCGGTCGAGCCAAGTATCGGACATCTGAAAAACGAACACCGGTTGGAGCGCAACCGGTTGAAGGGCGTTGCCGGCGATGCGATCAACGCCATCCTGGCTGCTGCGGCAATGAACTTCCAGAAGCTCCTCAGAGCTTTTTGGCGCATTTTTCTGCACTGCCTGATGCGCATCTGGGACGCGATTCCGGTCCTGCAAGCGACGGGCACCATCCAGACTTCACTCAAATGTGCCTGAAAGCGACTTTTTCAGGATCAACTAAATAGAGTTCTTATCGGCCAGCGGAATTCCTTGCAATGGGATTTCGAACAGCGTTAGCGTCAGTCCATGCTGACAATACGGGCCATGTCGGGCGGTGTCGGGTATGCCCAGCGGCATCTCGAACACAGTGACTACTACGACGAGAACCGCCGCGTACAAGGCGAGTGGCAAAGCCGTGGTGCCAAGTTGCTCGGGTTGAGCGGCAATGTAACTCAGGAACAGTTCGAGGCTGTTCGCGAAGGCTTACACCCTGAAACTGGAGAATATCTGCGTCCGCGTCACGGCGGATCGGGTGGCCATGGACTGGAGCGAGCAGAGTAAAGCTCGGTCACTCTACGATCTGACGTTCTCCGCGCCGAAGTCGATTTCTGTCCAGGCGCTGGTTGCCGGAGATGAGCGATTGATCACCGCTCACGATAGAGCTGTACGTGCTGCTCTGACCGAAGCGGAAAGCCATGCGGCAACGCGGGTTCGATTGCATGGGGAAAACGAGGATCGCACGACCGGGAATTGGGTTGTTGCTACGTACCGCCACGATGCCAGCCGCGAACTAGACCCGCAACTGCACACCCATGCCGTTGCCGCCAATCTCACCTATGACGGCGTAGAGGGGCGCTGGAAGGCATTACAGGCATCCGGTTTGTATGAGCGCCGGGCGTACCTCACCGAGGTCTACCGGAACACACTGGCCCACGAGGTACGCAGTCTTGGCTACGAGATTGAGACGCGACGTGATTCTCGCGGTCGTGATCTTGGTTTTGAGATTCGCGGGGTCTCTGCGCGCAGGTGGATGCACCCGGCTGCGTGCCTTTTGGTTAGAGCCTGTCAGCGTCTTTGGCTCTTTGGAAGTTACGGCGCCTTCGGCGGTTCACATTTGTTGGACATATCATTCAGCCTGACCCTCCCACCGCTTCGACTCTTGCAGTGCGAAAGAACGCCTTACGGAGTTCTTCCTATCCAGAGGAAAGAGGATGGTTGTCTCGACAGCTATTCGACCCAGCCGTTACCGGCGACGCCGATGTCGATAGGCTACTGCGGACGGACCCGCAGGTTCAGCTCACTCCTTTCGTGTTGAACAATCATTCAAACAGCTTCAAGTCGCACTGCGTGGCCCTTCCCTCGCTTCGACCGCCGATCACGCCGGCGTTCTCCGCTCCCCATCCATGCGGGCCCGTTCCTGCCCGCAACGCCAGCCCTTACGTGCGTACAAGCGCACAACAATTCGGAAGAATACCAATTTTCTTCTCTCGTCAAGTACCCCCGCTTCATGCGGCTTTATTGCAGAGGCGGTCGGAACCCGTCAAGGCTCTCCGCATTCGCTGCGATGAACGGGCTTCAGAACGCCCGGCCTTGACCGAACCCGCCTCGCCTCTGCCCGCCGCGCAAGACATGAAGCGGGGGCACTCAACGAAAGAAATTTGGTTGAGGCAGACGCCCTCCTTCAGAATCCGCCCCACAGCGGGCACAAGAGGAGAGCAAACACCATGCCTCACACCAGCAGCAACACAGCCACCACCAGCAGCAACGCCAACAACACGGCTTCCGCCAGTGAAAAGCGGAAGCCTACAAACGCGCAACAGATGATCCGCGAAAATCTACAGAGCCTCATTGCGCAGCTTGAGGCCGGACACTCCGACGCGCTCACCGCATACCTCAACGCGATGAGCCGTTTTCATCGGTATTCCCTTTTGAATTGCCTCGAAATTGCGCGGCAACGCCCTACAGCTTCGCGCGTGGCGGGGATGTACGCATGGAATCAACTTGGACGCCGCGTCAACAAGGGCGAAAAGGGCATCCGCATTCTGGCTCCCATCCTCGGCATTCGCCGCAAGCCGGACGCGGAAGCCGAAAAAGACATTCGTGTAGAGAACGAGCGTGTTTTGGTCGGATTCAGAAATGCCTATGTGTTTGATGTAGAGCAAACAACCGGAGCCGATCTTGCCGAACCTGCCAAGGTCTATGGCGAAGTCGGTGAGAACTACGAGCGCTTGCTTGCTTTTCTTGAGCGGCAGGACATCGAGCTTGTCTTTACCGAGAATATAGCGCCCGCGCTCGGCGCGAGCTACGGAGGACGCATCGCCATTCTGCCCGGTCAGTCGAAGGCCGAAACCTTCACCACTCTATTGCATGAGTTGGGCCACGAACTCCTGATGCACGCCAGCCGCCGCACCACGACGACCAAGACGGTACGGGAGACCGAGGCCGAGGCAGTCGCCTTCGTTGTTGGCAAGGCCATCGGTCTGGAGATGGCATCGGCGAGTGCAGATTACATAGCCCTCTATCATGGCAACGCCTCACTCTTGGCCGAATCGCTGGAAGTTGTGCAGCAAACTGCCGGTGTCATTTTGGCCGCGCTCGAAAATCCCTTCGAGCAGAAAGCGCAGGAAGAGTCAACGACAGAGCCTGCGCGTGAATCACGGCGGACGCGCCGTCATCGTCCGCAGCCAGCCGATGCAGATGCCTCGGAATCTCTCGCGGAGGTGGCGTAATGAAAACCCTTCTCCGCATCCTTGAGCGGGCCGGTGGTTTCCGGCCCGCTCTTTACCTCAAGGTTGAGAATCCGCCCTACATGGCCCTTGTCATCGAAGCCACGCCGGAGCCGGGACCGCTGAACCTGCCTTCGATTTCCGTTGCGCACTACGGCAAACAAAACGGCGACCTGATGCGCGACCCGGAGATGTGTTTCGAGTTGTCGAAACCGCCGCTATGCAGCCTTGCGCTTTCGGCTTGGTACTTCCGCAACGATTACATGGGCGTGGAGCAGTATTCCCGCTATCGGGACGGGGAGAACTACGTTTTCTTGCCGGACCTGTACGAGCAGCACGAGCAATTCGCGCGGCAGTGGGATAGGAATCTCCGCGCACAGGGTTTTCTCGAAGCCTTTACGGACAAGTCGATTCGCGGCTAGTCCGCTCCC
>Ga0224529_1000894_pt1 | contig 20520 bp, 10 predicted proteins | sample CBST50metaG_FD_179893 | JGI IMG/M metagenome (GOLD analysis project Ga0224529, IMG submission 179893) | Peat soil microbial communities from Stordalen Mire, Sweden - C.B.S.T50 | ecosystem: Environmental > Terrestrial > Soil > Wetlands > Peat | place: Sweden: Norrbotten County, Stordalen Mire... | reverse complement strand
AAAGTCGTCGTGTTCAAAAGATTCACGACTATTTAGTTCAACACTACACTGAAGAGATACGACTTTCCCAATTGGCTGAAAATGTAAACATGACCGAAGCTTCTTTTAGCCGCTTTTTCAAACAACGCACCGGCAAGAGCGTAACTGACTATCTTTTAGATATTCGTATTGGCAATGCAATTCGCCTCTTGGTTGACTCTTCGCAAACCATTGGTGAAATTTGTTTTAGTAGCGGATTCAATAACCTCTCCAATTTTAACCGCATTTTCCGAAAACGTAAGGGTTGTTCTCCCAAAGAGTTCAGAGACAACTACCACAAAAAGAAAGTATTAGTTTAATCATCTTTCTCCATTCTCAGTTAAAAAAGACTGCATTTAACAAACCGCAAAAAAGTACCATTCTTTGCTAAAATTGTACTTGAAAAAAGCGTCAAAGTCATATATCTTTGCGACGTTAAACTTTGTGCTGAATGCAATCGTAAGTACAATCTTGAAATAATGGGAACTGACATCGCAACACTTTTTGTTGTAAATGTACTATTCAAAGATCGACTGTCACAGTGGTAAAACGTTAACCACATCGCCATAAAAGAAAGTCGAATCAAGAAAAGGAAAGCTTTGCCATGTAAAATTCTAATCACTTAACGCCATGACATAATACAAACTTCCACTTTCACATCTACTTAAATTTATTTAACAAATTTGTAAAAACTCAAAGTCAATCTTTCGTTTCAGATAAATCAACCTAATATTTCGAAGCAACGAAAATGATTTGAGCTACGATCCTTACATCAGGATTCAATGAATTACAAAACACGGCACCCTGACCTATAATTGTCGGAACTTTCGACAGAAATTATGCAAATGAATAAACTGGCTCCTCAATTCAAATTTACATATATCATTTCTAAGTAAATAGAGAAACACAAGTTGAGAAAAAGAGCCTTTTGAGATAATCAATTGCACCCTGATATTAATCAACCATCACCTAATATAAAAGGTGAAGTATTCATTTAAAACATGAACAAATTTATGAAAAAAACCATGAATGGTGGTAGAGGCACTCTGATCCCTCTACCCAAACAAATGAAACGAAGCCTGATGCTACTGTTTTTTATTAGCTTTGGTACGGGAATTGGCGTTTATGCAACGAATGCCACAACTCCTAGAACAAATACATCTTCTCAAGCAGAACAAAATCAAAATGAAAAATCCGTCTCAGGCAAAGTAGTTGACAGTTCCGGTAATGCTCTTCCGGGAGTGACAATTATTGAAAAAGGCACAACAATCGGAACGATTACAGATGTGAATGGGAATTACTCTCTTAATAGGTTAGTTTCCAATGGTACATTGGTTTATTCGTTTGTAGGGATGCAAAGCGCTGAGGTGGTAATAGGGAATAAACAAAAAATTAATGTTTCGCTGAGTGAAATGGCTACCGGATTGAATGAAGTCGTTGTCCTTGGCTTTGGAACACAGAAAAAAGTAAATGTTACCGGCGCTATTTCTACCGTGGAAGGTACAGACCTCATTAAAAGTCCTGTTAGTAATATATCGAATGCGTTAATTGGGAGTACAACGGGAGTCTCTGGGTTACAGACCAGTGGAGAACCCGGTCAAAACGCAGATCAGATTTTTATACGAGGAGTGTCGACGTATGGGAATTCTCAACCATTGATTGTTATTGATGGTGTTGAACAACCTGAAGAGCAGGCATATTCAGAGCTAAACGGCATGGACCCTAATGAAATAGCAGGCATCAGCGTTCTAAAAGATGCTGCCTCAACCGCTGTATATGGAATACGCGGAGCGAATGGTGTTATTATCGTTACCACAAAACGGGGAAAAGAAGGGAAGCCTGTTTTTAATCTCTCAATAAATGAAGGAACGACTCAAGCGGTAAATCTTTTAAAACAAGCATCAGCCTATGATTGGGCTTCAACAAGGAATACAGCTATTCAAATTGCTGCTAATGATTTGGGAAATGTCAGTTATAATGCCTATTTATTTACTCCTGATCAGCTTTGGAAAATACAAAACAACCGGGATTATACACCTGCAGAAGTATCGGCAATGACCAATTTAACTGCAGCTCAACAAGCTCAGTTAAATGCAAGCCCTGCTTTAAACTATGGGAATAATGATCTGGTGAAACAAATGTATGGAAACAATGGCCCTCAAAAACAAATAAATTTAAATGTTTCCGGGGGTAATGGACATATTGACTATTATGTGTCATTAGGCTATTTTACTCAAATAGGTATTGGCCCTGATATTAAGTATGGAGGAGATAATACAGAATCATCTTTTAACCGGTATAATTTCAAATCGAATTTTGATATTCATGTGAATAAAAACACAGAGATAGCATTAAACTTAACCGGTCAGTTTGGGACTACAACTTCTTTCGGAGCTAATTCGTCCAATAACGGGATAGTGGCTCCTTACGATCTAAGTGACCGGTATAAAACAATGGCTCAATATATCGAAGAAGGGAATCCGCTGAATTTGCCAGGTATTATTAATGGCAAATTAGTGACTGGGGCAGCAGGAACTCCAGGTTCATCTGAGAACCCTGTGGGGTTACAAAATGTAAATCAATATGGAAATGCTCTTTATAGTATACTTGAATCAGGTGTTGGCACATTGACAAATACATTGATTGATGACAATGTTAAAATTACTCACAAAATGGACTATTTAACAAATGGGTTATCAATACATGCAACTGCAGATTATCAAAACAACTATCAAAAATATGTCGCTGAAGTCTATTCACTTCCAACCTATACGGTACAAAGAGATCCAGTAGATCCTACTAAATTGGATTTTTTTGGAGGTGGCATAGGCAACAATTCATTTACGAATTGGGAATATAATTCTACCTGGAATAAAATTTATTTTGATGCGGGAATTGATTATAACCAAACCTTTGGCCCCCATAAAGTAACTGCTTTGTTGTTAGGAAAAGCGCAGTTGTACAATATGCCTAGTGATGCGTTTAATACTCCTTCGGGATTGATGGGATTAGTTGGGCGTTTGACCTATAACTACAATGAACGGTATTTGCTTGAATATGACTTAGGATATAATGGCACAGAACAATTTGCACCAGGTCAACGTTTTGGCTATTTTCCTGCCTATTCTGTAGGTTGGGTTCCAACCAGTGAACCCTTTTTTAAAGAGAATAAATGGGTTACCTTTCTGAAAATACGGGGGTCGTATGGTGAGGTAGGAAATGACTTGTTGGGTAGTACAGGACGTCGATATCTTTATCTTCCCAGTTCATACAGTATGAATTTAAATAATGTGGCATATCAAGGTTATTATTTAGGTAACAGTAATGGATCTGCTACTAATGCCTACTATTCCGGTACTGCTGAAGGTGCTTTGGGAAATCCCAATATCACATGGGAAAAAGCAAAGAAAGTTGATATTGGGTTAGACTCCCGGTTTTTCAGTGATCGTCTATCTCTTACAGCAGATTATTTTCATGAAGCCCGAAGCAATATTCTCACTACGTTAGGAATTATTCCTTTAACTTTTGGAGTATCAGGGAGTAATGTACCTCCAGCTAATGTAGGTGAAACGCTCAACAGAGGTTATGAATTGAGTTTGGGCTGGAAAGATAAAATAGGACAGATGGGTTATTCCATGAAATTAGGCGTAAGTTATGCCAAAAATAAAATCATTTATGAGGCAGAAGCTCCTAATCCTTATCCATGGATGGATCATACCGGGTTTCCTATCGGTCAATATTTTGGGTTTGTCAGCGATGGATTTTTCAATACACCACAAGAACTGGCTAACCGACCCTATAACACCTACACGGCTAATGTAGCTACTTTAGGAGATATCCGGTACAAAGATTTGAATGGTGATGGGATAATTGATAATAAGGATATAGCACCTATCGGGTATTCCAACTTACCACAATATCATTTTAATGCAACCCTTGAGGTTAATTATAAAGGATTTGATGTTAGTGTCCTACTGATTGGAACTGCTAACGGGTCGTACTATCTGCAACCAGGGTATACAATACCTTTTCAGAAAGCTGGTTATGGGAATCTATATCAATGGCAATATGATGGACAATGGACTGCGGCTAAGGCAGCATCAGGAGCTTCCATTACCGCCCCTCGTCCCAGTATAGATGCGACCAGTAGTTCAGATAGTTATCTTACCAGCAGTTTTTGGTTAAAATCAAACAATTTCTGTCGGATTAAGAACTTAGAAGTTGGATATACTTTGCCTTCCAAATTGTTAAAGCATCTGCAAATTAGCAGGTTGCGTTTATATGTCAATGCAAATAATATCTTTACGTTTAATAATGCTTTATCGAAATATGGAGTGGACCCAGAGCAAACTGATACCGGCTCATCATATCTATATCCACTTACTAAAGTGTTTAACATAGGATTGAATGTGCAGTTTTAATATAACTAACATTAAGATAAACTATATATGAAAAAGATATTAATATATTTAATAATGACTGCATTTTTTGTAGGAATCTATTCGTGTGAGAGTACTTTTCTACAAGAACCAAGTGTTTCAGGACAGACTAACATTGCAACCGTTTATTCCAGTTCAGTAAACGCCATTTCTGCTTTGATGCAATGTTATCGTTTTTCACTTGGCCAAGGAATTCCCAATTATGGAATCGGGAATTCAAGTTATATTGCTAATGGCAATTTAGGCAACCTGACCGATGAGCTTTGCCGTGGTTATTCCTGGGAAACTTATTATCCTTTATCCAGTTTAGGTTTTGACGCCAATGGTCATACTGATGATAATTATGCGCTGGATTATTCAAACATACGCGCTAATTGGCTGGTGGCAGAAAATATTGATAAAGTGCCTGATATGAGCGCTGCAGATAAAGCAACCATTAAAGCAGAAATTGCAGGATTAAATGCGTACACGTATATGGGAATGTTTTACCGCTACGGAGGTGTTCCTATTGTTACTAAAAGTTTTTTGCCAACTGATAATTTGGTTGTCCCACGTGCCAGTTTAGATTCTACGCTGCAATATACGTTGCAATTATGTAACCAAGCTATTGCCGGGCTTCCTAATTCATGGCCTGCTAATACGACGGGTAGGCTTACAAGTGGAGCTGTTATGTCCTTGAAAGCAAGGTTATTAATATATGCAGCACGTCCCTTGTTCAACTCAACCTCTCCATATTTGGATAACGGGAATAACAATAATTTAATTTGTTTTGGGGCTAAAGCAAGTCCTTCCCGATGGGATGATGCTATTACTGCAAATCTGGCAGTATTGACCTGGGCAAATCAGAATGGGTTTGCGATTATCAACACCGGTGGAGCAGGTGCTAACGCTCCCGATCCGAATGCGATGGCTGATTATGGAACGGCAACATCAACGCCTGATAATCAAGAGGTTTTGCTCGCTTATAAACAGGATGATCCAAATGATGATCAACAATGTATTGGTTGGTATTTTGATTATTCTAATTATCAGCAAAATTCGCGTTATGAAGACGAATTAGATGGTACCTTGTATAACTTTTTTATTAATTACTACAATGCAGATGGTACTGATCCGTCGGATTCATGGCCGAAACCGGGTGATGCAGCACGTCCTGCCACTGATTACGTAACAAGAACCGCAGCATTAGAACCACGTTTTCATGCCGATCAGTTATGTCCCGGACAAGATCCGTCCATTTCGAATAATCCTGGCGATGCCAATTGGAATATTAATGGATGGGGTTCTGATCTGATAAATCACAGCGCTACATACCCTGGTGGATCGTATGGTGAAGGCTGCTGTACTACAACGAAATTCTATTATCATGCTGGTTCAAGACTATGGTTCGAAATGCCCTTGTTCCGTATGGCTGAGATTTATCTGAACCTTGCTGAAGCCTATAACGAAGCTTCTGACCGGAATGTGAACCTTGCTTTGCAATATCTGAATGTGGTTCATAACAGAGCCGGACTTCCATCCATTACCGAAACAGATCAAACCAAACTGAGAGCGATCATACAACGTGAGTGGGCAATCGAATTTTTCCTTGAAGGGCAACGTCTTTTTCAAGTGAAACATTGGAAACTGGCCAATATTGGAACAGAAATTTTAGGTGGTCCAGTAATGGAATTCCAATTTCAAGTTACAGGAGCATCAAACAACAATTTAGCTGCAAATCTTGTTAATTACTGGAATGCAGTGACCTATACTAAATTCTGGAGTCCAAGAATGTTTATGGATCCTATTCCACAGTCAGAAATAAACAAGGGAGTAGCCGTTCAGAATCCTGGCTATTAATGTTCCTATTTGGTTTAATCCTAAAAAACAAAAGAATTATGATAACAAAGAATATATTTATTATAACAAGCGGCATTTTCATAGGACTCCTATTCCCCGGATTCTTCTCCGGATTAATGGCACAGGAAGTTTCTTTGCCGGTTAAAACGGACACAACCGTTGCTACAATGAAGGCATCGCATACATGGGTACCCGGAAATTTGTTCAATGCCACGCAAGTAAATAATACCAGCGCTGTTGCTACCGTCACGAGTCAAGATCTATCAACCATAACAACTCCGGGTATTACCAATACTCTATATGGTATGTTATCTGGTTTAACTGTAGGGCAAGGGTCAGGAGAACCCGGTCTTGACAATGCAAATCTGGACATTAGGGGCATCGGTTCGTTTGATAACGGCGGAAATAATTCAGCGGCAATTTATGTAGATGGGTTTCAGGTCGATCCTACTTATTTTTATAACCTTCCCCAATCGGAGATTGCCAGCATTTCCGTGCTAAAAGATGCTGCCTCCCTGGTCACTTTTGGGATGAATGGCGCCAACGGTGTAGTTTGGGTGGTTACAAAAAAAGGGGTTATTGGGAAACCTAAAATAACTTTAAATTATGAGTATGGAATCGGCAGTCCTGAAAACATCAATAAACCATTAAATTCTTATGGTTATGCCACCTTATACAATGAAGCTATCAGCAATGATAACGGAGACAAATGGTCTCCCTATTATTCACAGAGTCAATTGCAGGCATACCAAAACGGAACTGGGACAAATGTGGACTGGTATAAACAATCTCTGAAAAATTCATCTCCTTATACAAAGGGAAATTTGAAATTTGCCGGAGGGGATGTTCATACCCAATATAACATAATATTTGATTATTTAAACCAACAGGGATTGTATAATGTAGCAAATACCGCCAGCACTTCAAATGAAACATTCAACAGATATAGCTTAGCCGGTAATTTAGGGTTCAACTGGAGCATATTTGAAGCCAAGGTCGATGTAAATGCGCGATTGGAAGACAGTAAAGCCCCGAACTATACCTCTTATTTCTCCACTTCACCTATTTGGAATAATCTGGCTTCTTATCCTAATAATATTTATCCAGTCTATGATGATTCTCCGCTAAATCAAAATTTTTCAGGCACAACCACATACCCAAACAACCCGGTAGGATCTCTCAATGGATTAGGGTGGGAATCAGACGAGATCCGCTGGTTAGTAGCAAATTTTAGTTTAAAAGAGAGGTTGGATGTTATCACGAAAGGGCTATACGTCAATGAGGCTTTCTCATATTTCAGTAAATCACAGAGTAATTATAATAAAACAGCTACTTACGCACGGTATATTAACGGAGCCACTACGACAACCGATATAACCACACCGATTGTCGCCAGTGGATTAGGAGCCTATTCTCAGGAAGATTGGAAGCAAACAAGTGTAACGTTGGGATATGATCGCCAATTTGGTAAACATGCCATTACATCTGCTGTCAATTATTATGCGTCTGATTTGAGAGGTGAATTTGGCAACTATATTGATCAAACTTATGAAAACCTAAGCGGTAAGGCTAACTATACGTATGATAACCGATATGTAGGCGAGATCGGGTTCTCCTATTTTGGGGATGATGCATATGCTCCGGGACATCAATGGCATCTTTATCCAGCTGTTTCAGGCGCATGGATTGTTTCAAACGAAGCGTTTCTAAAGGACAATCAGGTAGTTAGTTCTCTAAAAATCAGGATGTCTGTTGGAAAAACAGGAAATGATAATCCAGGATCTGGTATTTATAACAACGGACGCTATCTGTATCAACAATATTACAATTGGACTGGTTCCTTTTATACAGGGAACTCAACACCTACCTGGAATGGCGCACTTAATCCGATCTATACAGCGAATCCGAATTTAGGACCTGAGACAAGTTTAAAATACAATGTAGGTGCAGATCTGACATTGTTGAACAAGATTGCGGTCAACATGGATGTGTTTATGGATAAGCGAAGTGGTATTGTCACGCTTAATAATACCATCCCGTCCGATTATGGAAATAACACCTTGTATAGTAACATAGGGAAAATGACCAACAAAGGTGCTGAAATTAGTGCATCCTATACCGATCAGGTAGGCGAGTTTACTTACAAAGTGAATGGTATGGCATCTTTCAATCAAAACCGGATCGATTATATGTCTGAAATACCTACAGCCTACCCGTATAATGCACAGACGGGTCGCGCATATGGAACTCCTATGGGTTTAGAATCCATTGGATTTTATCAGACGACCGATTTCAATGCAAACGGAACATTAAAGAGTGGTATTGCAGTGCCTGCATTTGGTCCGGTACAGCCAGGGGATATACGTTATAAGGATTTGAATGGAGATGGAATTATAGATCAAAGAGATATGACCGCCGTTGGGAAACCGGCATTTCCAGAGTTAACTTATTCTTTTGGAGGGAGCGTGGCGTACAAAGGATTTGATCTGAATGTACTTTTTCAAGGGAGTGGTTTATCATCCTTTAATTTGCTAAGTTCAAATCAGACGATCCCGTTTGTGAATTATGCAACCATTTATGCAGTTGCCGCAAATGCTTGGGCGTATTATCCTGCTCAAGGGATCGACACCAGAGCCACTGCGACGTTTCCACGGTTAACGACACAAAGTAATCCGAATAATTACCAGACAAGTTCGTTCTGGATGAAGAACAACGATTTTTTGCGGTTGCGTAATGTAGAATTAGGGTACACCTTCCCTTCTGCATTTATAAAAAGGGCCAACATCTCTAAGCTACGCATATTTGTCAGCGCGACTAATCCAATTACGTGGAGCGGATTGTTGACAAATTATCACATCGATCCTGAATCATATAACGGCTATCCGGCTCTTAAATGTATCAACATGGGGATTTCAGCTAATTTTTAATGGTTTATAATTAGAAATAACAATGACTATGAAAAAGAATAAATTATCCAACTTCGTTATTTTTGGCGTTTTACTTTTGACCGCATTTGGATGTCAGAGTAATTTTCTGGACACGAAGTATGATACGTATAATACTCCACAAACGGTAGCGACAAGCTATAATACGCTATTTTCGTTTGCAAATGAATTTTACACACAGATACCAAATGGGTTCACCGCCATTGATAATAATTTGTTTGCAGCAGCAACCGATGAAGCACAGCAATCTGCCAGCTCCTTTAATGCAAAAATTTTCAACAATGGAACGCTAAGCGCATATACCAATCCATTATCCGGTTTGTATAAAACCTATTATGACGGGATACGTGCCGCAAACTTTTTTCTGGATTATTCTAAAAATTACATACAATTTTTAGCGTTGAACCGTGATACGATCACAGATGCTTTGCAATATCATTATGATATTCAAAATATAGGATGGTATCGCGCAGAAGCACATATAGCAAGAGCCTATTATTATATGGAGCTCATTAAAATGTATGGCGGTGTCCCTATCATTACTTCCACGTTACAACAGGCAAGTGATGAGTATGTTCCTAAATCTCCTTATGATACCGTAGTGAATTATATTGTTTCAGAAATAGATAATTACAAAGACTCCTTGCAGGTTAACTGGAAAACATCATCAATGTATGCAGGACAAGACGGACGTTTTTCATTAGGTTCGGCCTTAGCTATCAAGACACGGGTTTTGCTTTATGCTGCCAGCCCTTTGCATAATCCGACGAACGATGTGGCGAAATGGCAAAGAGCAGCCGCAGCAGCCAATGATCTGATTACTACCCAGGGGTTAAATCTTGAATTAGATCCAAGTTACGCAGCCTATTTTACCGGAGCAAATCCACTGACAAGCCCTGAAACTATCTTTGCAGTGCGCAGTCCGGCAAACAACACGATAGAAACACAAAATTATCCGATCGCAACTCCGGGTGGTAACACTGGCATCTGTCCATCACAAAATCTCGTGTTACAGTATGAGTATATTGGCACGCCAAACCCGGCTAATCCGTATGCAAATCTTGATCCACGGTTTGCAGCTTCCATTGTTTACAATGGTAGTGCATGGAATTCTCGTACTATCAATGAAGCACCAGGAGGTAGCGATGATATGACGGCCACTCATGCAAGTCCAACCGGATATTACCTGAAAAAATTTCTGACTGACAACCTTAACCTTGTTCAAGGTGGAACTGCCCAAAACCAATGGATTGTATTTCGTTATGCAGAAATCTTATTAGATTATGCTGAAGCAGCAAATGAAGCATACGGTCCTGATTTTGCTCCGGCAGGTTATGAATATACGGCCAGACAAGCTCTTATGCTAGTAAGAAACAGAGCAAGCACATCACTGCCTGCAATTACTGCGACGTCAATTTCAGATTTCAGAAAGGTAGTGAAACATGAAAGAATGATAGAGTTTGCATTTGAAGATCAACGGTATTGGGATCTTTTACGTTGGGAGGATGCCGGAACAGTATTAAATCAACCTATTCAAGGAGTGAAAGTCACTATGAATGGTGGAGTTTTCAACTATCAGGTAGTGAATGTTTCCAATCGGGTATTCAATGCACCAACAAATTATTACCTCCCATTTGCTTATTCTGAAATTGTTAATTCGGAGGGAACATTAGTGCAGAATCAGGGATATTAATTACACATAAAAAAAGATATATATGAAAAAGAATATCATAAATACTGCCATCTTTTTTGCAGCAACAATCCTTTTAATTATGACGATGAACAGTTGTGACAAGGGATATAATGACGCATCTTTTGGATATAACTACATCTATATGCCACAAGCTACTGTTTCGGGGGGATTGAATTTGAATTATCTGGTTCCTGCAGGATTAGATTCGGCAACGTTTAATTATCAGGTTGATACCATTAATCATAAGATTAATGTGTATTTAGGCGTATCGGCGTCTGGCGAACAGGCAAACGCCGGATTTACCGTTAATGTATCGGCAAATAATGATACCACGAATCAGATAATCAATGGTGGAACCATTGCTAATGCCGTGCTTTTGGCAGATTCCATGTATACATTGCCTTCAACGGTCACAGTACCTGCCGGTAAACATTCTGCCAGTTTTCTTTTGTCAATTGATTCCAAAGCCTTAGAGGCTTATGCCGGAAAGACAGTTTTATTAACGGTTCAATTATCAAATCCGACAAAATATATATTAAATACAACTTTAGATAAGACTGTTGTAGAAATTAATGTACATGCTAATCCTTACCAAGGGAGCTGGACCATAAGTAGTTTCACCTTCGACTGGAATGATGGTGATGGCTGGGGGAATAGCGGAGAAGCTGCTGTTGCTGATGAATTACCAAATTCAGCTCCAGGATTAGACGATATCATCACATTTGGAGGCTTTTCCGGCATTAATCCTACTGGAACATATAACCGTACTGCTGGTGCTGATGGTAAATTTGCTTCTTATGTATATTCATATTCTAATACCGGAACTGACTGGAACGGGAAATTCGGAGAGCTTCCTGCTGGCAGTGGCACATACGTTATCAATTCCGATAATTCTGTTACCATTACTATCGAAGGAAACACATATAATTCTATAGGTTGTAGCACCACAGATGGAACAACGATGACGTATTTGTTAAATCCCGCACCATTCAGTCCAGGTTCAATAGATTGGAATGATTATTTTGGAGATAATACCAATAAGTTCTGTGTTGCCACAAAAATATGGTATGTACTGAAAAAACAATAATGATTCACCATAAGTATAATTCATTAAAGCATAGAGCTAATTGAATGAATAATTGAATGTGATTCAAAGTAATCATAAAACACGCAACTAACAATATTTAAATCTATTATCCTTTTTTCTTGCAGGCTACAAACAACAAAAACGTAGCCTGCAAGATATTTAAAAGAGTTTCGGATAATTCCAAACTAAGCCAATAAAAATGAAACATAAATCAACAATTGCTATTTTGTCTTTTTCATTAGTACTATTTTTTATTAGTCCAATGATAACATCGTGTAAAAAAACTGACTTAAAAATCTTATCCCCCAAAGACAGTATATCAACAAATCAAACATTTGGATTTATTACACGTTCAGGAGATAAATTAATGAATGGAAATAATGAATTCCGTTTTATTGGAATGGATACTCCAAACTTAACCGTTGTTGAGGATAATGAATGGGGAGTTCAAGGTTGGCATAGAGTTACTGAGTATGAAATTAGTGATGCATTTAAAACCATTCTACAAATGGGTGGAACAGTTACAAGAACTTATACTTTATCAATTCAAGGAGGAGAATCAAACACCAATAGCGAATCGCATATACATGGGATTGGCAACTATGATGAAGCAATGTTTAAAGATCTTGACTTAGTATTAAAACTGGCAAACGAATATAAGATAAGACTCATAATTCCATTTATTGACAATTGGGATTGGTGGGGAGGTACTAAAGAATTTGCGGGATTCAGTGGTAAAACACAAGCGGAATTTTGTACAGATAGTACCGTTATTTCAAATTATAAATCATTAATCAGTTATGTGTTAAATCGCACAAACACCTATACTGGAATAAAGTATAAAGACGATCCAGCTATCTTAGCATGGGAAACAGGCAATGAACTTGGCCCGGAAAATTCAAATGGAGATGTAACTTTACTTGATAAATGGACCAATGAGATTGCAGCATATATAAAAAGTATTGATAAAGATCATCTTGTGGCTGATGGTAAAGATTGCTTTCGTTATGGCATCTCCGATGCTCAATTAAACGACCCCAGTATAGATATGATAACACAACATTATTATTGGGGCGACTATATAGCCGCATGTCAAGCAGCAAAAAGTTTATGTAACGGGAAAAAAGTTTTTTATGTAGGAGAATTTAATAGTACCGACCCTACTGTAAATAACAATTTACTAAGTACAGTAATTTCAAGCGGAACATCTGGAGCTCTTTTATGGAGTTTGCGTTTTCACGCTAATAATGGAGGATTTTATTATCATGGCGCTGCAACCGACTCTTCAAATCCTTGTTTTCGATGGCCAGGATTTACATCGAATAGTCTTACATCCGAAACAACAAAAATGGAACAAATCAGATTATATGCGTATGAAATCAACAATCTTGACGAACCTAAATTACCGGTACCGGAAGCTCCGTATTTCATTCCAGAAAGTCAACCCAATCAGCTTAGATGGCAAGGCAGCGTTGGATCTCAATATTATGTATTGGAACGTTCAACGAATACATCAGGGCCTTGGGTAACAATTGATAATCATGCTACAGAAGATGCAATCCCATACTCGCCTTATGTAGACAGTAGCGCAGTGGCCGGCACCAGCTATTTTTACCGCATTACGGCCAACAACACCACCGGTGCTTCGCCAGTATCGAATGTTATTGGTCCAATATCGTTTTAAAACATCATTATACCCTCGTTGATTGATTGTGCTATAGCCAGGAATTGGAGAGTAAGCGACCTTGGTATGTGCTCTTTTAACGAACGAAAAACAATTATTAGTTAGCACAACCCAAATCTTCGATGGGCATACTTAAATTGTTTTTACTGTTTCTTTAACAATCAAAACATGAAAAAGAGCTTATTTATAGCCATACCGGTACTAGTACTAGCACTGACGGGCGGTTGCAGCAAAGAGCAAAAAGGGAATCCGACAGACTTAGCTAACGATTTAAAATCGGCGCTGAGCAACACAGCTTTTAACTTATGGCAAACGGGCTTGACCAAACCATACCTGATTTCTGGAAGCAATGGAATTTGTGTACCTGTAGGCGGAACCGAACTTGATACAAACTACGTAGGCGCCCAGCAAAACGGCGGTCAATATGCTAACGGCCTGCAATTTTATGGCTGTTTCAAAGGCGGCTCGAATGCTCCCGATGGTTCGAACGAAATGGCTGTTTTTGTATGCGACGACGTTACCAATTGGATCGGACACGAAATGGGTTTCGTTAAAACATTAAGCGACAATACGCTGAAAGCATACGTGCAAGGCGGTGGAAACTACATTTGGCAGGTTATTTCGACCAACGACAACGGCTACCACACCTACAAATGCCAGTGTGACTCGGATAACCACAGCATGGTTGTCTTTTATGTTGACGGGGCGTATAAATGCACGCTCCAGAATTCAGGAAGCAACTATTGGAACAACTGGGATTACATTGTAGGAACAACTCACAGAACATCGGGTAGCTGGAATTCAACCGGCCAGCAGATTGAGATGTATAATATCGTAACTTATTAAATTTTAGCTTTATACAAATAAGTGTACCAAGCTTTTTAAACGTTTATATCTATGAAACTTATCAAACTTTCGTTTTTTATCGCTCTGCTTTTTGTGGAATTAAGCGCTGGATCACAAGTTATTAACCGTTACACGCTTCTAAACAAATCGATAAAACTATACGAGAAAGCAGAATGGGATATTTCGGTATCATCTTCTTTTTCAAATCCTTATAATGCCACCGATATTAGCGTCGATATGTTGCTAACCTCGCCGACAGGCAAGGAACTTGTATTGCCTTGTTTTTATGTAAAAGGCGACAGCACTGAATCGTTGTGGAAGTCCCGCTTTTCACCACAAGAAACCGGCTCGTACACCTACACATTCCGCGTTACAGCTCAGGGTAAAAACAGCAAATCGCAAAAAGGAGTTTTCTTTTCGCAAAACTCTGATAAAAAAGGCTTTTTACATACAAACAACAATTGGACATTCCGGTTTGATAATGGTGATCTTTTTCGCGGAATTGGTGAAGATGTTGCCTGGGAATCCCGCTCGTGGGAAAATCCAAAATGGACTTATGATTATCTATTGCCTACTTTATCAAAAAATGGTGCTAATTTTTTTCGCACATGGATGTGTGCATGGAATCTTCCGCTGGAATGGACTCATATTCGCGATTCTAAAAGATATCACGATACAAATAAATATTATAACCCGAGTGGCATAATAAGGATGGATCAATTAGTTGAAATGGCTGATTCATTAAACCTTTATATAATGCTAACCCTTGACTGGCACGGAGAATTAGTGTCTGATGCAGAATGGAAGATTAGCCCATATAATAAAGCAAACGGAGGGCCAGCTGCAACTCCAACCGAATTTTTTACATCAAAGAAAGCCCAATTGAGATACAAAGATAAATTACGCTACATTATAGCACGATGGGGATATAGTACACATATTGCAGCATGGGAATTATTCAATGAAATAGACAATGCAGCCTTTACGCCTAAAGACAGTGTTATAATCCCTTTTAGCGCAATTGTACAGTGGCATAACGAAATGAGCAGGTATCTTAAAAAAACGGATCCATATAATCACATGGTAACCACAAGTATCTCTCACAGAGACATTCCAGGTTTAGACTCTTTAGCTTATATCGACTTTAATCAGAAACACATCTATAAACACACAGATAAAATTGCTTCAACATTAAATACTTATACACAAAGTTATAATAAGCCTTATGTAATTGGTGAATTTGGCTATGAATGGAACTGGGACGTCGATTTTAAGACCATTACAAAAGGACTTGATTTTGATTATAAACGTGGCCTTTGGTATGGCCTTTTCAGTCCAACTCCAATTTTGCCTATGACTTGGTGGTGGGAATTTTTTGATGAACAAAAAATGACTCCTTATTTTAGAAGTGTAAAAGAAATCAGTAATCAGATGTTGATTGCCGGTAAAGGATCTTTCAAAATACTCCAAGTTCAGGCTGGTAACATGGAAGCTTATGGAGTACAATGTGGTAAAAAAATATTTATTTACCTTTTGAACAATACTGCACATTCGCTTGCCTCTGATGTTATTGTTGATTATAAATCTCCTGCATTATTGAATATTGCATGTTTTATTCCGAATGATTTGCAATGTAAAAATATGTATATGAGAAAATTAATAGTAAAGAATAGCCAATCTGTTTCCATTCCCAATATTACATTAGCTCCCAATGAAAATATGATATTGATTTTATCTCCTATAAAAAAACATTGAGTTGTCATTGCTTTTCTGTAAAAATGCTGTTTATATGTATTGCGTCGTCTGTTGTTGACAATTTACCCAATGTGGCATTTAAAACGCCAGATGGGAAAAGGTGCTTATCGCTCTGAATACCGGTTCATCAACAACTACTTTCAATATCCGTTTTAACGGAAAGATTGTTTCGCCGACATTAATGGCCGGAGCAATAGGAACATTTATTTGGTAATTACAAAACAATAATTTTATATGAAAGCAAAATTTGCTATACAGTTATTTACAGCTTCATTGATGTTGCTTGCAACGCCAGCGTGGGGGCAGATATCTAATCGTTCCGGACAAAAAGTAGAGATTTATACTACTGCAAAAAATACTACTTTGAGGTTGTCGGATGCAGGTTCGTTGCAATTACAACCTACTTCTCAGCAAATGAATAATGGCACTTGGATATTTGTTGATCCGACGAAAACATTTCAATCTGTATTAGGTATTGGAGGCGCTTTGACCGATGCTTCGGCTGAAACCATTGCCAAATTGCCTGAAAAATCACAGAAAGAATTATTGACTGCATATTATAACCCTGAAAAAGGAATTGGATACACATTGGCCAGAACAAATATGAATAGTTGCGATTTTTCCAGTAACAGCTATACGTATGTAGCCGATCATGATTCGTTGCTTAAAACGTTTAGTGTGTCTCATGATGAAAAATATCGTATCCCATTTATTAAAAAAGCGATTGCTGCTGCTGGTGGAAACCTGACTATTTTTATCAGTCCTTGGAGTCCTCCAGCCTGGATGAAGAGCAATAATGATATGTTGCATGGAGGGAAATTGCTCACTCAGTATAGTCAAACGTGGGCAAATTATTTTGTGAAATTTATCCGTGCCTATGAGTCTCAGGGAATTCCTATTTGGGGAATGACGGTGCAAAATGAACCGTTATCTAAACAGATTTGGGAGTCGTGTATTTTTACTGCTATTGACGAAAATGATTTTATCAAGAATTACCTTGGTCCGACGTTAGAACGAGATGGATTGGGAAGCAAAAAGATTATTGCATGGGATCATAATCGCGATTTGCTCTATTATAGCGCCAGTGTTGTGTTAAATGATACGGCAGCAGCTAAATATGTCTGGGGTATCGGATACCACTGGTATGAATCCTGGTCTGGAGGTACAATGATGTTTAACAATGAAAAACGTGTTCAGGAAGCATTCCCCCTTACTCATCTTTTATTTACGGAAGGATGCATTGACCATTTTAATCTCAATCAAGTACATGACTGGAGCCTTGGGGAAAAATATGGGTGTTCCATGATTCATGATTTTAATGACGGCACAGTAGGTTGGACAGACTGGAATGTGTTACTCAATGAAAAAGGAGGTCCAAATCATGCTGGAAATTACTGTTTTGCTCCCATTATTGCCGACACCAGAACCGGACAACTTATTTACACGAATATTTACTATTACATTGGCCAATTTTCAAAATTTGTCCGGCCAGGCGCTAAACGTATAATTAGTTCCTCAAGCAGCAGCCAACTGCTTACAACCGCTTTTGTAAATAAGGATGGCAAGCTTGCAGTTATTGTCATGAACCCGACGGATATAAAAATCAATTATCATCTTTTGATAAGAGGTAATGCAGCCAGCACGACCAGTCTGCCACATTCCATCTCGACCTTGATTGTTGAATAGAAAATAATGAGAAAATGAAACGAATCCCGATATTTGGGACGAGTTCCATTTGTCCTTTAAAATAAAAATTATTTACAAATGAAAATAAAACCGGAATATATTATTATTAGCTTTTTGTTGATTTGCTTGTGGCAAACAAATATGGCTCAGGATGTCCAATTATGGCTTACGAATACGGATAAAACTGTTTTGTTCCAACAGCAACAGGAATCTTTGGCCTTTAGTAAATCCACGGATCTTGAAAATACTCCATTGATTAGTGTGGAAGATAATCGAACGTTTCAAATTATAGATGGATTTGGGTTTGCATTGACCGGTGGGAGTGCAATGCTGATTCAACAAATGAGTCCTGTCGCCAGACATGCTTTATTGGAAGAATTGTTCACTGACAACGGAAATAATATTGGGACAAGTTATTTACGCATCAGTATTGGTTCGTCTGATTTGAATGATCACGCGTTTTCGTATGATGATGTTTCAACAGGACAGACTGATCCTCAATTGAAAAAATTTAGTTTTGGACCAGATAAATATGATGTTATCCCTATTCTGAAAGAAATTCTGTCGATTAACCCTAAAATTAAAATTTTAGGTTCACCTTGGTCAGCACCTGCATGGATGAAAACAAATCATGATACGCATGGTGGTAGCTTAAAACCCAAAGATTACTCTGTTTATGCAAAATATTTGGTTCATTATATTCTTGCCATGCAAAAAGAAGGAATTCATATTGAAGCAATCACCATACAAAATGAACCTTTTAATTTCGGCAATAACCCAAGTATGCTCATGTATTCGCCTCAGCAAGATCTTTTTGTGAAAAGATATCTTGGGCCTGCTTTTCAGGCTGCAAAATTGAGCACCAAAATTATTATTTATGACCATAATGCAGATCGACCTGACTATCCGATCTCAATCCTTAATGACTCGGAAGCCCGGAAGTACATTGATGGATCTGCGTTCCATTTGTATGGAGGGAGCATTCAAGCATTATCCGATGTGCATAACGCTTTCCCAGAGAAAAATCTATATTTTACGGAACAGTGGGTGGGAGCTCCCGGCGATTTCTCAAAAGACATACCTGAGCATATCAATAAATTGATTATCGAAGCTACCCGTAATTGGTGTAAGAATGTCATAGAATGGAATCTTGCTTCTGATACGCAGTATACTCCTCATACCGATAGGGGAGGCTGTAATATTTGTCTTGGAGCAATAACTATTCAGAGAGATTCGGTTACCCGGAATCCTGCCTATTACATTATTGCTCATGCTGCGAAGTTTGTTCGTCCTGGTTCTATTCGTATTGCTTCCAATAGGGTTTTGGAATTGAATGATGTTGCGTTCAAAAGACCTGACGGGAAAATAGTCCTTATCGTCATTAATAATGGAAAGAAGGAGCAAACATTTGACGTATGGTATCATGACCGGATATTCCAATCCAGTTTAAATGCCGGATCTGTTGCGACTTACATATGGTAAAATAAAAACTATGTTATAAAACTATTGAATATGAAACGAGCATGTAATTTATTTACATCCTGAGAATATAGTAATGCTGGTAATGCTGGATGCAATTCAAACGAAATAGTGTATATTTAAACATCAAAAGAAAAGAGAGTTGTTATTTTAATATTGTTGCGTTTCAGTGTTTTGTAAATATAGACAGTATATTTCAACCCATTAAATAGATCTGAGAATGAAAAAAGTTGTATTGCTTGTATTTGTTCTTTTGCCTCTTTTAGTAGCCGCTCAAACCGGATTGCGATTACCGTCCATCTTGAGTAATCACGCCGTGATGCAAGCTTCATCGAATGTAAAACTATGGGGATGGGCAACGTGCACTATACCCGTAAAAATTGTGTGCAACTGGAATGCTTCCGATACAATCGCCGTGATGCCCAAGAAAGATTGTTCATGGGAAGCGATGGTAAAAACACCAAAAGCCGGAGGCCCCTACTCCATCACCTTTACCAGTGCCAAAGAACAAACCACCATCAGCGATCTTTTGATGGGTGAAGTGTGGCTCTGTTCCGGTCAGTCCAACATGGAGTTCAACCTCAACTGGGGAGATCTGGATGCGGGCAACGTATTGCAAACATGCAAAAACAATTCTATCCGTTTCTTCATTGTAGAAAGAGGATTCAACGATTATCCGTCCGCTGATTGCAAAGGAGAATGGAAAGTCTGCGATTCGACTTCCATGAAAAACTTTAGCCTTATCGGATATTTCTTTGGCAGAAACTTAAACACACAATTCAATAAACCGATCGGACTTATCGGTTCGTATTGGGGAGGAACCTGCGTACAGGCATGGACTCCAAGACAAGCATTCAAAGACACAACCCTACGCCGCATGGCCAACGACATTGCTCCGGTGAGTTGGGCACCCGTTGCTTCATCGGTGCTTTACAACGCGATGATTTATCCGATTCTCAATTACAAAATAGCAGGAACCATTTGGTATCAGGGAGAAGCGAACACCGATCACCCACAATATTATGGTTCTCTTTTCAAAACCATGATTT
>Ga0224529_1000893_pt1 | contig 20540 bp, 20 predicted proteins | sample CBST50metaG_FD_179893 | JGI IMG/M metagenome (GOLD analysis project Ga0224529, IMG submission 179893) | Peat soil microbial communities from Stordalen Mire, Sweden - C.B.S.T50 | ecosystem: Environmental > Terrestrial > Soil > Wetlands > Peat | place: Sweden: Norrbotten County, Stordalen Mire... | reverse complement strand
GCTATGCAACTGTGCTGAGTTCATTCTGGGGTCCGCGGGCCGCCGGGTCAACCAAAAACTTTTTCATTAGGCCAAAAACAGTTTGATCCGAAGAAAATTAATTTCAGCGCTGCGCACGCCAGCCGAGTGCCTCGCCCGCGTCGTCGCGGCCGTCCACGATGTAAACCCAGCCGCTGAGCGGTGAACGGGCGGCAAAGTTCTGCGCCGGCAGGTAGGAGTAGGCAAAGCGCAGATCAGTAAACTCGACCGTGCTCCATTGGCGATTGGGCGGCAGTTGGGGCGGGTCGATGGCGGCAAACGGCTGCGGACCGAGATCGCGCACCACGGCCCAGCTTCCCCAGTCGAGATAGACCTGCCCGAGCGGGGTTCGTTTGGCGGCTTCGACAGCGGGGGTGTCGGCGGGCTTGTAGATTGTGTCCTGGGCGGGGTCACTATCGATGGAGCCGGCCCGGGTGTCGACTTCCGCGGTCTGATAGAAATTCGCGGTCTCCAGAATGGCGTGCCAGCGGTAGGGATTCACCGGGTAAGGCTCAAGAGAGATGCGCTTGACGGGAGCCGAAGTGACCTGTGTGTTTTCAAGCATGGCTTGGGCCTGCGCGTGCTCCGCCCAGCGCCAGCAACCAAGAGCCACCATGCCAACAAGCGCAAAAATGGCCCAGCCGCGCCCGCGAAACGCTGTGCGCCGCGCGCCGATTTCGCGATCGGTCAGGCCGAAGAGCCAGGGCAGAACCAAGGCCAGGAAAAACAGCGCCCACAGGACCGGTTCGGCAATGAACATGAAACTGCCCGCGTACCAGCGCGGATTGAAGGGGAAAAACGGGCGCAGGCCGTAGTTGTTGGTCCAGTCGAGGAGCAGGTGGCTGAGCGCGGCAATCAGCGCCGTCAGATACAACCACCCCCATCTCACCGGCGCCGGCGCCGAGGGCGCTTTTACTTTTTGGAGTGCCGGGGGCACTTTTACTCTTTGGAGGAGGGGATGGGAAGAACGACTGCGCCAGCGATGCCAGAGCCAGATGAGGCCCACGACAGCGGCGGCCAGGATTGGCGCGGCCAGGAAGGTGTGGGTGATGCCGCGATGGTGCTTGAGCTCCTGGACCGGCCCGGCCAGCGACCAGAGAATGTCAATGTCGGCGGCTTCGGCGGCCAGCACAGCAGTGACCGTGGCGTAGGCAGTTTTGCGGTTCAGACCGGCGCGGCCGATGCAGGCTCCGGCAAGAAAATGTGTGACAGGCTCCATATCGCTCTGCCAACCATAGTACCCTGCCCTGCTCAGCGGGTTCACGGCAACTTCTCAACTGAGTCTGAAGACCGGATGAAGTGTCCATTGAGTTCGCGGTCTCCGTACAGCGGTCGTAATCGCGAATCTCGACAATCAGCGTTCCAGCTTTCCCAGGCGCCAAAAGCGGCACTTGGGGCACCCAGCGCAAAACTTCGATAGAATTTTCAAATGAGCCTATCGAGACTGGTGGCATTGGGCCTGGTATTCATTTATTTTGCAGCCGTAGCCGCTGCAACTTGTTCTACCACTCCGGGTGCGAAGCAACTCTGGTTGAACACATCGGTTCATTGGGTTCTGATCGGAGAGATGCATGGCTCAAATGAAACGCCTAACGCATTCGGCAATCTCGTTTGCGACGCTCTTCATAAAAGACAAGTAACGGTGGCGTTGGAACGTCCTACCAGCGAACAAGCGGCGTTGGATGGGATTCTTACCAGCACGAACCTTGAAGAGGCTGAGAAGACACTCCTTGCCGAACCTGAGTGGAAGAACGGAATGGACGGCAGAGCCAGCGAGGCCATGCTGCGCCTTCTGCTTTCGTTGCGCGAACTTCGTAAAACGCACAGAGAATTGGAAGTCGCCGCTTTCGATGCTGCGTTCACCGGGCAAGACCCCGGAGCGCGAGATCAAGCAATGGGACATGCGCTGCTAACACTGGGAAGAGCAAAACCGCACAATCTTATTCTCGTTCTTACTGGAAACTTTCATGCCATGCAATCGCCAAAATTTGGCTATGATTTTGCAGCGATGTACATTCCGAAAAGGGAAAGGATAAGCCTTGAGGTGACAGACACAGGCGGCGAGGTGTGGGCCACTTTTAATGACGGCTGCGGTTCGTCGAAGGGGAGTGTAGAGACAAAGGGAAGAACCGTGCCATTTGGGATATTTCTTGACCCTAGTCTTGCGCCATACGGCAAGGTTGATGGAGTTCTTTCACTGGGCGTCCCGTTGACTTCATCCCCTCCTGCTGCAGGAGAACCTTCGCCGCTTTTAACTTGCCGTAGCCGGTTTCTTTCAAAGCATCCAGCGACGCACTGAGCCCAAGCCGGGTGCCCCACATCTCCAATCTCTCCAAGCTGAGATGGAGGGTGCCCCAGGTCTTGATTTTGAGACCTGGGGCACTCAGTCGTAGTGCAAAATCAAGCTGTCAGAAGCCAAGTGAAATGTGAACCGCTTTATAATCCTCCCCATGGGCGAAACAACCTCCCCGTCATTGAACCCGGCCGAGCGCGCTGAACAATTGCGCGCGGAACTGCGCCGCAACGAGCACCTGTATTACGTTCTGGACGCGCCGGAAATCACCGACGCCGAGTACGACGCGCGGATGAACGAGCTAAAGCGGATTGAGGCCGAGCACCCGAAGTTGCTGACGCCGGACTCGCCCACACAGCGCGTGGGAGGCAAGCCGGCCGAGGGGTTCAGGAAGGTAAGCCACTCGCAGCCCATGCTGAGCCTGGACAACGTCTACTCGGCGGAGGAACTGGGCGAGTGGGACGCGAGAGTGCGCGAACTGGCCGGAGAACTGCCGGTGGAGTACACGGCAGAACTCAAGCTGGACGGGCTGAGCGCGGCGCTGCGCTACGAGGCCGCCGAGAACAGCGGCGCACGCTTCGTTACCGGCATCACACGCGGCGACGGCCAGACCGGCGAGGACGTAACAGGGAACATCCGCACGATTCGCAGCGTGCCTCTGACCATTTCCGAAGAGCGTCTGAAGGAAATTGGCATACAGCCGCCGTTTGAGGTGCGCGGCGAAGTCATCATGCCTGAAGCGGCCTTCCAGCGCTTGAACGAAGAGCGCGAGCAACTGGGACAGGCGCTGGCCGTCAATCCGCGCAACGCCGCAGCAGGAACGCTGCGCACACTGGATCCGACCACGGTTGCCAATCGCAGGCTGGACTTTTTCGCGTACTTCCTGCTGGCCGGGGGAGACTACTATCCCGAGGGGCAGCGCGTCACGCTGGACACGCTGGCCGGGCTTGGCTTTCGCGTCAATTCGCATCGCAAGCTGGTCAAATCCATCGAGGAGATGACGACCTTTATCGATGAGGCTGACGCCAATCGCGCCGCGCTGGGCTACGACATCGACGGCGTGGTTTTCAAGGTGGACGCGCACGCGACACAGCAGCGGCTGGGCTATACCGGACGCGCGCCGCGCTGGGCCATTGCCTACAAGTTCACCGCCAAATCGGGCGTGACGCAGGTGACGGGGATAACGGTGCAGGTGGGCCGGACCGGAAAACTGACGCCGGTGGCCGAACTGACGCCGGTGTTCATCGGCGGCACCACGGTGAGCCGCGCCACGCTGCACAATGCAGACTTCATCGAAAACCTTGGACTGCATATCGGCGATTGGGTAAAGGTGGAACGCGGCGGAGACGTGATTCCCAAGGTGGTGGAAGTCCTGGAAGACAGCGACCACGCGCGCGGGGCGCTTCCTTTCACGTTCCCTTCGGAATGCCCGGAGTGCAAAAGCAGCGTGGTCCGCGCCGAGGGCGAGGTGGACTACCGCTGCGTGAATGCAGACTGCCCGGCGAAACTGCGGGAGACGCTGCTGCACTTTGGCCATCGCGATGTGATGAATATCGAGGGGCTGGGCGATGCGGTGGTGCAGCAATTGTTCGATCGCGGACTGGTGCACAGCGTGGCCGACCTCTACAACCTGACCGAGGAGCAGTTGACCGGCCTGGACCGCTTTGCGGAGAAGTCGGCGCGCACCCTGATGGAAGAGATTGAAGGCTCGAAACGCGCCGGGCTGGCTCGCGTTGTGATGGGGCTGGGCATACGCTTTGTGGGCGAGAGAACCGCGGAATTGCTAGCCGAGGAGTTCGGCACCATCGACGCGCTGATGGAAGCAACTGCGCCTGAGCTGGAACGCGTGGAAGAAGTGGGACCGCGCATTTCGCAGGCGATTCTGGAGTTTTTTGCGGACAAGGAAAATCGCGACCTGGTGAAGCGGCTGCGGGATGCCGGCGTGGACATGACAGCGGAGAAAAAGCAGCGCTCGGCACAGTTGGCGGGATTGACGTTTGTGCTAACGGGCACGCTGCCGACACTGACGCGCGAAGAAGCCAAGGCAAAGATCGAGGCGGCCGGGGGCAAGGCCGTTGGCTCAGTCAGCAAGAAGACCAGCTACGTGGTGGCAGGCGAGGAAGCAGGCTCCAAGCTGGACAAGGCGCTTGCGCTCAAAGTGCCGGTGATTGACGAAGTGGGACTGCTGGCGATGCTTGACGCTCCGCCAACGGAAGAATAGACGAAGCGATTTGCGTTTCCCCGGAAATCCGCGCACAGGGCTGAATTCCGCGCATCAACGGCAAAAGAGCCAGAAGCAGCGACAACAGGTCTATCCACACGACAAACTCCTCGGTGTTTTCCAGTCAAGCTTTGGAACGGCGGCGGACTGGAGCGTCTGTACGCCGCTCCGCCGCATGTATTTCGCGGTCGCGCTCCCGCTCCCAGGCTTCGGCGCGCCAGTTGCGCGAGGCAAAACGAGGGGCCTCATCAGGCAAGGACACGCGGGTAGATGTTTGCAATCTACCCGGCATGGTGACGAGCTCCGCCGGAACCCGGAACGGAATTTTCGGCAAAACCGGCTCGGGCGACGTAATCAGGTGAGCCGAAGACTCAACTTCCTCATAGGCGGCATCCGAGGTGAAGCTGGTGTCGGTGGCTACCGCCCGTTTCTCCACCTCCGAGTCCACCTCGACCGCGTCCGCAGCGGACGGCTGCAGCCGCACGGCAAGGGTTCTGGCCATGAAGTCGTCCACCAGCTTGTGAAGGCAGGTTTGCCCGCACAGGTGCTTCGACCCCGGACGCAGCCGGTTGCGCGAGTTCCATCCGCTTACGCGCAACTCCCCACCGCGCTCATAGGCCACGAACCAGTGGTTGGTCTGCTTCTTTTCCGATGCGCAGATGTCACACGATATTGCCTGCCGGATCACAGCTTTTCCCCCTGTCCGCACAGTCTTTCCGCGGTTTGAAACGATTCCGAAGTTCCCGTCACCCAATGTGCGGCGGAGAGAATTGGAAACTCCACAGGCCGCACCAACAATCCGATTGGAACATCCTCGGAATTGTCTTCATCTATTTCATCGCGCTAATTAAGAAATGGATGAGATAAGGAAAAAAGGATTATGGGTGCGTGCCAAATATGGACAGAGGCGCATGAAAGCGTTCTGAAACGGGACGCGTGGCGCGTGAAAGGAAGCGGCAGTGAATGAATTTTTCAACATCCAGAAACAGCAGAGCCGCGGACGGAACCGCGGCTCTTGAAAGGCAACGTTCTATAAGGAATCGCTTTTTATTGCCGGGGGGCGAAGTAGCCCTTCTTGGCACGCACCTGGTAACGGCGGTCGTTGCAATAGAGGTAGATGGTGCGGAATGCGCCGTCGTATTTGAAGTCGGCAGGTGTGTAGGTGAGGGCGTACTGGCTGCGCAACTCTTCCTGGATGGCCGCGAAGCTGGTTGACATATCCTCGACCGAAGGCGGGAAGAAGACCTGGCCGCCGGTGGCTTCGGCCAACTGGGTGAGAACCTTGTCGCCCGGGCCGCGGCTCGGCGTCCAGTTGGTGCTGATGGCGTAGATGATGGTCTCTGCCCGCTCGCACTCCCTGATGGCCTCGCTCAGGTAAACGCGGCTCTGGTTGTCGCTGCCGTCGGTGATAAGGATTATGGCCTTGCGCACAGGCTCCTGCCCGCGCGAAACGTCCAGAAGCTTGGTGCGGCAAGCCGTGTAGACAGCGTCAAACAGGGCGGTGCCGCCGCCGGGGTGCAGACGGTTGATGCCGGTCCCCAGGGCGTCGAGATTGTTGGTCCAATCCTGGGTTACGTCGGGCAGCACGTCAAAGCCCATGACGAAGGCCCGGTCACTGCGCGCCTTGAGTACCTGCAACAGGAACTCGGTGGCGGACTGCTGCTCGAACTGGAAGCGGGAGCGAATCGAAGTACTGGTATCGACGACGATCCCAACACGCAGCGGCAGATTGATCTGCTGGTGGAAGGAGTTCACACGGGCCGGGGCCTTCTGGTCGTCGAGCAGCGCGAAGTCGCTCTGCTGGAGATTGGGATTGTAGTGCCCGTGCTTATCCGTGACGGTGAAGATGAGGCTGACCTCATTGACGCCCAATTTGAGGGTGGGCGCATTCACGTCGGTCTGCGAATCAGCAGACTGGGGTCCAACCTGCTGAGCAAGCGGGGCTTGCGCGGGCGGCTGAGGTGCGGGTTGCTGCGCGGTCAATACGGCCACAGGAAACGCCGCTGCAAACACGATGCCTAAGAGCTGTCTGGTCATAGCTGTCCCATTTTAGCAATCACGCCCGGACCATCGCACCTGTCCCTGGCGAACTTAATTCTGTTGCGGCCTTTCAGGCGTGGTCGGGGGTGGTTGCTGCGCTTTCCAGACGGGCGAGAAAGGTCTGCAATTCCTCCGGCAAGGGCGCCTCAAGCCGCAAGATTTTTCCTGTGGTGGGGTGGGCAAACTCAAGCGAAGTCGAATGAAGGAAGTTGCGTCCGAGGCGGAGCTTTTCCGGAGAGGCATTGCGGCGTGCAGCCTTGGACGTCGCGGCCTGCGAGGCCACCTGGTCCGTAAGCTGGCCGGAGCCGCCATAGAGCGTGTCACCAACGACCGGGTAACCGATGGAGGCCATGTGAACGCGAATCTGGTGAGTACGGCCGGTTTCAATGCGGACGCGCACCAGAGTGAACTTGCCGAAGCGGCCGGCGATGCGTCGGACCACCTCGTAGTGGGAAACGGCCGTGCGCGCATTGTCACAGGGGCGCGTGGTCATACGGGTACGATGCACAGGATCGCGACCTACGGAGGCGTTGATGGTGCCTCGCTGGCGCTCGACGACGCCCTCGACGAGCGCGATGTACGTCTTTTTGACATGGCGGCTGGAAAACATTTCACCAAGAGCCGCGTGGGCACGGTCGTTCTTGGCCACAATGATCAGGCCGCTGGTGTTCTTGTCCAAGCGATGCACAATGCCGGGGCGCAGGTCGCCGCCGGTGGAAGAAAGCTTCTTGAAGCGGTAAAGGAGGGCGTTGACCAAGGTGCCGCGATTGCGCACATCCTCATTTTGCCCCGCGCCGGCGTGGACCATCATTCCGGCGGGCTTGTTGACCACAGCCAGATCGTCGTCCTCATAGATGATATCGAGCGGAATGTTTTCCGCAATGGCCTTGAGGGGGGCTGGATGCGGCTCGCCAGTAACCAGAATTTGCTCGCCACCGCGCAGCTTGAGAGAGGGCTTTTCCTGCTCGCCGTTGACCAGCACATTGCCCTGATCCATAAGAAGTTGAACACGCGAACGGCTTACGCCCTCCATTTGGGAGGCCAAGAAGTGATCAAGTCGCTGCCCGGCAGCTTCCGCAGGGACGTTGATGGTGCATGGAACAAAAATTTCGGCATCAACCATGGGTTGCCTCGCTATTCATTCTCTTCCCTTTGCGCATAAACAGCAGCAGCGCCCCGGCAAGCACCAGAAGGATCGCCGCCAACTGCGGTCCATTGAGAGCTCCGCCGAACAGCGCACCGCGTCCCGCAAGGTCGCGCCAGAACTCGGTGATGTAAATGGCCACACCGGCCACCATGAGCCCGAAACCGGCCACATCGCCGGGTTGCCGCCGCAACGGCAAACCGATCACAAGAACGATGGAAAGAAGAAAAAGAGCGATTGCCATGTAGGCCTGGACGGGATGCAGCGGAATACCAAGCGGCGTACCGCTCCAGCGCTCGGCCAGAGGATTGGTGTAGGTAACGGCCCAGCGGACAGTGGTGACCGTGCCGAAGCCCGAACCGGCCAGCAATGCGCCAAGTTGTTCAAAGGCGAGGCCCAGGGCAAGCGGGGCGGCCAGAGCGTCAGCCATGGCCCGGAACGGCAGATGCTGCCAACGCGCAAACACGACTGCGGCGACAAAGCCCGCCACGGCTCCGACGGCGGCCAGAAGCGGATGATGAACCATGGCCAGCGCCAGCATCCACGAGGGATGACGGCGCACGTCGCCCCAGTTAAGGAACACCAGCAACAGACGTTGAGAGGCGATGGCCACAAACAGAGCCACGATGGAAAGATTCCAGACACAGCGGTTGTCGAGATAGGCAAGGCGCGCCGTGCGCTGGGCCAGGAACAACGCCAGCAGTACACCCGCAGCAGCCACTGCGCCGTAGGCCGGGATGAGGATTGCGCCGATGTGGAAAAGAACTGGATGCACTTGAGTCAGCATACGGCATTTCGACTTCAGCCGTTATTGATCCGGCCCATAAGAGTGATGGCTTCCCACCCTTTCGCCAGAAAAAAGGCGAAAAGATGGGGCACGGAATGCAAGTATTTACGTGCCGGATTCAATAGCAATCAAGTTTTTGAGGGAAGTAGAACCCGGTCCGCGGGGCCGTGATCGACGTGCTGGTGAACCCGTCCTAAGACGGTGGAACTCTCCGCGGTTCATTAGGCATTCCGGACTGGCGGACACTGCACACAAAACCGATTATCGAGTCGAGTCCCTGTTCATTGAATGTTGGTTCATCCAGCGTTGGTCTTACACCTGCTTTGCAGACCGGCTTCTATTGCGGATAGTATGGGTCCGCGCGAGGAATTACAAGTCTTGTGCGAAGCGGGCGGGGTGTGGTACGGTTTTAGCCCGCTTTTGGGAATGACGCGCCCAAATCGGCAAGGGTGGCTATAGCAGGTTGCGGAAAAACTCAGAAATTCAGTGTAATTGGCGGAAAACACCCCTCCGGGCCTAAAGGCCCCCGTTGATTTTATTGGCGTTACGCGGGGGTTGAAACCCCCGCCTCCCTCCGTATAAAACCAGGACTCCTTCCAGATCGAGTTTTTCCGCAGCCTGTATAGCGGTTCTCCAATTGCTATACACCGAAAGCTGGATGCCGCGTGGTTTTTTCCCCAAGAAAAAGCCACCTTGCACGCCGCTGAGCAGTGCACATGTATTGGAGAACCGCTCTAGGAGCCGGTTTTGCGCTCTGAGTCGAGCACCTGGTCAAGAAGGCCGCGCAAGCTGGCGGCGCGGGCATGGCCAAGGCGGGGATCAGCAGAGCCAACCTGGGATAGATCGTCGGCCAGGTTCAGGGCGGCGAGCACGGCCACGCGCAACGAGTCCACGGTGCGGCCTTGCGCGGCGACGGCGCGCATCTTGGCGTCGACCTGCGCGGCAAGTGCACAGATGTGATCAGAGTCCTGACCGGAGAGGTGATAGGTCTGGTCGTAGATTTCAACCGTTACGTAATCAGCCGCATTTTCCTGTGGATCTTCAGCCATGCCCCACCTCACAATTCGAGCGAGTCGAGCTGCGCGAGCAACCGCTCAATGCGTTGGCGAATCTGGTCACGCTCGGTATTGAGCGCGGTCAGTTCCTTCTGCAACTGCGCGACGAGCGGCTGCTGCTCATGCAATTGAGCCTCGGCCTTGGCGGCGCGCTCGTCGGCCGCGGCGCGGGCCAGCCGCTCCTGCTTGACGACGTTGACGGTACGGTGAATCCGCTCCTCGAGCGCCGAGAATTCATCCACGCTCAGAGATAGGGCTTCAGGCTCCGCTGCCGGTGCCTGAGGCAACGGCTCCGGCTTCGCCTCTTCCGCCACTTCGGACTCCCAGAAAGACTCTGACATCAAAAGACCTCCGCGCTCATGCGCCTTATCCGTGAAAGTATAGCGCCAATCGGACGCGATTTTTTGTTTACGACCGCAACCGGGCGCCTACCTTGCCAACAGCCTCGACCACGCGCGCCTGGAAGCTCTGCAACTCTTCTTCGCAGAGGGTGCGGTCCGGCGCCTGGAAAGTCGCGCCGAGCAGCAGCGAATACTCGCTTTTGCCGAGACGGGCATCGCGGAAGACCTCGCGCACGCGCCAGTCGACAAGCTCGGGAATCTCCAATCCGGCCAGCGCCTGATCGATTTTTTCCCAACCGATGCTTTCGTCGAGGATGAGAGAAAAGTCGCGGCGGACGGGCTGGAAGCGTGAAACGTCATGAGCGGCGGGCTGGCGCAAGGGCAGCTTGTAGAGGCGGTCGAGATAAAGCTCGCCAACCAGCACCGGCTCCTTGAGCTTGCGGGCCGCGGCCTCGCGAGGATGCAATTGACCGAACCAGCCCACGGTTGCGCCATCGACCGCGACACGCGCGGAGCGGTAGGGATGAAGCCACTGAGGCGTGATTCCGGACTCGGCGGGAAAGCGATCAAAGTAGACGGAACGCGCCTGGAAATGCGCCAGAACCTGCTCGACCGCGCCCTTTACGTCGTGGAAATCGATGAGCCGCGACGGATGCAGGGGGCTCTGTTCGGGAAGATTGCCGACTGCGCCGAAAGCTACAGCCGGGCGCTCGTCGACCTTTTCCGTGGTGCCGCTGAAGACTGTGCCCAGTTCGAAGAGACGCACGTCGCTGACATCGCGGTGGAGATTGCCGGCAACCATCGCCAACATTCCCGGCACCAGAGACGGACGCATTACGCCAGCTTCTTCACTGAGCGGATTGCCGAGCGGAACCACGAGGCCGGGCTGCGGCGCGGTGAGAGCGGCTTCCGCGGCAGAGCAGAAGGTGCTGGCAATGGCTTCATGGAACCCGGCGGAGCGCAGCGTTTGACGAACCGCCAGCTCGCTTTCAGCCCAGGGGAGAGCATGAACGCCTCCGCCGAAGGCCGGCAGGGTGTTGGCGAGGCGGTCGTAACCGTAGACGCGTGCTACCTCCCCGGTAAGATCGATTTCGCGCTCAAGGTCAAGACGCCAACTGGGCAACGTGACCTGCCAGGACGCGCCATCCATGCGCTGACTCGCTGACTCGCTGACTCGCTGACTCGCTAGTCCGCAGCCAAGGGCCTTCAACACCACTTCGACGGTGGCGGCGGTGATGCCTTCCTCGTCGACAGTGGCGCCAAGAATGCGATGCACTTCACTTAGAGCAAGAGAAACAGGCTTGCGATTGGCGGTGCGAGCCTCGATGGCCGGGACGCGCACGTCCACCAAGTCGCCCTCGATCCATCCGCCGCTGGCCAGCAGAATCCGGCAGATAAGAGCAGAGGCAACCTCCGCGGCATTGAAATCGGCGCCGCGCTCGAAGCGATGGCTGGCGTCGGTGTGGAGGCCGTGGCGGCGAGCCGTCCTGCGGACCGTCATCTGATCAAACCAAGCCGCTTCAACGAGAACATTTTTTGTGGCAGGGGTAATCATCGAGTCCCAGCCGCCCATGACTCCGGCAAGCCCCAAAGGCTTGACTTCGTCGGCAATGATCAAGTCCTCAGGATCTAGCGTGCGCACCACGCCGTCCAGCGTCTTGAGGCGCTCGCCCTTTTTGGCGCGGCGCACGACGATGCCGCCCTCAAGCTTGTCGAGATCAAAAACGTGCGTGGGCTGGCCCATGGCGAGCCAGGCAAAATTGGTGGCATCGACGGCGTTGGAGATTTGCTTCTGCTCCAGCAGCTTGAAGTATGTGGAAACTTCCGCGCCGGAGAACCAGTCCCGCGAATCGGTGATGGTGACACTGCGCAGGACACGCGCCGCATACCGCCCGCAGGCGTCCTCTGCTTCGATACGCACGGAATAGAGCTGCTTGGCGGGTTTCGCCGCGGGGAGTGGGAAGTCGAGCGCGGGAAGGGACAGGCCATAGATGGCCGCAGCCTCGCGCGCCACGCCGTAGTGATTCATGGCGTCGACGCGGTTGGTGGTGACGTCCATTTCGTAGTACGAGCCGTTGCCTTCACCGAGAGAGTAGACTCCATCGACGGCAATACCACGCAGCGTCAGGTCTTCGGCGAGTTTGGCGTCGTCGACGGGCAATCCTGGTAAGTACGCTCTAAGCCATTTAGTGAGTATCTTCATGAAAATCCTTTTTTTTAGCAAGTCAGCAAGTCAGCGAGTTAGCGAGTTAGCGAGTTAGCAAGTCAGCTAGGTCTCTGACAGCTTGAAGTTGTACCAACGGTGGGTGCCCCAGGTCCCGAATTTGGGACCTGGGAAAGCACGAACCAGAGGTACGAAATTATGCTGTCAGAGACCTAGTCAGCAAGTCAGCGGCTAGCGTGCTATGACGCGTTCAAAGCTGCAAGCAATCCATTCGTGAGCCGTGCAACCTCTTCGCATTGCTTCATCAGTTCATTGACCCTTGTTTCGTTGAGAAACTTCAAACTGCTGGCAAGTTCCAGTTGCGTTTGCAGCTCAAAAAGCGAGCCACGGGATGTTGCCAGGAACTGCCGAAAATGCCCATCGTTGAGCCTTCCGTGGCCCTCAGCAATATTGCTGGGAATGGAAACGGCGGCACGGCGCATCTGCGATTGAAGACCAAACATCTCACTCTTTGGAAGCGCCTCTGTTTCGCGATAAACTGCCTTCACTAAATCCATGGCCTTTTGCCAAACCAACAAATCGCGATAATGCCGCGTCCGTCCACCAGCCTGCAAACCATCCTTTTTCTCCATCTATGCATCCCCACCGCTGACTCGCTGACTCGCTGACTCGCTGACTCGCTGACTCGCTGACTCGCTGACTCGCTGACTCGCTGACTCGCTGACTCGCTAACTCGCTAAACGAACTGTTCCAGAAAGCGCATGTCGCCGGCGAAGAACTGGCCGATTTCGCTGATGCCGTACTTCATCATGGCAATGCGCTCGACACCCAGGCCGAAAGCGAAGCCGGAGATCTTTTTCGAGTCGTAGGCGGGCTGCTTTTCAGCGGCGAAGGCGAAGACCGCAGGGTCCACCATGCCGCAACCGAGCAGCTCAATCCAGCCGGACTGCTTGCACTTGCGGCAGCCCTTGCCTCCACAGAAGATGCAACTGATCTGCACGTCAGCCGAGGGCTCGGTGAAGGGGAAAAACGACGGGAAAAAGCGCGTCTTGACCGAGGAGCCGAACAGAGCCTTCATGGCGTAGTCCAGCGTGCCCTTCAGGTCGCTGAAGGTGATATTGGTATCGACGCAGAGGCCCTCGACCTGATGGAAAATTGGCGAGTGGGTGGCGTCGGCCGCGTCGTTGCGGTGGACCTTGCCGGGAATGATGACGCGCACCGGCGGGGGCTGCTGCTCCATGGTCCGCATCTGCACCGGCGAAGTGTGGGTGCGCAGAAGCAGACGGTCGCGCTGCGAACGCCGCTCCTGATTGGCGATGACCAGAGTGTCCTGCGTGTCGCGCGCCGGGTGGCCGGGAGGAAAGTTCATGCTCTCGAAGTTATAGAAGTCGGTTTCGACCTCCGGGCCGACGCCGACCGAATAACCGAGAGCGGCAAAGACGCTGGTAATCTCATCGAGCGCGCGCTTGATGGGATGCTCGGCTCCGACGAGGCGGCGCGTGCCGGGCAGGGTGATGTCGATGGCCTCGGCGGCGAGGGCGGAGTCACTGGGACCGGCACCGAGGGCCGCGTCGAGCAGGTCTTCGACCACCTTTTTGAGCGCGTTGAACCGCACGCCAAGAGCCTTTTTGGCCGTGGGAGGAGCAGCCTTGAGCCAGCGGCTGGAAACGTCGTTGAGCCGGCCCTGCTTGCGACCGAGCCACTCGAGGCGGAAGGTTTCGACAGCCACTTCGCCGTTGAGGTCAGCCGCCGCTGTGCGCGCCTGCTGCTCCAGCGCGGCGAAGGCCTGATCAAGCTCGGCCTCGTCAAATGCCGTTAGATTGGGGATCGCTTCGTTATTCATGCTTAAAGTACAGGATAAACCAATGGCGCTCTGAGCCCCCATTTCACAGAAACGCATGTGCCCCGGTTTGATAAAATTCATCAATTTTCGAGGCATCGCTCAAAAAGCGTGGGGAATACAGGGAGTTCTTCGTGCACATAAAGGAAGCGCAACAAAGTCGAGTGGACAATTCAAGAAGGCAATGGGGCTTCATCCCAAACAGGCTTGAACTACGATAGGTAATAGACCGTACACTTTAGCGAAAGTATCGACACTACGCCGGAATCGCCAACCGCATCACCTGCGTATGCGGCTCGGGAATTGGCAATCCATCCTCACGCAGCCCTTCAATATGGAATTCAATGCCTTCACGAAGCAGTTGTTCTGTCTCGGCAAAGGTCTCGCCCGCCACGCCCAACCCTGGCAGGTCCGGAGCGTAGGCGCTCCAGCCATTCGATGTTTGCTCGAAGACCGCGGCGTATTCCTTCATTTCAATCCCGCCTGTTTGAGAATGTTGCCGTAGGTTCCCTTGTCCATCTCCTGCGATGGGTGACCAGCCACCGTAACTCTGCCAGACTTCACAGGATGCTTGAACTGACGGTGGCTACCCTTCTGCGCAACCTGAAACCAGCCTTCGTTCTCTATCAGTTTCAGCACGTCGCGTACTTTCATGCAGACCGCTCAATCCTTCACCTGATTATAACGCCAAAAACGTTTTCTCCTCGCTGCCCCTTCTTCATCACGCAGAACGGCCCGGAGCGATGCTCCGGGCCGTTCTGGTCTTGCGGATTGCTATTCGGATGACGCCGGGCTTCTTTAGAAATCCACGACGGTTCCCGCATAGCAGTACTGGTAGATGCGCTTGATTTCCGCCAGCGTGGGCTTGCGAGGATTGGCGCCCGTGCAGGGGTCATTCAGTGCATTCTGCGCCATCGTATCCAGCTTCGATTCCCAGGCCTTGGCGTCGATGCCATACTCCTTGAAGCTGCTTTCGATGCCGACGCTCTTGCCGAGACTGGCCACAGCCTGAGCAAAATCCTCGGCTGTCTTCTTGCCGATAAGCTCGGCCAGCAACTCGTACTTCGAGGTGTTCTTGGCGTTGAAACGGATGATGTTGGGCATCAGGATGGTGTTGCCACGGCCATGGGGAACGCCGAACATTCCGCCCACCTGGTGGGACATGGAGTGAACGATCCCAAGCAGGGCGTTCGAAAAGGCGATGCCAGCAAGGCAGGAGGCATCGTGCATGGTCTGACGAACCTCGAGGTTGCTTCCATCGGCCACGGCCTTGGGCAGATTGGCAAAGACGAGGCGGACCGAATCCTTGGCCAGAGCATCGGTGTAGGCATCGGCCAGGGTCGAGACAAAAGCCTCGCAGTCGTGGGAAAGAGCATCCATTCCCGTATTCGCCGTCACGCTGGCAGGCATGCTGCGGGCCAACTCGCCGTCCACAATGGCAATGTCTGGGCAGATCTCGTAGGAAACGATCGGATGCTTGGTGCCGGCCTCGCGGTCAGTGATGACCGAGCAACAAGTAACCTCGGTGCCCGTGCCGCTGGTGGAGGGAATGGCCACAAAATGCGCTTTCTTGCGCAGAGGCTTGATCGCGAAAGGCTGGCAGATCTGCTCGAAGGTCGAGTCGGGATATTCGTAGAAGACCCACATCGCCTTGGCTGCATCGATTGCCGAACAGCCGCCCAAGCCAATAATCAGGTCAGGCTTTTCGCGGTTAAAGACCTCGACGCCCTTCCTGACCGTTTCAACCGAGGGGTCGGCTTCCACTCCGTCGAAGACCGCCGAGGCAATCCCAGCCTCTTTCAAGAGAGCTATGGTTTTGTCGATGAACCCAAACTTCCTCATGGAACCAGCACCGGTCACAATGACCGCCTTGGTGCCCTTAAGCGATTTCAGGTTTTCTATGCTTCCCAGACCGTGATAGATCGTACGCGGAACGATAAATGCTGACATTTTGCTCTCCCTCGCCATGTATAAGTTGTTGAAGCCCTACCGATCCAGCCTGGAAAACTCTTCATATTCGATAATGGCTAATCGATATATTTTTATCGTTTCATGCCGAGGCGGGGTAAATCAAGAGCAAAAGCGCACAGGGGCCCGATTTGTCCCTGAATGCAAGACGGCCCGGAATCCAGTGGATTCCGGGCCGGTCTGTCTTGCGAATTACTTTTTGGCTTACGCCTTCTTCTCAGCGGCGAGGGCAGCCTTGGACTTTTCGACTAGGGCGGTGAAGCCGGCGGCGTCCTTGATGGCGATGTCGGACAGAACCTTGCGGTCAAGCTCGATGCCAGCCTTCTTGAGGCCGTTGATGAACAGCGAGTAGCTGGTGCCGTTCAGCTTGGCTGCGGCGGAGATGCGGACGATCCACAGGGAGCGGAACTGACGCTTCTTCTGCTTGCGGCCGATGTAGGCAAACTTGAGGCCGCGCTCGACGGCTTCCTGAGCTGCCTGATAGAGCTTGGATTTGGTAAGGAAGTAACCGCTTGCTCTGCCGAGAATCTTCTTGCGGCGGTCATTCCTTTTGGTACTGCGCTTTACGCGGGGCATAGGGTTTTCTCCATTTTGCGTTCGTCTGTCAGGCGGCTGGAGGCAGGAGGCGCATTCCCTTGCGGGTTGGCGCGGTAAACCTCTTCACTCGCACATACAAGCCATGATTTCTCGGCTGCTGCGGACGGGTAAATTGTCCGGGGTGCCGGGGACCGAGCAACGCGTTTGCCGGGCCCTGAAGCGCCGTCTCCCATGCGGGGAGGCAGCACAGCAATCAGGCGTAGGGAATCATGCGCGCTACCTTCTTGAAGTCGGAGTCGGAAACGATCACGGACTTGCCGAGCTTGCGTTTCAACTTTGGCGACTTTGAAGTAAGGATATGGCGCATCTTCATCTGGTGCCGCTTGATCTTGCCGGTGCCAGTCTTGCTGAAGCGCTTTTTCGCGCCCGTATGGGTCTTTAACTTGGGCATTTTTTCTCTTTGTCCGGCAGAGGTGGAATCTGCTGCCGCTTAGCCTCTTAGACAGGGACTTCCCTGCCCTCATGGGGCTCTGACCAGTATAGCGCAAGGGCTTTAGGAAGGCTATTCCGAGGCCAGGAGGAGAATTATCTGCAAAACAGGGGCCAGGGGTCAGAAAAGCCCGCGGGTTGAGGATCATGGTTTCCCACCCTTGCGACAGAAAAAAGTCGCAAGGGTGGGGCACGGAGCTTTTGTACTTGGGATGGAGCACACGACGAACGAAAGGCCAACACTTCCTCCGTCAAGAAGCTTCCGGCGTCTTTCTGGACGGGATCGGATGAGATCAGGCGCGGCCAGCGAAGTCGCGAGTTTCCGTGTTGACCTTGACCTTGTCGCCTTCCTTGACGAAGAAGGGGACACGGATTTCCAGGCCGGTTTCGAGCTTGGCCGGCTTGGTGACACTGCCGCCAGCCGTATCGCCGCGGTTGGCGGGCTCGGTATAGGTGACGGCGAGCTCAACCTGGGCGGGGAGATGGAGGCTGATGGGGTCACCGTTGTACTTGTCAAGCTGGAGGATGACGCCTTCAAGAAGGAAGTCGAGAGCGTCGCCAAGCTTTTCAGGCGAGAGAGTGAGGGTGTCAAAGGTGGTCTGGTCAAGGAAGTAGGAGCCGGCTGAGTCGGAATAGAGGTAAGAGACTTCGACGGTGTCGAGGTCGGGCTCCTTGAACTTTTCGCTGGCCTTGAAGGTCTTGTCGAAGACGGCGCGGGTGAGCAGATTGCGCATCTTCAGGCGAACCAGGGTCTGGCCGCCACGGGCGGTGGGGGTGGAGACTTCCACATCCAGACAGTAGTAAGGGGTGTTTTCAAACTCGAAGTACATCTTGCGCTTGATATCGATGGCGTCAATGAGTGCGGCCATGGTTTCCTCACAAAGGACCGGCGGTGGGCGGGGAGACCCTGCCGGGGCCGGTGCGGCTTTCCTTACATGAATATGGTGATGCAGTTCAAGGATACCAGTTGGAAGAACGAGCGGGGACTCCTCGAAAGCGGAACCCCTGTGCCCGGACTTATCGGGGCTGGTGCTGTCCCACCCTTTCCGCAGAAAAAAGCGGAAAGGATGGGGCACGGAGCATTTGTGGCCAAATCGGGACTTGTTCCGGCCTTGTGACAAAAGAACGAATGCAGGTTATTCGGCTTCGCTCAGTCAGAAAGGCAAAAGAGATGCTGCCATTGCCGGAGCTACTTGTACTGAGCGGCGAAGGCGTCGGCTTCCTTGTTCAACTCGGCGGGCGCGGTGGCGCGACCGTAAAAGACGATACGGTAACGGAAGGTAGCCGACTGGCCCTTTTCCAGTGTGAAGTTGAGGGCGGAATCCTTGGGATTGAAGACGCTTGGAGCAAGCGGGTTGGCGGCGAAGAGGCCGTAGCCGCGAGCATGCCAAGTGGTGGGATAGCCGGGGTTGGCGGGGTGGTCAAAGATGACGATGGAGTCGGTGTGCGAGCCGGTGTGGCCGGTCAGGGAGCACCAGCGGCCACGGGTCGACCAGGCGGCATCGCCCTGAATGCCCTCGCTGGTGAGATAAACGCCAGTGGCATCGGGCGAGGCGGCGGCAACTTTGGTGACGACGCCGTGGGCATCCGCAAAGACGCCGTCCTTGGCTGTGGGGGATTCAAGCCAACTGGCAACGCGCAAGCCGAGGAGGCCGTCCTTTTCGTCACGGAAGACGACATGATCGAGGGCGCGAAGAGTGGCGATGCGGGTGATGGAGCGGACGCCACTGCGGTTGGTGAAGACGAAGCGGGTGGTTTCTTCGAGGAGGGGGTGGTTGTTGCCATCGCTCCAGACGGACTCGGTGACCAGCTCGCCCTGCGTGGGACCGCTCCGGGTGGAAACGATCTTTTTGAAAGCGATGGAGCCCATCTTGCGGCGATTTTCCGGCTTGATGGCGTCGGAGTTGTTCCAGAAATCGAAGCCGTTGACGTTGGCGTAGTTGAACCAGAGGCCGTCGTGATGGGGATGGTCAGCGCGCTCGCCGGGACGGGGCTGGAGAGGATAACCGCGGGTGAGGGTGAGGCCGTCGGCTCCGACGATGGGGTAGAGAACGGGCTTTTGGAGGGTGGTGGGCCAGATGCAAGAGGTAAAAGGCTGGCCGTCGATGGTAATGTCGACGCGGCGGTTGGCCTCGTTGGAAACGACCTGAACGCCCTTGGGGGACGGGGCTGCAAAGGCGGTCGCCGCCAGCACTGTGCCGGCGGCGAGAAGAGCGAGAACGGGGAGCTTACGCAAAGACTTTTCCTCCTGCCATGACCTGCTGTGTTTTGTCATCGAAGGTGACCTTTTCGCCGGTCTTGATGGCGGCGATGGTCATACAGAGGGCGACGGAGTGGTTGTATCCGGCTTCGATGGGGGCGTTGGGAGTTTTGCGAGAACGGACGCACTCCATCCAGTTGCGCATGTTGGCGCTGGTCTGCGGGTCGCGACCGGTGTTGGCGGAGGTGGAAGCGCCCTCAGCTTTTTCGACGAGGGAGAAGCTGGGAAGCTGGTTGGGCTTCATCTTCATCTCGGCAGCTTCCCTTGCGGTAAGACCACCGGTGGGCGTGACAACCTGCTTGTCCATGTCGATCATGCCGCCGTTGGAGTAGTAAAGCTCACGAACGCCGCTGGCGGAGTTGGTGAAGCGGGAAGTGTACTGGACCTGGAAGCCCTTGGTGGGGTCGTCGAGCGGGCCGTAGTCAAAAACGGCGGTCATGGTGTCCCAGTTCTGGCGACCGTCCTTCCAGAGATAGATGCCGCCGTTGGCGACGACCGAGCGAGGATGGGACAGGCCGGTGAACCAGTGGACGGTATCGATCTGGTGGACCAGCCACTGATCGGGAATGCCGGAGGAGTACGGCCAGAAGAGGCGGAACTCAAGGTACTTGCGGGCATCGAAGGGCACGTGGGGCCGGTTGATGAGGAAGCGCTTCCAGTCGGTGTCTTCTTCCTTGAGAAGAGGGACAACGTCAGGGCGGCGCCAGCGACCGGGCTGATTGACGTTCCAGGACATTTCAACCATGACGATGTCGCCAAAAGCGCCGGACTTGATGTACTCGGCGGCCTTCTGGTAGGCGGGGGTGGAACGGCGCTGGGTGCCGATCTGGACGATGCGGCCGGACTTATGGACGGCGGCGAGAAATTCGCGCGCATCGGACATGATGTCGGCGGTGGGCTTTTCAACATACGCGTCGCGGCCAGCGTTGACGGCCTCGATGCCGTGCTGTGCGTGCTGGAAGTCGGCGGTGGCGATCAGGACCGCGTCAACGTCCTTGCGGGCATAAAGCTCATCGTTGTTGCGGACAGCCTCGACCGTGCCGCCGCCCTTTTTCTGGATGTAGGCGACGCCTTCTTCGCGGCGGCGGTTCCAGAGGTCGGAAACGGCGACGAACTGGAAATTCAGTTCCTTGGAGTGCTCGAGAAAAGCGGGAATCAGGGAAGCTTTCATGCGGTCGCCAGCGCCGACAACACCGACGCGAACGCGGTCATTGGCTCCGAGAATGGCGGCATAGCTGGAGGCGTTCCAGGATACGGCGGTGGCGGCCAGTGCGGCGCTGCCGACTTTCAGGAACTCCCTGCGGTTGTTGTTCATCAGTGACATGAGCGGACCCTCCATGTGGTCGTGGTTTCCTGTGTAAAGTGCAGATGCGGAGGATGGAA
>Ga0224529_1000891_pt1 | contig 20550 bp, 24 predicted proteins | sample CBST50metaG_FD_179893 | JGI IMG/M metagenome (GOLD analysis project Ga0224529, IMG submission 179893) | Peat soil microbial communities from Stordalen Mire, Sweden - C.B.S.T50 | ecosystem: Environmental > Terrestrial > Soil > Wetlands > Peat | place: Sweden: Norrbotten County, Stordalen Mire... | reverse complement strand
TTCCCACTTTTCCACACCCCCGACTACTGCGACGAGATGAATATCTATTCCCCCGCCGCGCTACACTAACAATCGCACTGGTACAAAACGTCGGGCAGGCCACGCCGAGCATCGGATTCGCGCAACAACCACCCCAACTCGTCCCAAAGCAGGTACCGTATTGCCAAATCGTGAAACAGCAGGCGAAGTACGACCACCACATTCTCCAAACTGAGGCTATCTACAGAAGGGGTGGTGAGATCATGAGCTTCTATGGTCTTTCCTGTCCGAGCCGGGACCAAACTTCTTGGGTCGACTACTCGCAAGACCTACGGGATAGGACGCCTTCTCAATTAATGGAGAGAATGGAAAAAATACTCGACGCAAGTGGCCGAGCCAGGATAGTTGCTGTGGTGGAGTTTGACGGACCAAAACCCGTGGAAATACCTGCAGGGACACCGCCGGAACTTTCTGAGGTCATGCGTGGAACTAATTCGCGGTATGGTCATCAAAACCAATTCGGCTCTAGGGTGGTACTTCTGAAGATAATCAGTGTAGAACCTGTTCCGTCTGACGCTCCGTGGCCAAAATAGCGGATATGCCTACGACGCACTTCTCTGCATGTACAGTCCGCGTGTGTTTTCTGCCATCACGCTATACCGGCAAAGGACGGGACGCAGAATCCGGCAATGACTACTTCGGGGCTAGGTACTACGCGTCTACGATGGGGCGATTCATGAGTCCGGATCCGATCATAGTGACGCCGACACGAATGGCCGAACCGCAGCGTTTCAACTTGTATGCATACGCGGTCAATAATCCTCTTCAGTTCGTCGATCCTACAGGCGAAGATGTCGATCTCGTCAACGATACGGAAGATGGTCGTAAGAAAGCGCTTGCAACAGCAACAAAGAATATGAGCGCCCAAGAAGCGGCCAATATCGGGATTCGTACCACCAAAGGTGGAGCATACGAGGCATATGTTATCGACACAAATGCGATTGGCAGCGGCGCTTCAAAGCAGTATAGCCAAATGGTAGGCCTGATCAACGATCACAGTATTGTGGCGGAAGTTGGGTTGGTAGGTGGCGGATTGACTGCAACCTTTCAACAGGGTGGAATGGCCCAGTTTGGAAAGATTTCCTCCTGGAGTGGAGGAGACGGCGTCTTTGCGGCTCCCGGTACCAATCATGTCGATGTCCTTGCAACTTTGGGAAATCTTCCAGGGGGAACACAAGTCTGTTGCGACGCCAGTGGTCATCCCTACCAAGGCGTTCAACCTGATTTCATTTCGATGTGGCACGAACTCATGGGTGAAACGCTCAAGTACCGAGCGGGAGAGACATACCTCCAGAACAATCCTGCGTTAGACAGTAGGAGGGTTATCGCGATTGAGAATGAGACAAGGCAGGCACATGGACTTCCCCCGAGAACAGGTGCAGACCATGGACAACCGACAATCACCGTTGATGGGAAGGCACAATGATGATGAGGCTACTTGTAATTCTCATTCTGGCTGGTCGAGTGGCAATTGCTCAGGTGACCGTAACGGGATCAGAGGGAGACTGCGGTTTCTCGCAACTTGGCCCTATGGAAATTGCCCACTATGTTCAACGGGATGTTTTAAAAAAGGTGTCCCCGGAATATCCTCCTGCGATGAAATCCGCAGGTGTGACAGGCACTGTAAGGGTGCGCATTCTGATTAATTCTTTGGGTTTGGTTGAGAGAACATGCCCAGAGTACATCGCAAATCAACCACGTCCGGACCGTAGTCTTGTGATTGCCGCCGAAGCAGCCGCTCTGCAATGGAAGTTCATTCCAAATTTTGGATTCCCAACTGGATCTTTGATTGATAAAAAGCCACAATATCACTACGCCAAAGACGTTTTGATTTTCGATTTCGTTTTAGGCCATACCAAAGATGCTGAATCAGTTCCGAGCGGTTCGCCCTAACCTGGATTGCGTTACGACGGAAGGAACAAGAGTATGATGACCACCGCCGTTTGTGCAACGAATGTGCGTTTCTCTCGGTCCCACTCTACCGGCAAAGAACGGGACGATGAATCCAAGAACGATTACTTTGGGGGCGGGTGGCCCAGGTTTGATTGATGTTGAGTGGATTTCAATAAGAGGGTGCCCCATGTCTTCGTGAGACATGGAAAAGAAGGATACTCTTACATCCTTTCATCCCATCTTTGAAAATCCAGACATGGGGCTTCCAGATTTTAGAGCAAACTGAGATCCGGGCGACCCGCCACTGGATTGGCAAGATGCAAACGAGAAGAAACAGACAGGAGAAAGAAAGATGACAAGAACTGGATGGGGTTGGGCAGAGGCGCTTTTGATCGCAGCGCTATGTGGAGGTTCGCTCTGCGCTCGGGCACAAAAGGCTGAGGCAAACGTGACCGGTACAATTGCCTTCGATACAGACACGCCGGAGGCAAAGGGACGACTGGAACTGCTGTTGACGGTTGGCGATGGAGGTACCGGCGCGTATAAGGCGGTTCTGAGCGGGGAAGAGAGCCTGAAGACGCACACGATCTTCCGTCCGCGTAATCTGAGCCCGTTTGGTGGCTCGAATCTGCTGCCGATCGTGGCTTGGGGCAACGGCGCCTGCGCCAATAGTGCCGCGGAGTTTCGCAATCTGTTGAGTGAGATCGCTTCACATGGCTATCTGGTGGTTGCCATCGGCCCGCCAGCGGCAACGATTGATCTGGAGCCTGCGCAGGGGGCGACCACGGCCTCGCAGCTCTTCGATGGTATCGACTGGGCGGTGAAGGAAAATGACCGGCCAGACAGCCCCTACTATCGTAAGCGTCGACGTATGGCCGTCTGGACGTGGCTGAAGGCGGAGAGGCATTCTTGATTGCGGGGCAGCAGAGGCTGTTCGTGCGAAAGGGAGTGCATGAGTACGAGCGCACCGAGTATTACTGGGACGAAGGCGACACGGCGATATCGCACACAGGCAGAACGCCGTCAGATTGTTGAGGAGACTCTATCCGGTGGGGTCTCGGTGGCAACAGTGGCGCGTGCGCATGGTGTGAACGCCAATCAACTCTTTCATTGGCGCAAGCTATACCATGCCGGACTTCTAGATCAAGCACCCAGCGCGGCTGTGGCCAACGATGTTCGACTGTTACCTGTAGTGGTCCAAGACGAACCTGCACATGAAGAAGATGAGGCGTCGTCACTGGTGACATCTTCAACAGCAGCGATTCATATTGAGTTTCCTGGCCATGCATTTGTCAGCGTGATTGGTAGTGCCGATCCAGCGGTGATTCGTGCCGTGTTGGAGAGCCTGCGATGATGATTCCGTCCAACACGCAGATATGGGTTGCAGCAGGAGTGACGGATATGCGGAGAGGCTTCACCGGACTGAGTGCCATGGTGCAGACAACGCTGCAGCAAAGTCCTTTGAGTGGTCACGTTTTTGTCTTTCGCGGCCGCAGAGGTGACGTCATTAAATTGCTTTGGCATGATGGCGATGGATTATGTATCTTCCATAAGCGTTTGGATAGCGGGCGATTCGTGTGGCCGAAAGTGGAGAGTGGAAGCATTTCACTGACGCGGGCGCAGCTCTCGATGCTATGCGAGGGCATTGACTGGAGAAGGCCGGTACGCACATCCGCTCCGCGGATGGAAGTGTAAAGATAACTTACCGAAAAGATGCAAGATAGATAACATTGTTCACCGCACGAGTTATAAGTTATGGCATACTATGTTCATGGTTGCCGCCTCCGCTACGACGCCCGATCTGGACACACTGCAACCAGATGCATTGAAGGCGATCATCGTAGCACAGCAACTGCAATTGCTCTCCAACGGCAACGAGATCGAACACCTGAAGTTGCTGGTCGCCATGCCGCGGCGCATGCAGTTTGGACGCCGCTCGGAAAAGGTCACGAGACAGATCGAGCAGTTGGAATTGCAGCTTGAAGATTTGGAAGCCCGCCGCGCTGAAGATACCGCGCAAGCTGAAATCCAACCCCCTGCCAAGGCCGCATCTTCACTCGCAAAAACACCGGACAGAAGGCGGCGTCCGCTGCCGGATCATCTGCCGCGCAAGGTTCAGACTCATCTTCCCTCCGAGAAGTCCTGCCCGGATTGCGGCGGCACGTTGAAGAAGCTTGGCGAAGATACTTCCGAAGTCTTGGAGTACATACCGGTCAGCTTTGTGGTGATTCGTCATGTACGTCCCAAGATGTGTTGCAGCAAATGCGACACGATTCTGCAAGCCCCCGCACCGAGCCGCCCGGTAGAGCGCGGCCTTGCCGGACCTGGGCTGCTGGCCCATGTGCTCACCGCAAAGTTTTGCGATCACTTACCATTATTCCGACAATCCGATATCTATGCACGAGAGGGCGTTGATCTGGAGCGCTCCACGCTAGCCAAGTGGGTAGGCGATAGCAGCAAGTTACTGGCGCCGCTGGTCGAAGCCTTGCGGCGCTATGTGATGGCCGCCGAAAAACTGCATGGAGACGATACGCCGGTGCCCGTGCTTGCGCCCGGCAACGGAAAGACCAAGACAGGAAGGCTGTGGACTTATGTTCGCGATGACCGCCCTGCTGGATCGCTGGATGCACCAGCAGCCTGGTTCGCGTACTCGCCCAATCGCAGAGGGGAACATCCGCAACAGCATCTGGCTAAGTTCCAAGGCATTTTGCAGGCCGACGCCTTCGCCGGGGTTGACAAGCTCTACAAGAACGGAACCATCCAAGAGGCTCCTTGCATGGCGCATATTCGGCGTAAGTTTTATGACTTGGTCGAGGCGCATCAGTCACCGATTGCCATCGAAGCGGTGGAACGCATCGCCGCCTTGTATGCCATTGAAAAGGAGATTCGCGGAGGGCCTCCGGAAGTGCGGCAAAAAGTGCGCAGCGAAAAAGCTCGACCACTGCTGGATGTGATGCACACTTGGCTTGAAGAGTCTTTGGCAAAACTCTCGCCCAAGTCGGTCACTGCGGGAGCGATTCGCTATGCGCTTGCGCTTTGGAATGCCCTCGAGCGTTACTGCGAGGATGGCCGCATCGAGATCGACAACAACGCCGCGGAAAGAGCCTTGCGTGCTATCGCTGTTGGCAGACGGAATTATTTCTTTGCGGGCTCCGACGCAGGCGGCGATCGCGCTGCCGCGATCTATTCGCTGGTCGCGTCGGCCAAGCTGAACGGCATGGACCCGGAGGCGTATCTGCGCTATGTGCTGGAACGTATCGCGGATCATCCCATCAAGCATATCGAGGAGCTACTGCCGTGGAACGTCGCAACAAGCCTGTCAAAGGATCTCAGCCTCGCAGCGTAGAAATGGTCGTTACTGATATCCCATCCCTGACCAACATCGCGGAGCTGATTCGACACGGCCAGATCACCGTCGGTGTCATCCAGCCAATGGGTTGCGTCGCCATTGCAAGCAATGCCCATCAGAGCTTGGCTATGCTGGTTCGTCGCAAGGGCGAATCACTGCCTCAACTCCTCGAACGGCTCGATCTGGCTGTTGGCAAAGCCCTCCACGAGGAAATCTATACGGACGAAATCAACAACCCTTTCGCAACATAGAGAGCCAACTCTTCGCACAGGTCGTGTCCACTTGCAAATCTATGGACACGACCTCTCACAATCGCAGCCAGCACCAACATACGTCAATACGGCCCGCCGTAGACGCTTACGAAGAAAGTCTGGGGAGACGCGGGCTATCAAGGACAAACCGAGGCAATTCATGCCGCCGCGCCCGGGGCGCAAGATATGACCAGCCGCCGCACCAAGTTCAAGAATTATGTAGACGAAGGAGCCAAGCGCAAAAATACGACCAAGGCCAGAGTTAGATCGAAGGTGGAGTGGTGCTTCCGCATCCTGAAGCGCGTTTTTGGATTTACCAAGGTGCGCTATCGGGGTTTAAGGAAGAACCACGAGTGGCTTTGCGCGGCCTTCGCCCTGGTCAATCTTTACCAACACCGCAATCGCCTGGCCACTCAAAGGGCGTAGTGTCTCTGGAGGCCGGAAAACAGCCTCCAGAGACAAAAAAACAACCACGTAGAGCCCGCACCTGGATGCAACTGAACCCGCAATTCTGGCTATAACTGCTTCAGAACCCATTGCATCGTAATCACGCCGCAAAATCGTGGGCTGTGCAGAGGCTCCCTAAAAGTCCGGCATGATAGAGCTTGCGCCAATGAAAGACCTGATTGGCGTTCACGCCATGCGCACGCGCCACCGTTGCTACGGATGCACCGGTTGAAATAGTCTCTTCAACAATCCTTCGGCGCTCTGCCTGTTTGCGGTACCGCCGTGTCGTCTTCGTGCTAGCAATAGCCTGTGCGCTTGTATCCATGGACTCCCTTTCGCAGGTACAGCTTCTGCTGCCCTGCAGTCAAGAATGCCCATTCACGTTCAGATTCGTCCAGACGGCCATACGTAGACGCTTACAATGAGTTGGTGCAAGACGTTGATTTATACATCGCGACGGGTCGTGACAAGCATGGCGAAGTGGTGGAAATGAGCAGCGATCCACCGCCCGCCAATGCGTCGCCGAAAGAGGCATTGCGGGAAAAGCTGCGAACCGAGGCTGGACGCGCCGTGTACAGGATGAAGGCAATCGTCGAGCCGGTTTTTGGACAGATCAAGGAACAACGAGGCTTTCGCCGCTTCAGCCTGCGCGGCAAACTGAATGTCAGCCGCGAGTGGAAGATGGTGCGCGCGGTGAGCAATCTGTTGAAGCTGTTTCGGGCCGGTTGGGTGCCGGAAATGGCATAAAACGTCGGGGAAAGGGTGCTAATTTCCCCGAAACAGCGCTAAAAACGCGCTGTAAGCCACCAATCGGATCACTACCTGCGCGCTGCCGGAAGAAGGACACCACCGCAAACAGGAAAATCGGATTCACCGAACGCTATGCCCGACACACTCCTAGAGAGAGTGCCTTCCTTGATTACGCATCTACGAAGACACGGTACTTAGACGGCGGTGGCAGCAGCGATGTGGGCACGAGCCTGAGCCTCTATCCACTCATAGGTCTTTTTCAGGCCCGCCTCAAGAGACTGAGTTGGCGCCCAGTTCAATGTTTTCGAGATAAGTCGGTTATCGGAGTTTCTGCCGCGAACACCTAATGGACCAGGAATGTGGCGTATGCGTAGACGTTTCCCGCCAATGCGCATGACAGTTTCGGTGAGGCCATTGATTGTCACCATCTCCTCAGAACCAATATTTACAGGACCTTGGAACCTGGATTCCATGAGGCGTCGCACACCATCTATACATTCGTCAATGTAGAGGAAGGATCGAGTCTGCTTACCATCGCCCCAGATCTCAATCTCACTGTCTTCGCGGGCCTCAGCCACCTTCCGGCATATTGCAGCAGGCGCCTTTTCGCGTCCGCCCTGCCATGTTCCTTCTGGACCAAAGATGTTATGGAAACGAGCGATATGAACCTCTAATCCATAGTTTCTGGCATATGCGAGGTAAAGCCGCTCACTGAACAGTTTTTCCCACCCATATTCACTGTCTGGTGCGGCAGGATATGCAGATTCCTCAGAGCACACTGGATTGTCGGGATCTTTTTGATTGTACTCGGGATATATACACGCAGACGAGGAGTAGAAAAAACGCTTCACATTTGCCTTGCGACCCGCTTCAACCGTGTTCAGATTGATGGAGGCAGAATTGTGCATTACACACGCGTCATGATCACCCGTAAAGATATATCCAGCGCCACCCATGTCGGCGGCCAGTTGATAGACATCATCGATGCCGTCAACAGCACGTACTGCAACTGAATGATCCCGTAAATCGCCGATAATGAACTCGTCAGCCGCTGACTCAGAAAATTCCGGATATTTTAGATCTACTCCTCGAACCCAAAAACCTTCATTCTTTAGTTGCCCAACCAAATGGCTACCGATAAAACCGCCTGCTCCATTTACAAGTGCTTTTTTCATCGAATTTGAGCCTCATTGCTTAGTGTCGCTTCATGCCGCGCAAGCAATTAGAATGTTTACGTGCCTGGAACTGGCATCTATTATAATCCACAACATTCGGTTATGCACCCAGGACTTTTCCCAAAAAATCTCAGCTTGGTCAGTTGAGGGCGAGTTCGAGTTGCGAGTCGGACGGCGATTCTTGACGTGGCTGGAATGCGCTGCCCGAAAAAAGGCGTCGAATTCCGTCGGCCAAAGCGTAAAAGCGGAAGGGCATAATGCCGAAGAATCGCTGCGAGATGACGAGCAGCTTCTCGGCAAAAATGCGCAGTTTGATCTGTTGTCCCAGATAGGTGGCAGTAAAGTAAACCGCCGCAGTCACCAGCACGACTAATCCTGGCCTAGTGGAAGCACACGGGCCGCAAGACCTACCCCAAGGCAACGGGGTTGCTGATCATGGTCGACGGGGGGAGGCAGTAACACTCGCCGATCGCGACTGTGGAAAGTTGAACTACAACTCTCACCGGTCTGCATCTGCATATATCACATTTTCCGCCCGGAACCAGCAAGTGGAACAAGATAGAACACCGGATGTTCTCTTTCATCACGCAGAATTGGCGGGCAAGACCATTAGTCAGCTATCAAACCATGGTTGACTTGATAAGCAACACCAAGACCAGAACCGGTCTCAAGATCAAGGCAAAACTGACACAGAGGACGTACCCCACCGGAGTTAAAATATTCGCACTGGAGATAGCCAAACTCAACCTGATACCAGAAGTCTTCCATGGCGCTTGGAACTACTCCGTGCCCCCCTCAAGGACAGCACACTTGTTCAGTTCATTTATGCGCGAGCCCTTAAAGTTACCGGGACGCGAGAAGCCGGTTTGACACACCACAACCCAGAAGGCGGATAATTGGGGGTGGAGCCTACGAATGAACTTGTTGATCTATTGCCCAGGGTCATTTGGCACAGAGGTTATGGACTTGGCGCGACGCCTCAATCGGTCACATGCACGATGGACGCAGATCGCGTATCTGGATGACATGGGAGAAAAAACGTCCTTTTACGGCGCCGACATTTTCCGCATTGAGGCGGCCTGCGAACATTTTGACACGAATCAGATGGAGGCTGTTATAGCCACCGGTGAGCCTACCGTGCGCAAAGAACTTTTAGAGAACCTTAACTTATCCGGCATCCAATTGGCCACGTTGGTAGATGATAGTGCCGTAATCTCTGAAACCGCAAAGATCGGTGCGGGAGCTATCATTTTTCCGGGATGTTTTGTATCTAGCCGGGCGACTATTGGCCGAAATGTTGCAATCATAGCTGGATCCACAATTGGACACGATACGGCTTTTGGAGAAAATTGCGTTGTCTCCGGGCAGGTCAACATCGGTGGCGGATGCAGTATAGGAAGCGAAAGTTATATCGGCATGGGCACCCAGATCAAGGAACGCACGCGGGTGGGAAAATCCGTGATTGTAGGCATGGGCTCTGTTGTATTTTCAGATATCCCTAACGAAATCATCGCTCTCGGCAATCCGTGCCGCCCCATTCGCCCCAATCTCAACAAAAAAATATTCAGTTAGGAGAACCACAATGTCTGCGACCAACAGGGAAAGATACGACAAAGTCATCCTTGAATCACTTAACCTGCAGCCTCAGGATCTCAACGATGGATTAATTTACAATTCTGTCGCCGCATGGGACTCCGTTGGGCATATGTCTTTGATGGCCGCACTGGAAACAGAGTTTGACATCATGATGGAGACGGACGATATCATCGCGTTCAGTTCTTACCTGCAAGGACTTGAAATACTCGCCAAATATGGCATCCAGTTTTAAGGGCGGTCGTTGCGGCGGTTCGACATATGAAGGTAGGTTATGGCTTTCTATGACAATTTGGACGAATTTGGCCATGCCATAGCTCTTATCGCCGAGAGCGGCGAAACATTGACGTATGAGGAAACCGCGCGCCAAGCCGATTCCTTTGCGACGCATATAGCCCAAAACCGGCTGGTTTTTATTTTGGCAGACAATTGCATCGAGTCTGTCATCGGCTATCTTGGGTGCCTGCGCGGCAAGGTGCCCGCAGCACTGTTGTCGAGCAACATACACGCATCGCTTCTGGCCGGCCTGCTCACCCTTTATCGCCCGAATTATATCTGGATGCCGCGTGATCGGGCCGGCTTGACGCCTAACGCAGGCGAGTTGTTCTCCCGGGGGGAATATGTGCTTCTGGCTTATAGCCCGGAGCGCCTGGTAGTCCATGAGGAACTGGCCCTGCTGATGACCACTTCGGGCAGCACGGGCAGTCCGAAATTTGTTCGTCAGTCCTACACCAACCTGGAAGCGAACGCGGCCTCGATAGCGACCTATCTCTCTGTGCGCGGCAACGATAAGGCAATCACGACTCTGCCGATGCACTATGTGTACGGGCTGTCGGTCATCAATTCGCACCTGCACTGCGGGGCACCTGTTGTTCTGACTGGCGCCAGCCTGCTGGAGAAACGTTTTTGGGCACTGTTTCAGTCGCAGGAAGCAACCACGCTTTCGGGAGTGCCGTACACCTACGAGATTCTCCGCCGGCTTCGCTGGAATCGCATGAACCTGCCCAGCCTGCGCGTGCTGACCCAGGCAGGAGGCAAGCTCAACGCGGGATTGGTTGGCGAGTTTGCCGCGATTTGTCGCGATAAAGGAATTCGTCTTTTTGTGATGTATGGCGCGGCAGAAGCAACCGCGCGCATGTCGTATCTCCCCCCGGAGAGCGCCCTCGATAAACCTTCCAGCATCGGCGTGCCAATCCCTGGCGGAGAATTCTGGATAGAGGATGAGGCTGGCAATCCGATCACTGATCCGGAAGAGGTAGGGGAATTGTTTTACCGGGGCGCCAATGTCACCCTCGGGTATGCCATGAGCCGCGAAGACCTTGCGCGAGGAAACGAGCGTGAAGGAATTCTTGCTACCGGCGACATGGCAAAATGCGATGCCGACGGCATGTACTACATTGTGGGCAGAAAAAGCCGTTTTGTTAAGATATTCGGCAACAGAATCAATCTGGAGGAGGTGGAACAGCTGCTGAGGGGCATCAATGTAGACTGCGCGTGCGCGGGCAACGACGAGAAAATCCGAATTTACATGACCAACGCCTCAAAGCAGGAAGAAGTCCTGGCCTACGTCCAGCAGTTGACCCTGTTGCACCATTCGGCATTTCAAACGGTGGTGATCGATTCCATTCCGCGCAATCAAGCCGGAAAGATCATTTATTCGGAGCTAGCCTGACCTGTATGGAGCCGCACAGAACAAACTACGTGGAGCAGTTGCTTGGAACGCCTCCGTTTGGCCTGAAAGCCGAGGCAAAGAATGCGCTTTATATAAGAGCTCTGTCGGATCTTACGCGTCTGCACTACGAACGAAGCGCGGAGTTTCGTAAGATTGCAAAGCTATTTGGCTATGATCCGTCCACGAACTACAGAGTGGAAGATCTTCCCTATCTTCCTGCGCGATTGTTCAAGGAGTTTGAGTTAGTCAGCATTGACCGAAAAAACATTGTTCGGACCATGACATCTTCCGGTACTTCCGGACAGGCGGTCTCTAAAATCCACCTGGACCGGAACACCTCGCTGAACCAGACAAAGGTACTGGTCAAGATCGTCTCATCGTTTGCCGGCAACAAGCGCTTGCCCTTCCTGGTAATAGACAGTCCAGCCGTGGTCAAAGATCGGTCCTTGTTTTCCGCGCGCGGAGCGGGAGTGCTGGGCTTTTCCATGCTCGGTTACAACACCACCTATCTGCTGGACGAGCAGTACAATATCGATTTTACTCGTCTCGATGCATTTCTTGAAAAGCACGCCGGCGAGAATATCATGCTGTTCGGCTTCACCTTTATCGTGTGGGAGCATTTCTGCCAGGCTTTGAAGAAAGCAGGCCGCGCTCTGCAGATGAACGGGATACTCATCCACGGTGGTGGGTGGAAGAAGCTGACATCCATGGCTGTTGATAATGCCACATTCAAGGAAACGGTACAAGCGGTGACCGGCATATCCACGATCTGCAATTACTATGGCATGATTGAGCAGACCGGTTCCATCTTCATGGAATGTTCCCAGGGTGTTTTGCATACATCCATTTTTTCCGACATTCTGGTGAGAGATCCGGTGACATTCTCCGTTGTGGAAACAGGGCGCATCGGATTGTTGCAGTTGGTGTCCCTGCTCCCGACAAGCTATCCAGGGCACTCAATTCTCACCGAGGATCTCGGAGAAATACTCGGAGTGGACAACTGTCCTTGTGGCAGGAAAGGGAAGTATTTCCGTGTACAGGGGCGAGTGAAGAGCGCGGAAGTGCGAGGCTGCAGCGATGTCTATGCTCCCAACTAAGGACGGCCTCGATTATGTCCTGGGCACGCCGCAGGAGTTTTCAGTTCGCCCAAAAAGCCCGTTTGCAGACGATGTGCGTCATTTTCTGGCGCAACTGTCTTCGCGACTGATAGCTGATGCGGCCACCCGGCATATGCCGGACGTTGTTGCATTTGCATGGTGGTGTCGTAAGGCCAACATCGAGCGTCTGGCCGCTTCCTACGACGATGGAGCGCTGCGTTTGGGGCGCGGCTTGGCCTTCCACGTCACACCAACAAATATGCCTGTCAATTTTGCGTTTTCATGGGTCTTTTCTCTGCTAGCGGGCAATGCCAACATCGTCAGGATACCGAACCGGGACTTTGAGCAGATTCCGTTTCTTCTGCGGCATATCCGTGAGATTTTTGCAGCCGGCTCATTTTCCGATATCGGAAAGATGAACGCCTTTGTTGCTTATAAGCGACAGGAAGAGATCACCGAGGCGCTCAGCGAAATTAGCGATGTGCGGATAGTCTGGGGCGGAGATGCTACGATCCGCATGATCCGCAAGGCCCCTCTTCCAGCACGCGGAATCGATATCGGCTTCGCGGATCGATACTCCTTCTGCATAATGGAGGCCGTGCAGATTCTGAAACTGGATGCCGTTGAACGGATGCGGGTAGTGAATGCTTTCTTCAACGATGCCTACATCATGGATCAGAACGCTTGTTCTTCGCCTCGTCTGGTAGTTTGGCGGGGCAGTGAGGCCGAGGCGGTCCGTGCCCAGAAGCTATTCTGGAGCACGTTGGGGGCGGAACTGAAAAAACGCTACCATCTCTCCGACCTTGGTTCGATGAATAAACTGGTGCAGGCCTGTCGGGACGCCATTGAGATGGAGAACCTGACAGGACTGGAGCGCGAAGACAATCGCGTCTATCGTTTGCGGCTTGATGCGCTGCCTGCAGCCATCGATACCCGACGCTGCGGCGGGGGATATTTTTACGAATACGTGACCGCCGACCTCAACAGCATTGCCGCGATAGTCACCAGTAAATATCAGACATTGACGTACTATGGCATCGACAAGAAGGAACTGGCGGAGTTTGTTATATCTAATCGCCTGGCAGGGATTGACCGGATAGTCCCGGTGGGCCAAGCCATGGATATTGGTCTGATCTGGGACGGATATGATCTAATGAGCACACTTTCGAGAGTATGCGACGTTCGCTGAAAGAAGAGGTTGTTATGTTGCTTGAAGGGAAAACCGCACTTATTACCGGATGCCTAAAAGGAATCGGGCATGAGACAATGAAACTGTTCGCCGCGAACGGAGCCAATGTTATTGCGTGCTGCGAGCGTGTGGATGGTGACTTTCAGTCGGCTATCGAAAAGCTTTCCCAGGAAACCGGATCAAGCATCACACCGCTTTATTTTGACATGAACGACAGCGAAGCGGTTAAGTCCGCCATGAAGAGCCTGGTGGCATCCAAGACCAAGGTGGACATATTACTAAATATTGCAGGCTTGACCCGGGATGCACTTTTTCCGATGACCACCCTGGAGAGCATGAAGAGCGTCTTTGAGGTCAATTACTTTTCACAGATGTTAATAAGTCAGTATGTCAGTAAGCTGATGGTGCGGCGCAAAAGCGGGTCGATTGTGTTTGTATCATCTATTACCGCTTTGGATGGGAACTCTGGACAATCCACCTATGGCGCATCCAAGGCGGCGCTAATCGGAGCCACCAAGACTTTGGCTACGGAACTGGCGGAACATAACATTCGAGTTAACGCGGTGGCGCCTGGAATTATTAAGACAGATATGACAGCGGCGATCCCCGATGCGCAGTTTGCGGCGCTATGCTCCCGTATTCCCATGCGGCGTCCCGGGTTGCCCGCGGAAGTGGCCAGCGTAATGCTGTTTCTGGCGTCGGATATGTCCAGCTACATCACCGGGCAGGTGCTTCGCATTGATGGTGGAATCGGATAGCCTGGCAGACTCGGCAAAAGGAGATCGGGACTCATGTTATTGAAGGGAAAGAACGCGCTGATTACGGGATGTGCCCGCGGAATCGGCAAAGCAACGCTGACGGCGTTTGCCGAACAGGGTGCGAATGTGTGGGCCTGCTGCCGAACGCAGCCCCCTGCCTTCGAGCAGAATGCCGAGGAACTCGGCAAGAACTATGGAGTCAAAATCATCCCCTTGTATTTTGACTTGGTGGACGCCGCGAAGATGAAAGAGGCGGTCAAGTCCGTCCTGGCCGCGAAGGTCCCAGTTGACATTCTTGTAAATAATGCAGGCATCACATATAACGCGCTCTATCAGATGACTTCCATGAAAGAGATGCGCGAGGCTTTTGAAGTGAACTTCTTCGCGCAGGTTGCGCTTAGTCAATATCTGGTGAAACTGATGGTAAGGCAGAAGTCAGGAAGCATCATCAATATATCTTCCACCGCTGCGTTGGATGCGAACTCCGGTCGGAGCGCCTATGGTGCAAGCAAGGCCGCAGTTGCATGTATGACCCGGACGATGGCGCATGAATTGGCCGAGCACAATGTTCGCGTCAACGCCATCGCTCCCGGCATAACGAACACGGATATGGTCGAAGCCAGCATGACCAGCACGACAATCGAAGAAACTGTTCAGCATACCCGCTTGAAACGCCTTGGACAGCCTGCGGAAATCGCAGCGGCCGCCGTGTTTCTGGCTTCCGATTTGTCTTCTTACATAACCGGAGAAATTTTGCGCGTGGATGGCGGATTGAAGAATTAGGAGGAGGCAAGATGTCACTGCAGGCAACTGATACAGTGGAAAAATTGCGTTCTATGGCGTGCAGAATGCGCAAAACGGCACTTGCAATGACGCTGAAGGCCGGGCCATTTGGAGGCCACATAGGCCCTGCGCTGTCTCTCATGGATATCTGTGCCGTCCTTTACGGAAGAATTCTTCACCGCAATTCGTCCAATCCGCTTTGGGAGAACCGGGATCGCTTTCTTCTCAGCAAAGGACATGGTTCGCTGGGCCTCTACACCGCCTTGGCGGAAGTTGGACTTATAAGCCAGGAGGAAATCAACGCCTTTGAAACTCCAGATGCCCTTCTTTCCGGTCAACCGGTGATGTGCGTGGAGAAGGGAATCGAGATATCCAGTGGCAGCCTGGGGCTTGGATTGTCACTCGGAATAGGCATTGCTCTGGCGGGGAAAAAGAAACAACGTTCTTATAATACCTACGTGCTGATGGGAGACGGAGAGTGCAATGAAGGCACTGTCTGGGAAGCAGTCATGGCGGCTCCACACTTCAAATTGGACAACCTGATCGCGATTGTCGATGCCAACGGCTTGCAGAGCGATGGCTCGTGCACCAATATTATGGACATGGGCAGTCATGAAGCAAAGTGGGCCAGCTTTGGCTGGGAAGCGGTTTGCGTAGACGGACACGACATAGCTGCCTTGCTGGAAGTGTTCACTTCCCCACGCAAGCTTCCCAATGCCCCGCTAGCGATTATTGCCCACACGGTGAAGGGGAAAGGCGTTTCGTTCATGGAAAACAACAATGAGTGGCATCACGGAGTTCTGACTCAGGCCCAGTATGATGCGGCCCTTCAAGAATTGACAGTCCAACCCTTGTAGGAGTTTTCATGCTCACAATCAATGCATCCAAGGCCCGGGTTTGGGCAATGCTGGGATCGCGCGGCACCTTCGGAGTTGCGATGCTAGAAACCGCAGCCGATGCGAATCATGTCATGGTGCTGACCGCGGATTTGTCTATTACCTCCGGATTAGAGAGGTTTCGCGCGGCTTACCCTGACAGGTTTCTGAATGTGGGCATTGCCGAACAAAATATGATAGGCATTGCCGCAGGCCTTTCGAAGGAAGGGTTTCAGCCTTTTGTCACGACTTTTTCCAACTTTGCCGCCATGCGTAGCTATGAGCAGATCCGCTTGCACTTGGGCTATATGGGGATGAATGTCAAGGTAATTGGCCTTGCCGGCGGCTTGGCCATGGGACACTTTGGCAACACCCATTACGGAATAGAAGATATGGCACTTATGCGCGCAGTACCTGGATTGACCGTGATCTCGCCGGCTGATGGCGCGGAAATCATGAAGACAGTCCATGCGCTCATGCATTTTCAAGGCCCTGTCTTCGTTCGCCTGACCGGCGCGATGAATAACCCCGTCGTGTATTCAAAGGACTACGATTTTATGATAGGAAAAGCCGTCCGCTTGAAAGAGGGATCGGACGTTGCGATTATCGCCTGCGGGACGATGGTACACGAGTCCCTTGTGGCAGCAAAGTTGCTGGACAGTCAAGGCATCTCAGCCTCGGTGACCAACATGCATACGGTAAAGCCTCTTGATACGGATGCCGTTGATGCGGCCTGCTCACGCGTCGAATTGCTTGTTACGGTCGAGGAGCATGGGATAGTGGGCGGTCTGGGTGGCGCTGTGGCCGAGTATGATGCTAGGCGCGGGGGAGGCCCCCGACAGCTCTTCCTTGGCCTGCCGGACAAGTTTGGCAAGAATGGAGACTACAAGCACCTTCTGAACAAATATCGCCTTGTCGGTGAAAAGATTGCGGAAGACATTGTGACTGCACTTGCCGCCAAGGCGTCGGAGACACTTCATACTCCAGTTGCAATTGCTTGAAGCACGCCGATAGGTGGGACGCAGTCACTATTGATCCGTAGTTCTCAGTTTATATCCCAACCATTCCAGAGTTATGCGATCTCCTTGTTTCTGCGAAAATGGAAGGCTGTGAAGTATCCGTTTCATGTTGTCGAGCGGCACATCCGCAGTTGGAGTCCGCATATTCTGTAGCCTAAAGCTGGAAAGAGGAGGCTCTGCAATTCCAAGCAGTTTTGCGAAATCGCCTACCCGGGCGGTGGCTTCCAATATCCAATCCGGCGCAAAGTGATTTCGTTTCTGTCTCAGGTGCATACTAATGTCGTCAGACCACTCCCGAATAGTCGTAATGTCGTAATCGGCCAGGTAAAAAGTTTGCCCATTAACCTGCTCTGGTGAACAAGTCAGAAGAGAGTTGATCTGCGAAACACAATTCCCAACGTACCCAAATCTTTTGGGTAAATCGCACCCGGCCATATGGAAATAAAGCCGATTGGCCACCACGCGGAAGAATTTTCGATAGGGCGCACCGAACCAGGGCCCCCATATTGAAGTCGGCCGCACAATAGACCAGACACAGTTAGGAGGAGCATCTCGCACAATTTGCTCTCCGAGTACCTTGCTCTGCCCATAGAGGGTGTCCGGATTATATGCGGTTGTATGGTCTGCGATGGCTCCGTTCTTGTTCACCAGCTTGCTCGAAGTAAAAAGCACCCGCTTGACCGAAAGAGTTCTGTTGATCGCTTGCAGCACACTGGTGACTCCTTGAACGTTAACCGCATACGCCTCGAGGCCGCCGGTCTCGACAAGGTCCGTTCTGGCTGCAAGATGTACAAGCGCATCAGCTTCAAAGTCAGATATCAAACGCTCCAACCGGGGCCGATCTAGTATGTCACAGCAGCGATGCCATGGACGATGCGAGTCGTTTTGTGGCGGCTTGATGTCAAGGCTTTGAACGGCAATCCCTGCTAACAGGAGACTTTCTACTAGATTGGTTCCGATAAATCCACTGCCGCCTGTAACGATCACGCGCTTGGGCACGTTCAAGTTTTTCATTATTGATTTTCTCCGCGATTGCCACTACTTGAAAGACTTACAGACTCTCCTCAACTTTTCAGATAAAGGATTGAATTTCTGACCAGAGCGTCGCCGCAGTCCGAGCCGCAGTGAGTTGGGAAGCACGTCTAAATCCAGATTCCCGGAGCCGCTTTGCCAGAGCCGAATCGTCCAGTAAGCGCGCAATATTCTCCGCGATGTCTGAAATATCTGCCGGATCACAGAACACTGCGGCGTCCCCGCACGCTTCCATGAGAGAAGGAATCCTCGCAACGAGCACTGGGCAACCACAGCTCATCGCTTCAACTGGTGGGATGCCAAACCCCTCATAGAATGAGGGATAAACAAAAAGCGAAGCGTTTTCATAAAGAGAACGTAGTTCCGGATCTGAGACATATCCAAGCATGACGACATTTTCAGTGATGCTTTCATTTCCGTCACGAAAGAGGGCTGTGTGGTTTCGACCCGCAATTGCGAGTTTCATATCCAAACGCCTGAGCATTGCCCAGGCTTGTGAGAGTCCGTGGAAATTTTTAACAGTACTCTGTGAACTGACGGCAAGGACAAATTTGCCGGTCTCAAGCCCTGCACGTTTGAGAATCTTATCATCAGGCGGGATATCCGCCAAGTGATCGCAGCCTGGGTACACGACTCTTATCTTCTCGGGCGGAATCGAGAAGTACCTCTGCAACTCGTGGCTCGAAAACTCCGAAACCGTGAAGATGGGATTACACATGAAACCTAAGGAACGGAATACAACTGCGCAATAGACACGGAAGGATGCGGTATATTGTTCTGGACTCGCAGCCGCAGCCGCGTCGTGGATGGTGACAGTATGCCGTAGCTTGAGCAATGGGGCGGCAGCGTAAGGACTGAACAGCAAGGTTCCACGCGCTTTCCACGGCAATTCAATCTGCTCCCAAGTCCTCCCATTTGTCGCTCCAGGTTCGATGGTGACGTGCTTATAGTTTGGCTGCTGAATCAGCGTATGCGGCACAATGAGCCGGATGGTGAACTTTCCCCGATCAATCCATCCCTCTTCTAACCCTTGATCCCAGGCAGAAACGATTCCGGCCGCGTATCGTTGTACGCCAGTCGTGGGCTGAGACAGGAATTTTCCGCTCACACTTAGTACTTTCATTGAACCTCACGTTGGATAGGGGTGTACCAGGTTTCCTCAAGTGTGGCTTACACCCTCCCTAGCACACACGGACCACTTCAAATCAGCCAACCCTAGGCCTAGCAGGCGGAACAGATTGATCTCAAAACGTTATCCCACTGATCGAGCTGAATTCCTCTTGAAAAGTGCCGCTGATAAACCTCAAAACAGTGATGATTCATTTCTTTTCTTTGTGTCGTAGACTTTGAATACTCGATTAACTGGGACGCGATTTCGGCCGTATTTTCGCCGTCCAAAACCCAGCCTAATCGAAATTCCCTAATCCACAGAGCGATAGACGATTCGACACTCCCTGAAAACAGAACTGGCCTGCCCGCTGACAACGCTCCAAAGAACTTAGAGGGCACTACCATACCAGTCCATTCGGGACGCAAAGATACGACATGTACATCTGCACATGCGAGCCGGTCCCTCAACTGGCCGAGGGGGGCAAATGGGACAAAACGGATGTCTAATCGCCGACACTTTACCGAGGCTCTCAATTCGGACTCTCGGTTCCCTCTTATGCTAAAGGCAACACGTGCATCTTCTGGAGCGAGCATCTCCGCCAGGTCCAGGATGTCTTCGTAGCTATGTGCACGACCAAAACTGCCCGAATAGAGTAGTGCCAACCGAGCATTGCCAAAAATCTCATCTCGATCAGGCAAATCCGAAACGAGAGGAGCGGAGGGCTCATCAAGCGCCCAGGGAACCAAGCTCTCCCGGCGGCCATCGCTTGGATAATTCATCAAGCGTTTTGACATGCACGGACCGATATCTGCAATTAGACTACACGCGCGATACGCTGGACGAAGTAGCCCTTTGAAAAATCTTGTCAAAGGACCGTCTGCGGGCAGGAGCCCATCTGCGATTGCAGCTTCCGGGTAAAGGTCAAAACACCAATGAGCAATCTTCGTTCTGGGCCGTACCAGCTTCCAGAATCGCGCAATCAAGAGACTCAGAACCGGGTCCGTACCCACCAAAAGGACATCCGGCGAGTCGTGTTTACTGATGGCAAGCAAACTCCATCTTGCAATCATCCATATAGCATTCAGAAACCTGCCAAAAGCCGTAGACTGACGAAAGCGAGGTCTCCAGATGCGCCGAATTGAGACACCTCTCCAGTTCTCGTCGGCCGGAAATCTGGTAGAGCTGCCCCTACATCCCCACACGCTTGGATATGCTATAATATCCCACCCGCGTTCTGCGAGACCGGCAGCAAGTTCGCCGAAGTGAACGGCGCTCACGACATCATCGGGGGGAAAATAATGGTAAAGAATGATCGCGGACGGTTTACGGCCGGCCATTGGCGTGGAATGAGTGTTCATTTTAGGAAATAGTCCCTGTAACAACTCTACCATTGGAGTGCCCGGCTGTTTTTGTACCAGAGGAAGAGCGAGAAACTGGTATAGAAGGAGCCCTGAATGGCGCAGAGGAAGAAGTACACGCCGGAGCAGATTGTGAGCCTGTTACGGCAAGTTGAGGTA
>Ga0224529_1000883_pt1 | contig 20644 bp, 21 predicted proteins | sample CBST50metaG_FD_179893 | JGI IMG/M metagenome (GOLD analysis project Ga0224529, IMG submission 179893) | Peat soil microbial communities from Stordalen Mire, Sweden - C.B.S.T50 | ecosystem: Environmental > Terrestrial > Soil > Wetlands > Peat | place: Sweden: Norrbotten County, Stordalen Mire... | reverse complement strand
ACTAAAACAACTCCGTAATGCCCGCGCTTCCATGCGATTTTTCCGCAATTTTGGCTGTAACTGCGTCAGAACCTCATGGCATCCCAATCACGCCACAAAATGAAGGGCTGTGCAGAGGCTCCTTAGAACCATGAATGCTCCGCCGGCGATGCTGGTGGCGGACACAGCGCCCGGTAGCAACTTCCAAGTCGCGGGTAGAAACTGGCTTATCTGTCGTTAGGCGTTGTTAATAAATAAGAGTCGCAACCTGACTAATGCTTTGAGGGGTGAATGGTGTAATTCCATTCACCATGAAACTTGTCCTGTTTCAGGTTTACTCTCTTAATCTCTTCGTTTGTTACCTTGCGGCCAGTCGGGTATTTCCGGCGATCCAGGCGGCAGGTCACTTGCAGCCCTTTGGCGGTCGTCGTGCGAGAGATCAGATTGACGATCGTCTCATAATCCCGAAGCGGTTCGCCGCGCCAATTCGAGGAGATAAAGGAGAACAACCGGTGTTCAATCTTGTTCCACTTGCTGGTGCCAGGTGGAAAGTGACAAACGGAAATCGAAAGGCCCGTTTCATCCGCCAACTTCTGTAATGCTATTTTCCAAAGGCGCAACCGCGAGCCATTGCTGCCTCCGCCGTCCGCCGTGATAAGCAACTACCGCGCCTGCGGATACAGCGATTTACCTTCTTTGCGCCACCACCCACGAATGGATGCGACCGCGAATGCCCCGGTATCATGATCCGTCCCAATGTTCACGAACCCCGTGTTGCGCCCCAGGTCATAAATGCCGTATGGATAGGCGCGGGGAACGTCAGGTGAAGGAAAGTCGTGCCCGTTTACTTTGACCGGTTTCTTGGCGGGAAGCCACTGCTGGCCGTCATTTTTATAGTTTCCGAGCAGCTCCGTTTTCTTGGTGTCCACCGATATAACCGGCTTCTCTGTCGCCAAGGCCCACTTCACCTGCGCGTTGATGTGAAGGAATTGCGCATGGCGGTCGGGATGATCCGCTCCCTCCTCTGTCTTTCGGTTGCTTTGCAAGCTGTAGCCCTGATCGTGCAGGAGCTGCGCTACTTTCACATGACATATAGGATGTTTCTGTATAGTCAGTTGAGCGGCTAAATTCCGAGTGCTTTTGCATAACCAGCGCAAGGGAGACTCTGGATCGCCCCGTTTTTCCGGTTCAATCAGGCGCTCCAACGAGGCCAGCAGTTTGGGATCGATCTCGGTAATGCTCTTCCGGCCCGCTCCCGGCCGGCGAATGCGCCGGCAGTGCGGTTCCCTCGGCTATCTCGCGAATCCCGTTGGCTATCGTTTTGCGGGAAAGCCCGCTGGCAAGCCGAATCTGCGAAATGCCCCCGTACCCCAACGAAACTGCTTCGCTGGCGGCCATAAGTCGCCGACTCCGTTCGTCAAGCAGCGGCCATACGCTGGTGAACTTGCGACGCAACGAATTCGCGTCATTGCTCATCCCTGAGTAAGGATATCTCGATTCGTCTTTGATTGCGACCTTTATTTATGAACATATCCTAACGTCGATGTACTTGGCGATTAGCAGAAGTTCGCTAGTGGTGTCCGCCACACAGATGGTCATTTATTGAGGTTGGCCCGGGCGCGGGTGACTTTTTCCAGGATGTCCGCAGCTTTTGCGGTCCAGATGATGGGTTTTGGATTCTGATTGTGGCCATCAATGTATTCTCCGATGGCCATGATCAACTGTTCGAGATCCTGGAAGACGCCGCGCTTGAGCCGGTTTTGGGTCAGGTCGCGGAAGAAGCGTTCCACCATATTCAGCCACGAGGACGAAGTCGGCGTGAAGCGAACATGGAATCGCTTGTGTGCCTCCAGCCAGCGTTCGACTCGCTCATGTTTGTGGGTCGAGTAGTTATCGCAAATCAGATAGATTTCTTTTTCACCCGGAACGGTCTGATCGATCATGCGCAGGAACTTGAGCCACTCCTGATGCCGGTGCTTCTGCTGGCATAGGCCATAAACCTTGCCATTGGCGGGGTTGAGTGCGACAAACAAGGTGGTCGTGCCGTTGCGCTTGTAATCGTGTGTCATGGTCTGGCAGCGCCCTTTCTTCATTGGCAGGCCAGGCTGGGTGCGATCCAACGCTTGTATCTGACTCTTCTCTTCCACGGATAACACCAGCGCGTGTTCGGGAGGATTGAGATAGAGACCGACAATGGCTTCCAACTTATTGGCGAAGTTGGGATCATTGCTAACCTTGAAAGTGTCAACGCGATATGGCTTGAGGCCGTTGGCTCGCCAGATGCGCCCCACCGTGGAGTCGGAGATATTCATGGCGCGGGCCATGGTGCTGCGCGACCAGTGCGTGGCGTTGGCCGGAGTGCTCTGCGTGGTCTTGGCGGTCACTTCAGAAACGGTGGCGGCTGAAATCTTCGGCGTTCGTCCCGGTCGCGGAGCATCTTTCAATAGACCATCGATACCCAGTGCAGTAAAGCGGCCGCGCCAGAGTGCGGCCATCCTCGGCGCAACCCCCATCTTGGCGGCGATCTGCTTGTTCTGGAGTCCGTCGGCTGCCAAAAGAACAATGCGGCTACGCTGTGCAACTCGTACCGGAGTCGAACGTCCGCGCATCTGCTTCTCAAGTTGACGCCGAATCTCTATAGGCAATGCAATCGCTGAAGCAACACGCATAAGAGGGTGCCCTCGTCTTATGACGATGATCCCCGATTATTAAACGACTCTATTTGTGGCGGACACCAGTAGGACGGCATAAATAGAGTCGTGGTGGCAGTGAGGGACTCGAATCATTATGTAACTAATTGAAATATATATAGATATATCATCAATCAAAGAAAGTACCCCCAAATATACCCCCAGCCAAGCAGGGCTTGGGGCTTTTGTCCCAGATCAGGCCCGAATCCCCTCCAGTGCGCCGACGTGCTCCAGGCACACGAAATCTCCCGGCGCCAGTAGAGGAAATCCGGCTACCGGCTCGCAACTTCTGTCCATGACGGGTCGCGAGGGGCCGTGCTCTCGTCTGCTGTTCTCGCTCGTTCCAACATCCATGAGTAGAGGTCTGGATAGTTCTTCTTGAGGTACTCTCTCCTCTTTCGGATTGCGTCGCCGGACAGATCCTCTGTAAGCGAACGCTCCGAGACGGCTTGATACAGCTCCGCAAGATGCTCATCATAGTGCTGGCCGGTTTTCAGCCGAACGAATTCCGACGCGACAATCAAAAAGAAACCGTAGAGATTTCCTTCCTTATGGCCGCGCTTCCCAAACAAGTCCAGCATCCCGCCAACCACCTTCGAGAACTCGGTGAGCTGCCGTGGGAGATCGCTGAAACTGGAGATGTATGGGAGCAGTACATCGGAATCCGGCCCGTGGAATACCTCCGATTCCAACTTCGAGCCAAGCTTCGCCGCATCGGCCACAAGCTTAGCCTCTTTTTCCAATAGTCCATCCTTTGATCGTCTCTTCCCGTTCTGGGTGGTCACCGCAGCATAGACCTTGAGCATTGAGTATAGGATTTTCTGATCCGGCCCACTGAGCTTCCGCAGCGGATTGGTGGCGGCAATGTGCCGGAAAGCCTGGGCTGTAGGGCCAACGAGATCGACAACCATGGGGAATTGACCTCCTCCCAAACCGGACAAAAGTACGGTCAGGGTTTTGTCCATTGAACTCCTGCATTCCGATTCTAAGCTGCAAGCAGCAATCAGAAGGAGTTCCCAACATGGCCAACATGATTCTCAGACTTCCGGCAGTGAAGACACGAACCGGACTCTCTCGTTCAACGATCTACCTCCGCGTGGCGGAAGGCAGGTTCCCGAAACCCATTTCCCTGGGTGCTCGCGCAGTTGGCTGGGTCGATGCCGAAGTGGAGGCATGGCTTGCAGGCCAGATTGAACTGAGCCGCAGGACTCAGGGAGGGCGGCTGCTAGCGCCGGGGTCGCACTGATGATCGCCTCTATAGCTCCGGTGCTTCCGCCAGAAGTGTGCGCCGTCGCAGCCAGTGACTGGCGCTGGTACATGGGCGGCACACCATGACCGTAATGTGCGAACGTTTTTTTGGAATCCCGCAAGCGGTAGTGCGAGATGGCATGATCGAACGACTCAGCCCAGTTGCCGTGAAACTATACATTGCCCTCTGGCATGAATCCGAGCGTTACAGTACGAGAGAACTAAAACGGACAGTTACTCAACTGCAAAAACTTGTGGGAGGATCACGAAATTCCTACGCCAAAGCAAGACGCGAATTGTCGCAGGCCGGCCTATTGTCCGCAGACGCCTATGGGTCGGATGGCTTCATCTTCCATCTATTCAACCCGGAAACTGGAAAGCCTTGGCCTCTCAAACCAACGGAGAAGCCTGTTTATCAGCGGAAGGGAGCACCCGCCGTTGCAAGTTCCCAAGCTCCGGCCAGGTCTACGGAACCTCCACGAACACAAGACACTGGAACCGATTTCACCTTCGGCTTCAATGGCCCCCAATCCAATGCCTTTGCACCAAGCGGCGAGCTGTGCCGCCAGTCATTGTCTTGGAGTGAAATCGGCAAGTAGTGTGCTGCACCATGCACAAATATTGTGCATCCCCACGCGCAGAATTTGCGCTCCCCATGTACAGATATTGCGCAGGACAGGCACATTTATTGCTTGCGGACTGCCTGCAACTCATTCAGAAATAGAAAGTTGTTGCGGTAACGTCCATTCCTAAGTACATTCCTAATAAAGAAGAAGATTCCTAAAGAGCATTGACCGTCCATATCAGCCAGATGCACTCATTTGTCGTTCGAATCGTTTGAAGGATCAATCTGGATGGAGGTTGTCAATGCTGGATCAGATGCTTCTTCCCGCAAGCGAGATTCCAAAACCGGCCTTAAAAAAGTCAATGTCGCCGTGACGCCGCCTTTTCTGGAACGGGTGCCGTATACACGAAGCCACGATTCGAGCACAAAAAATCTGGATATTTTTTGAAGAAATTTTTGCTGGTGCGCCGCGAAGAGCTTCCAAGAGCAATCTGAATCCGTTGAGGTACTCTCAATATCGGGAAGGGATGGCCATAGAGCTAGCAACGGATTCGCACTAATGGTGATCCTGATCCCTGGCTTGCTTGTTGCACCGATAGTGCTGATTCATCGGGGGGAGTGTAATCTATGGCGAGTCAATACGGTAAGCCTATGGAGGGGGAGCGACACACTCCCAAGTATCCGCGCGATTACCCTGCATTGCCGTCCGGTTTGCAGCCCTTGCCGTTCTATCCGAACCTGAAGAGAGAGCTTCGATCAGTGACGGGCGCGCTGGTCCTGACCTATCTTGAAATCTACCATCCGCCCTCGCAGGACGCATCTGGTGCCCTTCTCAGCGCGCCTGTGACCCTCCACCTGGATAAGATTTCAGAAGACCTACAGATCTCCCGCAGGACTCTGTTCACAGCCCTGTGTGTACTCGCAGCCCGGTGGGGAAGCGAAGAGGCTCGTGCGCGCGCAGCCCGCGCCGGCCGCGAGTTCCTCAATCCTGCACACACCATCAATGGGCGGACAAAGTTTTACTCGGTCACCGGCGCAATCGGCTATATCCCTCACACAATCGTCCAGCTTCGTCGGAACTTTTCGCTCATCGCAGCCATGCTCCAAAATGCCGGAATCACTTCGCTCGCTCAACAAGAGTTTGTGGGCATAGACCGTTTCAAGACTTTGGACGCCGCCGCCATTTCAGCGCCAACTGCGCACATTCCGGCACAAAAAGAATCCCCCTCGGAGATTCTGTTGCTGACATCCGTGTTTGCGGGGGATCGGCGGAGCACACGTTATCCGCGGCTGCGCGCGGCTGTGGGGGCTGGCCTACTCCCAGCGAGTGCGCTCAAGCCCCGTCGAAATGCTGGGAAACACTTGCCGGACAGTGCGGAGCGGGGATAAGCCGAGAAGTCGTTGAAATGTCAGGATGCTCTTTCACTCTTCCGGGGAGCTTTTCCGTAATGGCAGCCGGGACTGCCCCATCCGCTGAATCAAACCAGCCATCTTGATGACTGTTTCCAGGCTGATTGAGGGCATCTGGCCGCCCTCACCAAGGTAGTCAGCAAGATATTCCGCAGAGGGGGTCTCGATTCCCAGCCGGGTACACACAAGGTACGAGATGGATTCCGCCTCACACTCCTCCACTTGCCGATCCAACTTGCGCCGATCAGGCCAGTGTTTTTGATTTGGACTGCCAAGATGGCCGCAGTAAAGGTGGCCAAGCTCGTGGACAAGGGTTGCGTATTGTTCCTCACGGGATTGGCGGGAATTGAGAAGCAACTCGAAGCGCACTGGAACGGTTTCGCGCTTCTCTTTGAAGGACAGGCGTTCCGGCAAACGGAACACGTCCCTGGTTTTCGCTGGCTGGATTTGACCGGCGTGCTGGGCACCGAATTCGCGTTGGTGGACTCGAACGCCATCCCGCTTTGCATTCTCAATTGTTCTGCCGAGTTCGCCGGTCTCTCTTCCGCGATGAATTGCGAATGGATTGGTGATGGACTCCGGAAGTTCTGGGGCGCCGGGCAATGGGCTGGTATCGCTGACATCGAAGACGAAGAGAACCGGACCCTTGGGTTGCAGGATTGTGATGGGCCTCGCGCCGGGCTGAATCGTGCGCTTGTAACGCTCCCACCAGCGTTTGGGGGTGGCAACGAACCGCGCTCCTGGCATCAGGGTGTGAACCAGCATCGCATTGAATGGGGAGTACATCCTGAATCGAGCGATGAAGTGAAGCAGGTCTGCGTATGCCGCCCGCGTCGTAAACTGTCCCGCTATCAGGAAGAGTTCGTCCAGAGCCTTCAGCGATTCGAGCGATTCGGAATGTGTTGGCTGGTCGTCAAACGGAATATCGTCGTCATTCACAGATCAACTCCTGCCCGTCACCGAACCGCAGTCTACCTTGGGAACGCAAGTCTTTGCAGGAATACGTGATCGACAGCATTCCATGGCGTTGCTACCTTACTTATGCGGCGGCTGAACGAAGAGGCCAATGGGCTGCGCCTCATGTAGAATCCCGTGCGCGAGAAAGTAGTCCTGGTCATTGTCGCTTTTGTCAGGAGGCACTGAGACTTTCTCAACGCTCGTGATTGTTGCCGCAATTACGAACGTATTGGACTGCCTATCCTCGTCGTTCAAGATAGCTTTTGTTATGGCAGGGGCCGACAAGAGGGAGAACCGTAGATCCAATTTCATTGTTCTGCCAATATCTTGGATCAGTACGATTGAGTTGTCCTGCTCTCCTGATTTGCGCACGTCATCCACAAGTCCAAAGGCTACGATAGGCCGACCTTTTATGAGTGCGCTTTCAAGCTCGATTGTGTACGGCGTATATGCAGCGCCCTTGGATGAGAACGCATCTTCCCAATTGTCGTCAGCATTCCAAGAGTTCCTTACTCTAGTCACAATCGATCTGGCTTGTTGTTCCCTGGCTGCCGCTGCGGCTTCGACAGCTTCCGCCGCGCGACGCTTGACCTCGTGCGAGTGATAAAACCACGCTGCAATCCCGGCGGCTACGATCAGCCCAACCACGAGCGTTGGTGATAGGTGAGAAGCCTTCTGTTTGAAAGTCACTGCTTGCCCCCGTTCAACAAAATTTTGCGTCCTTCAGGCTGATCCGCCGAGGCAGATTGTAGGACAGCTAGCTTAGACATCAATCACCTGAGCTATCTGAGTCTTCGTTCTTTTCATTTCCCTTGCTCTCGCAACGGGTGCGATGACTCGATTCGACATAGAGTCGCAGATCTTCAGTCATTTGATTATTTCCGCAGACATAAGCTCTAGTTACCAACTGCCCCTGCCCATAGTCATAGTCCTGGAAATATTTCACTGGGATGCATTTGTGCAGGCTAGTTTTGTCTCGCGCATTGCGATTTGCTCCTTCGCTATCGAAGCGCCTATCGATCGATATGCTGTAGGGAATGCTGGAGGGACGCCCCCCCGCCCAAGCGACAAAATAAATCGCCCTTTCGTTGCAACGTTGCTCTTCGACATGAATGTAGATACAGACACCCGCCGCTGAAGCAACAACGATAAAAATGAGAGACACACTAACTCGCACTCGTTTCGAGCTAGCCAGAAATCTGTTCCGCCACGTAACTAAGAGACTGCCCATACCCTCGACTCCTTCGCGGTCAGTTCGCCTTCCGGCTGCGCTAGTCCTCGCTGACCCTGCTGAACACCTCAGAACCGTCGTTGAACGTCAATGCTTGTGTGGGCTCTCCTCGATTTGTGAGCGCGCCCACTGCTTCATGTCCACCTCGCGCCTCCAAATGCCCACGCCTTGAAACACGCCGGCGCTATTCTTGCGCACGGCTGTTGCTCTGATAGTGCTTGGCGCCGTCGCTCCTCGTTCAGAATCCGTTTGAACTCCCGTAGGATCGCCTCGCTGGTCCTGTTTTAATTCTTCGGCGTGGGCTGCTCGGGTTGCTTCGAAGACTCCAGATTTGATGGCTCTTCTGAATCACTGTCGTCGTAGGGAGACCCGTAGAACTCGGCAGACTGTCGCAACTCGTCCAGCGCATACTCGACGCCCTTCGCCGCGGCCTTACGCAGTATCCTGGCAGCTTCAGCATGGTTCTGTTCCACCCCTTCTCCGCGTTGGTACATCGCCAAAATCATGGATAGAGCTTCCTCTTCTCCCTGCTCCGCCGCAAGTGCGTACCACTTGGCTGCTTGCACTTCATCCAAGGGAACGCAGCTGAATTTGCATTGGGAGTGGGCATCTCCGATGGCTGTTTGCGCTTCGGCATAGCCCATGTCGGCGGCGCGTTGGTAAAGAGCCAGCGCGCGTTCTTCATTCTCTTGAACCCCATCCCCCCGATAGTAGGAATCAGCAAGGCAATACAACAACTCAGGACTCGCTCGGTCAAGTTGGTGTCCCTTTTCAAAGCACCGGAACGCTTCTTTCAGCATCTCTGTACGCTGCTGTAATTGCTCTCCCCGTCGTTGCTTCTCCTGCTTTATCCTTTCGAATTCCAGAATTAGCTTCCCAACAATTTCCATCGTGGCGTTACTCAACACACCATCGTCCATACCCGCTGGAGATGGGATTGTCGGGGATGCTGTCGAGGGTTCGCTTGTCGGGTGGGCTGCTATGGGTTGGACCGAATTCGCGCTGTTCTCAGGCGCTAAAGCGGAAGAATCTGTTAGCGCTTCCGCTAATGCGTTCTGCATGAAAAAGTGCGCAACATGGGCTAACTCCTGATCTTCGGAAGTCATGCCGAGCGATTCGGCTGCAACGTCGGGATGGCTCCCAGCCAAGACCCGTCTGATGTACTCAGCGGCGATCTCAATCTGGAGTTGCAGACTTTTTGGAACTGGTCTCTTTGCGTAGGGATTGGGTAGCCCATTTCCCCAACGGGGATCGGCTGGCGCGGTCCTTTGCAGTTCTAGCCCCCTGCGGAGCCACTGCTGAGCGTCCTCATTGACTTGCAGGTCGGCGCGGGCTCGCGCCGCAAGGGAGTTCGCGCCTACCCGCGCAAGCGCGGTAGATTGACCTGGAACCAGGCCGGAGCGATTCTCTTCCTCGTTCGTCATCCGGCACTCACCTTTGATACCTGGCCTTCATATTCCCTGTGCGCCGCCTGAATCCTCCGCTCCAGATCCTTGGCCATCTCTGCAAGCAGGTCACGGCCTCTTGACTTGGCACTTTCAGCCTTCGCCATCAGTAACGCAATCTCTGAGGTGGCCAGCTCTGCGGCTTCGGCTTCTATTTGGGCAAGCCTCTTTGCTATCCGCTCAATCTGGCGCATGACGCGCTCTAAATCGGCTACCACGCCCTCACCCTTCACGGATTCCGGGCAGCTCTTGTACTCCTCCAGGATTCTTCTCAGCGCGTCCGCATCGCCGCTCCTATAGGCCAGATTGGCTTCTGCCATGAGGCGGTTACGCACAGCCCTGTCGTCTTCATCCGTGGCATTGTCTGGATGGATCTGCCTGACGACTTCACGGAAGAGTTTCCTCAACTCTAGCGAAGGGGAGAAATCAGCGGCTTTTGCAGCTTCGCCATGAGCGGCAGCGTAGGACTCCTCCGCCCGCCCGCGTGCTTCCGCCGCGGCTGACTTTGCCTCTTCGGAACCGTCCGCTTCGGCGGAGAATTCGGCGATCTTTGCGCACCAATCGTCAAGCTCGGCATACAGCTTGCCAACCTCACGCAGGTAGCGGCCTTCAAAAGCGGCCAGTTCCGCCCGCAGATTCGCCAAGGACAGCTCGCGGTCTGTGAGTTCGGCTTGCAGAAAGACGAGATCCTCGCGCTTCCGTGCAAGCTCCTGTTCTTCAGGGGAAAGGTGACGAATGATTTCGGAGTTCATAGAGGGCTTTCCTTGGCAGTCGCGGCGAAGAGTATGCAGTCTTGGTTCTCACAGAGCCTTGTAGTGCATACACAACATCCGATGCAGATTTTACGCTGAACCTTGAGAGGTGGCAAACGATATATGCGTCCGTCTGGGACGGCGATTACGAAAGCTGAGAACTGATCGGGGCTGGAATCAGGCGTATCTTGCTGAAATTTCAGGAATTGGCCGTGTCCATATCTCCGAGTTGGAGAATGGGCGCCGAGAGGCAGGTCTGCGCATTCTCGAAATGCTGGCGGCCAGTTTTCAGATCACCCTGTCCGAATTGCTGAGCGACCTCTAGCAAGTACCGAACTAGATCGTTCTCCCGTGCCGGCCTGTACGATGTCTCACAGTACACCTACCTGGAGCCGCGGCCGGTTCCGAGTGAAGCCACTTGAGCAGCTTTGACTTCATGCTCGTCGCCGGGTGCGCCGGAACCAATACCCAGCCCATCCAAACAGCAACACGCCGATAACCATGTCAATTGGCTGCCAGTGCTCCCGGTGCATCCTGACTGGCAGGACCGGGTTAAGCAGGAGAGCAACAGCCAGGAAAGCCCACATCCAGCCCCGTGGCCCCGCCTGATACACCCGCACCGCCCAATAGATCCCGCCCACCGTTGCAGCCGTCCTCAGCACCATGTAAAAGCCGTAGGGATACCTCCCCTCGGCGGCAACCAGCAGGAATACTGCTACCAGCACGGTGAGCGCAACTTCCCACACCCGCTTGCTGTCCATGAAAGCGCCCCCTCTGCAAAAATTATCACGGCAAGCCTATTGGCGACAGAGTACAGGGGGGAACTGATTCCTTGAGATTCGCGATCCTCGCCGCAATGAGTGAAAGGGCGTCTTTCAGCGCCATGCCGGGAATATAATTCTGGCCGGCTGAGCTTCATCTGGTCAGTTTCCTTTTCTCTATCCCCCTCACGGTTAGATTTGTCTTGGTTGATTTGGTTTGAAGCCCCCGGCCTCTTTATACAATGAATCCACTATGCTCCCGGCGTTCGCTTTGCTTGAAACCGAGTGATTGCCGCCGGTTAGCGTACTTCTCTGCAGTTCATACAGTTCTGATGTACACTACATCCCGAGAAGAGAAAGACATGACCCAACCAAAGAAAACCGCAACCCGAACGAAGCGCAGGATCGTTGCTCCTGTCGAGAAGCGTACTCAAATCCGGCTCACCGTCGATTCCAAATTCACCAAGGCCCATTTCTCACAGCTTTTTACCGTGCTGAGAATCAGGAAAAAGAACGCTCTCGCCGAGCACATCATCATGAATTTTAGGACCAAGGCTGCTCAGAAGCAGATTATTGCGTTCTATAACGGTCCGTGGCTGGACATTCCATTTCAGAGTATCGATACCTCGTTCGTCTTCCCTTTGACCTATGACATTGCCGATGAACTGGAGAGAGTGGGCGGGGAGATTCTCGGCGGCGTGAATAAGTCCAAGACGTTTCGCGTGATGGTGGCCTATTTCGCCTTCGTCCATAAGCTAAAGAATCCCAAACAGACGGCCATTACATAGTCTTTTCAGTCAAAGAGCGAAACGATATTGCTTCCGAAAAGGAAAGCAGTGTTGCGCGAGTGTGACGAGGTCCGTGGGCAGTTATGTCGGGACTCTGAACGGAGTCGTTCCTCGTTTACGAAGAAGTACCGTTGCCGTTTACGAATCGACTTGTTGCGGCAGTCTTTATGTTTGGCGATCATTGGGAGCCGTCTCTATCTCGGATTACGATCCCGAGTATTGCGTGAATCACGGCAAAAGTCGCATTGAGTTCATGCCTGAGTTCGTCCGCGGTAGATGCCCCGTGATCTGCATGAGCAGAAGGTTTTGAAGGCAGCATAGGCCGCTTAGGTGCGCGACAATCCCGTCGCTCACTTGCGAACGTAGTCGCTTATTGAACGAACATCTTCGCATTTATACGCAGAGGTCAGTCCGGTTATGTGCTCGCGACTTCAGCGTTTCTATGGGGTCTCGGGGCGTAGCCCTGAGCAAGATGCGCAACCATTTCTCCGAGTAGACGAAGGCGGATTGGGGAAATGGTGGTGGAGACGCGAAACCCCGCAGGGGTTTTGTGGCTACAGCGCCTACCTTGCCGTGTCTCTTAACGATTTGTGCATCTGGAATAATAATACATATATGACAGTTTCGGTGTATATTGCGTCTAATGCAAGTGTATGGAGAATTTGGCTCGTCGCTGGGTACAGGTGCTCTCGTCGCGCAATATCGAAGTGCTTCGCGCGTTCCTGAATGGAGAGGTGAATGAAGCCGAGTCGTTGAGGGCTTGTTTGCTGACAGATTCCATGGATGCTGTGGTCGGTGCGCTCGCCGAGTTCGTGCGTAATTCCAATGCAACTCAACCAATGAGGTAATGGGATGCCGAGAAAGATTCTGAGACTGCCAGTCGTATTGGACCGCACCGGCCTATCACGCAGCACGGTCTATCTGCGCGTCACCGAAGGAAGGTTCCCAAGGCCAGTGTCGCTGGGGGCCAGGGCTGTTGGCTGGATCGAAACTGAGGTTGAGGAGTGGATTGCCCGCCAGATAGAGGTCAGCCGCGAAATCAGAGGGCAGCGCACGGTTGTGAGTCCGGTGTCGTCAAGATGACGCCGGAGCGAGATTCCGGCTTGGCCCCATCTGAGAATAAATCGCTGGGCACCGCCTGATTCTCTGCCGGCCGAGTTGACCGAATGGCTATGCCGCTGTTGCGCGGAATGGCAGTACCTTCCCGCATTTCAGTTGGTCAAGAAAGTCGGCCCATGTCTGCATCATTTCCCTGCGCTCCTGCAGGAACGCAGTCCGGTTGTAAGCCCTCCCATTGGGATCTTTCACCCGGTGGGCCAATTGGTGTTCTATCAAATCGGTCCTGACGCCGAGCACTTCATCTAGAATGGTCCTGGCCGTGGCACGAAAGCCATGGCCGGTCGTTACATCCTTGGCGATCTCCATTGTCCGCATCGCGACAAGAATCGCATTGTCGCTCATGGGCCGTGTGTTGCTCCTGGCGCTCGGAAATACAAAATGTCCATTGCCCGTCAAGGGATATAGTTCGTGCAGGATCGCCACGGCTTGCCGCGACAGCGGCACAATATGCTCAGTCTGGGTTTTGGTCACCATGTAGCGCCACTCGGCTGCATCAAGGTCGATTTGTGACCATTCGGCCTTGCGCAGTTCACCGGGCCGCACAAATAACAAAGGCATGAGGCGTAGGGCACACCGCACGGGAAGCGTCCCGTTGTAGCCCTCAAATGCTCGCAGGATGGTGGCAAGGCTACCCGGTTCCGTGATTGCGGCAAAGTGCTCACCCTTTACCGGCGGTAGGGCACCCCGAAGATCGCCTGACGGATCACGCTCAGCGCGTCCCGATGCGACAGCATAGCGGAATACCTGCCCGCACGAGACGAGAGCACGGCGTTCCGTCTCTGATACGCCCCGCTTCTCGATTCGGTGCAAGACACTGAGGAGTTCTGGTGCGGTGATTTCGGCGATTGGTTGTTGACCAATCCATGGGAAAATATCGCGCTCGAAGAGGCGAATCTTTCTTGCGGCGTGGGCCGGCGCCCAACTTGGAGAGAACTTGGCAAACCACTCCCGCGCAACTTGCTCGAAGCTGTTTGCGGCTCGGTTCGCTTGGGCAGACTTTTCCGTTTTGCGGCTCTTGCTTGGGTCGATACCCTCTGCCAGTAGCTTCCGCTCTGTGTCCCGGCGCTCACGCGCGGCCCTCAGGGTCGTTTCGGGGTATACGCCGAGGGAAATCCTGTTTTCTTTGCCGCTGAAGCGGTATTTCAGCCGCCACCATTTGCCGCCTGATGGTGAAACCTCCAAATAGAGCCCACCGCTGTCGTAGAGTTTGATGGCTTTCGTTGTTGGCTTGGCGCTACGGATTACAACATCGGTCAGTGGCATGGGGCAACTCCTTACAGCGATAAACTCGCCTGCCCCCAATGTTGCCCCTACTTGCCCCCGGATGTCAAGAGACAGAAGTGCATCCTATGAGACCACATAGGATGATAAGTCTATTGTTTTTGTGTGATTTGCGGATTATTTTGGATGCTCTAGGAAATGTTTTTGGTAGCGCTACCGGGAATCGAACCCGGGTTTTAAGATTGAGAATCTCACGTCCTAACCCCTGGACGATAGCGCCACTATTTTTCAATAACTTACAGTAGAAATCGCGCTTACTGGCAAACTTTCTGTCACTCTTGCCAGGATTTCCCACCGGAAAGGCATGGGCAGACCACGGGCGACTCTGTAAAAAAGTACCCCTGGGACTAGCAAATCGGAAACAGTGGCATGGATTGTAAGCAGCAACATCCTGTGAGCCTTAAACAGTATCGCAAGTTGTGCGGAAAATGGCAATCCGTGCGCGTCGCCCACGATGCAAAAGGGAAGCCCGAGCGCCGCCTGGTGCTCCTGAATGGAGAGCCGGTGAGCTCCAAAGGAGAGGCGTTTCAGTCCCGCCTTCTCTGCCGCGATTTTCACCTGCGGGATTGGGAGGCACGCACGGACCCTCTCGGATCTGTGCGTGCCTTCCGCCTATGGCCTGGAGGGCACAAGGGTCGCGGCCAGCACGAGGACATTCGGGTTGCTCGGCAGGGAAACGCTCTTCATCACTTTGCTGCTGTCGAGAGCCAAGGAATAGGCATGGGCGTAGAACGCATTGCCCTCGCTTGAGCCGTCCGCAGCAAGGCGATAGGGCATTTCCGCGGCCACGGACTCGCCTTTCAAACTGCCGCGCTCGGACCAATCGGAGAGACTCCGCGTGAACGAAGAGGATGTGCCGTCCGCATAGTTGACGGTGAAGGTCTGCGACTCTTGATTTCCCTCGACTGCCACGGCCAGGATCTTGAGGCTATCAAACTTTCCGGCCGGAAGCGTCACAGTTTTGCCCGTAACCGCATCGGGCGCATTGGCAGGTCCAAGACGAAAAACGACGCCGTATCCTACCTGCTCGCGGCCAAGCGCTTGTTCTGAAAAAGCATAACCGCCGTTGTCGAGTCCGGCTGTCGGTGCAAACTTCGAGCCGTCGCGATAGATGCCTGTGACGTTATAAGCCGATGATAGATCCACGGCCACGGTGCCGCTGAGAACCGGCGTAACCGTCAAGTCCACAGTGATGGTGTGCGACAAGCTTCCCGAAACGCCAGTCACAGTGACCTTGCTGGTTGCCGGGATCGTCGACTTGCTGGTGATGAGCGTCATGATACTGGTTCCGGTGGCGCTGGCAGAACCGAATGTAGCCGTCACACCTTCCGGTAGTCCCGACACAGCAAGATTGACCTTGCCATTGAAACTGCCCCTCGGCATGACGAGGATTCTGGCGGTGCCGGTCCTTCCCTGGGGAACCGATAGACCCTCCGACGCCGCAAGCAGCGCAAATTCGGCGGGGCCAGCGTTCGGCGAAGGCAGCACGTCATAGAGCGGACGCGCCGGCTTCACTTCCGGATTCTCATCGGCCAGGGAAATAGCTAGAATGCGGACGCTGTCGTTGTTCGGCAATTTGACTGTCTTGGCGCCGGCCGGAAGATCGATCGCATACCCAAACAGATACGAATAGGCATAGTCAACGTTCTTTCCCGCTGCGTCGTGGTGATGAGTGCAGTACCAGGCCAGATCGGCGCGCTTGATGAAGCCAGGCTTCAGCCCCGTCATTTCGCCATAGTTGTCATGCAGAACATCGGTGGAACTCCACTGCCGATCGTCCCACTGGCCGATGAATCCGCCCCAGTCCTGGATGTTCAGTTCGGTCTTCACGCCGCCGATCTCGAACGACGCTTTCTGATCGCCGTTGGCCGAAGCCGCGAGCACGTAGATGCGATTGTAGTGGCCCGCGGGCAGTTTGATCGTCTGTCCCTTGGCTGCCACTGCGTTGGGGGCGCCGCTCTTGGCCGCGGCCAGTTGGAAGCGCACATCGTTGAACTGGATCTGCTCAGGCAGCATCTCTGCCGGCAGAGCATTGCCCTTGCCGTCAAACCCAGCCGCAGAGGGATCCCCGTCGTTGCTGGCAGTTGCCACGTTATAAGGCAGCGTTACCGGCGTAGATTGCACGCCTGCAACGGTCGCGGCGGGTGCAGCCAACTTTAGCGCGAAGGTGCGCGGCTGGTATCCGCCAAAGGAGGTGACCAGGGCGCCATCGGCTACGGTTGCCGAACCAACCGGCTGTTCCTGCCCGTTCACTTCGCGCGCACTGGTGATGGGTGCAGCGAAAGAGAGCTTTACGTCAGGCTGCGGCTTGCCATCAAGTTCCACCAGCCGCACGACAACTTCGTCGCTCAACTCCGCTTTTTTGACGGCCAGAACCCGAATCCGAGGATTGCTGACCTTCAACAGAGAGAAGGTGCGGCCCAGCGCGCCTTCATGCTGAGAGGTTGCAAAGGCCAGCAGCGGCGCGTTCAGGCGCTGTGCCTGCCAGTCGGTTTGCGCGGTGCGCCAGCCGTTGGAGTGGCCGGCAATCCCGTACACGAACTCGTGGTGCCCGATATCCTGGGTCGCCTCGTCCGCATAGCCGCCGGCAACTCCCGGGGTGAGAATCAGGGTCAGGCGAAGCGTGTTGTCGTTCGGTTTGTCCGATCCATTCTTGCTGTCTGTCAGGATGGTGGCGCCGTATTTTCCGCTCATCTCCGTCAGATCGATCCACTGATGCGACGGCACTTCGAATTTCTTGGGCTGCGCTGTGGACCGCTCGATGGCGCCGATGTCCCAGTTATAGGTAGCCATCTGGTTGGACACGGTGAGAGGGAAAGTCGCCTTGAGACTCGACTCCCGGGTGTTCCAGTCGATTACGTTGCCGAACTCGACGCGCTTGCCACCATCGCCGGCGGAGAGGCTGACGGTTTGGACAAACTTCGAACCAGCGGTCTCGCGCGTGACTTCAATGGCTGCGCGGACGGGACCGTCTTCCACGACCTTGATCTGCGCCGGACCCGAGACGTAGGCCTTGGGCGCTGCCTGTTCCTGCTCCCAATCCATATTCCAAGCCGGCCACTGGGCGGGATTGTCATAGGAGATTGCGAGGCGCGCGGGAGCTGAAAGCAGTTCCCTGTTGTTCTGCTTGTCGAAGATGCTGAAAACATCTCCATCTTGATTCAGGCGGACGCGGTAATACGCGTTCTCCAGTTCATCCTTTGACACGTGCAGAGAGGATGCGGAACCTGCCTGTTCGTCAGTGGGCTGCACGTCATAGACGGCATAACCGACCGAGGGCAGGCTGGCCACGAAGATCACCTTACCGCCGGAAATCTGCGCGGGAACATCTTTTCCGTCCGGAGCCGTTACGCGCACTGCCTTGGGGCTGCCTTTGGGGAAGTCAACGGTGGCTTCCACCACGTCTTCGCGGTCAATGTTGAGCGGATTGAAGACCACCAGGGGCACGCCCTTGGCGGTGGTGTTCAGGGTTGCGGCGACACCCTCGACTGCGTTGGTCAAAACTCCCGCAAACTGGTTCATTGCGATTACATCGTCGTTCCAGGCAAACTCGTAGGAACGCGGGGTTGCGGTTCCTGCCGCCAGATCGTGAAAATGTGCGCCCATCGCCAGCGTCCAGGCATCGTTCAGCCTCTGCAGAGGATAGGGGCGCGCACCGAGCCATGCGGCGGCAATCGACGACTTCTCCGCCGCATCCGCCAGCAGTTCTTCATGTCGAATCCAACGCTTCTGGTAAGCCTGCGACGTCAGCGACCCGGCCGAGTGATTGGTCAACTCCATTTCGCCGGTGTAGCGCGGAAGCATGGCTTCCTGGGCGGGAGTGATATCGAGGAACATCTGGTCGGCAGCCGCGGAAACCACGTTCACCGGACCGTCGCCCACCTTCACTGGCGACGACTCTGGCCGCGATTGTCCACGCATGGAATATTCACCCGGCGAAGACAGGCTTACGCTGCCCTTTGTGACGATAGCTTCCAACCGCTTGACGGACTCTTCCCTCGGAGCCCCGCCAATATCGCCCGTCCCGTAATAGTGATAGTCCGTGAACAAGCCGGTGACTTTGCCGTTCTGCTCGACGCGCGCGGCCCAATCGCCCTGGAATCTCTGCAGACCACGATCTCTCTGTTGCCTGGCAAGCGCAGACTGCTCTCGCCGCAAGCCATTCAACTGCTGCATGTCCTTCGGATCGATCGGCTGACCGCCCTGACGAGCATCTTGCAATTTGTGCTGTAAATCGCCGATCTTCTTCTCGAGTTCCGTAAGCACCGGATCGCTGGGTTCAGAAGGCAGAGGTGTGCTGAGATCGGTCCCAATGCCTCCGCTATAACTTCCCGGATTGAGTCCAGCCAGGACGCTTTCGCCATCGGGCCCTACCCACACACCGACATTAAATGGGGTTCCTTCCGGCGTCCGCTCCAGGGATTGTGGACCGCCCCCATCGGCCGAGGATCCCCACACCAGTTTCTGCGTCGAGAAACCCTTCACGCCAGAGTGCGCCAGAATGGTTGGCAAAGAGGCAGGAAAGCCGAAACAATCCGGCAGCATGTATTCCGCACTGGCTTTGCCAAACTCGCTGCGGAACCAGTTGTTCCCATACAGAATCTGCCGGATGATGGCTTCGGCACTGGGCGCGTTCACGTCGCCCTCTTCCATCGAAGAGCCTGCCGGGAACCACCGCCCATCCGCTACATATTTCTTCAACTTCGCATAATCGGCCGGATAATACTCCTTCATGAGCCGGTAACGGTTTGCTCCGCTGAAATTGAAGATATAGTGCGGATACTTGTCGATCAGCTTGAAGTTGTCTTCCATGGTCTTGCGAAGGTACTCGTCGATGACCTGCGGATACTCCCAACGCCATTCCGTGTCGAGGTGCGCGTATCCGACAACATAGAGGGTCGGCTGTTTTGTCAGATCCGGCTTTTCAGCAGATTGCGCCTTGGCCTCGCCATGAGTAAACAGAAAGAACAAAGACGCCGCCATCAGAGTGGTACAAATCTTATGCATTGCAACTCCTCAAAATGAGTAAAGCATTGATGAATAGCTGTTACCTACAGAAACAAGCCAGGAACCGTGGATGTAGACAACGCCCACCGGCTGTCGAATCTCATCCATCGTCCTACTGGCAAAAAGTCAGAGCTCCGCTATGAAGGTTGATGGGGCTTCTCCTTTGGCGCTCATGGGAGCGCGCAGGCGCCTCAATCACGTTCACCGGATGCACTTGCGCCTCAGTTGCCTCTCTGCTGAGGACGCCTGGACATTGCCACTCGGTCCAAACGTCCACGATACTATGCAATGCGGGTTTATGCTCCGTATCACTCAGGACGGGCCGCCTCCGAAACCGCAACAGGGTGAAACCAGCCTCTGCGCTACCGACCGCATGCACTGAATCTCCTTACTGCATTTCCGTGGCGCCAATAAGCGCATCCAGCGCCGAGGTTTGGCGAGTGCCGTCGCCAGTGTCGTACGCCCCTTCCCAGACTCCGCCAAACTGATAGTTGGCGCCTTGATCGTTTTTCCAGATGCTGCCGGCATTGGTGTCCACAAATGTCTTGTATTGCGCGCTGGGTGCCGCGCCGTTCAGTTTGACGAGATTCCGGATAAAGATGCCCTTGAACTGTGGCCCGTCGGGGCCAGTCAAAGTGGGCTCATGGAGAACGCCACTGGCGGTAACCAGGTTCGTCATGGCTGCGCTGGCAATATTTTGCGCGATGGGCAACAACGTCGGGTCCTTGTCGGCGTTGTAGAGTTCTACCAAGCCACCAAGGATAACTCCCTGATTATATGTCCAGGTCGTCTGGGTGTTGTTTGTGCAAACTTTTGGATTGGTCGCGTTTAGACCGTCATTGACCAGGTTTTGCGAGTTGATCATGCCGGAGGTGTTGAACCACGTCCACTCTTTTTGCGCCCATGCGAGATATTGCGCCTTCTGAGTCGGATCTGTGGCCCGGTTGGCTAGTCCGGCGGCAAGATCAAGAAACAGTTCATTGGTGATCGCGTTTTTGTATGCCGACGTGGTTAGGTTCTTGCTCCACCAGACCCCGCCTCCGCATGTGGTCGTATCCCACTGCGTTGTCATATCTGCAAATATGGTCTGCGCCATGGCGAGGTAGCTTGGATTCTGGGTCAGATCGTAAGCATCCATCCAAGCAAGCGCCCACCAAGCCTCGTCGTCATTGGAGTCGGTAATGAAATTTGTGCTGCCGTTTGCCTTGTTTGCATTGCTAAAGGTGTTTGAAACCGCGCTGAGATACTGCGTCGTGTTGGTCGCCCTGGAGTAATCCACCAGCACGGTAATCGCATTGGCTGAGTTCCACCAGCCCGTGGGGGTTTGATAGAGCCCAGAACTCTGTACGTACGAATCTTGCAGCGTTTGGACACCGTACGCCGCTTGTTGGGAATAGCTGGGAGTTGAAGT
>Ga0224529_1000878_pt1 | contig 20761 bp, 14 predicted proteins | sample CBST50metaG_FD_179893 | JGI IMG/M metagenome (GOLD analysis project Ga0224529, IMG submission 179893) | Peat soil microbial communities from Stordalen Mire, Sweden - C.B.S.T50 | ecosystem: Environmental > Terrestrial > Soil > Wetlands > Peat | place: Sweden: Norrbotten County, Stordalen Mire... | reverse complement strand
AGCCGAGCGAAACGCGAAACCATGCTACAATGAACTTGCGCTCAGTGATTTGGCCGTGAGCGGCGGGTTGCCTTCAAAGGCAACGGCGCCTTGCACAGATTTCCCCAAGCCCCTACAGCGTAACCACTTGAGTTTCCCGCCCGGCGACTCAGCCCTGGACCCAGCTTCTCAACAAAGAACGGGTTCGGCTATCGTTTCAGCGTCCTGCATCCTTGAATTGGATCGGCGCGAATGAACCGGGAACGCATCGGCCAAGAACGGCCTAGAGCGCGGGAGAGTGGAGCCGGCCGGCAGTGTGCCGCTTGGCGTACCAGTAGCGTTTGGCAGCTCCGGGCCGTGTGCATTTTCCCCAAATAAATGCCTGCCGCCAGTCCAAGAGACGTTTTCGGTTCTCCCTCACGCATTTTGATCAGCAGGCCCGCGCCTGAGATGCATTTGTGTGCGCGCCTCATGTCCGGTTCCGATTGCAGGCCCCAGCGTGTCTGGAGGCTCACGGAGCCCGAGGAAATACATACTATTTTGACGACTCAGTTCTCGCAGTTCTCTCTTTCGCCCGCCCTCATGGCGCGGCTCGACGCCAACAAGTTCGAAACTCCCACCCCGGTTCAGGCCGAAGCCATTCCTCCGGCCCTGGAAGGCCGCGACGTGCTGGCCACCGCGCAGACCGGAACCGGCAAGACGCTCAGTTACCTCATCCCGGTCATCGAGATGTTGCAGAAATCCGAAGCCCGTGGCGCGCAGGCCCTCATCGTGCTGCCCACCCGCGAATTGGCCATGCAGGTCGAGACGGCCTTCAAGACCATCCGTTCCAACTCCAGGCAGAGCGTGGCCCTGGTGGTCGGCGGAATGGCCGAACGCAACCAGCTCGAGTCGATTCGCCGTGGCGCGCAGCTCATCGTCGCCACCCCTGGACGCCTCGAAGACTATCTCAAGCGCAAACTGGTGCGCCTGGACGGCGTAAAGATCCTGGTGATGGACGAAGTGGACCGCATGCTCGACATGGGCTTCCAGCCCGCCATTGCGCGGATTGCGGCCACCCTGCCGGCGGTTCGCCAGACGCTCTGCTACTCGGCCACCCTCGAAGGGTCGGTCAAGGAAGTGGCGCGCAAGTACCTCAACAACCCCGTCCGCATCGAGATCGGTTCGGTCCTCAAGCCCGCAGAGAACGTGGAACTCCGCACCTTTGAGGTCGAGTCGGACAAGAAGCAGGAGCTTCTCGAGCACCTGCTCGAAGCCGACAAGGGCAGCTTCCTGGTCTTCGTTCGCACCAAGCATGGTGCAGATCGCGTGGCCAAGCGGCTCACCCGTTCCGGCTGGTCGGCAACCCAGATTCACGGTGACCGCACGCAGGCGCAGCGCAACGCCGCCCTGCGCAGCTTCTCCGAGGGCCATCACCGCGTGCTGGTCGCCACCGACGTGGCCGCCCGCGGCATCGACGTGGCCAACGTGGCCCAGGTCATCAACTTCGACATTCCCAAGATGGCCGAGGACTTTGTCCACCGCGTGGGCCGCACCGGCCGCGCCTCGGCGCATGGCGTGGCTTCCACCTTCGCCTGCCCGGCCGAGCGCAACGACCTGCGCAAAATTGAGCGCACGCTCTCGCTCTCTATGAAGCACTTCCGGGTGCGCGCGACAGCGGCAGTCGTGGCCGCCGCGTAAGCAGCTTCGAGCTTCGAGGCGCGAACGCCCCATCCCTGGCGCAGATTTTGACGCCAGGGATGGGGCGTTCTTTTGCGGGAAGCGCGTTCCGCCTGCGTTTTCGTTGACTCTCGATCCCAAATCGCGTATTCTGGAGTCCTTGCGTGGTGTTGCGCCTGGGGTCTGTGTGTGTTCACCCGGACTCGGCTGGTAAGCCCCTTTGAAAGAGGCTTTATCGGCACAGGTTGCCGGCGGTTGGACGCGTTCCTTCGGTACGAGTCCAGACCAGCCAGAGCCCTTTGAGGGCCAGCTCCCCGCAATCCTCACCCGAACAGATTTGTTTGGCAGTGGGTGGAATTCAGGCCCGTGCGCGGTTGGCATGGGCGAAGGCGCTTTGCGCTGCGGTTTTTTTTGTTGGGATGGGCCGCACGGCTGGTTCGGAAACCCTCAGGGGATCTGGATTGGCGGGGGCGGACAGGGCTTTTATTGAGAGAGTAGGAGAGAAATGGGTACCTTCGTTCCGAGCGGCAAAGATATCAGCCGCAAGTGGTATGTGGTGGATGCCAGCGGCCAGACGCTGGGCCGTCTGGCGACCAAGGCTGCCGATGTATTGAGCGGCAAGCTGAATCCCCAGTACGTGCCGTACATCGACGTGGGCGACCACGTGATCGTCATCAATGCGGAGAAGGTCCGCCTGACCGGCCTCAAGGCCCAGAACAAGCTCTATCGCCGCTACACGGGATTCCCCGGCGGATTGCGCGAGGAGTCGTTCATACGGCTGCTGGCGCGCAAGCCGGAAAAGATTCTGGAAGAGGCCATCAAGGGCATGCTGCCCAAAAGCAAGATGGGCCGGCAGATGGGGACCAAGCTGAAGGTGTATCGCGGCGACAAGCACCCCCACGAAGCGCAGCAGCCGGTGGCGTTGGAAATCGCGTAAGAGCAGCTACTAGCTTCTAGCTATTAGCTTTTAGCTCTCTTTTTGCTGGTGCAGGAACCTTGGCGCAGCGGAAGGGGTCAACCGGAGAACGAACAGGCTAGAAGCTAGCAGCTAGAAGCTAGCAGCTAATGAGGAAAAGAATGGCAGATCTGGTTCAGTATTACGGGACGGGGCGGCGCAAGACGGCGATCGCACGCGTCTTTCTGCGTCCCGGCACGGGCGAGTGGAAGGTCAACGGCAAAGCATTTGAAGAGTACTTCGTGACCGAGCAGCAGCGTGTGTCCGCAAAGCACACCCTGGCGGTGGCCGAGCTGGCTTCGAGCTTCGACGTGATCACCACGGTGAAGAGCGGTGGCGTGGCCGCGCAGGCCGATGCCGTGAAGTTGGGCATTGCCCGCGCACTGATCGAGTTCAATCCCGAACTGCGCAAGATCCTCAAGGCCGAAGGCCTGCTGACCCGCGACGCTCGTATGAGAGAGCGCAAGAAGTACGGTCAGAAGGGTGCACGCGCACGGTTCCAGTTCTCGAAGAGATAGTTTTCAGTGGTTAGTGAACAGTGGACAGTGCCGATGCTTCGGAATACTGACCACTGTTCACTGTCAACTGTCCACTCGGCTTTACCATTTCCCGCGCAAGCGGGATCAATCCGGGCAACAGATGGTTGGTCCGGATGCAATCCAATAAGGAGGCCAATGGCCACGATCACAATGAAGGAGCTGCTCGAAGCAGGTGTTCACTTCGGGCATCAGACCAAGCGCTGGAACCCCAAGATGAAGGATTACATCTTTGGAGAGCGCAACGGTATCTACATCATCGACCTGCAGAAGACGCTTAAATTGTTCAAGGACGCGTCGAAGTTTGTCACCGAGTTGTGCTCCGGCGGCAAGACGATTCTGTTTGTCGGCACCAAGCGCCAGGCGCAGGACGCCGTCGCTGAAGAAGCCACCCGGGCTGGGATGCCGTACATCAACCAGCGCTGGCTGGGCGGCTTGCTGACCAACTGGGTCACGGTGCAGAAGTCGGTGAAGCGCCTTCAGGAATTGGATGAAATGGCTACGGATGGCCGCTATGAGCTGCTGACCAAGAAGGAAGTCATCAAGTTGGAGCGGGAGCGCAAGCACCTGCAGGCCAACCTGGCCGGCATCAAGGCCATGAAGCGCCTGCCCGACGCCCTGTTCATCGTGGATTCGAACAACGAAGCGATCGCCGTGAAGGAAGCCCGCAAGCTGGGCATCCCGGTGGTGGCTGTGGTGGATACGAACTGCGATCCGACAGTGGTCGATTACGTGATTCCGGGCAACGACGATGCGCTGCGCGCCATTCGCCTGTTTACCTCGAAGATTGCCGATTCGGCTGTCGAGGGCGTGAACCTGGTGGGCGACAAGGCCTTTACAGAGGCGGAAGCGGCTTCTGCGGCGGTTCCCGAGGCGGAAGCGGCGGCCGTTGTGGTCGCGGAGCCTGCGCCGGCGGAGCCGGTTGAGGAAGTGGATCTGGAAGCGGCTCTCGGCGGCGGCATTCGCAAGGCGCCGGCAGCGGTTGCGGCTCTGGACGAGGCCGAAGTGGCCGGTGGCGCTCTTTAATATTCCTGCGCACGGCAAGTACGCAGAATGAACGAGAGAAGCGTGGCCGCGAGAGTCGTGTGCCACGCTTTTCTTTTGCCGGGCGCCTGCCCTGCGGCGGCGCTCGGATCTGCGCCAATCAAAAAGAACAGAGAGGATTAGAAGTGAGCGAAAAGATTGATGCCAAGCTGGTGAAAGAGCTTCGGGAGAAGTCGGGCGCACCGATGGGCGACTGCCTGAAGGCGTTGCAGGAGACCAAGGGAGACATCGAGGGCGCTTTTGTCGTCCTGCGCAAGCGGGGCATGGCCTCGGCGCAGAAGAAGGCCGCTCGTTCGACCAATGAAGGCGCGGTGGGTACGTACATCCACGCCGGCGGCAAGATCGGCGTACTCCTCGAAGTGAATTGCGAGAGCGACTTTGTGGCCCGCACCGACGATTTCCAGCAGCTTCTCAAGGACATCGCCATGCACATCGCGGCTTCCGATCCGCGCTATGTGAAGACCGACGACGTCACCACGGAAGATCTGGACCGCGAGAAGGAAATCTATCGCGCCCAGGCGGCGGCTACCGGCAAGCCGGCCCCGGTGATCGAAAAGATCGTCGAAGGCAAGATGGCCAAGTTCTTCGAGGAGGTTTGCCTTCTGGAGCAGCCCTTCATCAAGGACCAGACGGTCAGCATCAAGGAACTGATCGCGACCAAGGTGGGCAAGCTGGGCGAAAACATCACCGTGCGGCGCTTTGCGCGCTTCAAGGTCGGCGCGCCCGATTGGACCATCGCCACCACCAAGGCCGTGGAAGCGGCAGCCGAGTAACTTCCAGCAGACGAAGATTGACCAAGGCCCAGGGCGCAAACCCTGGGCCTTCTTGTGCGTCGGCGGCTGCTGAGATAGCGTGAAACGCTGGCGCGCCAGGTATGCGATACTCCTAAAAGCATGTACAAACGGATTGTTCTCAAGCTATCGGGTGAGGTGCTGGCAGGACCGCGCGGTTTTGGCCTGGACGCTGACAAGATCGCCGAAATCACCGGCGAGATTGCCGATGTGCACGCTTTGGGCGTGGAAATCGGCATCGTGGTCGGCGGAGGCAACATCTTTCGCGGCGTGGCCGAGCAGGCCAGGGAAATGGACCGCGTGAGCGCCGACAACATGGGCATGCTCTCGACGGTCATCAACGCCATCGCCATGCAGGACGCCCTGGAAAAGCGCGGCGTGCAGTGCCGGGTGATGAGCGCCGTCTTCATGAACCAGGTGGCCGAGCCCTATATTCGCCGCCGCGCCCAGCGGCATCTGGAAAAGGGCCGCGTGGTGATTTTTGCCGCCGGCATCGGCAACCCGTTCTTCTCTTCAGACACCGCGGCCAGCCTGCGGGCCATGGAGATCAAGGCCGATGTGCTGCTGAAGGCGACCAAGGTGGAAGGCATCTATGACGCCGACCCCGAACTGGTGAAGGATGCCGTCAAGTACGACCAGATTACCTACATGGAGATTCTGCGGAAGGGCCTGAAGGTGATGGACCTGACCGCGGTAAGTCTATGCCAGGACAACAACATGCCCATGATTATCTTCAGCATGAACGAGCCGGGAAACATCCGCCGGGTGGTCTTGGGCGAGAAGGTCGGATCGCTGGTCACGGCGTAAACTCCCCCCCGGCGGACCAGCGCCAGTCCACGGGCCCCCGGCCTGCGAGCAGGGACGAGAAAACACGGGAACAGTAGCGGGCAATTCTTCAGGCTTGCGGGCTGTACCAGGCGGATGCCCGGAGAAGTCGAACACGCAGTGGACATACCCAAGCCAGCACGATTGAATGCATTGACCGGTTTGCGCTGCTTCGCGGCCGTCAACATTGTTCTCTTCCATTTTTCCAATCCCTACTGGTTTGACTTCCGGTACGACTTCCGCGTGCCGGTATTCAACGAGCCGACCCTCCACTTCAAGCTTCTGCTGGCCCCGGTGGTCAACGCCGGCTACGTCTCGGTGAGCTACTTCATCCTGCTCTCTGGATTTGTGCTCGGCTACAACTACAACGCGCGGGCGCGGGCCGGGCAACTGGACGTCAAGCGCTTCTACAAGGCGCGCTTCACGCGCATCTACCCCATCTACCTGCTCAGCCTGCTGTTGAGCTGGGGAATGCTAGGCCAGGAGTACGCCAGCCACACCCACGCGATGTTCTGGACCGGCATGGTGCTCACCCCGCTGCTGGTGCAGGGGTGGATTCCGGCCATCGCCACCTTCCTGAACACGCCGGCCTGGACCATGTCGGCCGAAGCCTTCTATTACGTCATTTTTCCCTGGCTGGCCCGCTGGAAGCGGCCGGAGCGGGTGGGACCGCATCTGTGGAAGATGGCCGGGGTATGGGTGCTGGGGATGGTTCCCGGCGCGCTCTACATGTTCCTCAACCCGGACGGCATCGCGCATCCGGACCGCTACAGTTACGGGCACTGGCTGTGGGCGCTCAAATATACGCCCTATGCCCACGTGGCCAGCTTTGTCTTCGGCGTCATGCTGGCTGAGCTGGACGAGATTGTTCCCCGCGCCGGGTGGCTGCGCTTCTGCCTGGGGATTGGCGGTTTCGCCGGCATTTACGGCCTGCTGACCATGGGCGCCATCGTGCCCTACGCCATCGTCCACGACGGCCTGCTGATGCCCCTGTTTGCCTGCATCGTGCTGGGCCTGGCCGGGCAGAACCCGCTCTCCCGAGTTCTGGGCGTGCGCCCGCTGGTCTTTATCGGTGAGGCCAGCTATTGCCTCTACCTGCTCCACTTCAACTTCTGGAACCTGATCCACGGCTCGCATGTGCTGGACCGGCTGGGCCTGATGCGCTTCGACCCCTGGCTTAGCTACGTGCTGCTGATCTGTCTGGCGCTGCTAGCCTTGTACTTCATCGAGAAGCCCGCACAGCGGCAACTACGCAAGCTGCTGACCCCGGGGGGTTAGGGTGGGTGGTGCGCCTTAGGCTCTTCCGATTTGCCGGTCGGAACCCGGCTGGGCTGGGTAAGGGCTGAGGCTTCCCACCGATCTGCGGTGAAACTGCGAAAGGGGCATGTCCGGCTAATTTGCCTGCCTTTGAGAGCGAAACCTCCGCCGACGCATCTAAGCAAAGTAACGGGAGGTTTAACCCATGAGAACCGTATTCCCAAAATCATCCATCGGGCTCTTCGCACTCGTATTTATCCTCTGCGGCCAGAACGCCCCCGGTCAGAACAGCCAGACCCAACCCCCGCCGCAACCTGCCGACACATCGCAGCCATCCACCCAGACGCCTTCCACCCCGCAGCACCAGCAAGGCAGCCCCGGCGGCGACGTCGGTAAGGGCGCGGGAGACATCGGCAAAGGAACCGCCAAGGGCGCTGGAGCGGCGGCCAAGGGAGTTGGGAAAGGTGCGGGCGACCTGGTGACCCTTCACCCGCTCGACGCCGCTGGCAATGTGGGCAAGGGTGCAGCCGTTGCCGGCAAAGATGTCGGCGTTGGCGCCGCCAAGGGCACAGGCAAAATCGCCAAGGGAACAGGCCGGGGTGTTGGCAAACTATTCCACCATCACCATGAGACGAAGCCGGCCCCGGCTCCCTCCGAACCACAAAACTAGCCCACCTGCGGTGGGGCCAACTGCCTTCGGACGGTCCGCGCCAGAAAAAAGCGCGGAAGCAGTGAGTTGCGGAACCCGGCTGGGCTGGGTTGAGGGCTGAGGCTTCCCATCCTTTCGCGATGAAACTGCGAAAGGATGGGGCATCCATTTCATTGGCGGGGAAGGTGGGGCTGGCGGGCAACAAAAAGCCCAGCCGCGAGGGCTGGGCTTTTGCTTGTGAAGGCCGCCGCGGCTACGGAGTGATCGACTGAACGGCGTGGTTGCCACGAGGAATCGAAACCAGGGCCGTGGGTTTGACCAGCGAGGTGGTCGGATAGGGCGTGGCCTGGGTGGTGGTGAGAGTGCCGTTATTGGGGTTCAAGCGGAAGCCGGATACGGAGTCTCCCAGGTGGTTTGCCGTGTAGACATACCGTCCCAGGGCCGGGTCCACGACGATGCTTACTGGCTGGGTGTCCGTCGAGTTGGTGGTGCTTCCAGAGGTATTCACCGCGGTGGTCGGAGTGCCGGTGGAAAGGTCGATGGAATACGACGTAATCGAGGAGTCGAGCGCGTTGGCGACGTAGATGTACTTGCCGCGCGGGTCGATGGCCAGGGAGGAGGGCTCGTTGCCGGTCCGGTAGGGGCCGTTCTGCAGGAAGTTCAGGACGTAGCCCGATTGGACGGCGTAACCGATCAACTGGTTGGACGCGAAGTCGGTGATATAGACAAAGCGGAAGGTGGGATCGGAGATGACGGCGGTGGGCTTGACGCCCGCCTTGAAGGGACTGTTGGCAGCCGGGGTAAGCGCGCCGCCGGAGCCGGTGGCGAAGCTGAAGACCCAGCCGGGATTGGCCGTGCTGGTGACCGATCCGCCGGGATTGTAGGCGGTCTGGTCATACGCCGTCACAAATACGGCGTCGTTGTTGCCCAGAACGTTCAGGCCGGTTGCAATCAGGTTATCGCCCGTGTAGCCGGGGATGGAGAGCGGCTGCGGCGCACCGGCGGTGCCGATGGTGCCCGAAGAGAGGGGATAAGCCGTAAGCGTGGGCGTGCCGGAGCCGGAGATCACGTAAAGGTACGTATTGGCGGCATTCACGGCGATCGCCACCGGCGCGGCCGTGAGCGTGACCGTATCCTTCACCGTCAATGCGCCGTTGAGGGCGATGGCGAAGTGGGTCACGGAATTGCTGCCCGCGTTGGCGGCGTACAGGTTCTCATAGTCCGAGGTGAGGGCCATGGAGACCGGGTTGACTCCGCCAGAGGCGACGGTCGCGCCGCCCGCGCGCAGTGCGCCGGACTCGGAGTCCACCGCGTAGGTTTCGATCTGTCCGGTGCTACCGGTCCCAGAGCCCTCGGAACCAGCCACGAAAACATAGTCGATGGTAACGATCTGGCAGGCGGTCAAGAGGGTGGCCACTAGAAGGCCGATGGCAGAGACCAGGAAAAGCTGGCTCAATTTGCTGAACTTCATGCGCTTCCTTCGTCGTGGGCGATTGAGTCGGAGCCCGAGAAAACTGGTTGAGTTGCCCCTCAGCTATTGTAAAAGCCTGGTACGGGGTGTTGCTACAGTGCACGGCGGCTGGCCGCTCCCGCAACTACTTCTTGCTGCCGTGCGGGATGGCGGCCACAGCCGTGGGCTGCGCGTTGGAGGTGTAAGGAGAGTATTGCGTATTCAGCAGGGAGCCGTCGGTGGTGCTCAGTTCGAAGGCGGAGACGGTGTTGCCGAGAAAGTTGGCGGTGTAAAGAAAGTGTTTGGTCGAAGGGTCGATCCCGATGGCGACCGGCTCCGAGCCGGTGGCGTACGTTCCCAGGTAGCTCAGCGTTCCGCTGCTGACGGAATAAGCGGTGACGTTGGAATCCAGGGAGTTGGCGACGTACGCGAATTTGCCGGTCGAATCGACGACCATGGCAAAGGGCTCGTCTCCGGCGGCGAACGGGCTGCCGCTCAACTGGGTCAGATTGCCGGATCCGGTAGCGACCGAATAGGCCCAGACCTTGCCCTGGGCGTAGTCGGTGACGTAGACATAGGAACCGGTGCCATCGCTGGTGACGGAGGAAGGATTGGTTCCGGCCAGAAAAGGCTGGCCGCCGTTCAGCGCGCTGAGCGTGCCGCCCGAGCCGACCGCGAAGCCAAAGACGTAACCGGTGTTGGCGGTGGTGTCGTAGGCGGACACATAGGCGTACACATTCGAGCCCGAGGTCAGGACGTTGACGCCGGTGGGCAGCAGGATGTCCTTGGGGCTGGCGGGCAGGCTCAAGGGCCAGTAGCTTAGGCTGCTGTTGGCAACCGGGGCGCCCAACTTGCCGGTGGAGTCGATCGGCAGAACAGCCACCGAACCGGAACAGGGCGCGGCGCTGGAGCAGGCCGGCAGCGGCTGGTAGGTGTCTACGACAAAGAGATTCGATCCATTGACGGCGACGGCGACAGGGAAGATGCCGGGGGTATTGACGGTGTTCTGTGGGTAGAGCTTGCCGTCGCTGCCGATGACGAACTGGACGATGGAGTTGTCGTCGTGATTGACGACATAGAGATTGGTGTTGTCGGACGAGACAGCTTCGGCCACGGGGTTGCGTCCGCCCGAAGGAAAGGGCGAGGTGGGAATCTGGCGCATGCGGCCAGACTCGGAGTTCACCTCAAAGACGTCAATCTCGCCGTAGTTGTTGGTTCCGGCGGCCTTGGAACTGGCGACGAAAACAAAATCCACGGTGAGCGTGCCACAGGCGGTCACAAGTCCGGCCACGAGTAGGCTGGCCGCAGAGACCAGCAGAAGCTGGCCCGATTTGTTGAACTTCATGCGCATCTTTCGTCAGCGGGCCCGGAACCATCGGCCCGAAAAAGCAAGTTTGGAATCGAACTACGGACGCCCAGGGAAACTCTGCGCCCGGCATTCGGCTACGTTCTTGGAGACTTCAGGAATCCGGCTGCCTGGCAAGGTGAGCTGGCCAGCGGCCAGCTCACCTTCCAGGCGAGAAACAATACAGTACCGCTTTAGCTGGTACGGCCATCGACCACGCACCAGGTGGCGGGACCGGTGAGCGGGTAAGTCCCGTTGCCGGTGACGCGTAGGTTTTGGAGCGTGCCGGCGTTCTGGTCAATCGACCGGCCCGTAACCGTTGAATCGTTGAAATTCGCGGTGTAGATGAACTGGTTGGAGGGGTCCTCCACAATGCACTGAGGACCGGATCCGGTGCCGAAGGGCAAACCAGGCATTTCAGCGAGCGCGTACGGGCTGCTGGTCAAAACGTAACCGGTGATGCCATTCTGGCTGGACGTGATCGTGGTGTTGTTGTTGCCCTGGTTGGCAAGATAGATCCACTTGCCTTTGGACTCAAGCAGCATGGATGTGGGGTTGGACTGGGTGGCGTCGTCGGGTATCGGCCCGCTGGTCGCCGCCTGCAGAGCGCCGCCGGTTCCAATCGAGTAGGGAACAATCTGGCTCTGGGAGGCGATGGAAGTGGCCCCATCGACAGTGACCGAGATCGGCTCGTTGTCGAGTACGTAAATGTAGGTGGAACCGCTGACGATGGCCGTGGCCTGCTTGATGTTGAGCGGCTGGGAGGTGTTCTGGCTGATGGTCAACTGGCCGTTGCCCCCGTTGTAGGTGTAGGGGAAGACCGAGTCGCCGGTGGTGGGGGTTCCGCTCACCGTGAGGATGGTAGAGCTGTTCAGTATGAAGTCAATGGGATTGACGGGAACCGGGAAGTAGGGCAGCGGGCAGTTGGCCGAGTTTGTTCCGCAATTGGCCGAAGTCACCTGGGCATTGACGACCAGCTGCAGGCGGCCCGTGGTCTGGTTCACCTGGAAAGCGGTAATGTCGCCGCAGTTGCTGGTTCCAAAGGCATTCAGGCAGGCCTGGTTGGAAGTGCCGTTCGCGTCCAGCGGGGCGTCGTGGTCCAGAACGTAGATGTAGTTGCCCGAGGCGTCGGCAATGAGGCGGAACGGGTTGAGACCCTGCGTCGGGAAAGTCTCCTGCGGGGTGAGGATGCCGTTGCCGCCCACCGCGAACTGGGTGATGGTGGCGTTCGAGCAAGCCTCGCTGCCGGTGCCGGTGCAGGCTGTGCCGGCGGAATTGTAGCCCCGGTTCAGGACATAAAGGAAGCGGCTCCCGTTCAGCAGGATGGCGCGCACCGGATTGGCTCCGCCGGAAGAGACGGGCAGCCCGTTGATGGGCGTCAGTTTGCCCGTATTATGGTCGATTTTGAAGCCGGTGATAATGCCGTCAGCGTCGGGTTTGGCCGTCACTGTGCTCGTTACATACAAAAAGCCGACCGAATAACTTTGGACGCAAGACGTAATGCTGAGGACAACGCCAGCAGAGAGGGCGCTCATCAGAAGGGCCTTGCCGAATTTCGTAAACTTCATGCGATTCCTTCATCCTGGTCAGGCGTGCGCCGCCAAGTTTGCTAGTTCCACAGCAGAGCTGGGTTGGGACGGGTCCCTGATGCATTGTAAAAGCCGAGGGTCGTTTATGCCTAGTTTCGGTTGCGGACTGGGCAAAACAGCGCATTTTCCGGGCGTCCTGCGTGGGGCGCGACAGTGAACGGCAAACCCCATGCGGGTAGATCCAAAAATTGTGCTTTCTGGCAGTTTGGACGGCCGGTGCGCGGGAAAGGTCAACCCGCGGCAGCCGGGAAATGATGTTTTCCAGCCCAGCCGGCCGCTTTTTTTCAGCGGAAGAAGCCTCGGAGCCGCAACCATGAATCGCTGCGGCTCCGGAACTGGAGGTCGGCCTACCAGACGCGGCAGGAACTGGCGGGGTACATGGGCTGGCCCTTGGTGCAGGCAAAGGCCTTGCCGAATTCGTCAAAGTTCTGCACCGAGCCGTTGACGCGCCAGCGGCCGGGCGAGTGGGGATCGGTCAGCGCCGCCTGGCGGGCCGACTGGTCGGTCTGGTTCTGGCACCACACCTGGGCAAAGCCCAGGAAGTAGCGCTGTTTCTCGGTAAAGCCGTCGACTTTGTCGTCGATGGTTTTGCCCCCGGCCGCCAGTGTGTCCAGCAGGGCCAGGTAGGCGATGCGCAGGCCACCGTTGTCGGCCGTGTTCTCGCCCAGGGTGAGCTTGCCGTTGAGCTTTTGCGCCGGGGTCTCGCCCTGCGCCGGAGCTGCCTCGAAGCTGCCGTACTCGGCGACTTCGCAATCGGTGCGTTCGGTAAACTTCTTCCGGTCTTCGGCGGTTTGCCACTCGCGAAGGTTGCCCTTGCCGTCGTATTTCGAGCCTTCGTCGTCGAAGCCGTGGGTCATCTCGTGGCCAATCACCACGCCGATGCCGCCAAAGTTGACCGCCGGATCGATGGTGAAGTCAAAGAACGGCGGCTGCAAGATGCCGGCAGGGAAGTTGATGTCGTTGAACGAGGGGTCGTAGTAGGCGTTGACGGTGGGCGGCGTCATGCCCCACTCCTTCTCGTCCACCGGCTTGCCCAGCTTGTTGTAGTTGTAGTTGCGCTCGTAGATGCCGGAATGGTGGAGATTGCCGATCAGGTCGGTGCGGTCCACCTGCACGCTCGAGTAGTCGCGCCACTTCTCCGGGTAGCCGATCTTGTTGCGGATCATCCCCAACTTTTCTTCTGCCGCCTTCTTGGTGTCGTCGCTCATCCAGGGCAGGGTCTTGATGTCGTCGCCCAGCGACTTTTCCAGGGCGGCCACCAGCTTGTCCATGCTCTCCTTGGCCGCAGGGGGAAAGTTCTGCTTCACCCAGTCCTGTCCCACCGCCTCGCCGAGCGCGCGGTCGGTCATCGAGGAGCACTGCTTCCAGCGCGCCTCGGGTTCCTTCTGCCCTTGCAGGGTCTTGCCATAGAAGGCGAAGTTCTCGTCGAAAAAGGCCTTGGGCAGATCGGTGGCCTGTCCGTGCAGAGTGTGCCAGCGCAGATAGCTCTTCCAGGAGTCCACCGACTCGCTCTGAATGAGTCCGCTCAGAGCTTTGAAGTAATCCGGAGTGCCCACGTTGAGGGTGGCGAAGCGGCCGATGCCGATGGCGCCGAAATATGCGTTCCAGTCGAAGGCCGGCGCGAGCTTCTCAAAATCCGCAACGCTGTAGATGTGGTAGCGGTTCTCGGGCTCGCGCAGGTCCGTGCGGCTGGTGGAGGCCTTGGCCATCGCGGTCTCGATCTCCATCACCGCGGCGGCTTCCTGTGCGGCCCGCTCGGGCTGGTCGCCTGCCAGGGTGAACATCTTCTTCAGGTGCTCAATGTACTGGGCACGGATGGCCTTGAAGCGCGCCGAATCCACAATGTAGTAATCGCGGTCGGGCAGCGACAGGCCGCCCTGGAAGACCTGCGCAATCTGCTGCGACGAGTCCTTGTCGTCCTGGCCCACGCCGAACTCGAAGAAGCCGTCCGGAGTGCCCTGGTTTTCAAGCTGGCTCAGTATGCCGGCCAACTCCTTCGTGTCGCTGAGGGCGGCAATCACCTTCCAGGCCGGCTGGATGGGCGTCAGGCCCTTCTTCTCCACCTGGTCCGTGTCCATGCAGGCGGCATAAAAGTCGCCAAACTGCTTTTGCAGCGGAGAGGCGGGATTCTTCGCGGCTGCATCCAGTTCCTGCCAAAGCAGGTAGCGGTTGCGCTCCCTGAGCAGCGAGAAGGACCGCGCCCAGCGCACCTGGTCGGCCGGGATGGGGTTGTTCTTCACCCAGTTGCCGCACGCATATTGGTAGAAATCCGTGCAGGGATCGGCGGTCTTGTCGATGGCGGAGAGGTCGAAGCTCCGGATGGGCGCGGGCGGCGCGGGCTTGTCGGAACCGGACTGCGAGGCTGCGGGGGCCTGGGCAACGGCAGTTCCGGCCGCGAGCAGCAGGATGGAAGCAAGGTGGAAACAATTCATGGAATGTCCTTTTGGCAAGCGGGTCAACCGGTCGGGTCCGCAGGTGCAGGAATCGCCTGAAGAAGCAGCCCGGGATGGAGTTTTAGACAGCGAAAACAGTGCTTGCGGTGCTGCCTAGCAGGCTATCACGCAGCGGAGAGGCAGATACAGTGGCCATCTTCCCGGAGGGAAGACACGAAAATAGCCCAGGGTGGAGCGCAGCGCAACCCTGGGACAGCATCCCGATCGCGTTTTTCGCGCCCCGTAGGGCCGCATCGAAGCGGCCCTTCGCACTTATGCGATTGCCCTGACGCGCGCAGCGGTTTGCTAAACGGTGGCAAAAGCGGCGCTGGCGGCGAAGCCCGGCAACAGAAGTTCGAACTCATCCAGCGGCACAGGCCGGCTGCAGAGGAAGCCCTGGAAGGAATGGCAGCCGAGATCGGCAAGGATCACGCGCTGCTCCTCCGTCTCTACACCCTCGGCAATCACCGGCAGGCCCATCGCCCGGCTCAGGGAAATGATGCTCTGCGCGATGGCGGCGCTGCTTGCATCCCCAAGTATGTCGCTGACGAAGGAGCGATCGATCTTCACCTGGTCCAGGGGCAGGCGCTTCAGGTAGGACAGCGAGGAGTAGCCGGTGCCGAAGTCGTCCAGGGAGAACCTGACGCCAACCGACTTCAGCGCCACCATTTTGAGAATGACGTCCTCGATATTGTCCACCAGAACCGACTCGGTGAGTTCCAGGCTGAGGTTGCACGGATTGGCGCCGGTACGCTCCACGACCCGCAGCACCGCTTCAACGAAATCGGGCTTGCGAAACTGCACGGCGCTGATGTTGACCGCGACGGAAAGAGAGGCGGTCTGCGGGTTCTTTCCCCAGGCGGCGATCCGTTTGCAGGCCGATTCCAGAACCCATTTGCCCAGGGGAAGAATCAGCCGCGTTTCCTCGGCCAGAGGAATGAAATCGCCGGGAGGAAGCAGCCCCAGGCGGGGATGATTCCAGCGCAGCAGAGCCTCGGCCCCAATCAGCTTGCCGTTTTCCACCTGCGGCTGGTAGAAGAGCAGGAACTGCTTCGCCTTGATTCCCCGGCCGAGATCCTCCTCCATGGTGGCGCGGGCATTGACGGCAGTCTGCAGCGCGGGGATAAAAAATTGCAGCGTGTTGCGCCCCGCCGCCTTCGCCTGACACATGGCAATATCGGCCTGCTGCAGGACCTGGCTGATGTTTTCGTGGCCGTCGCCAAAGATGGTAATGCCGATGCTGCACGAACTGATGCATTCGCGGCCATTCAATTGATAGGGCTCGCAAACCCTGCCCAGGATCTTTTCGGCGATGGCCCTCGCCTCGTCCGCGGCCTTTTCGGAGTTTGCGCTCAGATCCTCGACCAACAACACGAATTCATCGCCGCCCAACCGGCTCACGATATCCACTTCGCGGACGCACGCGGTGAGCCGCTGGGCGACTTTCCGCAAAAGAAGGTCGCCGGTCGTATGGCCAAGCGTGTTGTTCAACTTCTTGAAGTCGTCGAGATCCACGAAAAACAGCGCCCGCTTGAGGTGCCTCCGCGCGTTGACGGCCATGCTCTTGCGCAACTTCTCCAGCAGCAGGCGCCGGTTGGCCAGCCCGGTCAGCGGGTCGAAGAAGGCCAGATTCCTGATCTCTTCCTCGGCCAACTTCGTCTGCGTGATGTCCCGCAAGACGGAAAGAATGCAGGCCTCTCCGTCCAACTGCACCAGAGACGCGGAGAGCGTCCCCCAGAAGACATCTCCATTCTTTTTACGGAATTGGACCTGAAAATCCCTGCAACTGGATTGCAGGCGCAGGATTTCGTGCAGCCTCTCCCGCTCCCGGACATCTTTCCAGATATCCAGTTCCATCGCGGTCTTTCCCAGGGCTTCGTGAGGTTCGTAACCCAGGATGGAGCGAAAGGAGGAATTGACTTCGAGAAAGGTTCCATCGCGCAAGCGGCTGATGGCAATGGCGTCGATGTTGGTCTGGAAAGCCATGCGATAGCGTGCATCGCCGGCCTGCAAGGCGTGTTCGCGTTCCAGAGCCGATGTCCGCTGCACAGTACGCCGGTGGCGTTCCGCCATCATGCTGATCAAAACGCCGATGACAGAAAACAGAGCCAGCGCGATGACGCTGGAAGGTTTCTCGGTCCTGAATTGTCCACTCGGCGGGGAGATCCAGATCGACGCCAGAACCGCGGACAGGCCGGTGGCCAGCAATCCGGGCCACAGGCCGAAAAACAGTGCGGCAGCGAAGACTGCGGGATAGAAAAGCAGGAAAGCAGGCAGCACCAGGCCGAAATGTGCCGTCAGCTCCAAGTGCAGCAGCAACGCCGCAAAAACCATAACCATGGTGAGAACGATACTAAATACAGGCTGAACTGCGCTGCGCATTTTGCCTCGAGACATGAATCCATCCTTCCCGAGGCACCTATTCCGCATGAACATCAATTCTGCATTGGAGATTCAGCCGTACAAAAGGCCGGTCGAATGCCAGCTCATCCACTTCTCCGAGCGATCTCTATGGCTGAATATATGGGAGCGTTTGGCCTCTCGTCAATCGGGTTCTGAAGCTGCATGCAATCGTTTTTCCTGAGGTTGCGCGCAAGTGCCTCTCGAACCAGCACGATGAGAATTGAGCCCTTTTCTCCGGGCTTGCGGAGCGCGCAGTCGCGGCAGTGGGAGCCGGTCTGGTGACCAAATCTTCCCCCGCCTCGAGCCGCTTCTTTACATCCCGCCCTCGGCCCTGCCACACTGGAACGTGGACACCCAGACAATTGTTATCCTCGATTTCGGCTCGCAGTACACGCAGCTCATCGCCCGGCGTACCCGCGAACAGAACGTTTTTTCCGTGGTGCTGCCCTGTACGGCGCCCCTCAGCCAGATTCAGGCCCTCAAGCCGCTCGGCATCATTCTCTCTGGCGGACCCTCGTCGGTCTACGACGCGGACGCCCCCGCCGCCGACCCCAAACTGCTGGAACTGGGCGTGCCGGTGCTGGGCATCTGCTACGGACTCCAGTTCATCGTTCACCACCTGGGCGGTAAGGTGCGCCCGGCTTCCAAGCGCGAGTACGGACACGCCGAGGTCACTGTTGAAGACAGCGCATCGGCCCTCTTTGCCGGGCTTCCAGCCAGTCTCCAAGTCTGGATGAGCCACGGCGACGAGGCGCTCGAGCTCCCCCTCGGCTTCCACCGCATGGCCGTCAGCGCCAACGCCCTGGCCGGAATCGAGAACGCGGAGCGCCGCATCTGGGCCGTGCAGTTCCATCCCGAGGTGCACCACACCCCGCTCGGCCCGCAACTGATCAAAAACTTCCTCTTCAAAATCTGCGGAGCGGCGGGCGACTGGACCCCGGCGCGTTTCATCGAGACCACCGTGGCCTCGATTCGCGAGAAGGTGGGCAAGGGCCACGTCATCTGCGGGCTTTCGGGCGGCGTGGATTCCTCGGTCGCCGCGGTGCTGGTGCACAAGGCCATCGGCAGCCAGTTGACCTGCATCTTCGTCAACAATGGTGTCCTGCGCAAGAACGAGTTCACCAGTGTGCAAAAGAATCTGCGCGAAAAGCTCGGCCTGAACATCGTAGCCGTGGACGCCAGCCAGCGGTTCCTCGATCAACTGGCCGGCGTGACCGACCCCGAGACCAAGCGCAAGCGCATCGGCAACGAATTCATCGCCGTTTTCGACGACGAGGCCAACCGCATCGCCAAGCAAACCGGCGGAGTGGACTGGCTGGTGCAGGGCACTCTCTACCCCGACGTCATCGAGTCCTCCAGCGTAAAAGGCCCCAGCCAGACCATCAAGAGCCACCACAACGTGGGCGGGCTGCCGGCGCACATGAAGCTCAAGCTCATCGAGCCCCTGCGCGACCTCTTCAAGGACGAAGTGCGCCGCATCGGCCGCGACCTCGGCATGCCGGAAGACATTCTGGGCCGCCAGCCGTTCCCAGGGCCGGGACTAGCCGTGCGCATCCTGGGCGAGGTGACGCCGGAGCGGGTGGCGCTGCTCCAGGAAGCCGACGAGATCGTGATCGCCGAGATCAAGGCCGCCGGCCTCTACTCGAAGATCTGGCAGAGCTTCGCCGTACTGCTGCCGGTGATGAGCGTGGGCGTGATGGGCGACCAGCGCACCTATGCCTACACCGCCGCGGTGCGCGCCGTGCACTCTGAAGACGGCATGACCGCCGACTGGACCCCGCTGCCCTACGAGGTGCTCAAGCGCATCTCCAGCCGCATCGTCAACGAGGTCCGCGGCATCAACCGCGTGGTCTATGACATCACCTCCAAGCCGCCCGGCACCATTGAGTGGGAGTAGCCACCGGGAAGATGATTGATCCGGCCCCAAAGAATTGCATCACTAAAGAATTGCATCACCCGAGAGTTGTCATCCTGAGCGAAGCGAAGGATCTGCAGTTGCCTTTGCTCTGCTTCGTGTTAACCCAATCGGGCCGGATCAATCATTGCGATTTCCCTTGCGTAGAATTAAGCCCCATAAGCGCATGATGTCTTTAGCGGGAAATAACGCCAGCCTCCCGACCGGCAAAAGATGTAGGTGTCGGGAGGAGTAGCGCGGGCCTCCTGGCCGGCTGTAGCGCGGACGTCCTCGTCCGCGGTGGGTACCCCAGGTCTCGATTTTGAAACCTGGGAAAGACCTTTTTTCAGGTCGATTTCGGGCAAAAAACCGGCCGAAATCGCCGTTTACCCCACCCCCCTATATGATATTATCGTTTTTTCAACGACAAAAATCACGTAAGTCGCTAATAATGAATACGATACAAAAATACATAGTTAACTGATGAGTAACAGGAAACCGCCGATTTTGGCCCTTTTCAGCCGTTTTTGTGCCATTTTTGGCCAAAAAGACCGCAAAATCGATGCCAAAATGACGCCTTTTTGCCGCTCCAGCAGCTCGGCGTGGCGTCGGCGATGGAGGACTCGATAGCCTCTACCGGTCTGCCGGTTTCAGCACCGGAGCGCGCAGCGGAGTGGTCTCGATCTCGATGCGCGTGTCTTTGGGGAAATCGACATCGCGGCCGCGGCGAAGGAAGTTTTCATAGATGGACAACGCGGCGGCGTAGTAGCCGATGCCAGCGGCCAGGTTGCGATTGCCGGCGGCCAGGCCCACCACGCGTCCTACCAGGCCAAATCCATTCGAGGCAACTCCGGTCTGGACGGTGAGATTGTCGTCGCGGTCATGGTCGAGAGCGCGGCCGGCCAGCAAGGTGAGCAGCAGCGGGGCAATGACGCTGGACTGGTTGTGGGGGGTGATGGTGCCTTCAGCATCCATCGAGAGGTCCTGCTGGCTCTCCGCGGAGGCTCCTGCGAGCGAGCCCTGCACGGCGCGGTTCGGGACCGGCGTGCCCGTGCCCTCGGGGAAATGGACCTGCTGAAAGGTGAAGCGCAGTTTGCCGTTGCGGCCCAGGGAACGGGCGGCCTTGGCGGAGGAGACCCTTCCAATCAGGATCGAGCCCTGGGGAACCACAAGTTCCCGATCACGGGAGTAGACCGGCTCCACCACCAGCGCCTGCACCGGGTCGCCCGCCTTGGCCGTTGCCGAGGTCAGGTTGGCGGTGAGCAGGGCATTGACCGACCAGATCTCCGGTTTCCCAGGCGTCGGGGCGGCTGGAGCGGCTGGCTGGCTTTCCGGCGCAGCGTCAGGAAGCGTGAGCGGTGCGGCCAGCTCGAACGACCACATGGTGTGCGCCTGGATGCGCTCCGGGTGGTAGGGCAATTGATGGTAGAGCGCCTGCCGGGCGCGTTCTCCAAGCCCCGGCGCGGTCAGAACGGCCACCTGGTCGCGCAGGCGGTTTTTTGCCAAAGTCCAATAGCGGGCGGCAAGCGACTGGTGAGGGGTGGCGCCCGGCGCGGCAAGCCGAAGAACCGGGACGCCGGTTACCGCCCCGGTGGTCGAGATCGCCAGGGCTCCGCCGGGCAGGAGCAACTCGTCGAACTGCACCCGTGCAATATGAAATGGCGTGAAATCGCCGCGCAGACGTCCGTGCAAACGGGTCTTGCTGTCTGGCTCCAGTGCCACGACTGTGCCATGGAGCAGGGTGTTTTGCGGAACCTGGAGTTTTCCATCGACATAGAGGGGATGGAGCAGACGGGCCTCAATCGCCTCCTTGGCCTTCATCGGATATTGGCGCGGAATCTCCACCTGCAGGTTCGTGCCCTGGGGCAGGACGGGCTTTTCGGGAATCGATGCGGCCTCGGTCTTGTTTGCCGGGACAGCGGGCGCAGGGGCGGGCGGGGGGCGGTGCTCGAG
>Ga0224529_1000874_pt1 | contig 20840 bp, 10 predicted proteins | sample CBST50metaG_FD_179893 | JGI IMG/M metagenome (GOLD analysis project Ga0224529, IMG submission 179893) | Peat soil microbial communities from Stordalen Mire, Sweden - C.B.S.T50 | ecosystem: Environmental > Terrestrial > Soil > Wetlands > Peat | place: Sweden: Norrbotten County, Stordalen Mire... | reverse complement strand
GGCAGGCGAGGGCATGATGCGCACAAATCTAAGCGCGCATGAAGTTGAAGTCCTGGTTATACTGGACCGCTCTCGGCTTTAACTCGTACTCCGCAGCTTCTTTGCCACCGCCCATTTCAGCTCGTCTATGCCCTGGCCGGTTACGGCGGAGATGGCGTAGAACTCCAGTTTCCTGCGCTTTACGTGGGCCGCCAGCTTTTTCAGCTTCTCCGGGTTGGCGGAGTCGATTTTGGTGGCGATGACGATCATTTCTTTGTTGGCCAAAGGGTGGCCGGGAGCGGAAGGCGTATCAGCGTCATCCGCGAAGGGGTCGGAGTCACTCATGGTTGGGCTGCTGGTGAAGCTGGCTAACTCCTTGTTGATCACCTTGAAGTCTTCAACCGGGTCGGGACGGCCACTGGCGTCAGAGACGTCGACCAGGTGAAGGAGCAGGCGGGTGCGCTCGATGTGACGCAGGAACTGGGTGCCCAAGCCTGAGCCGAGATGCGCGCCCTCGATGAGTCCGGGCATATCGGCGACGACGAAGGATTCCATCTCCGGCTCCTCGCCGACGGTGACTACGCCGAGGTTGGGTTCGAGGGTGGTGAAGGGGTAGTCGGCGATCTTGGGCCGTGCGGCGGAGATGCGGGAGATGAGGGTGGACTTGCCGGCGTTGGGATAGCCGACCAAGCCGACGTCAGCCAGCAGCTTGAGTTCAAGCCGATAGAAGCGCTCCTCGCCGGGGCGTCCCAGTTCGTGCTCGCGCGGGGCCTGGTGGACGCTGGTGGCAAAATGCTGGTTGCCACGTCCTCCGCGTCCGCCCTTGGCGATGATGACCTGCTCGTCCGGCTCCTCGAAATCGTGAATCAGCTCGCCGGTCACCTGGTCATAGAGAGATGTGCCGACAGGGACTTGCAGGTAGATGGAATTGCCGTCGAGTCCGGAGCAATTGGAACCCATGCCGTGCTCGCCGCGCTGCGCCTTATGCTCGGGGTTGTAACGGAAGTGGATCAGCGTATTGTGGCGCTGAGAACTGACCATGACAACATCGCCGCCACGGCCGCCGTCGCCGCCCGAAGGACCGCCACGGGGAACAAACTTCTCGCGCCGGAAGGCCATGCAGCCGTTGCCGCCGTCGCCGGCTTTGACACGTATTTTTGCTTCATCAATGAACATAGGGGAACCAGAAAACAAGGTTAGGGATTAGGGGTTAGGGGTTAGGGAATAGGGATTAGAAAACAGGCAATCGTGCTCTATTGCCTACCGTTAAGGCTAAATCCGAAGGCGCCTCCTTTCCAGTTTACCGGAGATAGGCTAGAATCGCTTGCAACGTAACAATTGGAGTCATTAGAACGGCAAGGGGCAGGGGATTTCTGTCTCAATATGACCAGAAGACTCTGCCGCGTCTGGACCTGCCGCAAGAGCGGGCCGGAGTTAAAGCGTAAAGTTGTTTTTCCCAGGATCTGCCGCGAGCAGGGTTCTCGATGGCAGGGTTAGAACGCAGTCGGACGATAGTGTTAGCAATCGCCGTGCTCCTCATGGGCACGGGAGCGTTGTGTTTTGCCCAATCGGCCCAAGGCGCACAGACAGGCTCGCTTGCGGGAAAAATGACGGACTCGCATTTGAACCCTCTGGGCGGCGTTACGGTTGTCGTGCGCAAGCAAGCCACCGGCGCGGAAGCGGCGCGGATAACCACTACAAATAATGGAGCTTACCGGTTCCGCGGACTGGAGCCTGGCGCGTACTCGCTGGAGGCTGAGAGCCCGCTACTGGGGCGTGTCCGGGTGGAAGGCATAGTGGTGAATGCCAGCCACGAGACGTGGGTGCGGACGCTGGTTCTGGCGAAACGAAACCCACAGGATTTCCCACAGCCGATGATCGCGGCTCCAGATCCGGCTCATACAGGCGCAAATGGTTCCCAGGTCTCAGAAACAGAATCAGAGGCACCCGAAGAGACACAGAGTGCAGAGGCTTCGCGCGGGCCGGTTCTGGCAGCCTCTCAAGGGAGTGGTCCGGCAGCTTCGGCGTTGACCAGCACGATGAGCGCGGCCGAGTTGCAAGCCCAGCCCGTGAGCGGGCGGCGCTGGCAGGATTTTATGCTGGACAATGCGCCCACATCCGCCCCCGCGGCGGGAGGCCAGGGAGGAGTTTCTTTCCGGGGCGCGGGTCAACCGGCCCGGATCGCGGTGGATGGAGTTGACCGGGGGCTGGCCTTTGGTCCAACGGGCTGGACGGGGCAAGGCGGGGCAGAGCTGGCCGGGATGGCGCAGGTAGGCGTTGGAGGCCATGGACTGGCCATGAGCGAGGCGGCGATCCGCGCGGTACAGACAGTGGCTGGCAACGTGGAGGCCTCGGAAGATAAAGCCGCGGGCGGGCGCATGAACGTGGATACCCAGCGTGGCGCCAATGAGCTGCATGGGCAGGGGTTTCTGTTCGATCGCCAAAACACCTGGGGGGCGCGAAATCCTTTTACGCAGTGGGTGCAAAACACCGGCACTGCGACGAGCCCGGTGTTCACGCCGGAGTCCTACACACCTCCGGATCACGAAACGACATGGGGCATCGGCGTAGGCAGTCGCATCCGCCGCAACAAGCTGTTCTGGTTTGCGGCGCTGGACAGCTACCAGCGCAACGATCCGGGGCTGGCCGTGGTCAAGCATCCGGATGAGTTTTTTGCCCAGCCCACGAACGACCAGATGCAGGTTTTGAGCGCGCGGCTGGGGCTGAGCAGCGTCAATCCGGTAGCCGAGGGGTTGGCGGCCTACTCGGGGTTATTGGAGGCGCTGGACGGGCTGCTTGGCCCCGCTCCGCGCACCGCTACGCAGTGGACCGGCTTTGGCCGGCTGGACTGGGAGGCGACCGAGCGGCATCGCTTCACGCTGGAAGGAATTGGCGCACGGTGGAAGTCGCCGGGCGGAGGGATGACCCGCGTGGCTGAAACATTTGGAAGCCACAGTTTCGGGTCGAGCAAGGCCAGCGAAGAGTGGCTGCTGGGCCGCTGGGAGGCTTTTTTGACCCCCAACCTGCTGGCCGTGACCCAGGCCTCAGCGGGACGCGCACTTCAGGATGCGCGGCCTGAGGCTCCCTCGGCCTTTGAGCAGAGCTTCCTGGCCGGGAATGCGTGGGGACAATTGCCACAGATGATAGTGGACTCGCGCTACGGCATGACCATCGGCAACCCATCGCGCTTCGGAACGGGCAGCTATCCGGACGAGCACCTCTACCTCGGGCGAGAGTCGCTGGACTGGATCCACGGCAACCTGCTGGTAAGGGCCGGCTTTGACGTGAGCCACAATACCGACGCAACCAGCCTGCTGCGCAACCAGACAGGGAGCTATTACTACTCCAACGTGGAGAACTTCGCCTCCGACGCACTGGTTTTCGGCAAGTTCGGATTGAGTGACGCGCTGGACCCCTATAACCAGCACAATTGCGACGAGACGGGCAAGGTGTGGCGCGACTCGTCGGGCACGCTGCGCGGACTGGGTAACCTGCCCTGCTACTCCTACTACTCGCAGACCATGGGCCCCACCGATTGGCAGTTGAGCACCAACGATTGGGCTGGGTACGCAACGGCCCAGTGGCAACCGAAGAAGCTGGTAGTTGTCTCCGCCGGGTTGCGCTGGGAGCGGGAAGAGACGCCGCCATCGATCACCGCGCTCAGGAACCCGGAGCTTCCGCTGACGGAGCGCTTGCCCGCGCTGGGCAACAACTGGGGACCGCGCGTAGGGCTGGCCGTGGGAAAAGGCGAAAATCATTGGCCGTTACTGCGGCTGGGTTACGGGATGTACTTTGGGCGCACGGAGAATTCGGCGCTGGAGACAGCGCTAACCCAGACCGGCTCATTAAACGGAGATCTGAACTTTTTCATGCGGCCCACCGACAACCTGAACGCCGGCGGCGCTCCGCCGTTTCCTTATGTTTTGCAGGGCGAACCGGGGAGCGTGGTAAAACCGGGAGCGGTGGAGTTTGCCGCGAGCTTCCACAATCCCGAAGTGCACCAGGCCGTTGCCGCCCTGGAAGAGAGGTTGCCGGGCCACATGGAGATGACCGCCAGCGCATTGATGAGCTTGGGCCGCCGGTTGCCCATCTCCATCGACACGAACTTCGATCCAACAGCCAATCCGGGAAGCATCACCTATGCCGTGGTGGATTCGACCGGAACCGGCCCCATCAAAGCGGCGCGGATTTCAGTTCCCTTTTATGCTTCATGGCCTTCGGCAACTTCATCGACCGGCTTTGCCGGACGGCTCAACCCGGATTACCAGCAGATTACCCAGATCATGAGCCGGGCCAACTCGACTTATGAGGCGGGGATGGTGAAGGTGGTCCGCTATGGCCGCCGGGGACTGAGCCTGCGCGCTCACTACACTTACGCGCACGCCATGGACTGGAACCCCAACGAAAGCGCGCAGGCAGCCGGCAGCGACGTGCTGGACCCCGCCGACTTCAGCCAGGAGTACGGGACCAGCAACTTGGATGTGCGCCACTCGGCTGGGGGCATGGTGGCCTATGAGGCGCCGTGGAAGCTGCGCGGAATGGCGGGGAAGCTGGGCAACGGCTGGATGCTCTCGGGCGTCGGACAGGCCCGCAGCGGATTGCCTTACACTATGCGCACCTCCGGTTCGCTGGCGAAAAAGTTCACCACCACCGGCGCGGCTATTGTTGGGCTGGGGCCGGGAATGAACGGCTCGGGCGGCGACAACCGGGTCTACGGCGTGGGGCGCAACACCTACCGTTATCCGTCCACGTGGAAGGCCGATCTGCGGCTGGGCAGGCGCTTCGACCTTGGGCATATGCGTGAGGTGGAGCTGCTGGCCGAGAGCTTCAACCTTTTCAATCACCAGAATGTGACCGAAATGGAGACGACAGGCTATTACCTCGAACCAGGCACCACATCCGGCGCACTTCCGACGCTGAACTTCCTCACCGGCCTGAAGGCCAACACAACGGCCTTCGGACAGCCGCTGAACGTCAACGCGACCAACTTCTATCGTGAGCGGCAGATTCAGTTTGGGTTGAGGATCAGGTTCTAGGGTGGTGTCCCCGAAGTCTTTTGCATAAGAAGAAAGAACAACCGCAGATCCTTCGACTCACCACCCCCAAACTGGAGAACGTTTGGGGCCCCGTTCGCTCAGGATGACAGAAGTTACTTTGAATAGGGACTTTTGGGACAGGGCACTATTGAATCAGGGTGTTCGGAGCCTCTGCGTCAAGCTGCGCCGATGCGTCGCTGACATGGACAATACGACATTTGTTGCAGTGCTAGAATTGCTCTGCCATGCCTGATGATGCGGCTTTTACGACGAACGCGCCGTCGCCACCACTTTCGTCGTCTGGAAGTGTCCCGGAAAAGGCCGTCCGGCTGCAGTTGAGGCGGATTCTGGAGAGCCCTGAATTTCGTGCAAGCAAGCGTTGCCAGGACTTTCTCGCCTTTGTCGTCGAGCAAACGCTGGCTGGTCTCCCGCTGAAAGAACGAACAGTCGGAGCGGGAGTATTCGGGCGTGATGCATCCTATAACACGAACGAAGATGGGATAGTCCGGATCAAGGCAGGAGAGGTCCGTAAGCGGCTCGGGCTTTTTTATGCCGGTCCCGGCAGCCAGGACGAGGTTGAAATTGAGCTACCGATTGGCAGCTATGTTCCAACATTTTCCTTGATACAAAGAAATGGTCACGGCGCAGATCTCCCTTTGCCAATAAAGAGCCCAATTGTGCAATCGGGGAAGATGAACCGGAGAGAGCACCTCTTTAGAGCGCTTCGTGTTCGTGGCATAGTGTGGAAACTTGCTTGGACATTCGGATTCGTGGCGGCGATTGCCGTCCTTACGGTCCTAATATGGAGAGCTAACAAGCCCCGCACCGTGCTCGATCAGTTCTGGGAGCCGGTTTTGCGCAGCAATGTTCCCATTATTGTGGCCACGTCGTATGCGCCGGTTTACTATCCCAGCAGCTACCTCGGTCCTCCGCGCACAGTCGATTCTCCGCAACAGAATGACTTTGTCTTGTTAACAGATCAGTATGTTGGCGGAGGTGATCTGCTTGCCGCGGCCCGATTCTCAGGAATGTTGAGCCGGATGGGTCATCCTTACACGATCCGGATCGGCAATGCGGTGACGTTCGAGGACCTGCGCAGCGCTCCCGCCATTTTGATTGGCTATTCCAGCACTCACTGGGAAGATGTCACCAAAGGATTCCGCTTTTTCATCGACCACAACCAAGACACGATCGAAGATAATGGGAAACCTACCGACTGGCATCCTCATCATCTAACCCCGGATTTTCATACAGACGAAGATTATGCGGTTCTCTCCCGCTCATTTGACTCCCAGACCCACACGATGATCGTTCTGGTCAGCGGCTTCACTCAGTACGGCACGGATGCGGCATCGGAATTGATCACGAATCCGGCACTCCTGGCGGAGGCTCTTCATGACGCCCCGGATGGCTGGCAAAAAAAGAATCTGCAACTTGTGCTGCACATGAAGGTAATTGCCAATGCCCCGGCTTCTCCTCAAGTGATCGCCTCCCATTATTGGTAACGCCTGAGATTTGCCCATGTGCGCTGTAAGGGCGAATTTTATTGAAAAATATTGTGTTTCTTCGAGGTACTGCTTGATTCCGTTCTACCGTTATGCGGACGGTTACATACGGTTACGCGCCTTGACTTGCCGTTCGTGAAGATTCAGAGTCCCCCCAGAGTCCCCGCAGACACAATCACGACGAAAGAGCGGCCGGCTCTTGTTTCGCTTAGAAGGAGGGGAGTCTATGAAATTCAATCAAAGCCGGCTTTGCCTACTGTCTCCAGGCAAGGGATTGAAATGCGCATTCGTCCTGGTCCTGCTCATTTTGCTGCCATCCAATTGGGCCACAGCTCAGAGCAGGCAATCCGGAGAGATTCGCGGAACGGTGACGGACGATTCCGGCGCGGTGATCGGCGGTGTCCAGGTTGCCATCACAAACGTACAGACGGGCGTGGTCCAGAAGCTCACAACAGACTCGACGGGGGTCTACGAAGAGCCCTTTGTGCAACCCGGCGAATACTCTATCTCCTTCGAAAAGGACGGTTTCAAGACCTACGTCCGCAACGGAATCGTCTTGTATGTGGAAACCATCAAGATCGATGCCACGCTGAAGGTAGGATCGGTCTCTGAGAGCGTGACGGTCACGGCCCTCCAGCCCCTGGTGCAAACTGAAAATGCCGAGCGGGGCCTGACGCTGTCAACGCAGGTGGTCGAAGACGTTCCGAATGTCGGGCGCAGTTGGGACGAATTGCTGGGAACCCTTCCCGGCGTGAACGGCGGCGGGAGTGCAAGCGCTACCGGACAAGGCGTTGGCGTGAACGGCCAAACGGCCTATCAGTCCAACTGGCAAATCGATGGCGGAATTGCCATGCTCGGAGCCTCTCAGAACCCTGACATCCTGCAACCCCCGCTGGACACCATTGAAGAAGTCGATCTCAGCACGGCCAACTTCGGCGCCGAGCGTGGCACCGGCTTGTCTGTCTTCAACGTAACCACCAAGAGCGGCACAAATAAGTTCCATGGAAAAGTATTCGAATACGTAGAGAACGATAAATTCGACGCTGAGAATTACTTTCAAGATCCGACCCAACCGAAACCGGCTCTTCGCTGGAACGAGTTTGGCTTCACGCTCGGCGGCCCGATTAAGCGCAACAAGGCTTTCTTCTACGGCAGTTTTCAGGGTAACCCTACAAGCTCTCCCAGCAACACCTTCTACTCCTACCCGAGTCAGGATATGCGCACGGGCGATTTCTCGGCACTATGTCAAACCGGATTCGATACCAACGGTGTATGCATTCCAGCGTCGTCAGGATCGAGCCTCACCGCCGTTCAACTCTACGATCCCGCTACTACCGTCACCGACCCTGAGACCCAGATTTCAACACGTCAGCCGTTTCTGAACAATCAGATTCCTATCGGCCGGCTTGATTCCGTGGCTAAGGCAATCCAACAGTACTTTCCCACGCCCCAGACAACCGCGCTCTACAACAATTACAACGCCAGTTCCACAGTTCCGATCCGCACAAAATGGTTCACGGGGAAAGTGGACTACGACCTTTCCAAGTCGAACCGTTTGACGGGATCGTTCATGATGGTCCGTCAGAACACTACCTACTCCGATCCAATCTGCAACATAGACTGCCTGACCACACCGCAACATGATATACAAGCTGAAATCACCGATGTCTGGACAATCAGCGCGCAGAAGGTGAACGAATTCCGAGTTTCCCTGGCGCGCGAACATTTCATCGCCGACGATGCCAGTATGGGCAAAGGTTATCCGGCCAAGCTCGGGTTGAACAATCCTGCCGGCGATCTCTTTCCCGATATCACGATCGGCGGTGTCTTCTACACCACGGTAGGCGTTGACGCAGCATACTTTGGCGGTCCGGCAATCGATGCAGAAACTACGATCGTGCCTTCCAATAACTTCACTTGGGTGAAGGGCAAACATATCTTCAAATTCGGGGGTGAATTTGAGAGGTGGCGGGTCAATACAGGCTGGCCCACGGCCAACGAGGGAAATTTTGATTTCGGCGGCGGTTATGCCAGTTTCACTGATAATCCAGTAGACCAGCTTCTAGATAATCCGCCGTCCGAGGGGACGGGCTATGCGGATTTCTTCCTGGGATTGTCCGATAGTTGGTACATCGATCCGCAACCAGTCATTGGGGCGCGCAATTGGAGTGCGCAAAGCTTCGCGCAGGATGAATACAAAATTACCCCAAACCTGACTTTGACCCTGGGACTGCGCTACATCATTCAGAGCGGATGGAGCGAAGCCAAGAACAGGATATCCGGATTTCAGCCAGACATCATGAACCCCGCCACGGACACGCAAGGCGCATTGTGGTATGCCGGCCAGCTTGGCCACAACGCGCCGACGGACACCATCTATGATTTCTTTGCTCCTCGATTTGGATTTGCCTGGGCGCCGCGACCTAACATGTCGATTCGTGGTGGATTCGGTATATACAACGTCATCGCAGGATGGAACACTTACGCATCCGGGGGATTTGGACAGGGTTGGGCGCCCATTGGCAGTTTGACCACTATCGATGGACTTACACCTGTTTTCAAGTTGTCCGACGGGCCGCCCGCGCCCATCTATCCCAGTTCTACCACGCTGACTCCGGATATGCTGAACGGCCAAAGTGTCAATTATCCTTTGTTTCACAGCCCGCTCGGCTACTCCGAAGAGTATCAATTGAGCATCCAGCGCCAGTTCAAAAGCCTCGTTGCGGACGTTGGATATGTAGGAAACCGTGGAATTCATCTTGCGTATACGCGGAATATCGACCAGGTACCGGCGAATGAATTAGGGTCAGGAAATCAGCCATATCCCCAATATCAAGCTGTCCACGCCGCATATTTCGACGGGATTTCTAACTACAACGCTCTTCAAACAAGCCTTAAAGCGCAGTTATCCCATAGTCTGTTGTTGAATGCCAATTACACTTGGTCGAAGACCATGGACGAGGTCACAAACTCCGGCTTCGTTGGTGGCGGCGGCGGCCACGCCGAACATGGCGGCAGTTTGCAGAACCAATACGATCCGCGATCCAACTACGCTCCCTCGACCACTGACTTCCGGCATTTCTTCAATGGAAGCTTCGTCTATGAACTTCCCTTTGGAAAAGGTATGCGATACGGGATTAGAAATGGGTTGTTGAACTCAGTTGCCGGCGGATGGGAGATATCCTCCCTTTTCCAAATCCACTCGGGCATGGCTTTTACACCCTATGTTGGTACTACGAACAATTCCGGCTCACTGGCTGGATCTTGGCGTCCGAACCGCCTCGCCAAAGGGACCGTTGCTAACCCAACGATCAATGAATGGTTCGACCCAAGCGCGTTTGAGGTGCCAGCAGCGAATACCTTCGGAAATTCCGGCCGGAATATCTTGTATGGCCCGCGCTGGAATAACGTAAATGGAGCATTGCTTAAGAATTTCTCCATCCAACGCCTTGGTGATAAATCGAAGCTGCAACTCAAGGCGGAAGCCTCGAATCTTTTCAATCACCCCAACTTCGGACTGCCAGACGCGGCTATTGGGACAGGCAGCGCTGTCAGCACAATATCCAGCTCTGCTGCGGCCCGCACCATGCAGTTCGGAGCCAGCCTGACGTTTTAGCTGGCTTCTTCACGATTACCTTCCCATGGGCCCGCCGCAGCTCATCACTGAGCCTGCGCCGAGCCCACCCTGAAGCCAGAAGGCAATAGCTTTACGGTACAAGTTATTAACTGCAACTAACCATAGGATGCGCGATGAATCGTTTGTTGGCTCTATCTGTGTTCGCATTCTCATTCCTTGAGCATGGCTTTGCTCAGCAGTTTCCTCACCCACAGCCCGTGGCGCCTCGCGATTTTGCCATCATGGCGTGGGACAACGCACCTTCCGATCCGACACTTTTGCAGGAGATGAAGGATGCGGGAATGAATATCGCCGGGTTCTGCAAAGCAAAAGATCTCGAGCGTATTCAAGCGGCCGGCCTCACATGTTTCCTTGAGGATTCTCGGCTGAGCGGCTATGACTGGGACAAACTACCCACCGAGGACCAGGTTCGGAAGGATGTCGCGGAACTAGCTGATAAGTTCAAGGATAATCCTACCGTACTTGGATTTTTCCTGACCGATGAACCCAAGACGCCTCAGATACACGCCATTGGCCGCGTAATTGCATTACTGCGAGAAGCGATGCCCGGTAAGCTTCCTTACGTAAACCTCTTCCCTTATCGCAGGGGCAATATGGGATGGTACACAAACTACGAGGATTATTCCAAGTCACTGGTTAATTCTGTTCATCAGCCATTCCTGAGTTTCGATAACTATTCATTGTCTTATGGGGGGATGGGGGACGAGTTCTATACGAACCTTGAAATCGTGCGCAAAACAGGATTGGAAAGTAAAACTCCGTTCTGGAGTTGCATTCAGGCCGTCGCGCACTTCGGCTATCTCGTGCCTTCGGATGCCACCCTGCATCTTCAGGTATACAGCACGCTGGCCTACGGCGGACGAGGCATCGAGTACTTCACGTACTTTACGCCCGAGAGAGGAAATTACCGGATGGGAGCGATCGATCAGTTCGGTAACAAAACCTCGACGTGGGACGAGTTGCGCCGTATCAACAATGAGATCAGCACGCTTGCGCCAACGCTTGCCAAGCTGCATAGCACCGGCGTCTACCACTATCCCGATGTGCCTGAACGAGGCAGGCCTCTTTCGGAGAGCCGGCTGGTCCGATGGGTCGGCATGGTGAAGGACGAAGACGGCTATGTGCCGCCTTCCGTCGCGGCCCGCTTTCTGATCGGTGAATTCGAAGACGAAAAGGGAGGGGCGTACCTCATGCTTGTGAATAAAGACCTGACGTACTCCTTCCGCTTTGATATTGAGTTCGCGCAGGAAGTACATCGCATTCTGCGTATCAATCCATACTCGGGCCAGGAGGAGCCGTTCAGCGGGGAACAAAATTGGATTGCGCCAGGCAGCGGGGTTCTATTACGGCTTGAGTAGCACCGGGTGAGGGTTCGTTCAACAAACGGTCAAAAGCGCGTTTCCCTATGCTGGCACTGTTCACATCCTGGATACGAGCGTGCGGATAGAGACTGGAACAGGGTCAAGTTGAAGTTGATCTGGCCATCACTATCCAACATCTGCAAAAGAGAATGCTTCCCCGGGTACGGATTAGTAATCCTCTGTGGATTCCACCTCAGGCAGTATGTCATTGTCGCGCGCAACCCACACGTAGAGAGTGGGCAGCAGGAAGATGCCAATAATCAGGTTGGCCGAACTAAAATCAAAGTTGCGTATCGCTCCAGCGTAAACAGCGTGCCGCTCTGAGGGTGCAGGGGATGGGAAGAGACAATCTGGATTCAAGGGATGGGCGCAGATACAGGGCGTTGCTCGGTCTCTCGACGGCCATTGCCGCGCAACCCGATGTGCAGGAAGTCCTTCACAGCATCTCCGCGCTGCTGTCGAAAGTCGTTCACTTCGATTCCATTGCCCTGCTACTTCTGAACCAGCAGAATGAAACCGCGCTGCTCTATGCGCTGGAAGCAGGCACCTTTAACCCCGGCTTCGAGGTCGGCACCGAGTTGCCATTCAAAGATACAGCCGTGGCAACCGTTCTGGAGCAGCAGAAGCCAGTCTTTGTTTCTGATATACGAAAAGAGTGGCAAAGAAATGCTCAATTTGCACAGTTCAAACCGTTTAATTCACTGCCGGTCGACGGCGTTCTCAGTTCCTATATCTTCCCCATCTCCAGCTCCCGGAAAAAAATAGGAGTCCTGATTTTTGGCGCTATGGACCGCGAGCAATACAGCAGCGCGGATGTTGAGTTGATGAATTCGGTAGCGGCGCACGTTTCGATAGCGCTGGAAGGCGCCTTGGCTCTCGATGCGGCTGAAACGTATCGCCAGGAACTGGAACGCGAGCGGGACAGGCTGAAACTGCTGCTCGAAATCAACAATCACATCATCACGCATCTTGATGTGATTGAACTCTTCCGGGCGGCATCGATATCGATTCGCGAGTACTTTAAGAACGCTTTTACGGGATTCTGGCTCTTCGATGAAGCATCCCACCAGCTTCAATGCACAACCTTCGATTTCCCAGGAAGCCGCGGCTTTGTGGAAAATATGCCCGCGCCCAAGCTGACCGATACGGATATTGAAAGCATGCGCCTGCAAGGGCCTATGTTATTGAATCATCGGAAAATCGAAGCGCTGCCGAATTTCGTTTCGGAGCCTCTCCGTTCGGAATCGATCGTCTGCATTGCAAGCGTCCCGCTGACAGGCTCGGCGAATCCGCTGGGAATCATCTCGCTGGGCAGCAGGAGTGAAGATGCGTTCAGCCAGCCCGACCTCGATCTGCTCACACAGGTGGGCAATCAGATTTCGCTGGCAATCGAAAATGCTCTCGCTTATGGAAGATTGAATGTCTCGCGCAACCGGCTGGAAGACGAGCGGCACTATCTGGAGTCGGAGATTCAGTCGGAGTACAACTTTAAAGATATTGTTGGCAGCAGCCCCGCACTGCGCCAGGCGCTCGATCAGGTGTCCATTGTTGCACCCACGGATTCCACGGTGATGCTGGTTGGCGAGACCGGCACCGGGAAGGAACTGATCGCACGCGCCATCCACAATCTCAGCACCCGGCACGACAGGACATTCGTGCGGTTGAACTGCGCGGCCATTCCGTCAGGCTTGCTGGAAAGCGAATTGTTCGGATACGAAAAGGGCGCTTTCACTGGAGCCCTGGCGCAAAAGCGCGGACGGGTTGAACTGGCCGATGAGGGCACGCTGTTCCTGGATGAGATTGGCGACATCGATCTCGAACTCCAACCCAAGCTGCTGCGCCTCCTGCAGGAAAGAGAATTTGAAAGGCTGGGCAGCAACCGGACCATCAAGGTGGACGTGCGGCTGATTGCGGCCACCAACCGGAATCTGCCTGCCATGGTGCGCAAAGGAGAGTTCCGCGAAGACCTTTACTACCGGCTTAACGTGTTTCCGGTTCGCGTTCCGCCTCTGCGCGAGAGAAGGGAAGATATTCCCTTGCTGGTTCATTATTTTGTCTCACAGTTATCGCGCAAGATGCGGAAATCCATTCGCAACATCCCGCGTGGCGTGATGGAAGCCATGATGGATTGGCCCTGGCCTGGCAATGTACGCGAGTTGCAGAACTTCGTGGAGCGTTCCGTCATCCTCTCGCACGGTGAAACGCTGGCCGCGCCCATCTCCGAGTTGAAACGGAAGGCTTTGCCCAAAAGTTCCTCGGGCGTCAAATTGCAGGCAACTGACCGCGAGGCGATTGTACAGGCATTGCGCGCAGCACATGGACGAATCTCCGGGGCAGGAGGAGCCGCCGAACAGCTAGGATTGAAACGCACGACATTGCAAAAGAGAATGGCCCGGCTGGATATATCGAGGCTGGAATATTCCTGAGAGCAAAGTCCGCTTTGGAGGACATATTATCGCAACCAAATTCCGTTGCCGCCAACCTTCTTTTGCCCATATTTTTGCTGCCACTGCCACTGCCACCACCACTGCCACCACGGCGGCAGTGGTGGCAGCACACCCCCAATAAATGATTATCTCCTTATATATCAGCGAGTAAAACAGCTTTTGAGAATGGCCATCCTCGTGCGTACAGCATAGGTATGCTGCGCATCACACTGCCAACCTATGAAGTGCCCATCTTCTTTCTGGAAGGCAGGCTAGCGGGATTGTGGGTGACGGAGCTCATTCGCGTTACCAACCAGCTTGGTCCTGGGACAACAGCAGTTTTCGACATCGAGAATGTCATCTACGTCGATTCGCTCGGCGAGGATACACTGCTCTGGCTGAATCGGCTTGGAGCTGCGTTCATCGCCGAGAACGTTTATGGCAGGGATCTCTGCAAGCGTTTGCACCTGCGCCGTACGACCAAGGACAAAGCAACGAATCAGCCCAAGCAGAAAACCGGGAAAGCACCACCCAATACTTCTTCTGCCTTTTCCAAGCCGTGAATTGCTCCCAATCTTGATTCCCAATCGCACGAATCACAAAGCAATAGGAAGGTTTTCATAATGAATAGGCACAATGACTCAACGTATGCGGGGGATTGGGGTTCAGCCTCCCTCTGGAAAATATCCCTGGCCGGGAAGAACTCCCGGAATTCGACCTCTTGCTGGTCTGTGGCGGCATTATGTATTGCCGTGAGCCTTTTCGCTGTGATGGCTTCCGGCTGCCACGGAAAGGTAAAGCCCGCGCCAATGCCGCCAACAGCCGTACAGGTCGTAACAGCGCAGCAGCAAGACGTGTCCGTCAATGGCGATTGGATCGCCACGCTGGATGGGTACGTGAATGCACAAATTCAGCCACAAGTTACCGGCTATCTTGTGCAGCAGCTTTACCACGAAGGCTCTTACGTCCATAAGGGACAGGTCTTGTTCCAGATCGACCCGCAAACTTTCGAGGCCAATCTGGATCTGGCCAAGGCGCAGTTGGCACAGGCCAAGGCAAAGCTCGCGCTCGACGTCATCAATGTGAAGCGCGATACTCCCCTCGCCCAGCAACATGCCATCGCACAAAGTCAGCTTGATTCGGAAGTCGCCGGACAGCGGCAAGACGAGGCCACCGTGCAAGCGTCGGAAGCAACGGTGAGACAGGCGCAGATCAGCCTGAACTTCACTCATGTCCGCTCCCTCACTGACGGCATTGCCGGCATGGCTACTACGCAGGTGGGAAACCTGGTTGCTCCCGGCACGGCGTTGACCTCCGTATCCAAGGTGGACCCCATCAAGGTGTATTTCTCCATTAGCGAGCAGGAGTATATGCGCTTCAGCGGCGGACCGGAAAAGGCATCGAAAAACACCGGGCAGAAGCGCAGCAAGGATCTGGAGTTGCAACTGGAGCTTGCCGACGGCACGATTTACCCGCATAAGGGCAAAGTCATCTTTACGGACCGTCAAATCGACACACAGACAGGCACCATCAAGCTGGTTGCCGCATTTGCGAACCCTGGAAATATCCTTCGTCCCGGCCAGTTCGGACGGGTTCACGCGGCCACGGCCATCAACCATTCAGCAATTCTGGTTCCACAGCGCTGCGTTACGGAGTTGCAGGGAACCTATCAGGTTGCCGTTGTAGGCGCGGGCAACAAGGTTTCTGTACGCACCGTGAAACTGGGCGAGCGTGTTGGTCCCATGCAGATCATCGAGTCCGGCGTGAACGCGGGTGAACAGGTCATTTCAGAGGGTAACGCCAAGGTGCGGGATGGAATGACCGTCAATCCCACCATAGCGAAGACGGAAGGCCGCTAATGATCTCTAAATTCTTTATTAAGCACCCCATCATCGCAATCGTCATTTCCATCGTGATGGTTATCGTCGGCACCGTCTCGATGGTCAGTCTGCCGGTGGCGCAGTATCCCGAGATTGTGCCTCCTGAAATTCTGACCATCGGCATATTTCCGGGAGCCGACGCACTAACGGCCGAGCAATCCGTCGCAACCCCGATCGAAAGCCAGATGAGCGGCGTGGACAACATGAGTTACATGTATTCCACCAACGCCAGCAATGGCTGGACAACACTGCATACGGATTTCGATGTCAAGACGGATCCAAACATCGATCAGATCCTTACGCAGCTTCGCGTCAACCAGGCCGCCGCTCAAATGCCGGCCGAAGTCTCCATGCAGGGCGTGCAGGTCATGAAGTCCATGTCTACGCCCCTGATGCTGTTCAACCTCATTTCGCCGCAGGGCACGTATAACCGTAACTTCCTTGTCAATTACGGCATCATCAACCTGAAAGATGAAATTGCGCGTATTCCAGGCGTAGGCCGCGTTGAGATGCTGGGCGGCGACTACTCGATGCGCGTCTGGGTTGAGCCGCAGAAGCTGGCCAAGCTCGCGGTGACGGTTCCCGAGGTCGTCGCGGCCATTCAGGCGCAGAACAAAGTCAATCCTTCCGGACAGATCGGCGGAGAGCCTGTACCGACAGGCCAGGAGTTCACTTACACGGTTCGTTCCCAAGGCCGGCTCTCATCGCCGGAAGAATTCGGCAATATCGTGATTCGCGCCAATCCGGACGGGTCCATCCTCCACCTCAAAGATGTTGCGCACGTCGAGTTGGGCGCGCAATCCTACAACGTCAGCGCCGATCACAATGGCGCTCCCGCCGGCGGCATGACCGTCTATCAGTTGCCGGGATCGAACGCCGTGGAAACGGCTGTGAGAGTGCGCGCCAAAATGGCCGAGCTTTCCCAACGCTTTCCCAAGGACATGAAGTTCGTCGTTCCTTATGACTCCACCCTGGCGGTTACCGCCAGCATGCACGAGATCGTCGTCACTCTCTTTGAGTCTCTGCTTCTCGTCGTCCTGGTGGTCTACATCTTTCTGCAAGGATGGCGGCCGGCCTTGATTCCGCTGGCGGCGGTGCCGGTTTCGTTGATCGGCACCTTCATCGTTTTCCCGATGCTGGGTTTTTCCATCAATACGCTTTCGCTGTTCGGCTTGATTCTCGCCATCGGACTAGTGGTCGACGACGCCATTGTTGTCGTCGAAGCAGTGGAACACCACATGGAAGAGGGCTTGTCGCCGCACGACGCCACGGTGAAAGCCATGGAGGAAGTCTCCGGCCCGGTCATTGCCATCGCCCTCATTCTCGCGGCCGTATTCATTCCTTCGGCCTTTATCCCCGGCATCACGGGAAGGTTGTATCAGCAGTTTGCGGTCACCATCGCGGTCTCCGTAATCTTCTCCGCGTTCAACGCCCTTACTTTGAGTCCGGCACTCTGCGTCCTTCTGCTGAAGCCGGGAAAAGTGCATGGACCTTTCGCCCCATTCTTTGAATGGTTCAACAAAACTTTTACCCGTGCACAGAATGGCTACGTCAAGTATTCCGGTTGGATGATCCGCAAGAGCACGTTCAGCATGATTTTTCTTGCTCTGATGGCGGGGGCGGCATTCCTCCTCGTCGGCAGACTGCCAACCTCCTTTGTGCCGGAGGAAGACCAGGGAAGCATCATGGTCCGGCTGCAACTGCCACAAGCTGCTTCACTCGAACGCACCTTGGGCGCTGTGAAAAAAGCGGAAGATATCATTCTCCACACGCCGGGCGTAAACGCCACCGCTGGCATCAGCGGCGTAGACATGATCAGTGGCACGCAAAACACCTACACGGCTTTTTTCTTCGTCAACCTGGATAGCTGGGACAAGCGTCACGCCGCAAATTTGCAGGCATCCGCCATTCAGCGCGAGTTGAATCAGAAGCTCTCTGCGATTCCAGACGGCCAAGCCATTGCCATTGCCCCACCTGCTATCCCGGGCATCGGTTCTTCCGGCGGCGTGACCTTCGTTCTGGAAGATCGCTCCGGAAAGGGTACCGACTTCCTTGCCAGCAATCTGGATACGTTCCTCGCCGCGGTGCGCAAGCGTCCGGAAATCGCAACCGTATTTTCTCCGTTCGTTCCGCACGTTCCGCAACTCTACGCGGATGTCGACAAGGAGAAAGTTCTGCGCCAGCATGTCAGCATCAGTGACGTGTATACAACCATGCAAACCTTCATGGGCGGCTACATGGTGAACTACTTCAACCGCTTTGGCCGGCAGTGGCAGGTCTATGTCGAGGCGGAGGGCAAATCGCGCACAGACCCCAACAACATCAAGCAATTCTACGTGACCAATCAGAGCGGAAACATGGTTCCCCTGGATGCCGTATCGAGTGTAAAGCCGATTACGGGTCCGGAATTCACCATGCACTTCAACGAATATCCTGCGGCGCAGGTCTTGGCCACGGCCGCTCCGGGCTACAGTTCCGGCCAAGCCATGAAGGCTCTGGAAGAAGTATTTGCCCAGACCCAGCCTTCGGAGATGGGATTCGACTACATGGGCCTGAGTTATCAGGAGCAGAAAGCCGCAAAGGGCATCTCTGCCACCCAAATCTTCGGCCTTTCGCTGCTGTTCGTCTTCCTCATCCTCACCGCGCTCTATGAAAGCTGGAGTTTGCCCTTCAGCGTTCTGTTGACCACGCCGGTTGCGATGTTTGGCGGCTATCTTGCGCTGACTTGCCGTAGCTTGGAAAACAACGTCTATGCCCAGATCGGCATGGTGATGCTGATTGGGCTGGCTGCCAAGAACGCCATCTTGATCGTCGAGTACGCCAAGCTGGAACATGACCGCGGAAAGAACGTAGTGGACGCCGCACTGGCTGGAGCCCGGCTGCGTTTGCGGCCTATCATCATGACTTCCTTTGCTTTTCTTCTGGCCTGCGTGCCACTCTGGATCGCCAAAGGCGCGGGGGCTCAAGGACGCCGTATGTTGGGCACTACGGTCATCGGAGGAATGCTGGCAGCAACCAGTATTGCTATTTTCCTGATACCGGTAACGTTTACGATCTTCGAACGGTTCTCGCTGCACTTCAGGAGTAAGCATAAAACTCTCCCGGAAGAGGCTGAACAGAAGGGAGAACAGTTCTAATGAAAATGCTGAAAATATCATCTTGTTTTTTGCTGTTGTTCGTCCTCGCCGGATGCAGACTAGGACCAAAGTATGCGCGCCCTAGCGTCGATGCTCCGGGAAGTTTCCGCGGACAGGCTCCTGAACTGAAGAAGACGGACGCTGCCAGTCCAAGCTCACCGGCTGCGGCGAATAGCCTGGGCGAGGAGAAATGGTGGACGGTTTTCCAGGATGAACAACTGCAAACGTTAATTCGAACCGCGCTGAAGAACAACTACGATGTGCGCATCGCGGCTGAGCGCGTGGTTGCGGCCAAGGCTCAACTCGGCATCACCCACGCCGACCAATTGCCTTCGCTGGGGGCCTCCGGCGCACTTACATCGGTACGCCAGGAAAAGACCTCCATGTCTCCGGTCTATCGCGCCGAATCAGGCCAACTGGCCTTGAGCGCCGCATGGGAACTGGACTTCTGGGGCAAATACCGGAGCGCGACTGAAGCTGCGCGCGCGGATCTGGCGGCCACTGAATGGGGACAAAAAGCTGTCATCAGCACGCTGGTTTCCAATGTTGCCAGCGCATACTTCCAACTGCGCACGCTGGATCTCGAACTGGAGATTACGCAGGAAACGCTGAAATCCCGCCAGGAATCTCTGCGGCTCACCAAGGCGCTCTCCGACGGCGGCTCCGTTCCATTGATGGACGTACGGCAATCCGAGCAACTCGTCTACTCAGCCTCCACAGAGATTCCTGCGCTCGAAAAGCAAATTGAGCAGCAGGAAAACTATCTATCCATTCTCCTGGGGCAGAATCCGGGGGCGATTGCGCGCGGCTTGAAGCTGACCGAACAGCCGCTTCTTCCCTCCATTCCGGCTGGACTTCCGTCCGAGTTGATCGAGCGGCGGCCGGATATTCGCCAAGCGGAAGAACAGTTGATTGCGGCCAATGCACGCATCGGTATTGCGAAGGCCGCGTATTTTCCTTCGATTTCGCTGACCGGCGCAGCCGGCTATCAAAGCACCGCGCTCACCAGCCTGTTCAGCGGTCCCGCCGGCTTATGGGATGCGGGTGTCTCGGCAGCGCAGCCTATCTTCGAAGGCGGCCGGATTCGCAACAATGTGCGTTTGACAGAATCGCAGCAACGCCAGGCCTTGCTGGTCTATCAACAAACAACGCAAGGCGCATTCCGTGATGTTTCCGATTCTCTCATCGCATACCGGAAATCGCGGGAAGCGCGTGAACAGCAACAGCTCCTCACAGAAGCGGCGAAGGATGCGGCCCGGCTTTCGCATCTTCGCTATGATGCGGGTTCCACCTCCTATCTGGAAGTTCTAACCAATGAGACAAACTACTACAACGCCGAGTTGAGCCTGTCTCAGGCGCGTTTCAGCGAAGTGCTTACACTGGTCCAAATCTACAATGCGTTGGGAGGCGGGTGGCAATGACCGGCCTTGGCAATCGCCAATTTACAGGCCAGTCACCGCCTCGGGCCAGCCGGCCGGGCCGGGCCGCATCATTATGATGGAAAGAGCGCCCGCTCCCGATGTCAACCAGCGACAACCCAACCCGCGCCCTGCCCACGCTGCACGAGTTCTTCGCGCCTGGCGGCATTCTGGCGAGCTCCGCGCTGCCTTATGAATACCGTCCCGGCCAACTTCAGATGGCCAAGGCCGTCGAGCGCGCGCTGGAAGAGCATCGCCACCTGATTGTCGAGGCTGGCACCGGAACCGGAAAAACCCTTGCCTACCTGCTGCCCGCCCTGCGCACCGGGCAGCGCGTCATCGTCTCCACCGGCACCAAGGCACTCCAGGACCAGCTCTACTTCCGCGACGTTCCCTTCCTTGAAACCCTGGTCGGCGGGTTGCGCGTCTGTTACATGAAGGGCCGCGCCAACTACCTGTGC
>Ga0224529_1000871_pt1 | contig 20898 bp, 16 predicted proteins | sample CBST50metaG_FD_179893 | JGI IMG/M metagenome (GOLD analysis project Ga0224529, IMG submission 179893) | Peat soil microbial communities from Stordalen Mire, Sweden - C.B.S.T50 | ecosystem: Environmental > Terrestrial > Soil > Wetlands > Peat | place: Sweden: Norrbotten County, Stordalen Mire... | reverse complement strand
CTACCTCCAACCGGCTCTTGTGGAGCAGCGTCAATAACTCATCGTGAACCATCTTCTCGAAGCCGGGTTTCACGCACAGTTGGTACACGAGAATCGCCGGCAGGTTGCCGCCGGTCTCCAGAGTCAGCCTAGAAATCTGAGGCATTCAGTTTCCTTCGTCCCAGGGGTGCCGCGCAACGCGAGCAAGCTGCAGAACCGATGGCGGCGTCGCTGTGCCGTCTGCGGCAAGCATCTCATCCCCTGTGCGGTGCGACCAGCCGTTCCCCAGCCGATTGAGCTCATTCGTCCAAGGGTCGGAAGGTTTCCGTGCACCATAAGGCCGGCGAGTTCATCGAGGCTCATGCGGCCTATCAAATTCGCAGCGCGCACGGATGCAGGAAGGCGCCAATCTTCGTAAGGATCGAGTTCCCCGTTGCGATCCAGGTTCTTGAACTCAAGATCGTCTACGTGGAGGATCGGCACGGACCGTGAACCCCGTTCCGGTTGATCGTGATCAGGACGGGCCGGCATATTGTTTTGCGCCCTCAAGGGTGGACGGCATCGAGCACCGTGAAAAGGTAGTCGTCGCAGCCGATGTCTATCCAAGCATGCAACAGTTGGTGCGGGCAGCCGGTGCGTAGAATGCGATAGGACTGGCCCGCGGGCCAGTCCTATCGACAGCTTCAACGTTCAAGCAGAGTTCTCAGATAAAAAGCGCGAAAGGTTTCGGCCACAACCGCCGGGAGATGTTTGTGCCACTCTTTACCGATCTCCCGGCACACTGTGAAAAACTCTGGGCACTACCCTTAGAGAGATAGAATAGCACCCTGAGATTTCAAGATTGTCTGTAATTCAGTAACGTCTGATTCCAATTCACGAGGAGTTTTTTTACCTTTTACGCACAATGCTGCTGCAACACCTGCAGCCTGACCAGTAACCATGGTCTGTTGCAGATAGCGCAGGTATGCAGAGCGATCGGTAGATACACATTTACCAGCTACCAGTAAATTGTCGATTTTTTTCGGCACCAATACGCGATACGGAATGGCATAGGAGCCCTGATTTTTCGGCGCTGCGAATTCGGACTCATTCTGAGCCTCGAAATCAGAACCGCCAACCGTATGGTCGTTAATAACGGATAACGTCTTGTCGTTCGTAGAATGATGCGCTCCAGCCGGGAAGTTCGACATACCGATCACATCTTTGAAGCGAGCCTCATCACGGACATCAGCCATGCACAGGGCATAATCTCCGACGATGCGGGCACCTTCACGCAAACGCAATTCAGAACCGATTCTGGTAATGTAAGCATTTTCGAAACCAGGCACATAGTTCTTGAAGAATCTCCAGGCAATGCGAATTTGCTTACGGCACTCAATGTTGCAACGAGTCAAATCCCAGGCATCGGATGGTAGAGCGTGATCAATCTGACTTGAGTGCTGGAAGTGGGCCAGAATACGGCCGCCTTCCTTTGGTTGAAGGAAGAAACCCGCACCTGAATTCGGATGCCAATCACCGTTCTCCAGCGCAACTTTACGAAGATCGAAGAAGCCCATCACCTCTCCGAGTTCCTTGATATCAATAACCTTGCGATAGGCATCCATGACAAGATCTTTTGTTACATTATCCGGATTGAGGCAAGCCAACTGCTCCCACGTAAACTGCTCAGGATTGTTGTTAATATATCTAATCAATTTATCCCAGTTGATGCCATCGGCTGTAAAGCAGATGCTCTGTGGTTGAATAATATCTCGCTCAGTCTCTACGGTTTCGCAGCCAGCCATTTTAGAAGCATAGGCTTCTCCCGTGCAATCGATAACAATTTTGGCAGGGATGGTGGTTCGACCGTTAACATTCTCAACTACAACACCTGTAACCTTATCTCCATCCTTGGCAATATCGACTACCAGAGTATCCAGTAACAGGGTAACGCCTTCCTCTTCCATCATATCGAAGATTTCAAGGGTCCACCATTCAGGATCGACATAGGAAAAAGTATAGCCAGCCTTGAGCCGATGCTCCGGGCGTAAATGCGGAAGAGCATGACCCTGCCGATACAAGCGATGATGTGTTTCTTCAACGATACCGGCAGTATCCTGCTGTCCTTTGGCATTAAAGCAATGTGCATAAGCAAATCCTGGAGGGCCTGACAGGCTCATCTGGCCGCCTAACTGACCGGTTCTTTCAACCAATAAAACCTTGGCGCCGGCGCGTGCCGCAGAAATAGCCGCAGCAACGCCAGCAGTGCCGCCGCCACAAATAACTACTTCATAGTTCTTGTCATATCCGCCGTAATCATATACGCCATATAAACTGACCATGTTATTACCTAACTTAGCATTCATAGACTCTAGACCCTCCCTTGGCCTGTTTGACGTTTGGTACCAGATAGTTAGTGCGATGCGACGGATTGGATAATGACTCTGCCGCGGTTGGAGATATAGAAAAGTCGAAAGCGCGCTTTGCTTTCCACTTTTTCATATCTCATGTTGTTTTGGTTTGCCGCAATCAACTTACAATCTTCTTTTTTGCAAGTCTGTATCGACGTGTGCTTCCGTTACATCATTGTGCGGTCACAGTACTAGACACGCTAGAAGTTGAAGTTCAGCTTAAGTATTCCAGTTAATGGATTGTCCAGCTTCGGAGCAAATGTTGGGTGCCTCGTATACGAGAAGATGGCGTTTAAGCTCGTGCCAGGACAAATATGATACCCATAAGTCCCCGATATGGACGTGGAATCGTCATAAGCTGGTACTCCCATCTGCGCACCGGAGCTATGTGGAAGCTGCTGGAAGGTATTTAGCACCGTTCGGCTAAACTGAGTTCTGTTGACATTGAAGATCATAAGGTCCAGTGGACGCGAGTGGAACAGGCCTAGCGAGTACAGAGCGAACTGATAGTACGCTTCGTATACGTTATAGTCTGGTAGGGCGCCTTGAGTAGTTGCGGTCCAATAGAGCCCGCGATATGCTAGGTATTTGTCTGGCTGAGTAATCTGCTGTTCAAAAACCACGCTCCCCGCGCCGTTGTGTCCTTTTACTCCCGTATATACATCATTAACGGAACTGTAATCCTGGTAGTGACTTGCATTATAAAAACCCGTTGCTCTGAACCAGATCTCCTTCACTCCTGGCGCGGCGACTTTCTGATAACCGATTTCCGGCATATAAAGAGCCCCGTCCCCGTGCGGAATTAGTCGAAAACCAAGCTTATCCCGCTCTTGGCCTGCTCTTGTTCCATTCGGATCTTGGCTACGCTGGATATCTGCTATGGCATATAGTCCATTTTTGAATTTGTACTTTAAAACAACAGCGGGTGCGATGTAGGGGGTATAACCCATCCCAACCTCATATGGGATTACGGCGTTTACACCAAGTGTGCCAGAAGCGAGATTTCCTGCAATATATCCCCCGTAAACGAAAGTGTCGTTGTTCAGCCATCCTATTGTGTAAGCCAGCTTTCCATTGAACAGTTCCTGGTGGAGGTAAGCATTGGTAGGACGAAATATATTGTATCCTGCTATGCCTGAATAGGAGGTGCGCTGAAATATTCCTCCCGTAACGAACTGCATCTTCGTCGCGGAGGGAAAGTTGTATGTTACCCACATAAGGGCACCAGTATCCCAATCGGGTTTTTCGTAGTTGTAGACTTGCGGATTCTGCGGTGCTTGCGCGAAGTTATAGCCGCCGGTGCCGCTAAAGAAACCGATAAAACCAATATGGTATTTGGCAAGCGCGCTACGAACTCCACCCTCATCGCGAGTGATCGTATCGCCAGCCGGTACACAACCAATGTTCCAGGTGGTACATGTGCCGTCGAGTTTACCGAATTTTGCAGTAATCTCCCCGATCTTCAATACCTCGGCAGGGATTGGAGGCGCAACCTTCGCGGCTGGTTGCTCAGTTGCTTGTGTGGCCACGTCTGATGTAGACGCGTCCGGCTTCTCTCCTAGTGGCAATTCCGCCCAGCTTAATGCGGACGTCACCAGTCCACCCAATAAAAGAATCAGCGTACATCTCTTACTCATCACGCCTCCCTCATAATTTACAAGACATCTCTCGGTTGTATGCTTTGTTTGTAACCGTTTTACTCATCAGCAAGCACACCGGCAATCGGAATGCATAACTTAAGTACATTGAGAACCTTTTTGTTCTCATTCATCATTTCTTCAAAAGCTTTGTTGCGACATAGTTATGCGCAGAACAGGAAACCTCTCAACATGACGCTCAACAATTGCAGACATCATGCGCTTGCCGAGCCGCTTTCGCTGTTCAGTCCATAGTCTTTTATGTAGGGTTATGCACGTGTTATTCCAATTCAGGCACTGAGCACTTCAGATGTGTGCTCGGGCATTCACGCGTCGCTCATTGAGATGGTAAGCGATTGTATGTAAGATATTGTTTGACAACCACATGCGCAGGACAAAAATGGTTTTTCGGACTGGTGTCTATGTTTTCAAAATTATGACGCAGCACGAATCAAATCATGAAGCAATTGCCTCCAGCGCTGACACGCGGTGTCGGAACGGGCCCATCAACACGTGCGGAGTGTCGGAATAACGACTATTCTGTCATCGCGGCCTATGCTACTGCCACCAACTGACGACCGCAAGATGGATTGCTAATCTGTATATGCTTCAAGATCCCGACGATCTGCTCTTCTTCGTCCTACCCCCCCAAAAAAAACGGCGCTCACTGTAGCCTCACGAATTCGAGGATCGACCGCCGCATCGTGGAACCAGGCACGCTGCAGCGACTACTGTGCGCCTGCCCCGTCGTACAAATCATTGCATATAAACGATTTGCATCAGTACGCAAGATAGTCCTTTACATATTTTTATCAAACATATAATAATTACATGCGCTGGAGTTCGCCTATGACGTCAAGCCAGAATCAAGCACTCGTAGAAATCAAACACGCCATTGCATCTAAAAAAAACATCTCCTCTTTGTTGCAAGTTCTTGTGGGTGTTCTTCGAACGGTTATACCGTTTGATTTTATTTATTTGCTACTGGTCGACCCAGCCACGCACAAGGCGTCACTTATCTTGCCACAAACTATTCCCGCGTCGTTCTTGGATAAGGTTCAGTTTGCGAAACCTCAGTTCGAGCATGGCCAAAGTTGGTTCGAGGATGGTCCAAGTTGGGACGTTTGGTCGAAACAAGAACCGTGCGTATGCACTCGGCATGAGAACGATTCGGATTGGACCGCCTGGTTTAATAGATGTACGGATGAAGACGCGAAACGATACCCCAAACATGCCAGGCAAAATAACGGACTTCGGTCTTGGTGTATTGTTCCATTGACTGGCACGCACAGCAGCCTTGGAACTCTTGAGTTGTTTAGCCGTTCCCCGAATGCTTTTACCGAACAGGAAGTTAGTTTTATTAAACAGGTAGCATTACAGGTTGCTATAGCGGTCGAGAAGATGCAAAATGTTGAAGGCGCAATTAAATCTAAAGATAATCTCTGTATGCTGCTGGAAGTGATGAATGTTATGGTTTCCGGGCGCGATCTAAAAGATATGATATCTCACATTTCAGCAGTGCTTCATCGAGTGGTTCACGCCGAATATGTAGCCCTCCATCTATATGACAAAGCCCAGCATTTATTGCAACTGGAAACAGCATATTTTCCCGTCGAAAAAGGCTCAATATCTCCGAGTGAAACCGACGCGGTCAAAACTTTCCCGTGGGACAGTGTCCGCAATGCGTTGATTCACCAAAAGCCTTTTGTCGCAGATAACGAACTCCTCAACACCTTGGCCGCAAACTATCCATTCTTCGCTTCGATGGTTGCCGAAGGATTGCAAAGAGTCTGTATAGTCCCCCTTTTTGTTTCTCTTAGAGGGATTTTTGGCGTGTTGACGGTAGGATATCGGAAGAAGGAAAACTTTGGTGATTACGATCTCAATCTATTGCAGGAGATAGCGGAGCAACTGTCTATTGCCGCGGATAATGCGTTGGCGTACCAGGAACTTTCACAGTTGAAAGACAAGCTGGCAAGCGAAAAGTTCTATCTTGAAGATGAAATCCGGGTGGTTCACAATTTCGAGGAAATCATTGGTGGAAGTGATGCGCTGAAGCAAGTCCTTGCCGCGGCGGAGATTGTCGCACCAACCGATTCGACAGTCTTGATCCTTGGTGAGACCGGAACGGGTAAGGAGTTGGTTGCGCGTGCAATTCATAATTTGAGCACGCGCAGAGACAGTGCATTGGTGAAACTCAATTGCGCCGCCGTACCGAGTGAGCTTTTGGAAAGTGAGTTGTTTGGACACGTGAAGGGCGCTTATACCGGAGCCGTTTCACAAAGGATGGGGCGCCTGGAGCTGGCTCATCAGGGAACACTTTTCCTCGATGAAATAGGAGAGCTCTCGATTGAACTTCAGCCCAAGCTTCTCCGCGTCCTGCAAGATCGGCAGTTTGAGCCGCTGGGCGGGAACCGCGTGATCCACTCGGACTTCCGGTTGATCGCGGCCACAAATCGTAATCTTGAGGCGATGGTTGCGGACCGGCGGTTTCGAAGCGATCTGTTCTATCGATTGAGCGTGTTTCCCATCGTGGTTCCTCCCTTGCGCGAAAGGCGCGAAGATATTCCTGTTCTGGTGAGTCATTTCGTGCGCAAATTTGCGCGCAAGATGGGCCGGAAAATCAGCAGTATCCCAACCGAGGTGATGTACTCTTTGACGCAGAAAGACTGGCCTGGAAATATTCGCGAATTGGAGAACTTCATCGAGCGCGCAGTCATTCTTTCCACCGGTCCCGAGCTGAAGGTGGGTCTGGACCCTCTCAAGAAGGCAGTTAAACCGTTGCCGGAAACATCGGCACCTCAGAAAAGACCGATTCCTATACATGAAGACTCCGAAACCTTGGAACGAGAGCGGATTTTAAAGGCGCTGGTAGAGTCGAACGGCATAGTTTCAGGGCCTGACGGAGCTGCTGGCAGGCTTGGATTCAGTCCATCGACGTTGCTTGCACAAATGCAACATATGGCTTCACTGGAAGATATCAATCCAGGGCCACAACTCATACCAGAACCGCGTAAATCGGAGAGCAGCGGAATCACAATCGATGCGGCCGGGGGGAGATACGATGAATACGATAAGTTACCAAATTATACGGTCGGTAGAAGCGCGAGTGAACACGCCACATATTCTCCTGACGATCTGCAAGCCGTGGAGCGAGAACATATAATCCGCATTCTTCACGAAACAAATTGGGTGATCGGTGGGGAAAAGGGCGCGGCTACCAGACTTGGTATGAAAAGAACGACTTTGATTACGCGCATGGCACGCCTCGGAATTTCTCATAACAATCTGCAACACGCCAACACCGACTCTTTGACCTATGGATAACCGTAAATAGAGCACTGCAGGGTATCTGCAGGGGTATTTGTTGAGCGGTTCTCCAATAGCTCTACTCCAAAGCCACAACGCTGAGTGGCTTTTTCCTCAAGAAAAAGCCGCCTTTCACTGAAGCTGATAGCGCACATCAATTGGAGAACCGCTGTAATATTCAGTTTGGTTCAAAAATACCGGGCCTATATCGATCCGGCAGATAATTTCTTGCGTTCAACAATTTCAGCAGTCATTTCTTCTACTTTCTTTTCATTCAGGTGATATCCTAACCCGAAAATGATGAAAGTGACGCAACAAAATATTGCCGGATAAATATTCATAACTGTAGATACGCCTTTGATTGTCGTAGCACTGTAACTGGAAGCAGAAGCAGCATAACCGGCTGCAGCCAAACCTACATTTAACACAACGCTGCGCAGTACTGCACCGACTTTAATTGGTAGATGCAGCATGGACATGATAAATCCTCGAGCGTCTTTACCTGTACTCCATTCATGATAAATAACCACGTCAGCGAGCATAGCGGTCAAGAGAGCAAGAGTCATACAAAGCATAAAGTTGAATACAACTTGCAGAGCAATGAATGTGATAACCGATCTTCCCCACAAATAGCAACTTATACAAGACAAAGCCATTATTGCCAATGCGGCTTCATATGCACCTTTTTTACCGATTATTTTTGAACAAATTGTTGCGAAGCTTGCTCCAAACAAACCTGCGAAACGAGTAACAACCAAGAAAATCGTCATTGCAGCCAAATTATTGAGTACTACAACAAAGTAATAATATGCGGCAGCAGCGGTTAAGAAATATGAAAGGTACCGGAAAGTATCTGCCACTAACAGGACCATAAAAGGCGGATTTTTGAAGATCGCACTGAACATATCGGGCACGGAAAGTTTTTCTTCCTGAGCGGTAGAGTATGTACTGGGTGTTATATCAGCTGCTTTTTCTTCTTTAGAAGAGAAAATACCATCCTGGCCTGCAGATCCAGACACTGAGATGTTCGCAGTAATCTTAAATACAATCAGAAAAATAGCAAGATTTGCAATTCCAAAGATGCTGGTACATAAAACATAACCAACAGCAGGGTTACCCGCCATGCTTTTTCCCCAAATAATAATTGGAAGCGCTATAAAAGAAAATATGATATTGCCAAGAGATTGATACTGGGCTCTGCGTGTTGCCATTACCATTCGTTCAGATTGATTATTAGTTAGATCACTGACCAAACTGATAGATGCCGAATAACACAGAAATTGGAAAAAGGCCTTAATGCCATATGCGGTTATGATGATCCCTGCTGCAAGAGAATCGATATGACTAAACCTATGAAATATTATCATAAAACCAATCAGCATTCCAATAGGTGAAATCAACATCCAGGATCTATACTTGCCCCAGCGCATGTTGGATCTCTGAAGCACCGCGCCGCCAATGGGCACCCAGATAAAGTCGACAACTGCGCTCACAGTCGTAATAAATGCAACGGTGGCAATGCTGAACTTGGCGCTGTCTGTGAGGAATGCATTCCAGTAGTACAGATCCATGTTAACTAAAAGCATAAAGCCTAAATCGCCGAGGCCAGCAAAATTTAATACGCCCTTGGTCAACCTCTTCGCTTCTCTCATAACATCCACCTCTTATACGACAGGCTATACTTATTTACGAACCACAACCGGAAACTCCAGTTATGACTAGGTCTCTGATCGCTTGAAGCTGTACCAACTCTGGGTCCCCAGGTCCGGATTTCCGGCCTGGGGAGCATGAACCCTATGTACGAAATCACACGGTCAGAGACCTAGGTAAGAAAAACGGGACAGGTCACTTTCTTTTGAAATCTTCGATACCCTTAGCAATGCTGCCATCCGGAAGTTTCAAAGCTTCCACACAACCCTCACTGTGCAGGGCCCAGGGAAGGATAACGCCGGAGTGACCGCCTCGGCCACCGATGGTGACAACTTCTACATCTTTAGGAGTACGTGTAACAGGTAGAGGATGACGATTTTCCCACTCCTTTGGACGAACAGGAACCAAGCCGCGGTTGTTAACCATCGCATTCTGATGGTAAACATACTGATGAATATGTTCCTGAATCTTTTCTTTGGTATATCCGTCTTTCTTCAGCATCATGGCGTGGTCTGGGGTCAGACACACGACCAAAGGACCGGGCATATAAGCATTGTTTGAACCGAGGGTGCTGCAGCAGGCGGTAACAGTATCCAGCAAGTCGTGCCCGGTTAAACTGAGAAAGTCGATAATATCGTGCAAAGGTTCGGCTTTCAGCAAATAGACGGTAGTGGTCTTGGAATCGAAGCGATCTTCGTTAATCGTCTTCCATTGCGCCAAGCTTGGTTCTTCGGCAAAGCAGAATGTAAACTCGGCTTGAGAGGCGATACAGTCTAGATCGCAGAGACCAGGTACGGAGCGCAGAACGTTCATGATAACCAAATTGATTGCACGCCCTATAGTGGCATTGGCCGGCCAACCAGGCCCCTGGCAACCCTGCTTGCCCGAAACACCGATTTCTTGAGCGATGGGGCCGGAGACAATGCACATATTTCCGCCCGGATGAGAGGTGGTAACAGATTGATTGAAGTTATAAAGAGGGCTGTTCAGAGCCTTGAATGAAGCAACTAATACAGGCATTGCATTGGGCTTGCAGCCCGCCATAATAGCCGCAATTGCAACATCCTTTACGCTGATCTCTTTGCCGCTCGGCCCGGATGCATCAACCAGTTTCAGATCTTCCGGCCATGGGCAATATTCCATCATCCGTTCATAACGACGCTTGGTAGGAGGAATAATTGGCAGTCCATCGGAAATATGTTCCGCATTGAAGAACTCCGTGACTTCTTCAATGTAAGCACCGGGTTCACTAGATTCTTCAGCATTATATTTGGGAACGAACGGAAGAACGCCATTCTTTGCGGGAGCAACCTTATCCATCTTTAAATCAATGTGAGCGAGGCTCTTCAGTTCATCGCCGGCAGTTGTCAATGATTTAAGAATGTAATCCCACTTTTTATCTACCTCCGCTTCGACTTCTTCAACGGTAGAAGCCTGATAAATATCGACGGAGCACAGGCATAGATTTCCAGCGCGATAAACGCCAACGCCTTCAGTAATACCCGTTCCTGGAGGCGCCGTCATGTAAACGGCGGGAATGCCATCGTTCTCCAAAGCAATGGTCAAAACAGTGGTGGAAGAAGAAGTGCCCATATCGCCGAAAGCTACAATCGCGGCAACAGGTTTTTCTTTTGCAAGCATAACGGCATATTCAGCCAACTTTTCCGCGTTCTTACCGCGAACGGTTTCCGTGTACTCGACCCACTTCGTATCGTCACACCCGATTTCACGCAGGTGCTTTTTAATTTGGTCAAATACAGTATAGTAATTGCAAAATCCGAGTTTTGTGTTGTTGTAGAAAAGAATCTTTCCCGTCTTCAGATCGTTGAGAGAGGGACGCTTTGCCAGCTTGATCAACTTACGTTCCTGGTAACCGCGCGGGTCTAGCAATGAACTCAGCGTTACTGTCATTTTGTTTTCCTTTCATGCTTGCAGTTGGCGTAAAGCTTCAGAATGCCTCCCCCGCTGCTTGCGGCGGGGGAGGAGCTACCCAAAAATTAAAGTGCTTTTGCTCTTTCTTTCTGTATCTTGGAATATTCATTCATACGCTTGATCATGTTGCGATAATCGTTTTCCGTGGTGAAACGCGGATACTCGCAAAGGGCACTGGTATTATTGACACGAATGCCAAACTGTACGATCGTATGGCGCATCATTAAATCCAGAACATCATGGTCGTTGTATCCCCACTCTTCAAAACTCTTGTCTTTAGCAATGTGCAAGTCGCAGTTCAAATCAATAATCCAATCAATCAATTCTTTAATATCAAAGTCTTTGGCAGAAACATCTTTTTGAGCCAGAGCGTTATAGGCCTTGCGATACTTTTCTTTGCAGCCCAGAGCGTTAAATTCTATAACTGCCGGCAGCGCCATGCCACAAGCATCCCCATGTGGCATGTGAAATGGCGCCTCAGACATTGGATGTGTAATAACATGGTCTTGACCAATAGAAGCAATACCGAGAGAGAAACCGGCATACATACATGCTTTTGACATTTTATCCGCAGCAACATCATCCGCAGGATTAGCTACAAACTGACGGATAGACTCGCCAACCAATTCCAGCGATCGCAGCGAAAATAGCTCGGTAAAATCATTCGCTCTGGTATTGGTATAAGTCTCCAGTGCATGAGTCAGAGTATCAATAGAAGTGGCCGCGGCCACATTAAACGGCAACCCGGAAAGCAAATCCGGATCCATCAGAGAGTACTTCGGCAATATGGAGTCATGAGACGGAACAACTTTCTCACCCTTCTTATTGCAGATAACGGCATTTCTGCAACAATCAGAACCGGTGCCCGCTGTCGTCGGAATAGCGATGATTGGATAGGTCTTGTGTGGAAACGGCTTGTGGGGATTCCATTTCCAGTCAGTAAACAAATCATCCGTGCATGAGAGGCCGGAATCACCAGCAATCGCAACGCCTTTGCAAGTATCTATTGTTGACCCACCACCAACAGCAACCATAACATCAGCGTTAAACTTCTGATACGCAGGAGTAGCCTTTTTATCAATTGTAATTGCTTCCGGGTTAGGACGGACGTCTGTGAATACCGTGTACTCAACACCCTCTGCATCCTTTAAAAGCTGCTCAATCGGATCAACAACATGAGCTTTGTACAGCACCGGATCTGCAACCAACATAACTCGCTTCCACCCCTCTACCTCTAAAATGTGTGGAAGTGCCTTAATCGAAGCAGCCCCTTGATAGAATTTCTGTTGCAGACCAAACTGCAGTAGACCATGAGCATTATCTACGTTTTTTGCCATTGCGATATCCACCTTTCATTGTGTTTGCGTCTGACTTTCGTTGTGTTTGCATCTGGCCTTCTCCCGGAAAACTCGGGCTATTCCTGGATGAGAAAAACGGGGCAGATCACGTTGAACGATCCAATGCCATTACATTTTCTCTTTGCGCAGGCGACAAGGCTCCCTTGCTGCTGATTTTCTGTCCACTCAGGGGCTTGATTCAGTCCTTGTTGGCTTTCGGACTTTTGCTGTGAACAGGGCGTCTGCCCGCATGCCAATCAGGTTTGCGGCAAGAAGACCTACCCCACATGTCTTCGCAACATTATTCATCGTACGTTCTCCCGTACACCGATCTGCACCCAGGTATAGGCGAGATTACGGCCGATACTCATGGAAACCTTTCATGACGATGTTCTTGGTCCGTGTCAACCCTTCCAGAGTGATAAGTCCTTCATTACCAATGCCACTATACTTATAACCGCCGAACGGCTGCATCATATTCCGATACATGGTGGTACCGTTGATAATCATCTGGCCGGTCTCACACTTGGAAGCTACATAATGACCCTTCTTCCAGTCATTGGTGAATACACAACCGGATAATCCGTATTTGCTGTTGTTGGCAATTTCAATAGCTTCTTCCAGAGTATCGAAACCAATAATTGGTATAACAGGACCAAAGATTTCCATATCCTTGGCAATGTCCATATCTTTTGTACACTCCAAAACCGTTGGATCATAAAAGGTCCCGTTGCGCTTGCCGCCGGCTAATAGTTTGGCACCTTGTTCAATCGTCTTGTTAACCTGAGCTTCGACTTTCTTAGCCGCTTTTTCGTTAATCAGACAAGGAATAAGCACCTTAACATCAGCACAGTCAACGACACCTAAAAACTGATCAAGCTGCTCTTCAATGTGATCGTCATATCCAACTTCCTGAGAAGCAACATATTCCAAAACTTTCTCGGTAAAGCGTTTCTTGATGGAAGTATGAACAATGAATCTCTTGGGCGCAATACAAACTTGTCCGGCATTGGTAATGCGAGTGGATGCCGCTTGAAAAGCCGCGGTATCAACATCGGCGTCTTCACAAACAATAAATGCATCATTGCCGCCTAATTCCAAGCCAACGTGAGCCAAACGTTCAGCCATGGTCTTAGCGATCCCTATGCCGACCTCGGTGGACCCTGTCATCGTTACGCCATCAACGCCCGGATTGGTCAGTAAATATTTTCCGACAATTTCACCATTGCCGGTGATCACTTGTAATGTATTTCCAGGAACGCCTGCCTCCAACAGCAGTTCACACATTCGAATTACCGATAGCGGATTGTCCGTAGGAGGTTTAAGAATGCAGGCATTGCCTGCGCACAGAATTGGAGCGACTTTATAAGCGGTCAATAACATCGGCGCATTGAATGGAACAATGGCTGCAATAGTGCCAAGCGGCTCATGAACCACTGTGATCATATCCGATTGTGTTTTTCCGTCATGACCTAATTCAGTACCTCCGACTAAAATCCTGTCTTCCAGACGTTTGGACTGTTCCACATAAGAGCGGAACATCGGAATAACTCCTTCAATTTCAAAGTTGGCAACAAATGCGCCCTTGCCGAACTCACGCGCATTCAGTCCAACCAACTCACGCCTATTTTCCTCTAATAACTTATTGAACCGATCAAATATCTTGGCGCGCTCCAAAATCGGAATAACCGCCCATTCCTTCTGCCCAATTTTAGAATTCTTGACAGCCTGAGCAACATCCTGCTCAGTCGCTAATGGAACGTCATCGATGAATTTACCGGTAGCAGGGTTGATAACATTAATAGTTTTTCCATCGCTGGCATTAACCTTCTTGCCTCCAATTAACATTTGCATGATGCGATACCCCCTCTTTTCTTGTCGCTCGCGCGCTTTGTTGTAACAGTTCAGGAGTTAGTGTAACGCGACGGATTGGATAATACTCCGTCGTAGCTGGACGTGCGGAAAAGAGTGAGGCATCCTTTGCTTCCTACTTTTCCATGCCCCGAGTCGATTGCGATCTGCCGCAACATACTCGCAATCTGCTTCGGCGTGTGCTTCCGTCCTTGCGCTATATCCAGTTCCTCCTTACCGGTTTGTATCAAAGTTGTTGGTACAGATAACACAAGCTCTCCATACGCCGGCAATCGGAATGCATAACTCAAATACATTGAGAACCTTTTCGACATGGCTATGCACAGAACAGAAAAGCTCTAAGCACGATGCTAAAAATTGCAGACATCATGCGCTTGCCGAGTCGCTTTCGCCATTCAGTCCATAGTCTTTGTATGTGGTTATGCACGTGTTATTCCAATTCAGCCACGGAGCACTTCAAATGTGTGCCCTAGCACTCACACGTCGTCCACTTTGACGCAAGCGACTGTATGTAAGAGATTGTTTGACAATTACATGCGCCTAGCAAAATGGTTCTCGGACAGAATCTACGTTGTCAAAATTCAGATGTGGCGCGAATCAAATCATGAAGCAATTTCCTTTAGCGCTGACACGAGTGTCGGAATAGGCGCCATCAACACAGGAAGAGTGTCGGAATAACGACTATTCTGTCATAGGCGTACTTACTGCACGTCTGTTATCGCCTTAACCTGTGCATCCTACGTGAAGGCGCCTCGACTGTGATTTGGATGGCTTCAAATGGCTTTGGCCTGCCCGATATTTTGTACATTCATTCCGCGCGCGCCGCTGCTCTGGCCCGTGGCCATTACCGCCGTGCTCTCCCTGGGCTATGACATGAGCCACCCGCTACTGGCTGGAATCAGCACCTCGCTCTATCCCTCCCGGCGCGGCCTCGCCATGGGCCTGAATTCCTTTTCGTTATTCAGCGGATTTGGTTTGGGCGCTTTGGCTTTTGAGCCCCTGCTGAAATACGGATTCGACACCGCGCTGGCGGTCTTTGCGCTTGTTCAATTGTGCCTTGCAATTCTGGCAGTACCGCTGTTTCGAGGCGAAGATTCTTCCGCAGGAGATCATTCAGGGATAATTGGTTCCAAACGAAGTCAATTGAACTCCCGGTTCGATTGTTGCGGAAAATCTCCGCCGATGCACTCATTGAACGCCGATTACTCCCGGAGTGTCACCTAGGGTCCGCAAATCCACTCGCACAAGATACTCAACTGCCAACGGGCCAGGGTACTTAGAGGGTGGTGGGGCTGTAACAAGCGCAGCCACTTACTGGGCGCGTTCATCGCAAATGGACTCGCGGTTGATTGCGCATCCGACAAGAAGGGAGTGCCGGCCTAGTGACTCTGCACAGAGTCATGCAGTTCACCACAACCATGCATCTGCGTCTGGGGGAGCATTCCGGGGCCAGGCGCGCCTCCAGCCGTTCGTTTTCATTGCCCCATTTCCTTCAAACTGAGCCGCTCCACACCGACGCCAGTTCTTGACCTGCAGCCCATCGCTGGAATGATCTCCGGCGGAGAATGCTGTTCTCCGAGCGATCTGCTGTTCCGCCATGCAAGAGCAGCGGGAACCAACACACACGACCGGACACAGAGATCACGCTACTTGTTCAAGCGGGCGATGGTGGAGACGAATCAACTCGTCAGACCGCAATGCAGCCATGGCATAGGCGCGCCCCTGGTCGTCGCTGAACTCAACCTCGGCGACAGAGGGCGAGAGCATTTCGACGACGGTTCCTACTTGACCGCGGACCAAGCCATGCTCGGGCGAATCCTCAAGCAGAGCCACTACGGAAAGAAGTTCAAGGCCGGACATACTCTCTACCATCCTAAAGAACGAAGCAGGTGACAAACCGCGGCGAGGTCTCGCCGCTGCGCACGATCCAGGAGCTTCGGATCGCGACGGTCCTTTCGCTCCGACTCAGTTCAAAGTCTATTATGTACCGAATGCCATACTGATCGGAAGCCCCGAGCGTTGCATCTCTTTCCAGGGCTGCGGCGATCAACGCGGCCTGGAGTTCCTCGGAGTGAGAGGCGGTCATTCCCAGGGCGGAGAAAAAGACGCGCGCCTTATGGCGCCCCCGGGGATGGCTCTCGCTCAAGCAGTAGTCCCGGATCTTCGCCATCTCGACAATGCACGTCTCCCCGTTGGGCAGCTTCATCCCTCTCCTTGCCGCGCGATTTCATCCGGGTCGCGCGGATCGTTCCCAGCCGGCCAGTTCCTTGATTCCTTGCCACGGCCCATTCTAACCTTCGACGGCCACTTCCGAAACGCACACCCATCCCGCAGAACGATACGCCTTCAGGGCCGGGATTTGCGGCCGGAAGGCCGGGGATCGGCACCGGGACCGGTTTTTTCCTTGGCAACTCGGGAGTCCGCCTTTCCGAGCGAGTGCTGTTTCTGCCAGTTCCTCCATGCTTCGCGGCGGCAGGTGCGGCAGCGTTTGAATTCGCGGCCCTTGCGGCGCTCGACGACCACATTGTCCCCGGCGAGAGGGTGGCCGAGCTTGCAGAATTCGAGCTCCGTGACGACGACCGGACCCTGCAGCCGGTGATGGGCCGGGTTGCAGCAGGCTTTCCCGACGCATCCCGGCACCTTGCGGGAGAGAACACGGTGGCCGGGAGGGATCAGGCCGACGAACGACTCCCAGAAGAGGCGCTGGGCGGGGCGCTGGCCGTCGCCCGAGCGCAGGACTCCATACCCTTCCTTGCTGAGAGCGCCATTCCACACCCAGCATCCGCGCCGGCCGACCGTGACGCGTTCCATCAGGCTCGTCTTGCTCGCGATTTTCATTCCCGCTTTGCCCCTTTCTGTCTCAACGGCGGCATGGCGATGTGACCAGAGGCCGTGTTCAAAGAAATCCTGCTAATCCAGAAGCCTCCGCCACCTGTCGGGGAAGCAGAAGTCCGTTATTGAATGAGGCGGAAATCCATCTCGAATGGATGGGCTTCCACCACTGCTCGGCGCAGCGAAAACCCGCATCGTTGGCTGCGATTCGCACCTGCGCCCTTCGCTGTGCCAGCGTACTTGGTGGCGGAAACGTTTGGGAGTGTTTAGGTGTGTTGGCTGTCGCGACCCGGTTCCGGTTCTCTGTGCCGCGCGTAGTGGAAAGAACCGGAAGGGCCGCGAGCGGGAAGGACCTACTCCGGTCAAGCGGGAACAAGCGGCTCCGGTCATCCGGGCCATGTGCCTGGGCGCGCTGCCGAATCCGGTGATGGAGCAGTAGAGTCATGGTTTGGGTGGCGGAGATTCTCTGTTTGGGTGAGTTTAGGCTTTTTGGTGGAGTACCCAACAAGTCGCCGATTGAGTCACCACTCGTCCTCGTTTTCGGAGCGGACGGACGCGGCTCCGTGCGGGACGAAGATAGTTTACATCAAGTTGATTCGATTATATTTATACGGATGGATGCGGGGCGGTGCGGGCGGGTGCGGAAAGCGGCAAAATAACATTTCGAGTCAGGTGCATTCAACCGGGCTCTGCCACCTCTCCGCATTGTTTAACCCAATCTTGAGTGTTGCCGAAATCCTTTTCCGTGCTGTTAGCTCAGCAACCATCTCAAAATCAGCTTTCTTAGTTTACCGGCTTGAGGGATCGGTTGCAAGCCTCTTAATTTGTCCGATTTGATTGAGGGTATAGGGGTTCCGCGCGACCGGAAAAATGGGCCGTATCACGAAAGAAAAATCTGCCACGAGTGGAAACAAGGTGGTATTTCGTGGTAGGGTGCAACACTTGCGGCTGCTTTTTCCCGTAGAGGAGAAATCGGCCTTGAATCCGGTCGAAGTCGGAACGGGGTCAAGCGAGACGTAAGCTCTGTTTTCGAGTCCAACTGGCCGGACAGAGTAAATTGGAAACGGTAGAGCGGAACCAGAGCAGGTGTATCCCGAAACCGAAGCGCTCAAGTCGATGCGACCAACAGGGAGCGGCGGCCTTCGTGGAATTTATCAGGCCACAGCAACTCTGGTTCCGCTCTAATAAGGATGGCAATGAGCAAAGCACTGGTAATCGTCGAGTCCCCCGCCAAGGCGAAGACGATCGAGAAGTATCTGGGCAAGGGGTTTGATGTGCGGGCATCGGTGGGGCACATCATGGACCTGCCGAAAAAAGATATTGGCGTAGAACTCGAGCACCGCACCTTCAAGCCGACGCTGGTCGTGTCGCCGGGCAAAGAGAAGGTTGTCGAGCAGTTGAAGAAGATGGCTGCCAAGGCCGACGAAATTTATCTGGCGCCCGATCCTGACCGCGAGGGCGAAGCGATTGCGGCGCATTTGGCGATACAGCTGGGCACTACGGCCAAGGAGCGGAAGAAGATTCGCCGCGTGACCTTCAACGAGATCACGAAGAATGCCGTTCAGGAAGCCTTCAAGCATCCCCGCGACGTGGATCAGGACTTGGTGGATGCGCAGCAGACGCGGCGTGTGCTGGACCGTCTGGTGGGCTATCAGATTTCACCGTTGTTGTGGAACAAGGTGCGGCGCGGATTGTCCGCGGGCCGCGTGCAGACGGTGGCGGTGCGGTTGATCGTCGAGCGGGAGCGGGAGATCGGCGGATTCAAGCCGGTGGAGTACTGGACGCTGAACGCTCTGCTGCATCCGGAAAAGAAGGCAGACACAAAACTCAAGGCACGTTTTATCGGGATTGACGGCGAGCCGGCGCGGGTGGCGAACGGCACGGACAAGGAAGGCAAGGCGCAATTCCTTTCCAATGCGCTGCCGGACGAAAAATCGATGAAAGCGGTGATGGCGGCTCTGGAATCGGCGAAGTGGTCGCTGGTTTCGGTGCAGTCCCGTGAGCAGCGGAAAAAACCGTTGCCGCCCTTCATCACCAGCCAGTTGCAGCGCGATGCTGCCAGCAAGCTGGGCTTCAACGTGCGCCGTACGATGGGCGTGGCACAGCGGCTCTACGAGGGCGTTGACATCGGCGAGGGGCCGGTGGGCCTGATTACCTACATGCGTACCGATTCACCGCGCATCGCTCCCGAGGCGGTTGCCGGGGCGCGCTCCTGGATCGGCAAGCAACTTGGGCCGCAGTACCTGCCCAAGGAACCCAATGTGTACCATGGCAAAAAGGCGGCGCAGGACGCGCATGAAGCCATCCGCCCCTCTGACGCTTCGCGGACTCCGGAATCGATCGCGCGCTACCTCAGTGACGAGCAACTCAAGCTCTATCGGTTGATCTGGCAGCGGTTCATGGCTTCGCAGATGATGCCGGCTGTCTTTGACATCACCACGGCGAAGATTGCGGCGGTCTCAGCAAAGACCGGAAAGACCTATGACTTCCGCCTCAGCGGTTCGGTCTTGCGCTTCGACGGATTCCTCAAGGTCTATGAAGTGACCGAGGAGAAGAAGGATGAGGACGACGAGTCTTCCAACAAGCTGCCCAGCCTGGACGGCGTGAAAACGCTGGAGTTGGAAAAGCTGGAGAACGAGCAGCACTTTACTGAACCGCCTCCGCGCTACAACGAAGCTTCGCTGGTCAAGGAGCTGGAAGAGCGGGGCATTGGCCGGCCGTCGACTTATGCGTCGATTATCAGCACCATTCAGGACCGCGAGTACGTCGTAAAACATGGCGGTTCGCGCGGACGTTTCTATCCCACTGAAATCGGCGTGGTGGTTTGCGACCTGCTGGTGAAGAACTTCCCGTACATCTTCGACACGGCCTATACGGCCAAGCTGGAAGGGGAGCTGGACGACATTGAAGAGGGCAAGGAAAAGTGGACCGATCTGCTGAATGGTTTCTACGACCACTTTGAGGAAGAGCTCAAAGATGCCGACAAGAAGATGGAAGACATCAAGCGGATGGAGATCAAGACAGATGAAAAGTGCGAACTGTGCGGGTCTCCGCTGCTGTTGAAGTGGGGCAAGTTTGGCACTTTCTTTGCCTGTTCTGCCTACAACAAGAAGGACCCCACCAGTTGCACGTTTACCAAGGAGAACATCGCGGCCAAGCCGGACCTGAACACGCCGGAGGCGCAGGAGGCGGGCGAGACCGAGGAGTATTGCGAGAACTGCGGTCGCGTGATGGTTCTCAGGCGCGGGCTCTTCGGGCCGTTCATGTCGTGCCCCGGGTACAACGAGGATCCGCCCTGCAAGACCTTCCGCAAGCTGAGCCAGAAGCAGCAGCAGAAACCGCCGGAGCCTACAGGCGAGGCTTGCCCGCAGTGCGGCAAACCGCTGGTGCTGCGGCAGGGAGCTTACGGGGAGTTCGTCTCCTGCTCGGGCTACCCGAAGTGCAAGTACGTGAAGCAGAACCTGATTGAAGGGATGAAGTGCCCGAAGTGCGGCACCGGCGACTTGGCTGAACGCAAGGCGCGGCGCGGCAATATCTTCTGGGGCTGCACGAATTATCCCAAGTGCGACTTCACGTCGAATCTGAAGCCGGTGGCGAAGAAGTGTCCGGAGTGCGGAAGCCCTTACTTGGTCGAGAAAACGCTCAAATCTGGAATTTTCCTCGAATGCCCAAACAAGAAAAAGGGTGCCGAGGAAGAGACCGCGCCGAAGAAGCGGGCCAAGAAGACAACCGCGAAGGCCGCAGCAGCCGAAGAGGGTGCGAAGGTGGTTTGCAGCTACTCGAAGCGCATCGGGGACGCGCCGCCTCCGCCTACAGCGGAAACGCACGGGCCGATCGTGGAGAAGAAGGTGTTGCAGACTGCTTGATGCAATTTCAGCGTGCATCTGCGTAACAAGGTCCAACAGGGCGGTCTCTTCGCAAGAGGAGGCTGTCCTTGTCGTCTCTTCGCCAAAGGGAATG
>Ga0224529_1000867_pt1 | contig 20986 bp, 19 predicted proteins | sample CBST50metaG_FD_179893 | JGI IMG/M metagenome (GOLD analysis project Ga0224529, IMG submission 179893) | Peat soil microbial communities from Stordalen Mire, Sweden - C.B.S.T50 | ecosystem: Environmental > Terrestrial > Soil > Wetlands > Peat | place: Sweden: Norrbotten County, Stordalen Mire... | reverse complement strand
GGCGGATTCAAGGTACAAGTGCAACGGGTTTGATTTTAGCTGACCAGTATTGGACGAAGTCGAAAGCGCCTTCTGGGAGGAACAGTTCAGCGGGTGCTTTCCATCCCAGAGATTTTCTTGGCCGGATGTTAAGTCGCCAGGCGATGTCGTCCAGTTGCTCCTGCGAGAACAGCGAGAGATCGGTCCCTTTCGGCAAGTATTGACGGAGCAGGCCGTTGGTATTCTCGTTGATGCCCCGTTCCCAGGGCGCGTGCGGGTGGGCGAAGTAGACGTCGACTCCCGTATTTGCCGTTAAGACCTTGTGGTGGCGCATCTCGGAGCCCTGGTCGTAGGTCATCGAGCGGCGCATCTGGCTATCGAAGCGGTTGAGGATCTTGGTGAAGGCCTCGGCCGTGACGTCGGCCTTGCTGCTGTCCAGCTTGACCAGAGCGACAAACAGGGTGGTGCGCTCGACCAGCGTGCCCACCTGTGAGAGATTGCCCTTGCCGATGATCAGGTCGCCCTCCCAGTGGCCCGGGATGAGGCGCATCTGGACTTCTATGGGGCGCTGATCGATCAACGTCATATCTGGGATAGAGGGCTTGCTGCGCCCGTCTTTGCCTCGATGAGGTCTTTTGGCCCGGTGGCGGCGGCGCATCAGGCTGAGCAGGCTGGAGCGCAGATGCCCGCGCGGCATGGTGTAGAGCGCGGTGTAGATGGTCTCATAGCTGAGCCTTACGGGATCGGGCATACGAGCCAGTGTGCTCGCAATCTGCGCCGGACTCAAGCCCTGGCGGAGATGATCGACCACGATGATCCAGAGCGTGTTGCCGGGGATCAACTGGCGCAGGCGCCTTGGCTTGTGCGTCAGCAGGCGGGCTCGCCGGTCGGCTGGCTCGCATCGATACCCTCCGGCGATCCTTGTCCCGCCTCGTCGAGCCAATTCGGGCGGAGGTTGCCAGCCGTTCCTCCGCATCTCGCGAGTAATGGTAGAACGCGCTCGCATCAGACCCGTAGCGATCGCCCCAGGCCTCACCCCAAACCGCAACTGCGTCTCGATCAGTGCTCGTTCCTGCTGATCGAGGTGTCGGTAGCTCTTCGGCATATGCAACTATCTCCTATTTCGGAAATGTTGCACTTGTACCTTGAATCCGCCCACCCAGCAAATAACCTTCAGGCGACTGATTGCGTCAGGGCACGACTTCAGTCGTGCCGATCATAGCCAAAAAAGGATTCGGCTTTAGCCGCTGCGGAATTGAAATGACTGGAATAAATGCAACAGGGGCTAAAGCCTTTCCCAGGACTGCGCTTCGCTGGTCCTGGGCTATTCTCCTTCGGCCCCTCCGGGGCGGATACCACAGAAGCGTTTTCATCCACTTGGGTGGGCCGAGGGCCCATGGAGACACGACTGAAGTCGTGCCCTGACGCTTTTTTGCCGAATCAATGGAATTTTGCAAGAGGCTCGATTGACTAGGATAGCCTCTATTCGCTTTCATGCCGGATCAATCGCTTCCTCGCGCGGCGGCGAGCCGAGCCGGCAAACCGCTTCGGGACTGATAGCCGCCTCGAATTCCGCCGCCGTCATCCATCCATTCTCGACCACCACGGCGCGCAACGTTTTGCCCTGCTCGTGGGCCAGCCGCGCGGCCTCGCCCGCCCGCTCATAACCGAGCGCCGGAACGAGAGCCGTCACGGCGGCCGTCGAGTTTTCCACCTGGGCGCGGCAGCGCGCCTCGTCGGCCTCGATGCCATCCACGCAGTAGCGGCATAGCAGATCGCAAGCGCGCGTCAGCAGATCGAGATTCTCCAGCAGGCAATGCGCAATCAGCGGCAGGAAGGCATTCAGCTCCAGGCTGCCAGCGGCGCAGGCCGCGGCAATCACCTGATCGTTGCCCATGGCCAGCATGGCGGCCTGGCTGACGGCTTCGGGAATCACCGGATTGACCTTGCCGGGCATGATCGAGGAACCAGCCTGGCGCGCTGGTAGGCGAATCTCTCCAAAACCCGCATCCGGCCCAGAGGAGAGCAGGCGCAGATCACCGCAAATCTTCAGCAAGGAAACGGCGTGCGCCTTCAGAATGCCGGAGACCTCGACAAAAACGTCGGCGTTCTGTGTGGCCTCGACCAGATTCTCCGCGCGGGCAAAGCCGATGCCGGTTAGGCTCCGCAGTTGCTCGACAACGCGAAAGATGAATTCGCGCGGCGCGGTGAGGCCAGTGCCGATGGCCGTGCCGCCCAGATTGACCACGCGCAGCCGCTCCTCGCACTTGTAAACGCGCCAGCGGTCGCGGTTGACGGCCTCGGCGTAGGCGCTCATCTCCCGGCCCAGCGTGGTCAGAACCGCATCCTGATACTCTGTGCGGCCCACTTTGACAATGTGCGCAAAACGCTTTTCGGCGCGCTGAAAGGACTCCTGCAAGGCGACGATTTTCTCTTCAAGCTGATGCAGAAGGCGAATCGCCGCGAGCCGCAGAGCGGTCGGGTAAGTGTCGTTGGTCGATTGATGCAGATTGATGTCGTCGAGCGGCGAAACGCGCTCATACGCGCCATGATTGAGGCCGAGCAGCTCCAGCGCGCGATTGGCCAGCACCTCGTTCACGTTCATGTTGGTGCTGGTGCCCGCGCCGCCTTGCAGCGCATCCACGACGATGTGCGCGTCCAGCCGCCCTTCGCTCAACTCGCGGCAGGCGCGCTCAATGGCTTCCGCCTTGGCCGCATCCCGCGCCCACGCGCCCAGCCCACGATTGGTCACCACGCAGGCCAGCTTCACGTCTCCATAGGCGCAGACCAGCGCCGGATGAACGGGCCGCCCGTCGAGCGGAAAATTCTCCAAGGCACGCGCCGTATGAATGCCGTAAAGCGCGTCCGCGGGCAGCGCTTTCTCCCCCAATGCGTCCTTTTCGATGCGCTCTGGCTGGCTCATGGCATTCCTTAATGGGTGCGGTCCTGAAAACTTGCATCGTGCTTCCCCACCCTAGCGACAAAAACAAATACGTCGCGAGGGTGGGGCACCCAAACAATGTTGCCCCCGCGGCGCGCTTTTCTCGTCATGAAATAGAATAGCTGGTGAGAGAAGACCATGAAAAACGCCATTGAGACCCTGAAGGCACGCCGCAGCATTCGCACCTACGCCGCGCAGCCGGTGGAACGGAAAGTCATCGAAGAGATCATCGACTGCGCGCGCCTGGCGCCGACGGCGATGAACGACCAGCCCTGGGATTTCGTCGTCATTACCGGCAAGGAAGAGCTGAGCCGCATTCCAACCATCCTGGGCCACGCGGAGTACATTGCCAACGCGGCCTTCTGCGTGCTGGTGCTGGCGCGCCAAACCGGATGCGCGGTAGAAGACTGCTGCGCCGCCACGGAGAATCTGCTGATCGCCGCCGAGGCCTTCGGGCTGGGCGCTTGCTGGGTGGCTGGCGCACCCCAGCCATACGCGCCGGCCGTGGTGAAAGCCTTCGGCGCGCCGTCCGACCGCCAGCTCATCGCCCTTGTCTCCGTCGGCTATCCGGCCGAAGCGCCCGTCGTCGAGAAGCGCAGCCTGCCGGAAGTCCTGCACTGGGAGAAGTTCTAAAAGCAGGGAACAGGGATCAGGGAACAAGCCGGGTGCCCCACCCTCGGCGCGTTTTTGTTTTTGCGCCTAGGGTGGGAGACCACAAACATCAAACGACGAAAGAGCAAAGCCACTTCAATGCCAACCGGAGTTAAACCATGCCGCGCTTGACCCACGAAGAGATTCTCGGCTGGCTGAAAGATGAGAGCGCAACGGCGCTCGCGCGGCTCTATGCCCGCGCGGACGAGACCCGCGCGGCGCACGTGGGCGGCGCGGTGCATCTGCGCGGACTGATCGAAATCTCCAGCTACTGCGTGCGCCAGTGCCACTATTGCGGCCTGCGCGCCGCCCGCGCCGTTCCCCGCTACCGCATGACACGCGAGGAGATTCTTGCCTGCGCGCGGAAGGCCCTCCAACTCGGCTTTGGCACGGTGGTGATCCAAGCGGGCGAGGACTATGGCATTGAAGCTGAGTGGCTGGCGGAGGTTCTGCGCGCCCTGAAGGCGGAACTGCCGCTGGCCGTGACCCTCAGCCTGGGCGAGCGCGAGCCGGAGGAGCTGCGCTTGTGGCGCGAGGCCGGCGCGGACCGCTACCTGCTGCGCTTTGAAACCTCCGATCCGGCGCTCTATGCCGCGATTCATCCGCGGCGCGGAGCACGCCCCAGCGACCGCGTGGCGATTCTGCGCCAACTGCGCGCGCTGGGTTACGAGATCGGCAGCGGCGTGATGGTGGGCATTCCGGGGCAAACCTACGAGATGCTGGCGCGCGACATTGAACTTTTTGAGGCGCTGGACCTCGACATGGTGGGCATTGGGCCATTCCTGGCGCATCCGGATACGCCGCTGGGCGCGGAGTCAGGCCGCCGTGCCGCCCGCGAGCAGGTTCCCAGCAGCGAAGAGATGGTGCTGAAGGCGGTGGCGCTGACGCGGCTGGTCTGTCCGGAGGCCAACCTGCCCAGCACCACAGCCTTGGCCACGATCAACACAATTGATGGCCGCGAGCATGGCCTGGAGAGCGGCGCGAATGTCTTCATGCCCATCCTGACCCCCGCGCCCTACCGGCAGATGTATGAAATTTATCCCGGCAAGGCCTGCGTCGATGAGGATGCCACGCAGTGTAACCACTGCCTGCGCCAGCGCATTGAGCGGCTGGGAAGGTTTGTCGGCGAAGGGCCCGGTGGCAGAAGCGAAGTACGCGCCAGCCTCGGCGCGCTGGCCGCCCGCGAAGATTCGCGCCTTACGCCACAGCAAAAGGAATCGCCGCTGCTGGTGGTTTTGCGGTAATTGGCAGATCACGCTTCCGGGCAGGCTTCGTATCAAACGATGATCAAATCATATCCGGGCTTTAGAACCTATTTGTAAATAGAAAAAGGAATGTAGCGCCGGCCTCCCGGCCGGCTGTAGCGCGGACGTCCCCGTCCGCGCCGGGCCGAGGCTGGATTTCTTGTGGAATTGTTCTGTATCCAGTGGATTTGTACTGCTCCAGAAGCACAGAGCGTGGGTCAGGAGACCCACGCTACAGCCGGCCGGGAGGCCGGCGCTACCTGTTTACGGATAAGTTCTTGGCTTCTGAAGGCTGCTGCGGCACGATTGCAGTCTCTATGGAATTAGTCAGGAGGCTCTGTCGTTCTTTATTTTTTCGGCTGCGCATCCGGCGTGCTTTGCTGGTCGCCGGAAATCTCATGGCCGTCATAGATGAGTTTGATGGTCGAGCCGAACTGCTTGTAGTCGGTGTACTTGATGGTGTCGCGGATGTGCACGTCCTGGCCCATGTAGCCCTTGCCGCCGCTGAAGTGCAGAATGCCCTCGCCCTTGGTGTAGACCGGGAACCAGTTGTGGCCGTCCACCTGCTCGCGCCAGGTCATGAACGGCGGATGCAGGTCCTCGTTGTTCTTGCGCGTGTCGTCGGGAACCATGCGGCCATTAGTCACCACAATTTGCAGGTCGGTCGCGTCCACCCAGATGCGCCCGGCAAAGTAGCGCCGCTTTTTTTCGATAGCCTTGGGCGCGACGTCGAAGACATAGCAGTCGATCTCGTCCACTTTCTGCCGGCCCACGTACTTCACGTTGTACTGGGCAATCTCTTCCGTGGTGAGCGCGAAGGAATAGCCGCGCTGAATGTCCTGCAAGTCAGAAGACGTCATCTGGATCCGCTGCAAGCTGCTCTCCGGCGCGCTGACCACCTTCTCAGTGCGCTTGCCGGTGGAGTCGAAGATCACGTCGTCCACCTCGTACCACTCGCCGTCCACCTTGTTGTCGTCGTCGATGGTCTGTACGCGGGCGACGCGGCGGAAGGTGTAGTGGTTCAGCGCCCGCTGGAACTCGCTCTCACGCGCGGCAAACTGGCGGATAATCTCCTCCGGCTTGATGGCTGGCTCGGTCAGGTCCAGGCGGCCGAAGCCGGAGTCGAGCGCCATCGGCGTAAAGCTGTCCTTGCCTTGCGCCGCAGCGGCCACAGCCAGCGCGAACGCCAGCAGGGTGAGCGAAAGCCATTGTTTGCGGAGTGCTGTTTTGTTTCTCATCGCGCTGATACGAGATTAGACGAAGGGACTCCGTTTGTGGTAACGTCCGCCCCGTTGCGGTATGCGCCGAACGGCTATTCCGGCGCCCATTCGCGCATCCACGCCCTCATCACAAAAAACGTCACCACGGAGGCGGACAGATCCGATGCCGGTCCGGCAAGCCACGCGCCATTTAATCCCCAAAAAAGCGGCAGCACGATCAGAAACGGAATCAGGAACAGAACCTGCCGGGAGAGCGAAAGCAGAATGGAGAGCCGCGCATGGCCGATGGACTGGAAAAAGTTCGACGTCACCATCTGAAAGCCGATCACTGGGAACAGCATGAAGGAGATGCGCATTCCCCGCACGGCCTGGCCGATCAGCTCCTCGTCCGTGGTAAACGCGCTGGCCACCGCGTAGGGAAAAATTTCTCCCAGCAGGAATCCGCAAGTAGTAATGCACATGGCGGCGTATACGGCAAGCCGGTAAGTGCGAATCGCGCGGCCGAAGTTGCCCGCGCCGTAGTTGTATCCGACGATGGGCTGCATACCCTGGTTCACGCCTATGGCGATCATCACAAATAGATTGCCCAGCGCGTTGGTGATTCCATACGCGCCAATCGCGTAATCGCCGCCGTAGCGCGTCAGCCGCAGGTTCATCAGCACAACCACGAAGCAGGCGCAGAACATCATGATGAAGTTGGGCAGGCCGATGGCCAGAATTTCCCAGATGGTTTTCCAGACCAGTTTGAAGCCGCTCCGCTGGAAATGCACGGTATGTTCTTTCCGCAAAAAGTGCTGAAAAGACCACGCGGTGCCGACGAGTTGGGCGCAGACAGTGGCCAGCGCCGCGCCACGGATTCCCCAGCGAAAACCGAAGATGAACAGCGGCGCCAGCGCCACATTCACGGCCACGGTCACCAGTGTCGTGACCATCGCCTTGGCCGGATAGCCCGAGGCGCGCATCACGCCGTTCAGGCCCAGATAGATATGTGTAAACACATTGCCCAGCAGAATGATCTGCATGAACTGCTTGGCGTAGGGAAGGGTCTCCGGGCTGGCGCCCGTGGCCAGCAGTATCTTGTCCAGGAAGAGAAAACACAAAATCGAATAGCTGATGCTGAGCACAAGACTCAGAATCAGTTGATTCCCCAGGATAGAACTGGCTTCCCGCTGCCGCTGCTGCCCCAACCGGATCGACACCAGCGAGGCCGCGCCGACGCCCACCATGGAGCCAAAGGCAGCGGCCAGGTTCATCATCGGCATCGTCACGGCCAGTCCCGAAATGGCCATGGCTCCCACGCCATGGCCGATGAAAACGCGGTCGATGACGTTATAGATCGATTGCGCCGCCGTCCCGATAATGGCTGGAAGCGAATACTGCACGAGGAGCTGCCCGATGCGGCCCGTGCCCAGTTCATTGGGTGCATCCTCGTCCGTCGGCGGCGCCAGAATCTTCATGTGTATTGTGATAATCGGCTCCCTCCCAGGAGAAGATCATTATTTGGGGCGTTGGAGAATTTTCGGAAATAGCGTCGTCCGAAAATCCATTGGCTTCCCACCCATTCCGCAGAAAAACGCAGAGTGGATAGGCACGGAAGTCTATTGCAAAAGCTAGAGCGAAACCAGAGTTACTGTACCCCGAAACCGCAACCCTCAAGTCGACGCGACCAACAGGGAGCGGCGACCCGCCACTGAACTCGCCAGGGCACACCTACTCTGGTTTCGCTCTAAATCGCTCGAACGGCGCGGCTCATTCGTTTGCAAAAGCGGCCTTTGCGCGCTGGGGTCAGACTCGGAAATACCGGCAACAAGCCTTTGCAGCCGAGGCCAAAAGCGACGAGAGTCGAAGGACTCGCAGTGGCGTTTTTCGTTTTGCTTCCACAATTCAATCGTACCGGATCAATTTGAGTGCTCAAAATCGCGAAGAAAACTCATTTTGCCTCGACTTTGAACAGAACGCTCGGTTTCTGCGCTGAGATTTCGCCATTCTCCCAGTTTTCTTCTTGCCGGGCAGATGCAGCAATTCTTTACCTCAGGGGTTAAACAGGTTGCGGAAAAAGGCCTGATTTTCGGCAAATTGGCGGAAGACATTCCTCCGGGGCTGAAGCCATGACCTACCAGTCGTGCCCTTTCAAAACTCGACTTCCACCACGGGCTGTTAAGTGAGGAAATAGCGATTGCGGCAACCCCATTGCTTTAGTAGCATGAGAATGGTTTTTGATACGCGCAACATTTTCCTGCAGCGCCGGATTTCCGCGCCGGCTGGGGGGGCGGGTTTTTGTGTTGTTGGAGGTTTGATGAGTGAGTTGGCGGCGGTTTTCAACGATGAAATGCAAAAGTCGCAGGTGGACCCCGAGACCACGGAGCGCGTGATTGCCGAAAAGCGGATTGGCGAGCGCATCCGGCGGCTGCGGCTAAGGAAATCGATGGGCCTGGTCGAGCTGGGCAAGCGCGCCGGGCTTTCGGCCAGCTTTTTATCGCAACTGGAGACCGGGCGCGTTGTGCCGACAATCCGCAACCTGACGCGGATTGCGATGGTCTTTTCCCAGGATCTTTCTTATTTTTTCGAGAACGAACAGCAGTCCATCTTCCAGATTCACCGGCAAAAGGAGCGTCTGCGCCTGCCACAGACCGGGGTCGATCCGCCGACGTACTTCTTTGAGAGCCTGGGCTACCTGGTGCCGAACCGGGAGATGGACCCGTTTTTCGCGCAGTTCGTGCCTCAGACTCCGGAGATGGCGCCCAGGGCTCATCTCCACACGGGCTTTGAAGTCCTGTATGTGCTGAAGGGCGCGCTGGAAGTTCACCACGGGGAACACTCCGGAGTGCTGGAAGCCGGCGACGCGGTCTACTTTGACGCCTCGACGCCGCACTTCTACCTCTGCGCCGGAGAGACGCCCGCCGAGGCGATTATTGTGACCATTCACCAAAATCTTGTGCAACTGCCGCCGGCGCGGACGGCGAACGCCGCGCACACCAGCAGCGGCAGCGAATGAATCGCACGCAACCGAACGCAAGCGCCCCCATCCGGGGCATGAATAACCGGGCATGAAGGAGGCAGGCCATGCCATGCGATCCCGAAGAATTAAGGCACGTTCCTCTTTTCGAGCTTCTGGACGACGATGAAGCTCGCGTTCTGGCGGCCAAGGTGCAGATCCAGCGATTTGTACCGCGCCAGCGCATCTTCAAGGCCGGCGACCCCGCCGAGCATGGCTACGTGATGATGTCGGGCAAGGTGAATGTGGTCACGACGGACGAAGACCAGCAGGTTGTGGTGGTGGACGAGCCGTCGCATGGCGACTTCTTCGGCTTTGCGTCGATGCTGGAGCGGACGCCGCATCAGACGACGGCGATGGCTCTGGAAGATACGGTTTGCCTGGAGGTTGGCCGCGACGACATCGCCAGCCTGGTGGAGAGCAGGCCGGATGCGGGCATGGATATGCTGACCGTGCAGGCACGGCAATTCCACGCCGCGCAGAAGATGGTGCAGAACCGTGTGAGCCGCAACCCCAACGAGGTAATCGAAGAGCAGTCCACCTTCGGCCAGCGGCTGGCTGACTCGGTGGCGCGCTTTGGCGGCTCTTGGTCGTTCATTATCATCTTTGCGATTATGCTGGTGGCCTACACCTGGATGAATGCGGCGCATCCCAGGCGGGCATGGGATCCGTATCCCTTCATCCTGCTGAACTTATTCCTGTCCATGCTGGCCGCCATTCAGGCTCCGGTCATCATGATGAGCCAGAACCGGCAGGACATCAAGGACCGTCTGCGGGGCGAGCTGGATTTTGATGTGAACCGGCGCGCGGAGGCGGGAATTCAGTCCTTATCGCGCCGTCTTAGCCTGTTGATCGACAAGATGGAGGACGTGGAGGAAGCGGCGCGACAGGCGGCGGCCGCGGCGGCCAAGGTGGAAGCGCAGGGCGGCGCGAACGAAAAAAGCTTAGATGGCGCAGGTTCTATTGATCCGGCAAGAAAACAGTGACATCGCCCCACCCACCCATTTCCGCAAGCGGCGCGGAAATGGGTGGGGCACACTGACCGTATTTAGTGCGGGATCAAGAACGTCCTCGGCGCGCTGTCGCGCTGCTATTGCTTGACGATTGGCGTGATGATTTTTGCCAGGCGGGGATCCTTCCAGAGCGGCGCGAAATCCTGGTCGGAATAGACTTTGGCCAGATCGGGATAGTGCAAATTCCTGGCTCGCGTCAGATAATCCAAGGCGCCGTCAAGGTTGCCGCGTTTCATATAGGACTTGGCAATCAGGTAGTCGATACGGGCGCGCTGTGCCGGCGTGCTGAGCAGCACCATGCTCCCATTCATGCTGTTGTTGAGCACGTCGCCATCAATCTCCAGCGCGCGCGCGTATTCGGTCATGGCGTGGTCAATTTCCTTCAAGCCCAGCCAGGCTTCCGCCAGGTTGACGTGGGTGGCGGCGGAAGACTCATCCAAGGTCAGCGCCTGTTTGAAGTAGGCGACGGCGGGCCGGTACTTCTTATCCATCAGCGCCACGGCCCCAAGGTTGTTGATGGCGGAGACATTCTTCGGATCGTACTTCAGCGCCGTTTGAAAGTTCTTGCGCGCCGCGCGCCGCGAGTGCAGTTGAAGCTGGACAATGCCCAGCTTGTTGTAAAGCGAGGGATTCTGACGGTCGGCGCGAAGGGCGATTTGGTAGTAAACCTCGGCCGCCGCATAATTGTCGTGAGCGCGGGCCAGGTCTGCCTTTTCTTCCGCCGCTCGGGCCGCGTCTGGATTGCCTGCCGCGGAGGGGTCTGCAAAAGAAAAAGCCCTTCCAGAGGGAGCCGCCGCGATTAGCAGACCCGCCACCAACATCACTGCCATCACCGTTCTTTTCATCATTCTCCTCCCTGCATCAGGGCATTTCGTGGGAGCGGCGAAAGCGCCTTGCCGCCTTCATCGGTTTGGCCCCTGCATTGATTTCAGTAGAGTGCGCGCGTAGCGAGTCCGCAACGCTATACCTGCTACCGGCCCGTTGCCTGGGGTTAAGACTTTGACTGAAGACGTCGAAGTTATAGCAGCGCTTTGGGTTACGAGTGTTGCGAATTTGACGGCAATCCGCTCATCGGCGAAAATCGTCAGAGGTTACCTGGCGTTACAGGCCGGTTTTCCGCGCCGGATGAACGGTTAAGCACTAGCCAAATTTTCATAGAACGCTACTATTACAATCAGTTCGGGCAAAGAACGATGGCTACTGAAAGTCCAAAGCCGGCCGATCTTGAAGCGCAGCGCGCGGAAGTGGAGGCGGTGCTTCATTCGGAGTACTTTACGCGCGCGCCCATGCTCTCTCATCTGCTGTCGTACCTGTGCGAAAAGCTCTTTGCCGGGGAGTCTGGCCAGATCAAGGAATACTCGGTCGGCGTGGAGGTCTTCCATCGCGGGCCTTCCTTCGATCAGGATGCCGACTCGATTGTGCGCGTTGAAGCCAACCGGCTGCGCAAGCGCCTAGCTGACTACTACGCCGGCGCGGGGGCGGACCATCCTCTTCGTCTCACCATTCCGCTGGGGCAGTATGTTCCTGACTTCAAATCTGTTGCATTGCAGCAGCAAACCACGCCAGCCGCCGCCGTGAGCCCAAACAAAATAGACGACGCCCCGGCCGGAAAGATGCGGCGCTGGTTTGATTTTTCTGACCGCCGGTGGTGGCTGGCCGTTGCCGCTGTTCTGCTCCTCATCCTTGGTAACGCCTGGTTCCTTTTGCGGCATCGGCAGCAGACCCCGGCGTCGGCAGCAGAGAATCAGTCTTCCTTTCAGCCCGCGGAAGCGCAGTATGGCCCTCCGGCTGGCGAGGAGATTCGCCTGCTGGCTGGCGGTGGCCGAGGCTTTGTGGACCATGCGGGCAAGCTATGGAGCGCCGACGCGTGGTTTGATGGCGGCGCGGCCATAAAAAACTCCGTGCAGCCGATTGCGCGCACGCAGAATCCCGATTTCTACCGCACCAGCCGCCAAGGGCAATTCCGCTATAACATTCCGCTGAAGGCGGGTATCTATGAGCTGCGGCTGTATTTTGCGGAGACTGTCTATGGCCTGGAGGCCGGCGCTGGAGACGGGGAAGGCAACCGCATCATGTCAGTGCGCGCCAACGGCAGAGCGCTGTTGAGCCGCTTCGACATTGTGGCCGACGCCGGCTCTAGCCGCACCGCCGACGTCAAGGTCTTCACCGGCATTCAACCGGCAAGAGACGGGATGCTGCATCTGGAGTTTTCCGACGATGAGGGCAAGCAGGCCATCCTTTCCGGAATCGAAATTCTGCCCGGTTTTCATCAGCACATCCGGCCCGTGCGCCTGCTGGCGCGCCAAACGCCGTATTACTCGAACGATAGCCACTGGTGGAGTCCGGACAGCTTCTTCGAGGGCGGCCAACTGGCCACGTATGCCGCGCCGGTAAGCGGAACCGACGATCCGGAACTCTACGAGACCGAGCGCTGGGGCAATTTTTCCTATGCGATTCCGGTCACGCCGGGGAAATACACCGTCACGCTCTATTTTGCGCGGCGTCACGGCGACTGGGATCAGGCCTCGTCCCCAGCGGACGAGAAACAGCCGGCTGTCGCCCATATTTTCAATGTATTCTGCAATGAGAATCTGTTGCTGAGGAACTTCGACCTTCCCCAGGAGGCAGGGCAAACAGACGTGGTCTTGCGCCGGTTCACGGGGCTGGAGCCAAACGCCCAGGGGAAATTGCTTCTGCGCTTCGTCCCGGTCGTGGGCTATGCCACGGTGACTGGGATTGAAGTAGTTCCGCAGTAAATTGAGAGGGCCCGGAAGTACTGCGCCGCAGGGAACGGTTCCCCGATTTTTTCGCAAGGCAGATCGAGTCTTTGGGAACTCTTCCCCCGCTCGCTGCGTAGGTCGAAGAGTACGACCGGGCATCAGCCGCCGCCCCGCAGTTGAAAAGGAGAATTTTATGCGCAAACTCGTTTGCATTGCCGGCCTGATGGCAATGCTGTTTCTCGCGCTTCCCGGCGGATGGGCCAGAACGCGTTCGGCCGCCAGAACACGCCCGGCCAGCATAGACAGCCCGGCAACAACGCTGGTGATCGTCTTCAAGGATGGCCACCGGCAAAGCTTCAATCTCTCCGATATTGCGCGGGTGGAGTTTCCCGCCGACGCGGTTTCTCCCGCCGCGTCAGGCCCCGCCGTAGCACCGTCCCGAGGCCGTTTTTTCGGAAGATGGAAAGTCGGCGATGGCGCGGGACGCCGATTCTTTATCACGCTCGAAGAAAGCGGCGATGCCTGGCGCTCGCTCCATCACGTGCATGGCCGTTGGACCTACGTTGATGGCGAGGCACGCATTACCTGGGACGACAGCGCGCAGGATGCGATCCGCAAGACCGCTTCCGGCTATCAGAAATTTGCCTACGGGGCGGGCAAATCCTTCACGGACAAGCCCGACAACGTCACCGCTGCCCAAAACACCACGCCCCATCCGATTTAGCGCGGGTTACCAACCGGCTCTTAGCGAAGAGCGGTCGGCGCTCTATGCGCGAGGTGCGGCGCGCTGCGACATATCCCATCTGGACAATTCAGCATCAATCTCATTGAGGAAGGACAGGATGTTATCTTGGTCGCTGGCGCTTCCTGACAAGTTGACACTGAGAGTAAGTTCGCCATTGTATGAACTTATGGCAAGCTGGAAATATGGCCTGTACTTTATGGAGCCGCATAAATAAGCATCGCACGGGCGCAAGCCGCCAAAGGAGATTTTGGATGAGTCCAAAATGCCTACGTTTGTCATGCAAATGAGCGGGTTTTTCAAACGCGACCGCAACAGATGATTAGCGATTCTGTCGCCCAATATACGATAAATCATGTCGAGTTTGATAAATCCATTCAGACCAATGTTACTGCTTTTCTTCTCGTCCATGATCGCCTTCACTCGGCCGAGAGTGCCCTCAAAATGCTCCTCGGGCCGGCACTCCATCTGTGTAAGCACCGTTGAAGAGAGATTGGTCAGGTCAGGACGGTTTTCGCTTCCCCCGAGATAGCGGCGCATATCCACCGCAACCGGAATCTGAAGTATGGCTCCGGGGAACAGAGAAAGGCGTTGAAAGAGACATCGGTAATAGGCGGTCAGTAGAACATCGTTCAGGGTTGATCCATTTGCCTTGCCATAGGTCTTGAGCGCTGTCATCCTCTCTCGCCCGATCTTATGAGTAAGAATAAAAGGCCGCGTCTCACTATCAACACTTAGTGGAAAACAAACGCCGCCAGTAAGATTATTCTCATCGCTTTGCAGATACAAGGATTTAAGCTTTACGCCCATGCCAAAGCGATTGAGTACGCCGCGCATACTCCTATCTCCTGTGATTGCATTCGGTCTATATCCCGGTTCCGCGATCAGCCCTGAATAGACTTTGCACAGGAAATACAAGTACGTTTTGAAGCCCGCCGCATCGCATACCATGTGGTTCATCTTGAGCGCCAGAGTGAAGGGCGTCGTATTGAGAAGACAAACCCTGATCTGTGGGCCGACGGATTCATCAACGCGGGACACAACGAAGTCTTCTAACTCACGCTCAGTTCGCGCAATAACAAATGCGCGGTCAAAGTCTGTTGGGTCCAGACTCGTCCAGTGCGGATGATCGCCTTCAACGTAACGCGCGCCGAGGACGGGAATCGCCTCCATCGAAGCGATAACGGCTTTCTTCAGGACTTCGCCGTTGAGGCCTTGCTCGAATCTAAGGACACAGTGCAGTTGGTGGTCATTAAATCCGTTAGTATCGAATAACCGTTGTATCTGATCAAATACTTCCGCAGTGTAATCCACTTGCTATAACTCCTTTGGCTTACGGCATGACGCAAGCCAAATTCAGCTTACGCTCAAATCACGTTGCTGCCGTCAAGAAGCCAAACCGGCAAAATACGCGGTTACTTCTTCCCAGTTATTGACGCGGGTGAATCCGCTGGCAGTCAAGTTATGCGGAGCGGTGTAGAGCAGGCCCTGGCCCTCGAAGCGGAGAAGATTCTTGGGCAGGTCGTCGATCAGATACTCGGCGCGGAGGATAGACTTGTCACCGCAGAAGACATAGTGCGCGTAAGGGATGAAGGGAAAGTGGCGCTGCAGCCAGCGGTACTTGGAACCGAAAGAGTTGGGGATGGACATGGCCTGGGTGGCGATGAAGATTTCATAGCGTGCGGAAAGCCGCCGCAGCGCCTCCTGTGAGCCGGGCATGACGGCCAGATTCTCGAAGAAGTCCTCGGCGTCGAGAAAGTCGCGGATTTGCTGCTGGCGGGCGGGCGGCGCAAGCTCCCACAGGCCCTTGCCGGCCACGTCCTCGGGGGTGACGTCCTCGTCGTAGGTCTGGTTGTAGCGGTGCAGAAACTCGGCCAGAGTGTCGGCCATCACCTCGTCCATATCCACACAGATGCGCTGCACGCGTTGCTCCCAGGGGCGGAGACCCCCCTGAGAACAGGTTAGCAGTTGGGCGTAGCGGCTTTTATTTGCGAATGGCGCGGCCGGAGGCGCCGGCCACCGGGTCGGGCGGGACCGGCGCTGGGGCGGCAATGGCCGGATCCCAGTAGATCAAACGGCTGCAACTGTCGCAGACCATCAGCTCGCCCGCCTGGAGTTGGTTCCAGGTTTGGGGGCGAACGCCCATGCTGCAACCGGTGCAGCGCTGATTTTCAATGCGCGCCAGGCCCGTGCCACGGGAGCCGCAAAGGCGGTCAAAGCGCGTCAGGTTGGCGGCGTCAATCAGCGGCCGCAGAGCCTCGCGATCGGTGTTGAGCACGGCCAATTCGCGGTCTATTTCCGCCTGGCGATGGCCGGCGCGCTTGCGGGTCGTTTCGAGGGCTGCCGTGCGCGACTCGATTAGGGCGCGGGCGGCGGCGAGAGCGTCCTCCTGGGTTTCAGCGCGCTCCATGCTGGCAAGGTCTTCATTTTCAAGGCGTTCCGCCTCTGACTCGGCAAAGCGGAGCTCGTGATCGACGGCCTCGGCTTGGGCCGGGGTGGTGATGGAGTCCTGCTGGGCGCGCAGGCGTGCGGCCTTCTTGCGGTGCGCGTCGGTCTCGCGTTCCAGGTTGGCGCGCAACGTCTCCTCGGCGGCCAGCGCGGCCGTGGCCGTGGCCGCTTGCTGCTCCGCAGCGGCCAGCTCCGCCTTGGCCTGGACAATCTGCCCCGGCAGCTCGTGGGCCGCCTTGGTCAAGCGGGTCCGTTCGAGTTCCACCGCTTGCAGCTTTACGAGAGTTTCAATCTGCGCTTGCATCCGTGGTATGAAGTCTACGGCATTAGGCTTTGATTGTGAAAATCAGCTCACGGAAAGACAGCCGCCGGGAGTCCGTGGAAAACGGACGGATGGCGAAACCGGGCTTTGTTCCGCCCCCACCGGCAACCAGCCCCGATTGAGCCGAAAGCCCAAACTAGCCAGCTCAGTTGGCCCGTTCATCGCGATAGTGCCGCGATGAACGGGCCAACTGCCACCTGCGGGTCAAGGGTGAGCCATCCGCCGCTTGGTCTCTACTTCGGAAAGATAAGTGTCTGTTGGCCTTCGTGGAGTGAATAGGTATGCCCCTTCCAAACAAATTCGGATGGAAGTCCAGACGGAATCACCAGTTCAAAGTGATCTTTTCCATGCTCATGGATCATCGTAACTGAGATATTTCCGAGTCTATGCGGATACACAGCTTGAAATCGAGTCAGATTCCCTGGAGCAGGCGCAATAGTTAATGCGGAAAAGTGAGGCTTCGATGGCCTGATTCCTGCTACTAGGTGCAACAGATCGAAAGTTGGATGCGCACTCCAAGCATGCGAATCGGAACGGGTTGGCTCTGGAGTCTCCGCCCAGGTACTCAAGCCCTCGTTCATCATTTCTCGCCAAGGAGCTAGCGTACGTTGATATTGATTGCTTAGTCCCGATACCTCCAAAGCTCGTGAGAGGTAGAAAGAAAAGTAGTAACTCGCCATGGAGAGATTGATATTCTTCATAGCGTCCGGCTCCTGCCAGCGCTCAAGTTTCTCCATGATTTCCTGCGACCGTGAAGTTTCCGCAACTCCTGTTATGACTGCCAACGCATTGGCGTGCTGACTGAAGTGCGTCTTTTCCGGTGTGTCGGCGAAGAGCCCATGCTCCTGATCCCAGCAAAGGGTTCGCAGGGCAATTACTGCTCGTTCCCTTGCCTTGTCGTAGCGAACTGCAAACTCCGTTTCTCCCAAAGTACGTTCCAGTTCGGCAGCGTCCTGTAGCGCCTCAATCAATTGCAGAGTAATTACCGCGGAGTCGCCATTCGCATCTTGAGGCGGGACTCCTGAGGGGAAGCCTTCTGTCCAGTCCACAAAATTCCACCATGGCAGTTTATCGAGGAGTCCATTCGTCTTTTGGTGCTGTAGAAACCAGAACAATACGTTCCGCTCTCCCTGTAGATGGCGCTTCACAAACGCATCGTCATCCCGATACCACCAGAAGTCATGCAGCATACTGATCCATAACAGCGAAAACGGTGGAATAATCTGCGCATTGGCCGAAGGATACCGGCTCTGCGTCAACCCCTCCGGCAACCTTGACCAGTCGATATTTTCTATGGCCTGCCTGCCCAGCCGGTCATCGTCGGTGACGGCATACGATATAAGCGCCTGTATCCGGGTATCGCCGATATACTGTAATCTCTCCCAGTACGGCGTATCCATGTAGGTATCATGCGCATCCAATCGGGCAGTACGCCAGCCGATTGCCCATATCGCATCCAGGGAGGAATCGTTGGACGTAAAGGATGCCTTCTGCACGAATGGATATGCGGTAAATGTAGCCTTTATATCCCGAAGAACAACTTCCCGGTCTGCGCTTTCAACTTCTATCTGAAGGTATCTCCAGGTGCGCCAGTTCAGGGGTTCATAATGGACGTCTTCTTCTCTGTCCAGAAACACCTGATCCGTTAGACCATGAATCTGTTTTCCCTCAATCTCATTTCTGTTTCCTTTGTTCCAGTCATGGTACAGTGCTTCAGCATAGGTCAGTTTTATTTTCGCGCCCATCCCCGTAGCCACTAGTTCAGGATAAGCCGTTGTAAGTGTTTTTCGGTCCAGCAGGATTGTGCCGTGGGAGTGCGCGGGGATAATGTACTCTTGTCCTTGCGTGGAAACCATTTCGGATTGACGCACCACCGCGCCAGCGGATTCCGCCGTATATTCCATAGTTGGCAGCGTATCGGCAGACAGCATCCATGGCGTGGGAGCATCCTGATCGCCTCGAAGAGCGGCGGAACCGATGCTCTGTGCAGAACTCCATCCCGTCGAATCCGCACCTTTTCCATGCATGATCTCCGCAGGTGCTGCGACGTAATAGTTATGTAGTTCCTCATACATATTGGCAGAGGCAAACGTCCTCTCCGGATCTTGGCGAACCTGCCAACTGTTATTGCTGTCGAACTCAGAGAGTGAAGGATCCACTGATTCCATCAGAAAAGCCAGACGCCGCGACATCTGCGACAGCATGACGCCATCGGGATATTTCCAGACAATTGCCTGCAGATGATTCTGGCCGGGATGAAGGCTGCTTGTAATATCAGCTACCTCATAGCGCCAGTGCTGCAGATCGCTCCGTGAAGGGCCATAGGCAGCACGATGCCCGTTTACCATCAGAATGAACTGGCTGTCGGCACTGATGCGCACAAGAACCTTTTGCTGGCCATACGGAAGTTTTATGTTTTTTTGAAAGTTATATATCCCTGTTTCAGAGCCTTCCCCTTGTGGCGTAATCCATTGTCCGCGCGTGAAGATTCGATTTGCGACAACACCCTGTGCACTTGCTTCATGGAATACAAACACAGTCAAAAGAATGCCGATCATAGTCGCAATCTTTCGGTATATTCTCGCCGTTTTTGGACACATCCGCTTCAATCTCCTTTCCGCGAACACTGGTCGCGTTGTGACGTAAGCTCGACCACGGCCAATCCTCCGGTTTTTCTACCAATCCGCGCTTCACTGGCTTCCCCCCAACGCTCAAAGTTCGTGCGCCGGGGGCCCGGGTTGCGATGAATGTAGCGGATCACTTCGGAGCGAGCGGCTTCACCACGATTGTTGCGGTCAAAGTAGCGTTCCTGCCAGAATTTTTTGCGCTGGCCTCGCAGTTTGCGCAATGTGATCTGCTTTACGGCTTTGAGAAACTGAGCCAAGAGAATCGATGGCAGCTCGTTGATGAGCAAATGGACGTGCTCAGGCATCAGGACGTAGGCGTAGACCCTCGCTTGATGCCGTGCGCGAGTCAGTTCCAGTACGGCCTCAAAGGTGTTCCTGGGCTCCGGTGCATCGAGCAGAGGGAGACGGTGAAAGCGACTGAAAGTAATGAAGTGGAGAGCTTCTTCTTTCTGGAACCGCTTCAGACCGTACGGCATGTCTCTATCGTAGTTCAGACACGATCTGGCCTCAAACTCCCCACCCGTTCATCGCGATAGTGCCGCGATGAATAGGGCACAGATTCTCATGACTTAGTGTGATTCTTCAGGGAGGATGAACGCGCCACACGGCTTAGATGCCGAGCTTGCGCACTTCGTCGTTATAGTATTTGCGGTAGAGGATCTGCCACTCCTGCGAGCCTTCGAGGATAATCTTGCGCTGCGATTCAATCTTCTTGCGGGCGGCCTCGTCGATGGCCGCTTCCTGGGCGAGCAGATCGGTGAGCGCCTTGCGCGCCTCCTGGCGGATGGTGTTGCGGTCCTCCAGAAATCCGACCGCGTCCACCTCGGCCAAGGTATCGGCCACGGTGTGGGCCAGCTTGTTGAGCTTGTCAGGGCTTACCCTCATAGCACCGCCTTATACTTTTTGACCAGCTCGTTCTTGACCTTTTTGAACATCTCAGCGTATTGCGCGCCGGTGCGGCGCATCTCCTCGGCGTAGGCGTCCAGAATCACGCGCACTTCCTCGTTGATGCGGTCCTCCAGGCAAAGTTCCTCGACGAGCGCCTCTTGCACGCGCTCCTCGGTCCCCTTCAAATCACTGGTGGTGATCATCTTGGCGTCGATGAGGTGCTTGACGGTCCGTTTGGCCAAATAGCCGATATAATCGCGAGAAAAAATCATTTTCTAAGGCTCAGAATACCGTATTAGGCCGCACCGTGTACACCGGGGGGGAGCAGCGGCGGCGGATTCTCTCTTCACAGGCTCACATTCAAGCGCAGATTCGCGCTCCTGCCCGGAAGCGCCGCGCCAACGTCCGCACCGCTGACCAGCCGCGTTGCCGCGCCGGAGCGGCTCACCGCGTCAATCTCATAGCTCAGCACAACACCGCCCGGCGCGCCCTCGGCCGTCCAGGCAAAAGGAATCTCCGCCGTGCAGGCAGCCGTCGAGCCGGCAAGCGCAACCCGTCCCACGGCCTGTGCGGGTGCCGAGGCAAGCAGCTGATTCCGCGGATTCCGCGCCGGATTGGGCGTAATCCACGCCCGGCAGGTGAGGATGGTTCCCGTCGGCAGCGTGGAAAAAATGCTCAGATGGAAGGTGATCGAGTAGACTCCGCTGACCACCGCCGGAACGGGGCGCTCTTGCAATGTGCCAGCGCTGGCCTCGACCGTCGAGGCCAGCAACCCCAGGCAAAGCAGCAACGGAACGTAAACCCGCGCCATGGCAAGCCTCCTGCATTTGTCTATCGACACGATGGACAGAGAAATGAGGAGAAGCGGGTTACGAAAGTTTGGGGTGGACTTTGACCCGCAGCTTGCAGACACGGCTTTCCACCCACTCAGATCGAGCGGTGAAAAGCCGTGGGGTGAATGCTGGTCAAGTTAGCGAGGTCCGAAACCGCCGGGGCCGCCAGGACCACCAGGACCGCCGGGACCGCCGCGAAAGTGCGAAAAGGCCGCGTCATAGCCGCGGTGGAAGCCCTCGCGATAAGCATCGCGGTCAGGTGGGGGAACCGGGGGACGGCGGAATTCCCTTCTCCGCTCCGCGCTTGGCGGCCTGTGCCGGTCAAAGTCTTCGTGGGCGGCTTGCAGGCCATCGTGGAAGCCC
>Ga0224529_1000866_pt1 | contig 21005 bp, 18 predicted proteins | sample CBST50metaG_FD_179893 | JGI IMG/M metagenome (GOLD analysis project Ga0224529, IMG submission 179893) | Peat soil microbial communities from Stordalen Mire, Sweden - C.B.S.T50 | ecosystem: Environmental > Terrestrial > Soil > Wetlands > Peat | place: Sweden: Norrbotten County, Stordalen Mire... | reverse complement strand
AGCAAGTCGCTCGGATGGAAAGCGCCAGCGGAATTATTCCTCCCCAAAGGAGCCTTCAACTTCCAAAAGTTCTGGTCAGTTAAAATCAACAATGTTGCACTTGGAGCTTGAATCCGCCCCCTTAAAAGGATTCCGTTCATTCCGAAAATGCTATACAGGCCGACGAGCGCAGGCGACGCGGGAAATGCCTTGCAGGTCGGGGACGAATTCAATCTGCTCAAAGCCGGAACTGGTGAGCAGTTCGCCGACGGCGGGCGATTGGCCGTAGCCGATTTCCATCAGCAGATTGCCGCCGGGAATGAGCGCGGCAAAGGCCGCTGGAATCAGGCGGCGATAGACCGCGAGGCCGTCGCCACCGGCAAACAGAGCCAGCGCTGGCTCGTACTCGCGCACCTCGACCGCCAGCGTGGGGCGGTCGGCGGTCGGCACGTAAGGCGGATTGGAAACGACCATTTCAAACTGCTCCCCGGCTACCGGCGAGAGCAGGTCGCCTTGCAGAAAACGGATGCTGACGCCATTGCGTTGCGCGTTTTCGAGGGCAATGGTGAGGGCGGCGTCGGAGAGGTCAATGGCGGTGATGATGCTGGGCAGATTCTCCGAAAAGCATTCCTCAGGGGCTAAAGCCCCCGTTGATTTTGCGGCATCTACTGCACAGTCGAAAACACTTCCTATCCCCTTTAGAATCTGCAGGGAGATTTCGGTCGCCCCTACGGGGCTTTCGATCTTTTGTTGGCCTTTCCCAGGACTACGCTTCGCTTGTCCTCCACCCCGCGAACGAAGACCTGTTCGCGGGGACCCCGGTCCTGGGCTATTCTCCTCCGGCCCCTCCGGGGCGGATGCCGCAGTAGCGTTTTTATCCACTTGGGTGGGCCGAGTGCCAAGAGACGCACTGCTAAAGCCCGTACCCTTCATTGCTTTTAGCCGTTTCGCCGAACGCTGACACAGTTCGTGCGCCAGCACGACGGCAATTGCGCCGGAGCCGCAGCCGACATCGACAATGCGCGGAGTTGCGAGGCTGGCGGCCAGCTCCAGCGCCTTTTCCACCAGATGCTCGGTTTCGGGCCGCGGAATCAGCACGTCCGGCGTAACGCGAAAAGGCAGGCCGTAAAACTCCGTTTCGCCGGTGATGTACTGGATAGGCTCGCCCCGATAACGCCGCTCAAGCAGTTCGACGTAACGCGCCGCCTGATCGCCGGGGAGAGATTCCTCCGCGTGGGCGATTAGCCATGCTTTATTTTTGCCGAGCAGATGCAGCAGCAGCGCCCCCGCGTCCTGGCGGGCGCGCTCCGGGTGCGGGGATTCAGTGAGCGCATCTGCCCCCTTGGAAATCAAGGAGTGAACCTTTTGCCGGCTCAGCGACATTGGCTGCATAGGGAACCTCTGCATAAGTCGCTGTTTGTCTTAACCAGCATTTCCTCAGGGGCTAAAGCCCGGCGGATTTTTGCGGCACTTGCGGCACGACTGAAGTCGTGCCCTGACACAATGCGTCTTCTTGAATCACTTTCCACGAGTATTTCCGCAGCCTGTAAAGCCCAGATGATTCTTGCGGCACTACTATAGCCGCGCCCTGATGCATCGCTGGTATTGTGCAGAAGTTCCATTGCGTTATGCCTCAGGCCGCCAGGCTGCTATCAGCCTTCAACTGCTCTTCCTGGTAGTGCGTGATGAGCGCATCGACGATGGGCTGCAGCTGGCCGTTCATCACCATATCAAGCTGGTGCAGGGTGAGGCCGATGCGATGGTCGGTGAGGCGGTTCTGCGGGAAGTTGTAAGTGCGTATCTTCTCGCTTCGGTCGCCGGTGCCCACCTGCGACTTGCGCTCGGCCGCAAGCTCGTCCTGCTGCTTTTGCCGCTCCATCTCATATAGGCGGGAGCGCAAGACGCGCATTCCCTTTTCGCGGTTTTTGATCTGCGATTTTTCGTCCTGGCAACTGACCACAGTGTTGGTGGGAAGGTGCGTGATGCGCACGGCGGAGTATGTGGTGTTCACCGACTGGCCGCCGGGTCCGGAGGAACAGAACGTGTCGATGCGGATGTCCTTGGCCTCGATTTTCACGTCCACATCCTCGGCCTCTGGCAGCACGGCGACGGTGATGGCCGATGTGTGCACGCGGCCCTGCGTCTCCGTGACCGGAACACGCTGCACGCGATGCACGCCGCTCTCCCACTTCATCTGCGAGTAGACCCGCTCGCCCTCGATGATGGCGATGACTTCCTTGTAGCCGCCCACGCCGGACTCGGAGATATTCAGCACCTCGACCTTCCAGCGGTGCTGCTCGGCGAAGCGCGTGTACATACGGAAGATTTCCGCGGCAAAGAGCGAGGCCTCGTCACCGCCCGTGCCGGCGCGAATTTCAAGCACGACGTTCTTTTCGTCGTTGGGATCCTGGGGCAGCAGCAGCACCTTGATCTCCGCTTCGAGAGCCGCCTCGAGCGGGGTGAGCCGGGCGATTTCCTCCTCGGCCATCTCCTTCATCTCCGCGTCGGCCTGCATCGCGCGTGCTTCTTCCAGGTCCTTCTGCACCTGCTTCAACTCGCGGAACTTCAGCACCGCCGGCTCCAACTCGCTGAGCGCTTTGCCCGCTTTCTGGTATTTTTCGTGGTCATTGAGGACCTCGGGCAAGGCGAATTGGGCTTGCAGCTCTTCGTAACGCTGCTCCATCTGTTGTAAACGATCAATCACGGCTGAACCTCCACTGCTGGGGCAGTGTTTTGGTGTAGAGAATTGGAAAGAAAATGGGCGGGGAACAGGTATGGGCGGCGAGCGCCGCTAGAGCAGGACCGGGATGGGCTGATAGAGAGCCATTCGTCTATTTCTATTTTAGCGCGAAACGGGAGGCATTGCTTCCGGCGGGTTTAGCGGCACTCGGGTTTGGAATGAGTTGTACTGTCGGATGGCAAAGACATCCGGCGCGGAGGGTATGGCTTAATCTCGCCTGCGGCGATTTTCGTAATGTACTTACGTACAATGTCGTTCACGGTTGTTCCCTTCGCCTCTGCGTAAATACGCGCGCGGCGCAGCAGTTCATCGTCGATACGGAATGTAATACGCATGGAGAACTTATCGGCAGCAGATTGCCTGCATATTAAGAAATGCAGGAACAAATCGACACAGGAAAAGACATAAACGAGGAAATAAGTTATAAAGCCGATTGCAAAATTACCCTTAGGCGATAGATTGTGTCAGGGCACGACTGAAGTCGTGCCCTGACACTTTTTGCAGTCTTGATGGAATTTTGCAAGAGGCTCTATATGCTTATTCCCCCTCGTCTTGATTGAACTTCGTGAAAACCGTCTTTAAGCGGTCCACTGTATATCGCCACTTTGGTGTTGTCGGCCGACAGACGGAGTGTTGTATCCCAAATAAGCCGATTTCGCTAAAGGCCTTCATCAAAGGCAAAGTGTCGAGCCAATGCACAGGCACGAAATACTCGGATTTTTCCGGATCATTTGCATTCTCTTTGTATTTTCCTTCGGTTGGTGCGTCCAAGATTGATATTTTCCCTTCGGGTGTCTTCACCTTGAATTCAAGTGCAGATTGCCGTAACCCGGTAACGCGCCCAACGCCGATGAATCCGTACGCAGGATCTTTTACCCAAACGCGGTCGCCAGGATTCAGGAGGTTTAATGTCTTGCTGTACCATGAACCGCCGCCAGCACTAATGAAGCCATATTTCACCGCGTCATCCCATGAGCGCCCACCGTCGCTCGTACCGAAAGAGCAATAGTATTCCCCATTCCAGGGTTCTCTTATTCCCGAGAGCGGAGGTAATATAGTTCCGCTTGCTGTTGTTGGGTCAATTAGCCAGGAACGGCTGAGAAGCTGATCGTTCCCAGTGGAAAAGACCTGGAAGCAAAGCACGTTGATCGCAATGTCACGATCGCTCAGATAGCCAATGATGCGCTCGGTGCTGTCATCGAGCGCTGAGGCAACGATTATGATTTGATGAGTATGATTTAGGGCTTCTTCATCGAGCAACTGCCCAAAACGCTTTTGGAAATCAGCAGCGAGGCTCTGTCCCTTGGCAAACCGGCCATAAATCGCAGCTATCTCCTCTGGACGAAGCTTTTCAACCCAGCTCGCATAATCCAATGCTTGCGCTACAACATCGCGCGGCGTCCGGTCGCGTTTGAGTTCAATAAGCACAAGTGATCCATCTGGAGCTATGGCAAGGAGATCGATTCGTCCTCCGAATCCTGTCTCCTCTTGCCTTCCGATTAGCATCCAATCTTCAGACAGGAGGCGAGGAGCAGCAACGATCATTTCCTCAAGTAGTTGTTCTTTGGCCAACATTGACTCGGCCAGTGGTTCGGGCTGCTGCGCTACTTTCCAAATCGCGGTGTGGATTGGCATGGAAGGCTCCAAAGCGGTGAAGAGTTTATACGCAGCATTATAGGTTGCAGTAAACTACCCGAGCAACACAATTGCATCCACTTATTTGCCGACGCCGACGACCGGCACTTGCAGCGTGGAGTCGTGGCCTGGACCGGAATAGATGGTGATGGTAGCGGGCTGGTATTCCTTGGGCTTGGCGGTCATAATGTTGCGCACGAAGGTTTGCGGATTGCGGTCGTAGAGCGGGAACCACGTACTCTGGACCTCGATCATCACCGTATGACCGGCCTTGAAGACATGGTCCACATCATGCAGCGAGAACTTGTATTCGCGGATCGAGCCAGTCTTCAGCGGCGCGGGCTTCTCAAAGCTGTCAAGATAGCGGCCGCGGAAGATTTCCGCGTTGGTCATCAGCTGGTAGCCGCGCATTTTCGGGTCGGGATCGTCGCCGGGGTACTCGTCGATCAGCTTGACCACCAGATCGTTGTCCGTGCCGGTGGTCGCGGCGTAGATGTCGGCCACCACCTCGCCGGTCAGCGTCAGATCATTCTTCAACTTCGGCAGCTTCCATGTGATTACGTCCGGGCGGCCAGCGACGAAGCGCTGGTCCTCGGTGAGCCAGTTGTACCACTGCGAACCCGCGCTATAGGACGGCTGGATGGGCCGGTGACGATAGGGAACCGGATTGGAAGGATCGCTCAGGTAACTGGTTTGGGCCGGCGTGGTTGAGCCGCTCCAACTGAGCTGCCCCGCGCCAGCCAAATGCACGCTGGTGGGCCGGGATGCGGCGGGCGGAAAGTGCGCGTAATACTGCCAGGTATTCGAGCCGGTTTGGAAGCTGGCCGTGTTTTCCAGATCGAAGCCTGGCTTGTCCTTCAGATAGTGGCCGAAGAACTTTGCCTCGATCCGCGCGCGATACTCCTTGCCGATGGGCTCGGTGTAGTCGAGGCTGCCGAGGCGGCGCAAGGAGGACGACCAGTACCCATGCCGCCAGGGGCCGAGGACCTGATAGTTTTGGCGGCTGGCGTCGTGCGGCTCCAGACTGGCGTACTCCTGCTGCGGGCCGAACATATCCTCCTGGTCGTAGTAACCGCCCACGGTCAGCGTGGGCACGGCGACCGCGTTCAAGCCATACTGAACGCCACGCGAGCGCCAGACGCTGTCGTAGGCCGGGTCTTTGAGGAAAAGCTTCCAGGTGGGCAGCGACTTCGCGCCGGATTTTTTCACGTCTGCGGCGAAACTTCCGCGTTCAAGGAAAAAATCATAGCCGTCGCGGGGCTTGCCGTCCTTATCTTTGCCGTAACTGACGTCAATCTCTTCCTTGCCGGACTCCATCGAGAGCACATAGTCGTAGCCGTAGCTCTGGCGGAAGGCGCCGTTGTGGAAGAAGTCGTCGCCGAGCCAGACGTCGATCATTGGCGCCTGCGGCGAAATGGCCTTGACCGCCGGGTGCGGGTCGATGCCAGCCATCATCGCCAGAAAGCCCGGATAACTGGTGCCGATAAAGCCCGCGCGACCGTTGTTGCCGGGAACGTTTTTCAGCAGCCAGGCGACGGTGTCCGAGGCGTCCGTGCTTTCGTCGATGGCTTTGCGGTTGTGGTGGTCAGCGAGCGGGCGCATCATCACGAACTTACCCTCGCTCTGGTAGCGCCCGCGAATGTCCTCGGCAACATAGATATAGCCCGCGCGGGCCAGCTCCGGACGGCTGGCGGAGAAGGTAGCGCGGCTGGTGCCGTCCACGCCGTAGGGCGTCCGCTGGATGAGAAACGGCAGCGGCGTTTTGATGTCAGCGGGCTGGAGGATGACCGCGTGCAGCTTGACGCCATCGCGCACGGGAATCATCGCCTCAGTGCGCTGATAGTCGTGGAATTGGTGATGGACGGGCGGGCCGGTGCGGCGGTAGACGACGCCGGGCTCGGTGGAGCAAGTCAGGGTGGCCGCACGTCCGGCCGCATCGAGCGTGAAGCGGTAGGCAGCCTTCGCGCCGGATAGACCGAATTCCAGGGCGGAGAGAGGCTGGAGTTCGACGGACGGGTTGCGCTCGGTCTCAACCACCAGGCGGCCGTTTTGCGGATAGAAGCTGAGCGGAGTGTCTGGCTCATGCGCGTCAGTGTACTCGCCGGCCAGGGCTTCAAGCTGAGCAGCGGTATGGACAGCATTTGTTGCGCCGACTGGCGCTGTTTGAGCAAAGCCGGCTAGCTGCGGGAGCAGCGCAAGGGACAGAATGGCGAGAACAGCGCGACGGCAAATCAATGGAAAGTAAGCCCCTATCTCAAATCTTTAGCTCAATCATACGGGATAACCCAGTCTGCGAAAATAGGCAGCATTTTGTGCGAATTGACGGAAAACATCCCTCAGGGGCTGAAGCCCACATTGATTTTGCGGCACTTACGGCACGACTAAAGTCGTTCCCTTTCAAAACAGCGGGCTTTTTCGCAGCCTGTAACAGCCCGTGTCATGACTGCATGAACTGAGAACGGGCTCCGGACGAGCGCGGGCGGGGACGCCCGCACTACAGCCGGCCAGGAGGCCGGCGCCACATTTTCATGCGCCCCGACCGCATCCGTTCTGTACGGGCGCAGGACGGTAAATAACAAGCCCAGAGACTTCTGAAAAAAGGCCCTGCTCAACGTGAGCAGGGCCTTGCAAAGTTAAAGCGTAAATCGGGTGGTTTTACTGCTTTTCCGCCGCGGAGGCAATTTTGGCATCGGCTTCGGAAATGATGCGGAGGGCTTCCGTGTAAGCGGCTTCGCTGTCGCCGGCCTTGTTCCACTCCTCGTTGCCGTGCTCCCGTTGCTGCTGCGCGCGAGGCACATCAATCTCCTCTGGCCGCAGCGCGTCGGAGGCCAGAATGGTGACGCGGTCGCCCAGCACTTCGGCAAAGCCCCAACTGACGTTGTAGCGGGAGACGCTCTCCGCGCTCTCCGATTCGCTCTTTACGCCGCGCACGATCACGTCGCCAGCGCCGAGTTCGGCCAGCAGCGGCGCATGGCCGTAAAGCACCTCCATGTACCCGTTCTTCGCCGGCAGCTCGACCGTCGCAGCCAGGTTATCGAAGAGGGTGCGCTCGGGAGTGACCAGCCGCACGCGCAATTGATTGGTTTCGTCTGCCATAATGTCCCTTCGGAACAGCTCACAGTGGACAGCTAACAGCAGACAGTCTAAGACTCTTAACTGTTTGCTGTTAGCTGATAGCTGTCTGCTGCCACTACGCCGTTGCCTTCATCTTTTCGGCGGCTTCAAGCACGTCCTCGATAGCGCCCTTCATATAGAAGGCCTGCTCGGGAATGTCATCGTACTTGCCGGCAAGAATCTCCTTGAAGCTGCGCACCGTGTCGGCAACCTTGACATAGCGTCCAGGGATGCCGGTGAACTGCTCGGCCACGTGGCACGGCTGCGAGAGGAACTTCTGAATCTTGCGGGCGCGGTTCACGGTCATCTTGTCGTCTTCGCTGAGTTCGTCGATGCCAAGAATAGCGATGATGTCCTGCAAGTCCTTGTAGCGTTGCAAGATACGCTTCACGCCTTGGGCCACGTCGTAGTGCTCCTGGCCGACGATGCGCGCGCTCAAAATGCGCGAGGTCGAGGCCAGTGGATCGACGGCCGGGTAGATGCCCAACTCAGAGAGTGGGCGGCTCAGCACGGTGGTCGCGTCCAGGTGAGCGAAGGTGGTCGCCGGAGCCGGATCAGTCAAATCGTCAGCCGGCACGTAGACGGCCTGCACCGAGGTGACCGAGCCTTTGCTGGTGGAGGTGATGCGCTCCTGCAGCTCGCCCATTTCCGTGGCCAGGTTGGGCTGGTAGCCCACGGCCGAAGGCATACGGCCTAGAAGCGTTGAGACCTCGGAGCCGGCCTGCGTAAAGCGGAAGATATTGTCAATGAAGAGCAGCGTGTCCGAGCCCTCGACGTCGCGGAAGTACTCGGCAACGGTCAGGGCACTCAGGGCCACGCGCAGACGGGCTCCTGGCGGCTCGGTCATCTGGCCGTAGACTAGAGCGCACTTCGACTTCTCAAAGTCACCCGGCTTAATGACGCCCGATTCGGTCATCTCGCGCCAAAGATCGTTGCCCTCGCGGGTACGCTCGCCCACACCGGCAAAAACCGAGTAGCCGCCGTGCTCCTGCGCGACATTGTGGATCAGTTCCTGAATGACGACGGTCTTGCCCACGCCAGCGCCGCCGAAAAGACCGATCTTGCCGCCCTTCAAAAAGGGCTGGATCAGATCGATGACCTTAATGCCGGTCTCGAACATCTCCTCGTGGGTGGACTGCTCGTCAAAGAGCGGGGCAGGGCGGTGAATCGGCATACGAGTTTTCTCGCCCACCGGCCCAAGGTCGTCGACCGGCTCGCCGATGACGTTGATGATGCGGCCCAGCGTCTGCTTGCCCACGGGCATACTGATGGGGCCGCCGAGGTCGATGGCCTTCATGCCGCGGACCATGCCGTCAGTGGCTTCCATGGCGACGGTGCGGACGCGGCCTTCACCCAACTGCTGCTGCACCTCGAGAATCACGCTGATGGGCGCGGGCACGTTGAAGCCCTCGCTGGTGACGCGCAGCGCCTGATAGATGGGCGGCATGGTTGCTTCTTCAAACTGCACATCCACCGCGGGACCGGAAACCTTGATGACCTTGCCGATGTTTTCTGCCATTGTCTGCCTTCTGAAATATTAGACAGCGGCCGCGCCGCTGACAATTTCAATGATTTCGTTGGTGATGGCCGCCTGCCGCACACGATTCATCTGGAGTGTGTAGGAGTCAATCATGTCCGAAGCGTTGTTGCTTGCCGCATCCATGGCCGTCATCCGGGCCGCGTGTTCCGCGGCGACCGACTCCGTCATGGCGTGGTACAGCATGGAAGTGACATATTGCGGAATCAACCCGGCGAAAAGTTCTTCGCTGGGCTGCTCATAGATGTAGTCCACCTGCGAGGTGCCGAATTTACGCGCTTCCTCGTCGGCCTCGGCCGTATCGACAGCCTCGATCGCGATGCCCGCCGAAAGAGCCGCCTCGGCGGCCTGCTCCCGCTCGGCTTCAGTCGGCTCGGTCGAGCCGGCAATCTGCGGAATGCCGATCTTTAGCAGAGGCAGCAGCTTTTCGACCACCAGCCGCTGCGAAATCACCGATTTGAACTCGTTGTAGACGATGTAGGCGGCGTCAATCTCCTCCCGCACGTAGCGGTTGATGATGCTCTGCGCCAGATCGTTCACCCGGCTGGCTTCAAGTTTCAGCAGCATCCCCGGATGGTCGCCGGTGACCTCGACCGGAGCCTTGCGAGCGCGGAGCTTGGTTGTGTGGCCGCTTTCGTCCGTCTGCTCGGTGTAAACGGCCTCCGGATAGTGGCGGCGCATCAGGTCGCGTCCCTTGCGGCCCACGGCTTCGATGTCAATCTCCCGGTCCTTGTTGCCGTCGATAAATTGGAAGGCCGTCTTGAAGATGTTGGCGTTGAAAGCACCCGCAAAGCCCTTGTCTCCGCTAATGACGATCAGAAGCACACGTTTTTCCGGGCGCGTGATAAACAGCGGATGGCTCAGATTGCCGGTGGTCTCATCAAAAAGATCGACACGGCGGGTAAGCGATTCGAGCACGCTGGTGATCATCTTGGCGTAGGGCCGCGCCGCCAGGGCACGCTCCTGCGCGCGCCTGAGTTTGGCCGCCGAGACCATCTTCATGGCCTTGGTAATCTGCCGCGTGCTTTTCACGCTGCGGATGCGCCGCCGTAGATCGAGTAAGTTTGCCATGTTCCTTCCAGTGGTCAGAGATCAGAGATCAGTTACCGGCACTTCCGATGCCATCGGCTCTGATCTTCCCTACCCCTGCGCTCTGTTCTCTCGTTTCTCAGCATTCCTGCTGAAATCTGGCCTAACTGCTCTCTGACCAGGGGTGCTGATCTCTGACCCCTGATCTTTGATCTCTACTTTGCCGCCAGCTCCGTCTTAAAGTTCTCCGTGTATTCCTTGAGCGCCGCGTGCAGGCGACCGCGCAGGTCGTCGTCAAACGCCTTCTTTTGGGTCAGATCGGCAATCAGCGCCGTCTGCGCGCTGTCGATGTACTTGTAGAGACCGGCCTCATAATCACTAATATCGGTGACCTGAAGCTCATCCAGGTAGCCCTGCGTGCCAGCAAAAAGGATCACGGCCTGCTGCTGCCAGGTGAGCGGATGGAACTGCGGCTGCTTCAACAGTTCGGTCAAGCGAATGCCGCGATTCAACTGCTTCAGGGTCAGCGGATCAAGATCGGAACCAAACTGCGAGAAGGCCGCCAGTTCGCGATACTGCGCCAAGTCGAGTTTGAGGGTCGCACCCACCTGCTTGACCGCCTTGATGGCCGCCGAGAAGCCCACGCGCGAAACCGAAGCTCCCACATTCACGGCCGGACGAATGCCGGAGTTGAACAGATCGGTTTCCAAAAAGATCTGTCCGTCGGTGATGGAGATGACGTTGGTCGGAATGTAAGCCGCGAGGTCGCCCGCCTGGGTCTCGATAACCGGCAACGCCGTCAGCGAACCGCCGCCCTTCGCGTCGCTCATCTTGGACGAGCGCTCCAGAAGACGCGAATGGAGATAGAAGACATCGCCCGGATACGCTTCGCGGCCCGGTGGACGGCGCAGCAGCAGCGAAATTTCGCGGTACGCCATCGCATGCTTGGAGAGATCGTCGTACATGACCAGTGCGTGGCGGCCGGAGTCGCGGAAGAACTCGCCCATTGCGGTCGCCGCATACGGAGCGATGTAGAGCATCGGGGCCGGTTCGGAGGCCGAGGCGGCCACGATAATTGTGTGCCCCATCGCGCCAGCTTCGGTCAGCGTCTGGACTACCTGAGCGATCGAGGAGCGCTTCTGGCCAATGGCGCAGTAGATGCAGATCAGATTGTTCTTGGCGTTGTTGATGATGGTGTCCAGCAGAACAGCGGTCTTGCCCGTCTGGCGGTCGCCGATAATCAACTCGCGCTGGCCGCGGCCAATGGGAATCATCGAATCGATGGCCTTCAGGCCTGTCGCCATCGGCTCGCGCACCGGCTGACGGTCAATGATGCCGGGAGCCAGCCGCTCGATGGGCAACGACTCGGTGGAGGCGATGGGGCCCTTATCGTCAATGGGCTGGCCCAGCGCGTTCACCACGCGGCCAATCATGCCTTCGCCCACGGGCACACTGAGAATGGTGCCTGTGCGCTTGACCTCGTCACCTTCGCTGAGCTGGGTGTAGTCGCCCAGAATCACAGCGCCCACCGAATCCTCTTCGAGGCTCATGGCCAATCCAGCGATGCCATGCGGGAAGCTGAGCAGCTCGCCGGCCATCACCTTGTCGAGTCCGTGCAGGGTGGCAATGCCGTCGCCGAGGGTGGTGATCGTCCCGACCTCATCGACCTGAACCTTCGAGTCGTAGTTCGCGATCTGGTCGCGAAGGAGTTGCGTAATCTCGTCTGCCTTGATCTGAGCCATTTCTGTCCTTTTGCAGCCGACAGCTTACAGCTGACAGCTTACAGTTTTCTGTTTACCGCAATCAGCAGAGCTTGTTGCAACCAGTGCCCCTGACCGCCAAGCTTATAAAACCAACGCAAAAGCCATGAAACCCTTCAGCTGCCAGCTGTTAGCTGTTCGCTGTAAGCTGGCTTTTCAACCGTTCCAGCCGTCCGCGGACCGAGCCGTCATAGATGGTGGAGCCAATGCGCACCACGGTTCCGCCCAGAATGGATTTGTCCAGCTTGAAATTGGCCTGAATGCGCGCGCCGGCAAGCTTACCCACGCCAGCTTCCAGCCCTGCCCGGTCCGGCTCGCTCAGCTCGCGGGCGGTCACAATCTCCACCTGGCGAATGCCTGCCCGCTCTTGCATCTCCGCGCGCCAGGCCTGAAAAACCTCGTTCACATCGCTGATACGGTCATTCTTGATGAGCACCGCCAGCAGGTTGCGCAGTTGTTTCTGCAGTCCCAGTGTGGCGTTCAACTTGTCCAGGACTTCAATCTTCTGCTCGACGGAGACGGCCGGATTCACAAACAGCGCGCGCAGCTCGGCGCTGCCATTCCAGGTCGCCTGAAAATCGTTGATCTGCTGGTCGAGCGCCGCCTGGTCCAGCTTTTCCGCGGCCACCACATCGGCAAAGGCGCCGGCATAACGTGCAACAAAGATTGGCATCTAGTTCAGCCCTCCCTTTGGCGCGGCCTTGCCCGTTGCATTGCTCAGAAACTCGGCAATCAAGGCACGGTCGGCCTCCGGCGTAAGGACCATCTCCTTGGCGGCCTCGCCAATGGCAAGATCGGCGGCAAAAATGCGCAGCGAACGCTGGGCCTGCGTAGCGGAAGACTCAATTTCCTGCTCCGCGGCGGTCACAATGCGCGCGCTTTCTTCCTGAATGGTGGATTTGATGCGCGTTTCGTCCTGGCGGCTATCAGCTTCCACCTGGGCGCGAATCTGGCTGATCTCGCCGTCCAGGCCGGAGAGCTTGGCCTCAATGGCGCTCAGGCGGGTGTTGGCGTCCGCCGTCACCTTGCGGGCCGATTCGAGGTCACTGCGCACCTTTTCAGAGCGGGCGCGGAGGAACTTGGGCAGCCATTGGATCAGCGGCACGCCGATCAGCAGCACCAGAATGATGAAGTTGAGTCCTGTATAGATGTTGGCCGTTAGCTCCGGCGTCAGGTTGAAGGTCTTGGCCGTCCACTTGACGATTGGACCTTCCAGCCGGAAGACATTGTCCTGCTCTTCCTGCGATTTCTTTTCCGGTTGGGCGGTTTCCGGCTTGGCCTGATTGGCCGAAGCGGATTGAGCCGCAGGCTCGGCCGCCTGGGCCGCAAGCTTGGAGGGCGCAACGGCGAGGCCAAAGGCCAGCGCCAGCAACAGGAACGCATAAAAGACGGAACGGGAACAGCGCGTTTGCCGCATGAATTTTATCAACGGACCCCTCCGGCGGCGGGAAGCACCGCATTCGCCACCAGGCGGGCCAGATCCCCGGCTGAGGCCTGAAGGGCCGTCTTGGCCTCGGCGGCCTCGGCTTCCAATTGCGCTTTGGCCTGGCTCACTTTGAGACCAGCAGCCTTGCGGGCCACATCGAGGGCCGCGTCGCGCTCGGCATTCCACTGTTGCACGCGCTGCTCGCGGACCTTGAAGACTTCCGCGCGCGCCTGGCGCAGCTTGGCGGCGTACTCTTCCGCGCGCGCCTCGGCCTCGGCGATGGCCTTGTGCGCGTCTTCAACGGCGCCCTCGGTGCGGGCGCGGCGCTCTTTCAGCGTGGCCGTCAGCGGCCCCTGCACCAGAAATTGATAGGCCAGGACCAGCACGATAAAAAGCAGCATCGTGGGCACACTGCCGATGAAAAGCGTCCCGAGTTGTTGCATCATTACTTGCATTCTGGTCCGATTCGTCCCGGTCTTCCCAAGCGGCCGCGAAATCCCGCGGCGCGGGTGGAACACTTCCTTTGTATCAGGGACAAGCCCTCAACTCAAAGTAAACAGCGCGATACGGGGAAGGTACTGTGATTGCAGTCACGCTTCGGGAAATAGTGTGCAAAATGGAACTTGCTTTACCCGAAAACGCGCCTAGACTGACTTTATTCCTTGACCCGGTCCAGGGTCCAGCGGGCAGACGGCATCGGGAAGTTCTTCCACTCCTGGAGCTGGCTGCCCACTTCTTGCTTTTGCCCGCTACGGCTTAACGGCCGGCTTCGGCGTCAACAGCCCCTGCGCGCGCAGCCAGGTTTCCAGCAGCGATGGCCATTGGTCCAGAGCCGCGTTGCCTTTGCCCAGGCCGGTACCGTGCGGGCCATTTGCAAAGATGTGCATCTCGGCCGGGACGCCGGCCTTGACCAGCGCCTCGTAGAAGCGCAGGCTTTGCTCGACCGGAACCGTTCCGTCGTTGAAGGTGTGATAAATGAAGGTGGGCGGCGTCTCTTTGCTGACGAACAGGTCCGCGGAGTAGGCCACGCGCAGGGCCTCGCACCGATCCATCACGTTGAACATCTTGCAATAGCTCAGGTGTGAAGTGTCCGAAGAGACGGCGCCGATCCACGGGTAGCCGAGCACCAGATAGTCCGGGCGGCTGGAAACGCGCGCGATGGGATCCTCCGCCTCTGGATTGCCGGCAACGAATTGCGTTGAGGCCAGCGCCGCCAAGTGGCCTCCGGCCGAAAAGCCAATGATGACAATGCGGTTGGGATCGATGGCGTAGTCCCTGGCCCGCGCACGCACCAGTTGCACGGCGCGCCGCGCGTCCAGCAGCGGAACCGGCAGCAGGTAGCCGTTCGAGCCGAGCCGGTAACTGAGCACGAAGGCGCTGAAGCCGCGCGCGGTGAACCAGTCGGCAATCTGCCGCCCCTCCAGGTTGCCCGCCAAGTGCTCATAGCCGCCACCGGGCAGAATCACTACCGCCGAGCCGTTGGCCTCGTTGCGATACGCCGGCTCGAAGATGGTCAGCGTAGGCGTGTCCTCGCAGGCTTTGCCTTTGGTCTCCGGCGCCGCGCCCGGCCAGAGGCGGATGGTCTGTATGCCCAGAAATTCATTCTTGTTGCCAGGCTCGGCGCAGGGCTGCTTCTGCCCCTGCGCCAGCCCGCCGGCCATCAAAACCACCACCAATAAAGTAATAAAATGCTTCACTCAGAGCCTCCATTATTTGAGGAAAAAAGCTGCGCTGAAAACCGTCTATTGAAGCGCAACGGCTGCATTGCGCGGAATTTTTTGGATGTGCCGGTTCATGCTGTTTTATACACCGGGAGGCAGCTCAGCGATAGGCCTCGCGGCGGTGCTTGACCGCTGTAACTTCAAGGGCGTCGCCGGAGCGGTGGAAGCGGACGCGATAGTCTCCGACACGAAGACGAAACTCGGGAGGTTCGATGCCCTGAAGGCGCTTCACATCGCCCTCGCTGGTACTGCAAAATCGAGCAAGGGCATGGAGAATGCGCATCGCCGTAGGTTGGTCGATGGAATGAAGTTCATTTCTGGCCCGCTCATTCCAAAGGATTTTCCTGGGCATGGCTACGACCTCGGCGTGAGGGCTTCGAGCGGAGTGCGGCCCATGCGCTCCCAGTCCTCCATGCTGAGGCCAAAGTCACCCAGAACCTCTTCGTGGGAGATTCCCTCTCCACGAGCGAACGAGGCGCGCGCGGCGGCAATCTCGGCCTTCTCCGCCTCACTGACAGGCTCATCATCGCAGGGTGCGTTGGCTAAGGTGCGGGCCAGCGGGTCAATCATGACTTTCAAAAGGCCTACGACAGCCAAAACCTGGCCGGAACCCAGGCTGTCAATCAGCTCATGCGCCTGTTGCCGAACGTCAATTGCGCTGTTCGCCATCGGGAAACCTCTCTGCTCATATTCTGAGCCGCCGCCTGTAAACAATCAATGGCCGTCCTGACGGTCTTCTGTTCCCTAACCCCTGAGCCGCTTGCAAAATTAATTTCAGGCCGATGATTGCGTCAGGGCACGACTTCAGTCGTGCCGATCATGCCCAATCAAGAATCCGGCTTTAGCCGCTGCGGAGATGCAAATGACTGAAAATAAATGCTACAGGGGCTAAAGCCCGAAGTTCTCTTGTGGCTCTTTCGGCACGACTAAAGTCGTGCCCTGACGCTTCTTGCTGTATCAATGGGAATTTGCAAAAGGCTCCCCTAGCCCCTGCTTTTCAAAGCCACAGCGCGGTGTGGCCCGGCGCGGGATTCGCGGCCTGCGCGATGATCTCCCCGGCCAGCTCAAAGCCATGGCGGGCAAAGTAGTAGGCCGCGCCGTGCAGCCGCTCCTGGAGCGCGCCGCCGGGATAAAGCGCCTGGCAAACAGCTTCGGCGTCGCGGCCGAGCCGGGCCTCGCGCTGCAATTGGAAGTTGGCCGCCAGCCGGCCAATGCGGCTCAACTGGTAGCGCATCTTGCTGGCCGCGGTTTCCGCCGAGCGGCCCAGATCCGCATCGAGCGTTTGCATCCAGCCGGTGAGCGCCGTCAGCTCTGTTTCCAGCGCCGTATCCGCCGCCGCCAGCCGCTGCTTTCCCTCCGCGGGAATGGCCTGGGCGGCCAGCCCGTGCGCCAGCGTGTCCGCCGTCTGGCCGAAGACGCGCTGGAGCGTCAACCCGCGCTGACGCAGCAGCTCGCCCGTGGCCGGCTCGATCAGCGTGGCGGAAAAGCGCGGCAAAGCCGGCGTGATACGGCCCAGAATGCGCTGGTAGAGCACGGCCGATTGCGCGTAGTAGGCCACCTCCGCCGGGCCGCCGACCACGGCTGAACTGGAGAGCAAAAAATCCTGAAAGACGGGCCGCAGCAGCGCCGCGGGCGAGATGCGCTCCGGCTCGGAGGCCAGAATGCCCAACAAATCCGCAGTGGAATAGCTCTGCCGCCCGGCCTGCCAAAGCCCCGACGGCTCCTCGGCGCTCGGCGGCTGCCGCTTGAGCGCCAGCCGCGCGCCAGTGTGCGAATCGATGAGGAAGAGCAGGCTGGAACCCGGCGCGACGCCGACCTGGACGTGATAGCCGGCGGCGTCCAGCGCCCGGTTGCGTTCGACCAGCGCCGCGTGCAGCTCGTCGGCGCGCTCCAGAGCCGCACCCAACACCGGCGCGCCCAGACGATGCCATTCGCGCCCCGCCGCATCCAGCACCAGCAGCCCCTGCACAGCAAAGGCCTTGCGGTAAAACTCCGCAAAGGCCTGGGCGAAGGTGCGCCCCGGCTGGTAAGCCGCGGCCAGCGCTTCGGTGGCGTCCGAAGGACCAAGCAGCTCCGCGGCCTGGTCGAGCAGCGGGCTGATCGACTCATCCAGCACGAGATCGCCCACCGGCCGCGGCGCGGCGGGAGCCTGCGCGTAAGTCAGTGTGCGCAACTCGCGGCGCGCGGGAAAGACGACGTGATTGATTTCAGCAAAGTCGTGGTCTTCCGTGGCCAGCCAGAAGATGCCGGCGTGCGGATGCCCGGCCACGGTTGCCTCAAGCGCGCGGGCCAGGGCCGTGGCCGCCTTGAAGGGCGTAAACAACGGCCCACCGAAAAGTCCCACCTGCTGGCCGGTCACGACGACGCCCGCGCCCTTGCGCAGGGCTTCCAGAGCTGCTGCGGCGGCTGGTGAAGGAGAGCTGTTCTGCTCCGCCAGCAACGCGATCAGTTTTGCCCAGTGCGCGGGAACGGGCGGCCTTGTCTGCCAGCCTTCGTGCGGCGGCAGCGAGGCGTAGAACGGCCGCGCCGCCGCCGCGCCGGAACAGTAGTCCAGGAACAGCCGGTGCAAACCGGGCACGTCGGTGAAGGAATGAAAGTCGGCGGTCAACAACGCATTCTCATGGCAGTCTGGAGTCCCGGCGGAAGCCCAAACAGGATGGCTAGGATTTAATTCGTCTTGTATATAAGATGACACGCCGGGCCGAATCGATGCACGGCGGACGGGGCAAGGTCGAAAACGCTTTTTATCCCCTTTAGAATCTGTGGTGACATTTCGACCGCCCCTACGGGGCGGATGCGGCAGAAGCGTTTTCATTCACTTGTGTGCACCGAAGGCCCATGGAGACACGACTAAAGTCGTGCCCTTTCAAAACATCGGGTTTTTCCGCAGCATGCGAAGCCCGCGCCAGAACGCTTGATTGTGCGGTAAAGTATGGATGGCGCGCGGCCACGGGACAAGAGCGCTCCGGGTGAATCATGAAGCAGTTTGATTTCATCAAGACCGGCAAGGTCGAGTGTCAGGATTGCAACAAGTGCATCCGCGAATGCCCGGTCAAGGCGATCCGGGTGGAAGACGCTTATGCCCAGGTCGTACCGGAACTCTGCGTGCTGTGCGGCAACTGCATCCTGGCTTGCCCCAGCAAGGCGAAACAGGTCTGCGACGACCTGCCCAGCGCCAAAGCCCTTATGAAGAGCGGGCGAACGGTGATTGCCTCGCTGGCGCCTTCGTTTGCGGCGCAGTTTCCCGACGTGCGCCCGGAACAGTTGATTCACGCGCTCAAGCAACTGGGATTCTTTGCCGTCTCCGAGGCCGCGCTGGGCGCAGAGCAGGTTGAGGCCGCCGCGCTGGCGCTGATGAACAAGGGACCAAAGCAGATATGGATTTCTTCCGCCTGTCCCGCGGTGGCCGATTACATCTGTAAATACCATCCGGAATGCTTGTCTCATCTTTGCAGTGTTTTGTCGCCCGTGCTGGCGCACTGCAAGATGCTGCGCGCGCGCTACGGCGACGACATCGCGATTATTTCCATTGGGCCTTGCGTGGCGGAGAAGAAAGAGGCCGAAGAGCATCCCGAACTGCTCGACCTGGCGCTGACTTATGAAGATCTGGATAGCTGGCTGATCGAAAAAAAGATTCACCTTGAGGAGACTGCCAGCCGGCCGGAGGATCGCTTTGAGCCGCGCCAAGCACAAGAAGGAGCGCTCTTGCCCATCGAGGGCGGGATGGAGCAGGGCATTACGGGCGGCCAGGAAGCGGACAATCTGAAGTTTGTTTCGATCTCCGGCATCGCGAATGTGGAAGAGGCGCTGAAGGACATTTCCAATTGGAATCCAGATCAGAACATCTTTTTCGAGATGAGCGCCTGCGCCGGCTCCTGCATCAATGGCCCAATAGCGTCGCGGGCGAGTTCGCTGGCGCGCCGCCGCTATGAAATTATCCAATACGCCAAGGCGGCGGGCGAGTTTCCGCGTCCGTTGGAACTTGACCTTACGCAACGCTATGCCGTCTCCTCCATCAGCCGCAATGAGTACACCGAAGAGCAATTGCAGGAGGCGCTGCACACGGTGGGAAAGTATTCCGAGGCCGATGAGCTGAACTGCGCCAGTTGCGGATACGACACCTGCCGCGACTTTGCCCGCGCGCTGATTGACGGCCACGCGGAGCGGCTGATGTGCGCCACTTACACTCGCCGCATGGCGCAGAAAAAGGCCAATGCGCTGCTGCAAAGAATGCCGTCGGCGGTGGTTATCGTGGATGAAAGCATGAAGATCATCGAATGCAACGCGAATTTTGTGCGCCTGTTCTCCACCGATGCCGAGCCGCCGAAGAATCTGGAGGGCAGCACGCTGGGCGGAGTTATGCCCTTCGCCAATCTCTTCCGCCGCGTGCTCGACTCCGGCGAGGACATTGTGGGCCACGACATTCGCTACCAGGACAGCATCCTGAACACCAGCGTTTTCACCATTGAGCCGCACGCCGTAATTGGCGGCATTTTCCAGGACATTACCCAGCCTTCATTCCAGAAGGAGCAGATTATTGGGCGCGCCCAGGAAGTGATCCGCAAGAACATGAAAACCGTGCAGCAGATTGCCTATCTGCTGGGCGAAAATGCGGCTGACTCCGAGGTCATTCTCAATTCCATTGTGCATTCGTTCAGCCCCGAGGAAGCCGAAGACAGCGCGTCCGGAGAGCAGCCGTGAGCAGCCCCGCCGATAACTTCATTGAGATCGATAGCTGCCAGCGCGCCAAGAGCGGCGAGTATATCTCCGGAGACGTTTTTCTTTCCAGCAACCTGAAGCAGGAGGGCCGCATTGTTTCCGTTCTCTCCGATGGGCTGGGCAGCGGCGTGAAGGCCAGCGTGCTGGCAACGATGACAGCCTCAATGGCCTTGAAGTTCATGGCCAGCGCGATGGACATTTGCGAGTCGGCGGAAATCATCATGGACACGCTGCCGGTTTGCAGCGAGCGGAAGACCAGTTACTCGACCTTTACCATTGTCGACATTAGCGGCACCGGCGAAACGCGCATTGTCGAGCACGGCAACCCGCCCTTTCTGCTGCTGCGGGCGGCGGGCGAGGTAAGCGTGCCGAAGACCGTGCTGCTGCCGCGGCGATGGAAGGATCGCGCGATTGATTACTCGGCATTCAACGTGCGGCGCGAAGACCGCATTCTCTTTTTTTCCGACGGCGTTACACAGGCCGGCACGGGCAGCCGGATCACTCCCAACGGATGGGGCCGGGAGGATGCAAGTCAATTCGCCTGCGAGCGGATTGCCGAGAATCCATCCATTTCCGCCCGCGAGTTATCCCGCCTGCTGGTGGCGCGGGCGGAGGAGATCGATGGCCTCAACGCGAAGGACGACATTACCTGCGCGGTGGTCTACCTACGCAGCCCGCGCCAACTATTAGTCATGACCGGGCCGCCCTCCAGCCGGAATCACGACTACGACCTGGCCGTGATGGCGCTGAACACGCCGGGACGCAAGGTCATCTGCGGCGGAACGACCGGCAACATCATTGCGCGGCGGCTGAATCGCACCATATACGAGGACAACGAGCAGCCGATTGATGCGAAGATCCCGCCCTACGCCAGAATGGACGGCTTCGAGCTGGTGACCGAAGGCGTGCTGACCCTGGGCGAAGTGCTGCGCCTGCTGGAAGAGGAGTTTGTGCCCGAGGGCATGACGCCCAATGCGGCCGTGCGGCTGGCAGCCATGTTGCTCGACAGCGATATTGTGAAATTCGCGGTGGGCACCAGCATCAATGAAGCATATCAGGACCCGAAGTTTCCGCTGGAACTCGGCCTGCGCCGCAATATCGTGAAGCAGATTGCGCATCTGCTGGAGAGCAAATACATGAAGCAGGCAGTAATCCAGTATCTCTGAGCCGCTTGCAAGATGACTTTCAGGCCATGAATTCGATCTGCTCGTTTCCCACCCAGAAGATTTGCATCGTGCGATCCCACCCTAGCGACAAAAACAAAGGCGTCGCGAGGGTGGGGCACCTGTGAAGTTTCAAGAGGTTGTCCATTTGATTCAAACCGGAGAAGCTGATTGTGTCGAGC